>Ga0163180_10000579_pt1 | contig 21292 bp, 15 predicted proteins | sample AtlANTMetagenome_2_FD_109647 | JGI IMG/M metagenome (GOLD analysis project Ga0163180, IMG submission 109647) | Marine eukaryotic phytoplankton communities from the Atlantic Ocean - Atlantic ANT 4 Metagenome | ecosystem: Environmental > Aquatic > Marine > Oceanic | place: North Atlantic Ocean...
AGAGATCCAAAGAGTAGATGTGGAGTAGCAGAGGCGAAAGATATGTTTTTAGATAGAGCATTTAGTGGTGTAACATAAGTAGTTTTTTTGAGAGTAGAAGAAAGCAGGAGCACAGACGAAATATGTATTTATATATTTTTGGAAAACTCTCCTTGTTCTTGGGTTTCTCTTTCCATCATTTTTATCAGTCTTTTCGCCTCCTCCCTCAAAAAAAAAACTGACACAAAAGAAAAAGGAGAACACAGGCGGGAATTATAGGAGAGCCCTTGAAGAGAAAATTATATTATTCTTTAGAGACGCTCCCACACGCGCGCGCGCGAGAGAAACCCCTCACCCAACGAGAAGAGAGAGAGAGAGAAAGAAAGAAAGAGAGGGCGACTCTCGCAGAAGCGGTTGGTCGCGAAGATCCAGGCGAGAGTGAGAAGAACTGAAGGAGAGAAGGAGAGAGGGTAAACGAAAGAGAAAATTCAAATTTCGAAAAACCTCGCCTCGCGGAGAGACACGAGAGGAGGAACAACAAGAGAGAGAAAAGCACAAAACAAAAGAATAAGAAGAATAAGAAGAGAAAATGATTTCACCGGGTATGCCGACGAATATCACCAACATCCAAACGGATCGGAAGACGTGTAACTGCAAAAACTCTCGGTGTCTGAAATTATACTGCGAGTGTTTCGCATCTGGTCAATACTGTTTACCAAACTGCAACTGCATAGAATGTCAGAATAACGTGGAAAATTCGGTGAAAAGACAAGAAGCCGTGGAAGCGACTTTAGAGAGGAACCCGAATGCGTTTAGACCGAAAGTATTGCCGACGTTGAACGGCGGAGAAGGCAACGAGAAGCACAATAAAGGCTGTCACTGTAAAAAATCTGGATGTTTGAAGAAGTATTGCGAGTGTTTTCAAGCGTCTATTTTCTGTTCGGATATATGCAGGTGCTTGGACTGTAAAAACTTTGAAGGATCAGACGCGCACAAAGCGATTGCGAGTCAGCAAGAATTCATGCCGGCCGGGTCGGATGCGAGTTTATTAGTCTCGCCCGGGTTACAGATGGACGGCAAAACAAACATAGGCACGAAACAAGAGACATATTTACCGCAGAAATCTCCGATGGGTTTCGCCGTGAAAGGAGGCGCAAGTCCTCATTTTTTAAAGACCAAGAAGCCAATTTTGCACGGGTTGATAAAACCAAACGCGGTCAACCAGTTAGCGGAAACTTTGCTCAGCGTTGCAGAAGTTGCGAGAAAGCGAGCGCACGACCAGTTGGCATACGATGCTTTAAAGACAACAACGACAGGAACAGCGCCGACGCTGCTGACCGTGACGAATGGCGATAAGAGCACCACAAAAAAATCACCGACAAAGTCACCAACGAAATCGAATAAGAATAAATTAGCCAAAATAGCGGAAGAAGAATCGACGGCAAAGCTTGTGTACGTGGAACAGGAGAAAGCAGTGTTGAACAAATTGTTGACCGAAGTGACTCAGTTAGCAGACGCCGCGGAGAAGCGGGTTCAAAATAGGAAATAGCGCATAATATAATAATAATCGTAGCAATACTCGCTGTACAGTATATATTTAAAATTAAAAGTTGAATCTGCACATGTCGTCTTGTTCGCTGTTCGCTCGGCTCGACGCTTCGCGCAATGTTCTATAATAATACGAGTGTGGTTGCTCTCTCTCAGAATACTCCACGATGAGTTCTTCCATTATCTTACCTAGTATTATTCGATCCTCGTTGTTATTTATTGTATCCGCTCCTCTTCCTATGGATTCAAATTCGTGACTCTCCTGTAGAGCCAATCGTTCCACGTCTCTCTTTAAACTCTGAATACTGTTGTTGATTTGCTCCACACTAGAAGTCGTCTTTGCAAAATTACCACCCTTCGTCGTCGCATTATTCCTAGTATTATTCCTTTTATTATCGTAGCTATTGCTATTGTTCGTGATGTTGCCTAACACGCCTCTATTTTGCTGCTGCGCTCTGTTGTAACTCTTCTTGGTAGTGAGTTTATTACTGCTACTATTCTCTCCTCCGTCGCTAAAGAGGGAGGAGAAAATCGCGTTGTTCTCGTTATTGTTGAGCGTTCGAACATTCATGACTTTCGTTCGAATCGATTATATTCACGCTTTGCACGGACGCGGTAGATGCGCGACGAAGACGACAAAGGGCAACACTTCTGGCACGATTCGTGCTCTCGCGGATCTCGTGTTTCACCCACCAAAGTTTCTCCCTTCCAGGCGCGTATAAAGTTACGCTTCTTGGGGGAACAACAGACAGAGAACACGTTTTTTTTATGCGGCGATTTTTTTTTAAAAAAGCTCTCACTTTCTCGCGATAAAAAAGAGAGAGAGAGAGAGAGAGAGAGTGAGAGAGAGAGAGAGTGGGTGTTTGTCGATCGGATGATGCGAGCGATTCTGAGGAGCGGTTCGATGGGAGGATGTCGCGATCGCGCGTCGTCGTCTTGCAGAAGAAGAAAAAGAAACGCGTTGGACGTGCAGTGTCCTCGTCCTCGAGAAGAAAAATTTTGTGTTCTTCTCGTAACAGAAAAAGGTAGAAGACTGAACAGTATCATCGCTCGGGCGGCGGCGGATGATGATAAAAAAGAGGAGAGAATAGAAAAAAGTACAATGATATCATCATCATCATCATCATCATCATCAGGAGCACAGACGGGAGGAGAGATATCATCAGAAGCTTCAGTAGTGTATCCATTAGCGAAACCGCGAATTCCAAAAGTTGCAAGTGAAGAAATCAACAGTATGAAAGAGTTGACAGCGAAAGCAATCATTGGGGAAGTTTTGAGAATATCTTGGAGAGATTTTCTACCGACCGTAGCGCTCGTCTTTGTCGCTGGTTTTTTCGCGCAAGCTTTAAATCTTGGTGGAACGTTCATCTTAGCTTTGATACAGGTGCACGAGGTGGAAGTTATTGCAGCGACATTTGTTGTTGCTGTGCAGGCGTGGAAGTTTTTGTGTCAGTTTCTCGTTCGCACTGCGACGTTTAAGAACGCGTACGTCGGGGATAAGGAAGAAGATGGAACGTTAGAAGAAAGCAGTGACGATAAGTATGCGAAAGTGAAACCAAATTACGCATACGGCGTATTAAAGCAAGGATTGGAGCTGTACAAATCGATTCTCATAATAGATGTGCGCCGAACGCTTTCGATCGCGTGGAACAGTATAATTACCATTCCTATTCCGTATTTGGGAATAATGAGATGTTTAGACTTGGCACTTTGCGTTCCTGTTCGGATATTTGAGGGTAAGCACGGCGGAGAGAATTTGAAACGGAGTACCGAACTCATGCTTGGTCGGAAAATGTTACTTCTCAAGACATTCTTTTATTTGTCAGCAATCGCATCGAGCGTCGTCGGATTGATCATTGGATTATTCGCCCTTCTCGTGCCAAGCTTAGCGACCGTCTTACTTCCACCGGTTGGTGCTGATCCTGCATCGCTTGGAGGTGCCGCGCAAGGTTTGGTCACTGGAACTGCGTTCGAGCGTGTGTGGGACGTTGGAACGGTCACCGAGCGGTCAGCAACTATTCTTTTGCTTATGATTGCCGTCATGCTGAGTTTCTTCTTCACTCTTGGATTTCGACAATTAATATACGTCTTTCATCGTGAGGTGGCGAATCGCTGGACTCCCCCCCCCACACCGCCACCGGGAAAATTGTCGAATTGGGCCAAGAAACTGAAAAAGAAACTACAGTTTTGGAAAAAGGACGACGGCGGGGAGAAAAGTGTGTAAAGTAGACAGCTTACGAAAATATCATACTGTAGCGAATTGTAGTAACATTAGATATTTAGATGTATGTGTGCAAGAGATACCAGGTAGATTTCAAATTGAACAATCAAATAATAACTAAAAGAATAGCACTCGAAACACGAGCTTGAGAAAGAAATAGCCGATGAACAGAAGCACCATCATGGAGTATTCAGCCATAAATCTCAAGTTGATTCGAAAACCTCTTTGGCGCAGAATACCGATAGCGCTGTCGATAACACCAAACGCTCCGATTTTCGCAATCTTACACGCGGTTTTAATCACGCACCAATGGTCCTTCTTGTTCGGGCACTCATTCCAAGTTTTCTTGATGAGCGCGAAAATATCTTCCTGGTCCACGGCTTCTTTTTGCAAACCGTCAAGGTGTAAAACGGTGTTCAGAAATTGAGAAAGATACACGAGTATTCTAACCAGAGGACCAAACTCTGTCTCACCAATAGGTCGTTGCATCCAATCGCCCACGTACAAATCGCGAGCGCTTTTAATTTTCGATTTTTTATTCCATTCGAACGACGAAGCTCTGCCATTTTTCGCGACGTTCTTCATGGACAAAGAAACTTGCGAGGCGGAATTTTTGAGGAGGGAGAAGTCATCCAACTTTTCCAAGGGAAGTACAGCAAACGCTGATTTACGAAACTGTGGCACAAGTTTCCTGAGAAGGCTACGCGTGGAGGATTCCTGGACGTCGCGACTGAGACGAACCAAAAGTGCAATCGACACTTGAGGTAAACCTTCTGGACCTAAATCAAACATGATCAATTTTTGCAGTTGCTGCTCGTCTTGTTGGTTTTGTTGTTCTCTCATGGGCGTTCTACCTCCTGGAGTGCCCATCATACCGAATTTCTTCCTGGACAGCGGAGAGTTGAATAATCCAGCGTTACCACCTAGTCGACTACTTCTATTTTTAAGAGGAGTATGTTGCGTTCCTGCAGGAGTTCTAGAACCGCCGAGCTCGTTCTCTGGCTTCAACGCCGGGGGATCCCAATCTTCCAGCTGATTTTGAATGATTGGAAACATATGATCGTATGGAGTCAATGTTTCTTGATTGTTGATACGATTCGCAGTCGCTTTCAAAGGATCTTCGATGTATTTGTTAAAGCCTTCTTCGAGAACTTTGAGAACGAGAACCAAGTCTGGAGACTGCTCGAGATTTTCAAATACTCGCGCTAAAATGAGCGCCGTGCCTTCAGGATCGCTCGGTACGAGCTTGCAACACAATTCTAAAAAGTGTCTCATCAGGTAATGGTAAAATGGAACATTCCCAAGGAGATGAAACATGGCTTTTGAATCCTGCGGTGTGTGTGAGAAACCAATATTTTCTTTACACCACGGCATAATGTATGTAGCCCATAAATTCGTGATCGGTTCGAGCGATTTCGTCGACTCCATAGGCCACAACATGAAAGCTTCGCGCAAAAACCTATATAACGGACGCTTCAATGCTTCTCTCGTGCGCAAAAATGCAGGAGAACTGTATTCTTTTTCTCCCAGATAGGAGACCAAAAGCGTGACGGCATTGACTAAGTTGTCGTCCGGAGGATTGTACAAATACCTCGATCCACTAGAGATATCACTTTCACTCAACCAAAATTCAATGAGGACGTTTACAATCATTTCACCTTCGGTTATAATATTACTTCCTAACTTTTCGTTCGCATCGTCCGTTTGTCGAGGCTTGAAGAAATACTCGAGGTGCGAAATGAGCAAGTCTTGATATGGGTGTGTGTTCTTTTTCACCAATCCTCCATCTCTGCCACTGTTGGAGCGGGTTGTACCACCACCGCTCCCGTTTTCACTATTTCCACCGCTAGATCTCAGCGTATGATGCAGCGCAGAATTCTTTATCGACGATAACGTCGAGTTAGACCACCCTCGCAAAGAGGATACAGAAGTAGGTAACGGGTTGTGCGTTTGCGAAAGCGTTGGTCGGTGAGATTGTTGGTGTTGATTCGTGTATTGTTGTTGGTGTGAAAGTGACGTCGAACGGTGTAAGGAAGAGCCTCCCGACCTGCTCGTTATATTCCCTACTCTCTGCACAAAATATGCGTTCCAAAAGAGAAAGTAGTGATACAATCCCAAATGCACTTGAAACCGTCCGTTTTGATCCTGTTTTATTTTCCCCCTATACAACGGGTTGCGATTTAATTCCATAGCCCCTTGTTGCGTTTGCAACATTCTCTGCGTCTTGGATGGCAATCGCTCCAACGGAAACGCGAATTGAACTAAGTTGTTCGAATCCGCCGAGAATATCGCCTTCATCAAGGGGCCTTCGGGACTCAAAAACTTCAACAAAAGATGCACCGTTGCTTCGTTTTCCTTCTTTTTCTTCAACAAAGTTGAGGAGGAAGAGGCGTTCATGTTTGTCCCGGTTGTTCCCGGTGTCGTCCCCGATGCACCACCACCACTACTCGCGGAATAATTCAACGCTTGCAATCGCATGTCATACACGCTCTGTAACCATCCGCTCCCACTCTCGTCGAAATTGAATATCTGCCATAAGAGCGTCTGATAGCACGTCGAGAAAAACTCCCTTAAATTTTCTCTGTTCTCTTTCAAACACGTCTCGACGGCTTGAATGGACTCGGGCAAGTGGTACGAGGACGCGGAAGAGGAGAGAAACTTGTTCAATTCTAAGGGAGTGGAGCACTCCGTCGCGCCTGGTGGTTTTGTCTTCCCTCCTCGTTCTCCTTCCGTGGTGGTGGTGGTCGTCGTCGTCGTCGCCGTTCGACCAGAGTTTTTCCTCAACGACATCTTCTTCTGTCTGTTTTTTCAAAACGAAGAGAAGAGAGGAGGAGGAGGACCCCTTTTTTCTGTGCCGTTTTTTTTTCATTATTTCGTTTGTTGTTTTGTTGTTTGTGCTCCTCCTCCTCCATCCTCCCTTTGTTTTTTTTTCTTTTTCTCCTCTCTTGGTTTTTCTTTGGGGTCCACGTTTTCAGGTTTTTGCTTTCGAAAAATGAAAGAAAGAAGACAGACAGACAGACAGACAGGCATTTGGCAGATAAAAAAAAGTGCTCTTCGCTGCCCTTCTTCTGTCACTTTTAAAGCGATGATGATGAGTACGGGCAGAAGCATCCATGGAATTCGAACAACCGCAACGATGATGACGACGCAGAGCAACAAACAGTATTCTGTGCAAACGCATCGCGTCGTCAACGAACGACGACGACGACGACGACGACAACGACAAAGTTCTTGGAAAAAGACCACTTCGATGAGTGTGAGCATTTTAGACGACGTGGACAAAGAAGAAGAAAACGAACAGTTGGACGAAGTGGTTTCCAAACGAATCAAGAAATCTCGATTGACGGGACGGTTAGACTTGACTGGGTTGAATTTAACGGAGTTTCCCATGGAAATATTCGACATTACAAACGACGACGCCCCTTTGACGGACTTGCAGATATCAAACAACAGGATATATCACATACCGGAAGAAATAGGGGACTTGCAACTGCTCGAACGATTAGGATTAGCCGGGAATAGATTGACAAAATTACCGGAATCTATAGGGAAACTGCAGAGGTTGCAAGGATTGTGGGCGCACGGAAACTTATTGAAAAATTTACCGGAGTCTATATGCAGTTGCCAATCTTTGCGCAACCTCTCGGTCGCCGGGAACCGAATACGAAAGTTACCGGAAAATTTGTCCCAACTCGTCGCTTTGGAGGAGTTGAGCGTACCTGGCAATCAACTGGTAGAGTTACCGAACCTCGGGAAGATGTTTAACCTATCTGATATCGATTTACACGGCAATTTCATCGAAGATTTATCCGCCAATGGGAACGATTTTCAGTTTTTGAAAGCGTTGGAAACTTTCAGTTTACAAGGAAACCAATTGAAAAGCATCCCTGGGTCGTTGGGGAATTTGAAGCGATTGCGAAGCTTGAACCTCGCGGAGAATAGAATTCAACAAGTGCCTGAAGAGTTGAGGAATTTACCAGTTCTCACGTCCGTGTGGTTGTATTCGAACGATTTGCGTTCGCTACCGAAAGAACTTCACAAATCCCAATCTTTGCGACAATTGTGGATTGAAAACAACGAAAAGTTAGATAAAAGTGAACTCGAAGCGTTTATTCGAATCATGAAAGATGCGAAAATGCTGAAAACTTTGGGAATAGATACAGAGCAAGCTCGAAAAATAGGCGGTAGTTTTGAAAATGTGAGCGCAGTTTCTGTCGCGGCAGTTCCAAATCGAAGCGATAATGCGGGGTATTTTAAACTCGTAAAATGGGATGGCAATAAATCGGCTTTAGATGATTCCAAAAGAGCTCCCGTTTTGATAGTTTCTTTTGGTAGCGCGCCAGGAGTGCCTAATTGGGGCGGGTTGTTGAAGAAATTGCGGAAAAAAGTAGGGGAAAATGATGGAAAGAGTTACGACGTCCTGTATGTCTGCGACGTGGAACGAAGTTGGTACGCGGGCAACAAAATGACTGGAAACTTGGAAGAAGAAGTGAGTAAATGGAACAAGCAGTTGGAGGATACATGTACAAAGTATTCAAGAGTATTATTTCTCGGCGACTCCATGGGAGCGACTGCGTCTTTAGTATTTGCTGAGCACGCAACGAGAGTTTTAGCGTTTTGCCCGCAAGTAGATTTATTCGCCGCAAGTATTCGACCGTCGAGAAGTGCAAACTGGATGCGCAAATATAAAACTCTCTTACTTCAAGGAGCGCTGAAGAGTGAAGCAGATGTCACGATTCACACTGGAAGTTGGACGCATGACGTCGACCAAGCTTCGATTGTCGTGGATTCTTCAGAAAAACAATCTGAGGAAGCAGATGCAAAAAGGAAGAAAAAGATTAAGAAAAAGATGTATCCCGTGAACAATCACAGATTGGCACTCGTCCTTTCCGAAGATGACACGCTCGTTAATGTCGTTAAAGAAGCTTTTGAAACAGAATATATGAATGCTATCTCCGACGGTACCGATACTCAGAAAAATTCGGCAGCGACTTTACGGTTATTAGGACTCGCTTAAAAATAATAATTAGAGATTGTTTTAGATTTGTGCGTTGTAGTAAAACTATAGATTCTATTGAGTTGCTATTTGTGTTGCTTAATGATGTTTCCGAGTGAAACTGGTGCTAAATCTATCGCAGTTTCGTTATCTCTATTGACTAACTCTTTTCTAGCACCCGAGGCGAGCAATTTTAAGCAGCACTCTTTCTTATTGAACATTGCTGCCAACATTAAAAGAGTGAATCCATGTCCATCGCGATAATTCGGATCGACTTGTCCGCTTCTCATAATAGTTTCTAACAATGCAGCATCGCCAAGTTTGATCGCTTCGCGTGCTTCGATGCCACCAAAAGTGCGCTGCGGTTGTTGTGATTCTAAAGGAGCCGGATTCTCGCTCGATATTGTCGTTCTTGTTATTGATGGTGGTGATTTCGTCATTGATGTCATTCCCATTGGACTACTCCCATTTTTTTCTTCGACTGCTGGAGTGAACTTTAACAGATTCGGCGACGCGGCTATTGTCTTGTGAAGCGCCGCGCTCGATAGATGAAATTCTTCTAAAGACTTTTGTTGCGAACGCGAGCTGCTCGTTATTATCGGCGTTTCCTCCTCCCACGAATCGTAGCCGTCAAAGCCGTTACTCTTTCTTCGCTCGTGTCGTTGAGGCGTCGTGTCGCTTGCACCCACTTTTCCTTTGTTTTTGTTACTACTGCTGCTACTTTTTCCATTGTTGTCTCCCTTTGGTATCGTCCAGTTATCTCCGGCGTTTTCCAATATCTGCAAGGCACCACCGACGAGAAGCTCTTCACATCCAATGAACGAAGCGACTTCTGGCAAAGTGTTCAACGTCCTATCGTTCATGATTACGTTCAGCATAGTTTCAAACGCCGCTCTTCTCTCCTCTAAATGTTGCGGAGAAACGATTAAAGCTTTCGGAGGGAAGGGAGGTAATCGTGCACCTTTGCTCGAAGAGAACGCGTGCAACTCTCGAAATTGAGAGAATCTTCGTAACGAAGTGAATGCCGCCATAAGTTTTCCCGCGTGTTTGTACTCTACCAATCCCATCTGATCGTCGTCGTCGTCGTCGTCCTTGATATTGTTCCCCACAATTTCTGATCGAATCGGATAGAACTGAACGATTTTGTTGTTCACCGACTTCGCGACTGGGTCGGAAACTTTCACCTCAAAGAACATGCCTCGTTTCTTCTTTGACTTCTTTTGACGAGACGAGAGGGAAAACAAAAATAAAAAAAACCGGAAAGAAAAAAGAACAAACACATCACGCACTTCGACGACGCGGAGCACGCAACGACGACGACGACGACGACGACGACGATGTTCCGTGCATCGCGCACATTTTTATTTGGACTGGGTTTAAAATGATGACCGAAATGTTACACTCTCTGAGTGTGCTCGCGTTTTCCGCGCAGTTCGTCGGGTACTTCCTTCTGAGCGCTTTGATTGAAGTGTACTTCTACAGAGCGCAAAGTCAGAGAGAGAAGTCGTGGAAGATTCAACCGAACGGATGGAAGAAATGGCCTGGGATCAGAGCACGAAATAACGGTATTGTACTTTCCTTTCCGGTGTTGGACTTCTTCTTTCGAAACGAGGAGGAGGGGAGGCATTCGAAACACAGGACGTTTGCTACTTTGAATTTAATTATTTCGAGTCTATTCGCGTTGACGGTTACAGAGCTCACCATTCGGGGGAAATCGGGCATAAAAGAAGCCGCGATAGGTACTGGTTCGAGCGTGTGTGAAATAGGATTTGGATTGGGATGTGCGCTGCTTTTGCAGTCGATGTTAGAGTACCCGTGGCATAGACTAATGCACACACGTTTTTGTTATAAGCGGATGCACAAATATCATCACGAATACAAAAGCCCGGTCGTGTATTGCGACTTGTTTATTCATCCTTTAGAGGCTATCGGGTATTATTGTATTCTCTATTCGCCGGCATTTATCTTGAAGAACATACCGAAAGAGTCGTTCTTATTGTACATGGCGATATTAGGAGTGTTTGGTGTTCTCGACCATTCCGGCGTGGATATTCGCTTACCGTGGTTTCTCTTCTCTTACGAGGCGAAGTTTCACGACTTGCACCATTCAAAGTTCAACGTGAACTACGCGTTTCCGTTCCAGTGGCCCGACGCGCTCTTCGGTACTCTGTATAAAAGTAGTTAGATTTTAGTAGAGCAGGCGCGCACAAAATACATCATCGTTCACACTTTTCAAATTTTTGTCTTTCTTTTCACCGTGTTCGTATAAAAATTATTTATAATTCTCTCTCTATTTACTTTGAGCACGCTCAAAAGTTGTACACACGTCGCGCGCGCGCAGCAAAAGCAGAAAGGAGAGAGCACGCTCTCGTCGTAAACGCACGCGCGGTGGAGGAAGAATTTTGTTTAGAAGAGAGAGCAAGAGAGAGAGAGAGGCAAAACATTTCGAAGCGAATTTCCACAAGGATTGTCCCCCTCCCCACAACATCGTGAAGTCGCGTCTATCGAAGAAGAAGAAGAAGAAGAAGAAGAAGACGAAGAAGAAGGACAAAAATGACGACGACGACATCACCGAGCGCGTTGCAAATGATTGAAGCGTTCCGAAATACCCCAGCGATGGACTTGAACCATCTCAGCAGAGGCGAAGCCGAGCAATTAAATCGGAGGTGTTTGGCGTTGGAGGCGGAAAACGACGAGCTTCGCGTGGACGTGGAAGAGTTGTTGGAAGAGAAAAAAGACTGGGAAGAGGTTGAAGAAAAAGTCTATCGGGAGTGCACGAAAGCGGACGAGGACTTCAAACAGAAGAAGAAAGAATGGCAAAAGACGAGAGAGGAGTTGGAGAGAACGAGGAAGAGTTACGAACACGAGCGAACGCGAAGAAAAGAGTTGGAGGATGAGATGCGTCTGTTAGAAACAAACGATTACGAAGTCACGAAAACATCTCAAAGAAACGCGCAGTTGGAAAAAAATCTTCAAGAGGTTTCACAGCAAGCGGAAGTGTTGGAGGGCTTGAACAACGAAGCGAAGAAGAGGGTGAAGAAGTTGGAGAACGAAATATCTGATTTGGAAGAAGCTTTGGAGGAGAAAACTGCGGCGGTGGAAGTGCTCGAGGTGGAGAAGAAAAAGCTGAAAAAATTGAACGAAGAGCAACGACAGGCTTTGGAAGCTACAAAACGTAAGAATAACGATATCACGAAAGAGCTAGAGCATAGAGAACAACGAATCGCGAAATTAGAAATGCAGTTGGAAGATAAGAGCAAAGAGTTGAAGCAAGAGGCGTTTTTACTCAAGGAGCAAGGGAGTTTGTTGAATGGCTTGCAAAAAGACATCATCTCAAAACAAAACGAAATTCATAAACAGGATGCGCAAATCCAAAAGCTGGAGGCGGATAAAGTTAAAAAATTGAAGCAAGCTGGGACGGAGTTCGAAAAAGAGTTGAATCTTCGCGAGGCAGAGGTGGAAAAAAGAGAGAAGCTGGTGGAGAAACTCCAAGCGCGCATGGAAGAAATGGAAGAAAAGCACAAGAAAGTACTTAGCGATATCGCCGCGAAAGAACGTGATTTCAACGCGAAAGAAAAAGCACTCAACGAGCACGTTGCGAAAAGAGAGAAAGAAACATCGCAAACCGCGAAAGAAGGAGAAAAAGAGATTGCCGAGGCGATGAAGAAGATATCGACGCGAGGAAAGGAGCTCGAAGCCAAGGAGAAGACGATGACAAAAGAACTCGAGAAGAAGAAGGCAGAGTTGGAGAAATCGTTCAACGAAAAGATTGCAAAGAAAGAGAAAGAAATGGCGCAAATGAGAAAAAGTGAGGAAAAAACGGGAAAGATGCTGGAGAGCGAGAGAGAAAATGCGACGAAGAAGCTCGCGGCGAGAGAGAAAGAGCTCGAGACGAAGGAAAAAAATATGGAAAAGGATCTTTTGAGGAAAAGCGCCGAATTGGAGAAATCGCTTCATGAGAAAATCGGGAAGAAAGAAAAAGAGCTCGAGATGCAAGAGAAAAGCATTGCGAAAGAGCTGGCGCGAAAAGAAAAAGAGTTTGCAAAGAGACAGTTGGAGTTAGAACAACGCTTGGAGTACGAAACAGATCAACGTTTACAGGAGAAAGCGAAAGAGAAAGAGTTCGCAAAGGAAAAAGCAAAATTACGAAAGAGTTCGGGACCGGTGTCGCCAACATTTTTTTCATCGCTTTTGTCGCCTTCGAGGAAAGCAACTCCGCCAACCGGCAAAAAAGCACTAAAGACACCAGCGATTACTCTACTACCGTCAGCTACTCAACCAACAACATCGAAGAAGAGAACATCGAAAAGTAAAAGCGATGCGGGCGCCTCTTCTACCATCGGAGCTGGTTTTTTGCAAAGTGTGAAGAAAGCCACGAACAGTTCGTTCGTTGCAGCTGCGCAAACCGCGCACTCATTATTGAAACCGATCGTTGGAGGTTCGCACGAAGAGTTTTCACCGATAGAAGCCGCCGATCCGAGATCGGCATCGAAGGTTTTAGCAAAAAAATCCTCCGCGGCAAAAGTGGCAAAGACTCCGAAAAGTTCCGGGAGTGCTATGAAGGAGAAACTCACAAAGAAGTTTGAAGAAAATAAATCGCCGTTGAGCAGAGCGATGAAGAGATTAGAAGACACGAACGCGCCTCCTCTCAAGCGTCGTGCATCGATGGAACTTCCGATTCCAACGTCTGCTTTGAAGAAAACTCCTCCTTCTACGGTTACGACGAAAAGACGCAAATCGCGAGTCTGGGGGAACGATGACTCGAACATAGCAGCCGCAAAGACAGTAGCAGTTGCTCTGGCAACATCGGAACCGTCGCCAAAGAAAGATATCGACGCAAAAACAAAAGATGAAGACGCCCCAGAAAAGAAGAAACGTGGTCGAAAACCCAAAGCGAAATCGGCGGCTAAAACGGTTCCGGTAAAGAAAACGACAATAACGAAGAGGCCAAAAGCGGCAGCATCAGCGAAGAAGCCAAAAGCAACGATAAAGGCAGCGAAGAAGCCAAAAGCAGCGACGGCAAAGAAGAGCGCAGCTACTCCTGTGAAAGCAACTAGAAGATCTTCCCGATTACGAAAGTGATTTCGCAAGAGAGAACACAAGTCAACACAGAAAACTTTAAATTTATTACATTGTACGTACACCATTCTTGATCATCCTCTATTTACTTTTCTTCCATGGTATCTTGTTCTTCCTGGGATCTAGCCCTAAAGCAACTTTCACCGCCTCGGCGAGAGTGTTACACTTGATGATTTCCATGCCTTGTTTTTTCCCAGCTTCTTCGTTAGCTCCCGTAAAGGGCATGAGCACTCGCTTGAAGCCCATCGTCGAGGCTTCAGCAATGCGTCTCTCTGCTTGCATAACAGGCCGTAATTCTCCTCCCAAACCAACTTCACCAAAGAAACACATATCAGCCGGTAATGGCCGTTCTAGAAAGGATGAAGCGATCGCCATAGCTACCGCAGCATCAGTCGAGGGATCGTCTAGTTTCAAACCACCCACAATGTTCACAAAAATATCGTTGCGTTGAACTCTCCTTCCTAAAACAAATTTTGCGAGCACAGCCAAAAGAAGCTGCATGCGCTCAAACTTCAAGCCAACTGCTGTGCGCACGGCCGGCGCAACCATACCACTGCCTGAATTATTGCCCTCTTCGTCGTTGTAACTTGAAGATCTATCGTTGCATAACGCCTGAACTTCCAGCATGAATGGGCGAGATCCTTGTAAAGTAACAGTTGGCGCAGCGCTAACGTCATCAGAAATTATGCGTTCTCCCAAGAAAAGAGCGGACGGTGATGGCACCGGGACCAAACCTTGATCTGCCATTTGGAAAACGCCAACTTCATCTGTACTGCCGTATCTGTTTTTATGGCCGCGTAAGATACGCACTGCTCTATCGGCGTCCCCTTCAAGATAAAGAACCACATCTACGATGTGTTCGAGAACTCTAGGACCGGCGATATCTCCGGATTTGGTCACGTGACCAACTATAAAAACGGGCATGCCAGACGTTTTCGCGGCGTGTAACAACGCCGTCGCGCACTCTCTAACTTGGCTCACCGATCCAGGAGATCCGGTAGCATCTTCTAAAAATACAGTTTGAATCGAATCAACAACTAACGCGGACGGTTCTAACCGATTCACGGCATCTAAGATATTTTCTAAACGCGTTGCGGAATATAAATACACGCCGTCCTGGTTAATCTCCATGCGTTCAGCTCTGGATGCGACTTGTTCGACAGATTCTTCGCCGCTCGCATACAAGACGCCACCTCCAGAAAACAGAGCTTCTACTTCCTCGATGGATTCCTCTCCTGCTTTGTCATAGTTCGTGGTTGTTGCTTTCCTTGCTTTTTTCGCTGTCTCGGTCGCTTCTTTACCGAGAAGTCCTGCCAGTTGCAATAAAATAGTACTCTTCCCAACGCCTGGATCACCGCCGACTAATACTAATCCTCCCGGCACGACGCCTCCACCTAAAACGCGTTCAATTTCTGAACCCAACGCACCGGGCAAAGGTACTCGACGCATATTCTTTGAGTTTTTCGATTCCGGTTTCAACACTTCCTTCAACGCGCGCGGCGCGTTCGAGTCCGAAACCCATCCTCCACCGACCGTACTTCTTCTGTTATTGTTCCTATTAAAAATCAAAGACGACGATGATTTGAGTTCCGCATCGTTGTTTGATGATGATTGTGCGCGTTGCGCCGCTGCCGCCCCGGCGCCTCCTCCAGATTTTCCTCTTTTCGACGCATTCGCGTTTGAAATCGGTTCTCGAAAGATTTTCATGGAGTCCCACGCTTTGCACCCGGGGCATTGGCCGTACCACTGGGAGTAATCTTCGCCGCATTCTTGACATAAATAGCGTTGTTTCGTTTTCGCAGACGAGGAGGATCCGCCCACCGCGCGGATGGTTGTCGATGTCGAGATATTTTTATTTCGATTTTGTAGTCGCGCGATTGCGTGCTCAGTTCGAATTCTGTTGACACCCCCGACGAGAGTAGAAGAAGAAAAAGAAAGCACAGAAGTAGATAACATCGCTCTTCTATTATTACTGCTACTTTTACTACTCGTTCTGCCGATAAATCTGCGCACCAGAGCGTGAGTGCTTTGATGCGCGACTGCTCGACACGCCAACATATAGAATTGCTTTGAAGTATTTTGGTGTGAAATTATAAAATTCGTTCATCGTTTGGCTTCTTTTATTTTGACAAAAAGTAACAAATACTAGGGCCATATGCTCTCTCTCTCTCTCTTTAAACAACCGCACCACACTCTCCTTTTAATGCATCAATCAAAATCACATTCGGTACATATCACCATCCGTACGAGTGAGGCCATTTGTTCGATGATTTCTTCCTCTTTTGGTCGGACATTAAAACTTTCGGGAACTTGAACATAGTTCTCGCACGTTCCTTCTCCTCCTTGCGGTATTTGCTTTTAAACGCATCAATCATCCACTCGACTTCCTCGATTTCTTCGTGGTTCGAGTCGATCGATTTCGCCGTTTGCAAATCTTTCTTTGCTTCCGCAAAATTCGCCCTGTATACGTGCGCTCGAGCGCGTCTCGTGTACAGCTTAAAATTTCCCGGCGGTTCTGGCCAAACCTCTTCGGCTTTGTTTAAACGTTCGACCGCTTCTCCATAATCCTTCATCCCGATACACGCCGACGCGATGTTCATCAAACAGAATGACTTGTTTTGCTCGATTTCGAATTGACCCATTTGCGCATCCGCGGCTTTGATGAGATTCATAATTGACAAAGCTTGTTCGTACTTCTCCTTCGCCTCTTCAAAATTTTTCTTCGCGTAGAGCAAATTACCCTCGTGTCGTAAAGTGCACTGTTCGTTCAAAGCGCTAACTAAATCTTTCGATTCAACGTTGACTTTTCGATTGACTTTCTTATCGAACTGTTCGTGCCCTTCAGCGTCTGGGTTTTTCAGGTACTCGACCATGCGATGTTCCAATTCCTCTTCCTCGCAGTAGCCGTTATCTATAAGATCTTTCGCATGTTGAAGCATTTCAATCACTCGAGGATTTTTCGCCCACTTTCCAAAATCACCTTGTTCGTCGTTACAAAACGTCTGGATGATTCTCCTCAAGAATTTGTGTTCCATGAACGGCGCTATGTTTTGTTGTGCCTCGTAATCCGATTCCAACACTTTTTCTCGGAACGCGCACGCCTCGATGCGATGCCCGACTCTTTCCGCTCTCCTGATTTCTTTCCTCTGATGTTCTTGAACTTTCTCTCTGTTTTCCGGTTGCATGCAAAACTGCTTGAACTCTCGCGCGAACGCGTCTTGGTCGTTCCCCCCCATGCCTCCCCCCATGCCTCCCCCCATGGCCCCTCCTCCGCCGCTGCCATCCCCGGGGTTGCCCATGATGTCCATCGCGTTTTTCTTTTCTTCTACGACGCGCGTCAAGCGAGAGAGCTCTCTTCTCTTCTTTTTTTTTCTCGGAAAGGTAAAAGCGAGCGTTTTTTTTTGTCAAAGTCGTCGTCGTCGTCGTCCACAAAAAAAGACGAAATTTTTTCTTTTGTTCGTTTCGTTTTTTTTTGCGTTTTTTAGGCTTTGGCAATTTGGGAGATTATTGGACTCAACCAAAAAAAGAGAGAAAAATAAGCGCATAAAAAATTCATCGTCACTTTTGTACACACGCACCACCACCACCACCCCGTCTACCAAAAGCCGTTTCCTACTACGGACACGTCAGAAGAAGAAGAAGACGAAGAGGAAGAGGAGAGAGAGAAAAAAAAGATGTTTGCGCTCGGGAGTACGTCTCGCGCGTCCTCTGTCGTCGTCTCCCCCAGAACGACGGCGACGTCGTCTTCCAAGAGAAGAAGCGACGTGAAATGCTCTGCGTCGTCATCGTCGCCGTCGTCTCGTCGTCGATCGGATAAAACAAATTTTAACGTCGAACAACATAAACAAACGAGAAGAGAGGTGATGAAATTCGCCGCGCTCGCGCCGGCGTTGTTTTCTGCCTTGCCAGCCATGGCTATTTTACAAGGGAACGACGAGGACGACGAAGCGTTCTTGGCCAAGGCGAAAGCGAACAGAAGCGCGAAATTACAAAACGAGAGAAGCAAACAGGCGAAATACGCGGGCGAGAAACTCGGTCGATCGACCGGCGGCGTCGCGGCATTACAACTGGCGGTTTATAAAATCTCAAAGGCGGGCAGTTTGATCGATCAAGACTCGATTTATGGCGCTGGGGCGGAGTTGGAGTCTGGGAATTGGGAGAAAGAGTTGGGCAAATCTGAGTTTGGAACGGACGCATTGATTTCGGCAGTGGGAGCATTGAAGCAGGCGTGCGCGTCGGGCGATGCGAATGGAGCGAAGCAAGCGTACGTTTCTACAGCGAACGCGTTAAAACAAGTCGCGAACGCAGGTGGCGTCGCCTCGCAGTTGAAATTCCTTTAAATAATAGAGGGAGAAAACTAAAACTAAAACTAATAATTATTATTATTGTTAAATGCTCACTTCAAAGTTATAAACCTCATCATAAAACGTACTGTTTAAATCAATCAAAATATATAGTACTACGTACGCATGCGTGCGCGCATCACACAATCAAAACGGTTCGGATTCGAAGAACTCGTTCGCCTCTTTCGCTTTCACAAACTTCACGAGAGAGGAGTATTTACCCATCAAAGGCTTGATTATTCCCCAAACTGGTTTAAACACGAACGGCGCTTCCACCAACAACACTTGCGAAATACGTTTCGGATAATAATCGAATATGCACGAGATGAAAAACTTTGTAAAATCGATATCCGCGTTTTTCATGGAAAAACCCCTCAAGTCGTATACGCACATCACCGTTTCTTGTTCAAAACCTTCCTTTTTCAGTTCCTCTAACCCTTCATCCAACAATTTCACGCAAAGCTTCTGTGTATCTTCCAACACTCTCGTAGCGACTTCGTGCTTAATCAGTGTCACCAACACCACAGGTCTTCCTAACACGTCTCTCTCTTTCATCAACACCGCTTTCCCTGTTTTCGCTTCCTCAATCACCGATGGCGCGTTCAAACTTTCCTGGGAGAAATTTTCTTTTCTCCAGCTTTGATATTTCACTATTTTCTTCAGCGCCGCTTCGCCGTCCAACTTTCGGTCTCGAATAAACCAGTCCACAATATCATTCTCGACTCCCGAGATTTCGTCCGAGTGATTTTCTCTCAATTGTTCTCTCACTTGAATCACTTCTTCCTTGTCAAACTTGGCTAATACTAACCCAGATTCTTTGGCTTTTTCTATGGATTGGCTGGAAACTGCGGCACGAACAGCAAATCGTCCTCTTTGTCTCGTCGTCGTCGTTGCTTTTGTTCTGTAATTCTTTTTTGATGACGAGGAGGAAGTTAAAGGTAATCCCCGTCTGTTAGAGAATGATGACGATTGGAAACTTCTCGTCCCCGCGGACGACGACAAAGATAACATCGCACTGGCCATCGCGTTCCTTTGCTTTTCTGAGGTAAATTACTATAAACTCGTCGTTGCTGTCGTCGTCTTCGTCGTCTTCGTCGTCGTCGAGAGGACTACCGCGTACGAAGAATGCGTTTTCGAAGATATGTTTATGAAGATACGTTTTTTTTCGTTCATTTTTGATCGCAAAAAATACCGCCAGGCCAGGACAAAAATCTCCATTTTTCAACTGTTCAACCATCGATCGACTTCGGCGTCTTCATCTTCCGTGTTGTTGTTGTTGTCGTCGTCGTCGTCGTCGTTGTCGTCCTTATTTTCTTCTTCTTCTTCTTCTTCTTCTTGATCGTCGTAAAAACTATCGTCGCTTAACACGCTACTGCTAGTACTATTACTTCCGTACCCGTCCTCTTCGGCGTCGACGCTATTCGTAACAAGCGAGAAATCGAGCTTTGGGACCGGGTATCCTGGTGACATGACTCTGGGCGATAACGTTCGTCCCCAACTGATTTCTTCAACGGGAAGACCGTAAAATTTTGACGTTTTCGGTAACGGCGTCCATTGGTTTTCTTCTTCTTCTTCATCGTCGTCGTCGTCTTCTATTCTTTCATGTTTTTCAGATGAAGTAGCGTCTAGAAACTTCGCGGCTATTTCCTTCAACTCGCGTGGTTTGATTTCACTTCGGAATACTCGAGAGATAATTTTACCGAGTTGCGTCACGTCGGCTCGTAGCTCTGCTATTGTTTTCATCGCGTCGGTGTTATCTCTTTTGACATTTGATCTCTCCAGCTTTTCTATTCGTAAAGAGTTTTCGAGTTTTCGTATAGTTTCGGCATTCTCTGCGCAGACTAGGCACTTCACTATATTTTTACGCTCATTTTCATCATTTTCATTCTCATCATCATCATTGAATATCACGTCGCGTATGAGTTCCAACCGCCCTCGGAAGAGGTTAGATTTTCGAACCACGTCGTCCAGTGCCTCTTTGCATAGAGTTCGTTTCTGTCCGGGCGACGCCACCGTGTCCTCAATTTTCTTCTTCAACTGTTTTTCCAACTTGACCTCGCTTGTCGCTATCGTTTCCTGTCGCTGCTTTTCTGCACCATTTTGACGTCCAAATACTGTCGATTTCGTCATTGTCGTCGTCGTCGTCGTCGTCGTCGCCTTTTTTGACGTTGCCTTTGAAGTCAACAGAGATGGCGCTTTCATCCACGAAGGTCCTTCTCGAATGAATACTTGTTGGTCGCGTTTTCGTTGCGCCGCAGTCGTCGGCTGCTTCGCCAACACCGGCGGTTCTCTCAGTTTGATCTTTGGGGCTATTGGTGGCGCCGTTTGTCTTCCATTTTTTGCGTGTTGCTCTGTTGTAGTTTTCGTTAGTTCTCGCTTTCGAGATGATGGTTGTGGTGGCGGTCCTGTTCCGAACGAAGAAGAAGACAAAGTTGTCGTTTGTCCAAAATGGGGTTGGTGGTCTTTTTTTTTGTGCCGAGGGGGCACTCCTATCGTCGATTGCGCGCGTCCAGGCCGAGACTGCGCCACGCGCGATTTCGTCGAGCTCATCGTCGTTCTCGTCGCGTTCGTCTCGGTGTTCGTCGATATCAGCGCGCGCATCGCGCGTTCCCTCGACCTCGTTTGGTTTTCGCGCAACGCCCCGCTCAGACTCGTTTTTGACCGAAAAAGAAGCGAAGGAGACGGCGAAGGACCACCCCGCTCCCGAGGAGGAAGACGACTTTTTTGCGTCGCCGCGCCGAAAACCGTCGTCGTCGTCGTCGTCGTCGTCGTCGTCGTCGGCCCAGCAGCGCGCGCGTTTGGACGCCGGTGCTCTCCTCCTCCTCCTCTTCGCCTCGGGGATGAAGGCGGTCGTCCCCACATGACGACGATCGATGCGACGGTCGTCAAACGGTGACGTCTCGCGGCGTCGTGTATTTTTTTTTTTTTTTTCTTTTTTTGTCTTCTTTTTCTCTTTTGGGTATAAGGGAATAATAAAAATGGGTGGGTGGGCAAATGCTTTGTGCGAACTCCTTCACTTGTATGACTGTTCCTCGAACCACAAAAAAAAAGCGAAAAGATACAACAACAACACAGTTTGACGAAACCTTCCTTTCAAAGCGCCGCGTCTCGCAGAAAAGCGACGAG
>Ga0163180_10000580_pt1 | contig 21276 bp, 22 predicted proteins | sample AtlANTMetagenome_2_FD_109647 | JGI IMG/M metagenome (GOLD analysis project Ga0163180, IMG submission 109647) | Marine eukaryotic phytoplankton communities from the Atlantic Ocean - Atlantic ANT 4 Metagenome | ecosystem: Environmental > Aquatic > Marine > Oceanic | place: North Atlantic Ocean...
CATCTGCGCCCGTATGTCCGGTAGGTCCTGTCCATCCAGTATGTCCAGTTGCCCCTAACCCAGATGGTCCTGTAGGTCCTGTCCATCCAGTATGTCCAGTTGCCCCTAACCCTGTAGGTCCTGTAGGTCCTGTCCATCCTGTATGTCCAGTTGCTCCTAACCCAGTTGGTCCTGTAGGTCCTGTCCATCCAGTATGTCCAGTTGCTCCTAACCCTGTAGGTCCTGTAGGTCCCGTCCATCCTGTAGGTCCTGTGCCTCCTCCTCCACTTCCCGGTGCACCGGTTGGTCCAGTTGGTCCACCCGCCTGCCCAGTAGGTCCTTGTATACCTTGGGCGCCAGTAGGTCCTGTGGGTCCAGTACCACCTCCGCCGCCGCCGCCAGACGCGCCAGTAGGTCCCGTGGGACCTATAGTACCGGCGCCTCCGCCTCCATCGTCACAACATTTTGATGAGCATTCAAAACTTTTACAAACAGATAGCATAACAATATATATTATCTAAATATATTGTTATTTATGAAAATGGACCAACGGGTCGCTGATACTTCTGAATAACTAATGGTTCTGGGAGAAATGTTTCCAGTCTATTGAAGAATTTAATATTTCCCGTACAATTGAGCTCTGGAACAACTGGTGCCTTAGCTTTTACTAAATTAGTAGATCCAATTCCAAACAATGCACTTTCTATATCTGAAGCATTATTGGAGAGAATCTGATTATTATACCCATTTGTCATCATCGGCATATTAATTCCTACACAAGGAAAAGCGGTATTTTTAGAAATACACTTATACTTGTAAATATTATGGCTAAATTGATGCGCTAATGCATTTTGCCCTTGGCAATACCATCCGCGAGAATTTTTAAGACTTGTATCGGTCATTATTAATATACTATATTATTATTTATTTTTAGCATTGATCTTATTCAATAAAATGGTCTTTTTCTCTCCAATAAGTTTACTCTTCTTATGAAGTTCAACTAAAAACTCATGCAATTCAAAGAAATATTCCCATGCAAATAAGAACATAAAACAATCTGAATCTTCTACACCATTAAATGGTGTTAATGGGTGATGGGGTTTAATAGCTGCAATAATATCCCCTATCTCATCTTTTATGGTAGAGTATAGTGTTCCAATATTTTTTACTATATCATCATTATATTCATTCATATGAAAACAATCAAGTAGTTCTTTGCGATAAGTAGTATCATCTTTTTCACGATAAGAAAGGTTAATTGAATAATTATACATTAAATAATAATTATTCTAATTTTTAAATGATTTATTGGTGAGTATGTCTCTCCAAGTAATCTTGGTCTCTGGTCAATTCGCGACTTGGAAGTCCGCCGCGAATCCAGCCGGCAGCAGCAGCGCTTTCCACTAAATTATGCGGATTTTGGATGGTTGCTTGTACCGTCGGAATTAGAGGGGTCATGCTATAGTCATTAAAAGATTTCTCAGTGACCGTTTTGCATGATTTCAGATCATTGATCATAGCACCCTGCTGCAACCGAGCCTCCAAAATAGGACGTGGAGGACCGCGTCCCAAATATGGCACCGTGGCAAATGGGCGTTGCTGAAGACTAATTTTACATTTTGGATGAGTTTGGAGGGATCCTATTTTAAGTTTGGAATCACTCGTGATATTGCACCCACCTGCGCCACATGGTCCAAAACCACCTTTGTAGAATATGTTTGGCTGTTGCGTTGCAAAACCAATTGGCGTTTTCATCCCACACCAATTCAGAAAATAGTTAGTCGTGTTGTAAGAACCGGCTGCATTATTTTGAGCTTCTCTTGCTGTGATACCGCATGTGTCATCGCCAATTCTGGTCTGATTATCAAATCTGTAACTATATACACTGGACATCTCTATATAACTATAGCGAAGATTTTTTTATTTAATAATTTATCCATCTATGATTATCCTTGACACACTGTAGCCCGTCGCCCTCTTTGCATGATGGCATATCTCCATAACAGAATTTTGCGAAGGCTGTTTGATCGTTGGCGACTCGCGAATTAGCAGTTGTGTAAAATCTTTGCATTGATTGTTCGAAATTTATACTATCTCCTAAATCTAAAAAAAGTCTCGGATCCGGACCGACATTCCCTGCACTCTCATTTATTTTTTCCTCAACGGATGGATTAAAAGCGGGTGCACCAGCTTTTCTATGCGGGTTGTATTTTATCTCTGGTAGCAAAACATTCATTAAAGGATTCTTTTTAGTCGGATTAGTAAATGCCTGTTTTGTTTTTTCATATAATTTGCGTCCGGCAAAACCTTCCTTAACTATCTTCTTGTTTATCTTCTTCTTAACATCAGCGTGTTTGCGTATTTTGTATAATAATACAATTATAACTAGCGTTACTGCCGAGCTTATCACTATTCTGAAAGATCGTGTGAGAGTGTAACCTACAATTGTTAACAATATTACTAGGCGGGTATATGCGTTTAATTTCGTCTCTGTATTATCAGCTTGCGAAGGCCATATCTCAGTAATGTGGTCCTTATTAAACAATACTGATGGATTATTTAACCAAAATGTATGCGACATGATATATATATATATTCTAAGTTATTTTTTATTATTAGCTGCCTCCTTATTTTTCTTTTTCCGCTTTCTCCGGCGCTTCTTTTTACTATTTCCCCCTGTGGATGCCCCCACCTCGGTATTTTTTGCACGAGCTTCGGCTAGCTGCTTCTGCAATAACTCAATTTGCTGCGCTTGGGTCATATTACTACCAGTACTGGTGGCAGCACGGGCAGCTCGCCGGGCTTCAAGTTTTTGCCGCAGACGCTCCTTGGTTTTAGCTTTCCCAATATTTCTCTTCATCTGACCCTGGAAAGCACCCAAATTAACTTTTGCGTTTTTTCCACCCATCGGCAATCCCATCTCAGCCATCATTTTATGCATGTTTTTCATACCCGGCATCGTCTTTAATTTATTCATTAATTCACTGGCTTCCTCCATTAGCTCACTTTCCTTAATTTCCCCAGATTTAAGTTTGGCGTCTAGATTCCCACCTACCTTTTTAATCATCTTCATCAGTCTTCCAGGGTCTTTAAATAAAACCTTAAATACATCATTTATATTATCCACACCTTCAATATCCTCAAACTCTTTCATTGTTTCCTCGGTTATTTCAGCTGCCAATCGACCCAGTTTTCCGTCTAAAAGACCGCTAATATGATTATGCAAGTCCTCAGGATTAGGCAAATCCTCTTGATTAATTCCAGATGCATCGCTGGCTTCTGGCATATTTTCAAACGCATTTCCCGACATATCAAAAATTCCCGCCATTTGTTCCATGGTCTCGCTTAATTTGGATTTCAGTTCCTCTTCGTTAATTGCTTCAAATAGAGACGCGGTCTCTCCAAATGTTTCACAATCGCTTTGATTATTAATAACCGCAAAGCATACTAACTGGAGATATTTCCATATAATAATCTTTGTTTTGTCCGTTATATCTTGTTCCCAGACTTCATCAAAATTAATACCAGGGAGAAAATGAGTGTCAATATCTTCCTTAACGAATATCTCCTCGTTCTGGTATAATAAATCAAAGAATCGGGAAGGGTAAAACTCCCGACAATAAGTAAACAAGTTTTTCACATTTTCACTGGCGATATTATCATTATTAATATCATTTAGTACAGGTTCTAAATTATCTTTATACTCCGGAAAGGTAGTTAACATATCAGTAAGAAAGTCCTTTGTGATCTTCAAGAACTCTCCGGGAATTTCCGGCTCAGATGTATCGTTTTGAACGTCGCTTTCAGCCATTATGTAATAAATATCTAATATGCTTTTAAATAAAAAAATATTTAATCAAATAGATAGTATTTTTTTACTTATTTAAAATCCGTTTTTCCTGATACAAACTTCCTTTCCGTTAATTCTAAATCGCATAGTGCTCATCAAACTGTCACCCTTGTCTACTGAACATCCTGTCCCAAGGGAGAGGCTGCCGTAGGAAGCTGGAGGAATTTGAATCTTGGTTTTATTTTTAAGAGCATGGAACGGCTTACCAGCTGTCTTCTGATGTTTGGTAGCGAGGAATTCTGACAAAGTGCAGTTTGTAGTAAATGGTTTACTATACAGCGTATTCCTCGCATCCTTGATAATAAAGAAGTAGTTTTCTCGGGTTGTTGTCTTGAGGCGATATACATGAGTGATGTCCATAAAAGTATGCCGAAACCTATTATCTGATATAAATACCCACAGATGAGGGACACAGAAGTCGCTAGATTTCAAATTTTCTCCTTCCCAACCAGCGGTATATACCGTATGACTGGAGGGTATCATCTCCAACTTTGTAATACTACCATCTCTAATACCTTCCATCAATTCGCGCATATTTGTAGGATCTCCCTTGACTTTGCCGCTCATTCGGCTAGCAAAACCGGAATATTTCTGCTTACTCTTTTTCCTAGTTTTCGCTTCCGCTGCCATTGCTCCAAACACATCATCAACATCATCTGATGGACCGGCTTTTACCGTAGCGCAACCAGGTAGCTGCTCAAGCTGGCTAGTTGTATGCATAGTGGCTTTAAAACCCTTAAATAGATTTGCTGCTTTTTCAATATGCACTGCTTTCGGCGGCGCAGTTGTTTGTTTGTAATTTCTTGGATCATTTCTTTCCTCAATCATTCTTACTACTGCTTGAGGCGACTCACCCTTTTGTAGAAGACTAAGAACATTCCCATTTACGGAATGGAAAAGACCACATAGCACATCACCACTATCATCATCTGCAATAGATAAACTACAATCACAAACCGCTTTAATAACGCAGTTGATTTTTTGATTCCATCGGAGAGAATTCCAATCAGATCTAATTGCAATAACAGTTTTAATGTATTTGATAATCCAATCCACTGCGGCGACCTGTTGTTTTCCATAAGAAGCCTTTAGTAGAAGCTCTCTAATCAGCTCCATTGATCTTAGCATCTCGGGACCATCAGACAACATCTCTTCAGATAGTTTAATCATCATAGGACAATATTTATTTAGTGCCTTTTCAAGCAGCTCAAGTATATTGCTACCATCTTTGAGACAATGCTCTGAAAGCGCTTCACTGTTTTCCTCCGGCACCCATGAATAGTGTCGCCATGCCGTCTCGGTAGATTTCTTTGCCAGATCCCAAGTGGGAGCATGTGCGTATAGTGTATCGGCACGAACAATTTCGTACTGCCAATGTAGACCCCTATTATGCCATGCATTAATATATGAATTTATATATGTATCACATAGATCGTGAACATTTTTTTGAAGTGGTGTCCGCCCTTCAATAACGGGACATAGTACTGATCCACCATTTTTATCTACGTATATAAATGCATTTCGCATTCTGTCGGCACATGTTTGACACTGCCACTCTCTTTTTATCTTAGTATGAATCTTTTTACGTTGTGCCGCCAAATCTGCCCTCCAGGCATCATCGCCGCTATTAATATCCATTTTCAGAATAACGGCAACATCATCCTCCGTTCCTCGCAATTTTGCCGTAAAGACGGGGACTTGCTCTGCGCGGAGTTGACCAAGATAATTGTAGTATTCGCGCGTACGCGTTTCCTCATCGTTCATGGAAGCTACTGCTGATGCTGACATTATAGATAGGCAATCGTGTATCTATATTATCAAGTAGTAATGTTATTTCAATTTTTTATAACCATATAACTATTTATCCATATACATAGTGCTGAGCTTCGTAAGATTTTGGAGATATTTGACGATTTTGCCTTGATTATCCTTAGACATCAACTGTGCTTTTTCTTTTATCATTTTTATAGCCCCGAGTACATTTTCCGAATCATAGCTTTCCGATGTCCCCACATCATTTTTATAGTCTTTTTCCAAGAAGAAGGCGAAATTTCCCCCGTTAATTTCGTTACTATACGGTGTTGTTACATATTCATGCCATGCTTTAATTAATAAAGATGGATTGACGGCAACAACTTTATTTACATAAAATTTTGCTGTTTTTATATTTCTGTCGTCGGGAAATACAACTTGGACATCTGCAATGAATTCGGAAAATTGGCTATTAAAAACCTTAAGAATACTCATTTCTTATCTATTATTGCTTTATGTTTTTAATATTTAATGCTAATTATTATTATTTTCGTGATGTTACTTCTTGATTTCTTTGTTCTTGCAGTTTCCCGAGATCAACACTCCCAATTTTATTAGGAACATAATCTTCCGGAGGCGTTGCAATTGTTTGATTTTTCCCTAGACTGGTATAACTATGCATCATTCGCATACCACCATTCCCTTTAGCTGACAACTCTTCGGCACTCATATCAAGATAAGAATAATTATCCGATAACCCTGATCCCATTTCATTCATAGAAAATGCTAAAGGTTCGCCATTAGATTGAGTGGCAATCTCATTGACCGCCTGCTCACGCGGATTTAAATATTGCTGTATTTCGGTTAAACCATCCAATACTCTATTTCCGTGGTGCAATAGTAGAATTGCCGGAACCTTCTTAATATTAGGCGGGAGGAGGAGTACTTCGCCATTTTCTATTGTAATATGTATCGAACCGTCCGGTTGCTTCGCCCGCTTATCAATGCATACAAAATGTAATTCCTTTTTTGTTTGTGTCCTAGATAATTTATATAGTAATTCTTTACAGTGACCACAATAATTACTGTAGTAGAGAACCGCACTCATTATATATAGAAAAGCGAATTCATTTTAAATATGAACACATTAAATAAATAACATAAGAAAATTGATTTAATAAATATTTATATCTTGATCTATATAAAATGACCAGCATGGCAAAAGAATCCAAAATAGGAATGTTTGTAAGTAGTAAATCGGAAGACGACGGAACGTTGTATTTTACCTTGACGAGTACCAACGTTAGCGTTGCAAATGGTTTGCGGCGAACTATCCTTGCTGATATCCCAACCCTGGTATTTAAAACATTTCCCGACAAAGAAAATAAGGCAAAATTCGTAACAAATACTTCTAGATTCAATAATGAAATTCTGAAACAAAGGCTACAGTGTATTCCTATACACGGTATTACCCACGATCAGCCTTATGATGAATTAGAGGTAATAATTGATAAAAAAAATGATAGTCATGATATGATGCTTGTGACTACCGCAGATTTTAAAATTAAAAATACTAAAAGTGATAAATTTCTAGCTGATTCAGTATTGCAAAAGATTTTCCCTACAGATCCTATTACGGGGGATCATATATTATTTGCACGTTTGCGTCCTCGGATTTCAAATGAAGTTCCTGGAGAAGAATTACAAATTCAGGCAAAGATGTCGCTTCATACTGCATCTGAGGACGGTGCATTTAATGTTGTTTCATGTTGCACTTACCGCAATACGCCTGATAAAATAAACCAAGATCGTGAGTGGCAGGAAGTGGCTAAAACACTAAATGAAGGAGAAAATGTGGAGATGGCGCGAAAAGATTGGTACAATCATAAAGCAGGAAGAGTATTTATTAAAGATAGTTTTGATTTCAAGATACAAACCGTTGGTGTATTTGAAAATGCAGATATTGTAAAAAATGCTTGTGTTATTCTTGCAAATAAGTTAATTAAGTTGGCAGGCGAATTTGCTATGGATAAAATAGGCAATATAATCCAATCGCAGAGTAGTTCCACTATTCAAGATAGTTATGATCTTAAATTAGATGGCGTTGGTTATACTATAGGCAAGGTTCTTGAATATATTATTCATGAAAAATACTATGGCGGTGCATCAATCTTGAGTTATATCGGTTTTAGAAAAAATCATCCACATGATTCACATAGTATTATTAGAATTGCTTTCAAAGACGATGAATCTATAAACGCCAGTACGCAACTTATTTCACAGATATTTGTAGAGGCTTGCCAAGAGGGTATTGCGATATATAATTCAATTGCCTCAGAATTTTAAATGCCGCTTTATCAAACAATTAAAAAATATCTTTTTGTATTTTTTTACACAAAGATATTAAACTTAAACAGCCTGTGCCACAATTGATTCTCTTTTTGCACGTGCCTCTGCATGGCGTAGAGGATAATTGACAGATGCCATTATATGATTCGGGGGCAATGTATTGACATACTCAACTACCACACGTCTTGTAATAGCACCTCGCATCTCCCTATATTGATCGCGGTACAATTCATGAAGCTTGTACATATGCGAGCGATATTCGAATGGGAAATCTCGCAATGGTTTTTGTTTATGTACATAACATGCAACATAGTTTCTATGGAGATTGAAAGTCCAATTATGGAGCTGACTTCTGAAGTTCCGCAACTTATCCGCATGTTCTGGAAAGTATTGTAGATATTCTGTAACCTTCCCTCCTTGTCTAAGACAATAATATTGATATTGAAGTTTAGGATTATTTCCCTTAAGATGTCTTACATATTCATAACGAGGGTTTCGGATTTTATACCGAAGGCGGCGGGTTCTATCATATACAATCACGCCCTGTAGGGTATAATCTACCTTGCTTTCCGAACTATATAGCGCATTCTTGATCTCCTTCAAACTAATTGTTTTAAAAGACTCACTCTCCGTTAGTTTCGCGGGAACGGTTAATTTTGTCATAGGCGCTAGTGTACTAAACTCGTTTAAGGGTACTTCCTCAACGGTATCTGTTAGACATTTATAAATATTTGTGAGTATTATTTTTGGCTCCATAAAAGGCACTACGATTCTATTTTCTGGATGCTGTAGAACAAATGAATAAGAGTATTCTTTATTAAATTCATTAAATTCAATATTCTGCTTATTCAATGCTTCGAGAAACATGGTGCGGAAAGTTGAATTAGACTCTTGAAAGAATTTACAACGCGCGCCCATATTGCTCCTGGTTGCAATCTCCCACTCGCCTGTATAAGTATCATGATACATATTTATCATGGTTCCTTCGCAGAACTCTAGAAATACCCTGTCACCTTCAACCGTTTCGTTATTAAACAAATCATATGAGACTGATTTGGGGGCGGAAAATGCTAGAATCTTTTTCCCATTTGTAATAACGGAACGAAACAGACCTAGAGTTTGAATATTGTCTGCATTCAGATAATGTTTTTGATATTTAATTATATATCTTACTAAGTTTGCCTTCTCTTCAGCGACTTGTTTTTTTAGTCCCATTACCTTATCGCGCCAATCGGGATCGTCGGAGGCGACAGCGCGCAACTCATCTTCAAGCTTTTGAAGGTGTGGCGTCTTTTGATATGCTTTCTTGACTGTAAGGTGTTTTTCTTCAGCGACATTACGATCGTTAATTACTTCTGTAAGTGCAACATAGTCTGCTAGATTGAACATTTGAGAAAAGATAACAGGTTGTCTTTAACTTTCTTTATAATTCAATTTATTCGGATATGGTCTGTAAGATAATTTCTACCGTAAGTATAAGGTAATGTCATCTAAACCTGAAGAATCAACAAAATTACAACTAGAACTTGGGGATATTATTAAGATCGTGGCACCAGATAACACTGATATCAATAACAAAACCTTTTTCATACAATATTTAGATGATACGAAAGTAGAGTTAATAGATATTGATGATGGGAACCGGACCGTATTGAATATAACGGATGGTAAATTAAACGATGAGTCTATTGAACAAGTTGAAATACTAAGTCGCGCCGAGCAACCCGGGTATGCTAGACAAAATGGTTTATTGCCCGGAACGTGGATATCGGTTCATCTCGGCGGAGATGTACCTACTGTAATTAATGGACAAGTGGCTAGTTTAGAAGAAGATATGATCGAAATATCATTATGGCCTAACAAGGAAAAGATATATATTGATTTTGGCTATAAAGGTATTCCGGAGAATATTCCAATAGAGTCTATTAAACCTTTTACACCTCCAGAAAAAACGCCAGAATCTACGCCAGCCGAGGAGGAGGGTAAAGAGAAATCTCCCGAATTCCCAGAAGCTTTGAGCCTTTCACCTGGAACAGATGTAGAATTGGATATTGAAGAGGAGGGATTATCTCCACCTCCTCAAGCAGAACCGGTAGTTGATATACCACAGGAGAGAAAGGCGCAGTTATTTTCTGCCGATGAAGTGGAATTTGGTGAACAGTTAGAAGAATTGGATATTTTCGTGGATGTACCCGAGGAGGAGCGGCGCTATAGTATTGAGACGCAATCAAATGATTTACTAAATGACTTACTTTCAACAATACCCGCAGCTGATAGAACAAAAAGGGTATATAATTCTCTCCATATAATGATTGAACGCTACCGGCAGTTGCGAGCAAGCTTCTCTAAGATTTCCGAGAGCGGTGATGTCGGTATGCCGGATACAAAGGGGGCGGGTTATAAGCCGTTAGTAAGGTCACTGGAGGCTTTGAATGTAAAGTTGAACTGGATTTTACCAATAGTTAAAAACAATAAAGTGCTATATAATTTTGAATTAGATGCCAGGGATACAGAGCCAGGGATTACAGAAACCACATTGGCGCTAGCCCAGGAAGGTATATATGATATAACACAGCAATATAAGGGTAATCTAGTTCCTGATGGACAAAATAAGTATATTTTCAAGTACCAAGAACTTAATCCATATCTTACACCATTTACAGAGCCATCCAGTATGGCAAATATTATTATTAATAAAGAAACTGGCACTAACTTGGATGTGGTTCTTAACAATGATTTAGACCTTCAATCATTCGCACTTTGTGGAAGCCTTCCGGCAAAAGGAGATGACGGTGGCAGAATACCTGTGCGATCGCGCGACGTTTCCGGTATTCACCTTGAGAAAAGCAAATTTAATATGACGCGATATGAAACTGGGTTGACGCAGATTAAGCCAAAGGATATACGAGAGCCCTCACTAAATACATCTCTTTTACCTGTAACTGCTAATGATACCATGGCTATAATGGGAACTCTTACATTACCGGAATCTGTAATGAGATATTCTCAAATTAATCTTCCCTCTACTTCGGTATATACCCGGGCAATTTTAAATCAGATTCCATTTACCTACAATCAATATTTGAATAATAAAACAAAATACGTTAGCAATATAGTTGACGAGGAAAATTTAAGAGATGGAGAGCCAATGGCGCATGAAAATTATTTGAAGAAAATAGAGAGTTATGTCTTTGCTGAAGCTGGAGCGTTAGATGATAGAGGTCCGCGCGAGTATGCTGATTATTTGGATAAAATTGTACCTAGAACAAGAAACTTATTTGAACTAGTAAAGAAGTACATAGTTAATACAACTTCTTACCTATCTATACTGCAATATCTCCAACCATTCTTAATATTTCCAGATGACATTTCTTTTAAACAATACGAGACTATTGTGAGATATATGGTTGATGAAATCCTCTCCTTAAAGAGATTGTTGGCAACAAAAAGACAAAAATTTATTTCGTATTTAGATTACAAATATGGCGCAGACATTTCATTTAAAAACTCTCATTTATTTGCTCTTCTGGGAGGACAAGATAGTGGCAATAAAGAGATTCTTGATAAATATGATCTGAAAACAGCAACCACGCCAGAATTTATGAGAAGATTATTAGTTTTTGACAATGGTAATTTGTTTATGAATGCTCTTGCTTTGGAAGATATAGAATTATTTGTTGCTGAAGATATCGAACAGTTGATTAAAACGCAAATAGGTGAGGCACAAGAAGTAGAAGAGGGTGAGATACAAGCCTGTAAAAATTTCGTATTGGCAAAATTTTACATCGATATTGACGATTTAAGAGCGGATGATGGTACACGGGATGTATATTTTGATACAAAATATGATGAAACCAGATATGATATCATAAAGGAGTTTTCAGATGAACAGGCAGCTATGCCTCCGGTGGAGTTTAATAATTTTTTAATAGAGCATTTACAAACGAATGTGGGATTGAAACCCGAAGAAGCTGCCAAAGAAGCAGACGCGTTAATAAATGAAAAGCGGCGCGTTAGTGAAGGGGATTATGCATTTATAATAAATACCGATAACGAAAATATATACTATGTTCGTGATGATAATAATACATGGATTGCGGTTCCTGATCTGGATGGGCAACCCGTATCAAAAGCAATGTTTTGTAATCTAAAAAAGTCTTGTTTGAGTATTAACAATAGTTGCGGCGATATTGTTATCAATAAAGACAAAATTAAAAAGCAATTAATAAATGATATGTTGGAACAGTTTGACGAGACAGTAAAACTTGGAAATCAGGCACTTGCGAAAAAACTTTCAAAGAGTTTGCAGTATAATATGAATATAATTACAAAATTGGTTGCTATAAGGACACAAGAGCAATTAAAATATGATTTAATGAAGAAAATGTTAGGTATGGAAGTTGCAGATCGGGTTGTTCAACAGTCACAATATGCACTTTTACGAGATATGATATTATCACAGGAAGATTTTGTATCGAAACAGACTGATATATTAAAATTCATTAATAAAACATGTCGTCCGGCACAGCCTATTGCAGGAGAAGATGAAAACTGGTTTTACTGTATTGATACGGATACAAAATTGCTACCGACATTTTATGAAACTCTGGCGAATGCATTTTTCTCACAAGGTTATGAAGAAGTGTTGGCTCAAGTTACGGCGGCGAGGGGCGAAATCAGCGATGATGGAGATAAGATAGTTGACAAACATTCTGGATATTTGATTCGGCGTTTGGAATTTGATGAAGCAGAAGGTTATGATGAGGCGGGTTATAAAATTGTATCCCGGGCTATTTTGAATCAGGATGTTGGCGATATGTTGATGGATATGTCATTCAAACCAACGGAGACCATGCGCTCTAAAGATGGAACGATGATAAGAAATGTTATATTAACACTTAATAAACAGCTTGCTATCAATATAGGATCTGAGACAGATTTTATTATTCATAATGTTGAAGGCGCGTTGGATGCTTATATTCCAGATGAAAAAACATATAATCTACAGCGGGCGAAAATTAAAAAACGCATGGGGAGCTATGTGGATATTCATGACGAGGCATTATTATTATTGACCCTAGCATATTACTTAGTTACCGTTCAAACTATGATGCCTTCCGTTAAAACAAGTAAGACTTTTAAAGGATGTGGTCCAAGATCATTTGTGGGTTACCCACTTGAAGGTGTCGGCGATTTTAATGCATTAAAATATATTTCATGCGTAGCTCTAAGACTCCGATCGAGAACGCGACCTTGGCAACGATTACCGGGACTAACTAGAAAAACCGGGATAGAGACACTAAAAAAATTCATGCAAAAGTTGAAAGGTATAATTGATAAAGAATTGCTACCACGTGAAAACATTCAGGAGAGAATACAAGCTAAATTAGCATATGATGAGGGCGAAGATCCTCTTGTTCTTATTCCGAAAGAATTTGATGTGCGTCATTGGGTAACATTTTTACCTCCATTACATCCAATAAAAATTACTGGATTATCAAATGTTGGTCCAACATTCCGTCAGAGTCTAAGTGCCGAGGTACGCGAAGGAAGCCCAGCGCAGTTTTCAAGAATGGCGACTTTATATGGAAAAATAACACTATTTTCTCTCCGAATACAAGAATTAATCCAGACAGCTGTAAATAAATCAACGCTGTTACTAGAAAATATTAATAATGAGCTTCTTGTTGAGAATGCTTGTTGTAATGACGGAAATAAAAATACCGTTATGTACTTTGAAGAAAAGGAGCCCGGTATACTCGCAGCTAATAATACGGTGATAACATTAGAAGCGATATATGATACGATTAAACAGTTAACAGACGCTGCCTTTTTATTTGATCCAAAAAATACAAAATTAATATATCCGCAAACACCCAACACATTTTCCAAAGAAACCATTTATAAGGCATTTATTCGGTTTTGTTATTTCAATACCGGTACTATTTTAGATAGTCGTCTACAAATGATATGTGGCAAAAACGCAAGTGCCTTTAAAAATACAGATGAAATTAGTAAAAAAATCAGTATATTGGAATCCGAACAACGTGTTTATACTATGGAAGCTTTTATCGCATTGATGGATATCGTAAATAAGGAAAACATAATAAATGTTAATCTAGGCGCGGGATTATTATCTCCAAGAGCAGTGTTGGAGGGTTATATAAAGACTGATGATGTATTGCGTAGTTTGGACGGGACGCCATTGGTTGGATTTATTGAAAACCTAGAGACATTGTTCGATCGTTACGATGTGTTACGAGAATCTGATGCAGAGGAGGCAGCAGTGTTGCGCACCTTTGAAGGGTTTATTAATCAAGGCATTGATGACTTAATGCAAGAGATTTCAAACTTTCTACGAATCCGCGGCGGCGGCGCCGATAAGGATCATTTCCTTGCCGATATTGATAAATGGAAATTACGCGGAGAGAATATATATATGAGTAAAGAGGATGAAACAGCAATTGCTTATGTAGATTGGACAAAAACAACATTAGCTAACATTTTACAGATTTTTCCGACGATTATACAAAATGAGATTAGTTTTGAAAATCCGCCTATTCCTCTTCACTGGAAGTCTGGCAGTCAAAAACTAAGCGATAGTCACATTAAAGATATTCAGCGAATTATTCAAGAAGAATATAGTACTTTAAAGTCATTCTACGGTAGCGAACCAATTAATGCAGTACTTGCCGAAGTATTGGATTCGCCAGAACGCCCTATTATTATGCATCTATTGAAAATATTCCCGTTTTTTGCAGACGTAAGGTTAGTTCCTGGAGAAGAGAGGGCAGCAACCATACTCAACGGTCCTATGATTAAAAAAATTATGAAGTATTTGACATTGTATTCGCTGCATTTATATATAACAAAAGTAGCAGATATTACAGTCCGTGATAATCAGACTGTTGGAAGTATTGAAGGAATGGCTACAATTGAAGATCAAATTATGGAAGGACGTAATATGGAAGTTAATACTTTAATAGGGCGATTGCTAACGGCATATCTAGACATAATGGAACGAGATAAGGAGATTATTAATATTTCCAATTATGATATTAACCAGGATGTACTGAAGTCAAAGGAAAAAGAGAAGGCGAAAATAACAAAAAGGTTAGGAGATCTTTCGGTAGATGAAAGGCGCGTTGAAGATTTAATGAAGGAACATAGACTTGGAAAATGGGGTGTTGGTCAAACACGTGCTTTATTTGTTTATGATGAAGATCAATATGAGAAAGAACGTCATGAATTAGAGCAGGATGCTTTGGCGGAATTACGATTAGATAATACAGATGGTGTAACAAACAGACTGCGAGATATATATAGAATGGAGCATTTAGAAGAACAAGTAGTTGCTGATCGTATTCAAAATGAATTAAATGCGGAAATTATGGCTATGCCCGGTGATGATGATTTCGGTGAAAGAGATGATGACGCGGTAGGTTATGGTGCATGGACCGGCGGTGATTAAATTATAGACTTAAAGCCAGTAGAATAATATAGTATACAATGATAACCGGATCAATAGACTTAGACTCCCCTTCTCCCATCTCCTGCGCGCAAGGCTTTTTGAGCCGGCCGCAACGCAACAACCTGGAAACCCCACTAGTACGGAACTGGAAAGAGTGGAATGATCTCGAACGGCTGAAACAGCGATATTCTATGCTGTCCAGTGACAATGAAGATGCTGAGGGCGCAGACATGCTCCATATGCAGGAGGATGAGGTGTATGAAATTTTGGAGCGTCTCTATAAAAAGCAAACGCTTGACAAGGTTGACGCCGCTCGCGCCCAACTCTTTGTCGATCAGGTAAATTTCATACGGGCTCTAAAGGTCCCACCGGAGGTCCCGTTATCGGTGCACGAATTGTGGCGTGTCGCCCGTGCGCGCCGCTGTTTTCCAAAACCCTATTTTGAATTTTTCATTTCGCTTTTCTGTTGAAGGCGATTAAATTATAGACTTAAAGCCAGTAGAATAATATAGTATACAATGATGTCCTCTTCCTCCCCCTCGCTTCCAAACACTCGTGCCCGCGCACATGAGCTGCGCGAAAAGGCAGATCGCCTTTCTAAGAGCGCTTTAAAGCTTGAAAAAAATATTAAGGATCTTCAGAAAAAAGAAGCGGAAGTAAAAAATGATATTAAATTTCATAAGCTTGAAATGGAGCGACAGGAGGGATATTTTCTAGCAGATACTGATAAGTCAGAAAAGTTGGAAAAAAAATTACGCAGACTTCAATTTGATATTAATAATAAAGAGGAAGAGGGCGAGACGATTCATGCGCAAGTGAGAGATACGCTTTCGGAGCTTGACTCCATTCAGGAGGAGGAGCATGCGGCGTTGATGGCGGACCCGGAGTTCGCTGAATTCGTGCGCGCCGAACTTCGCAAAATGAAGGAGGGGAAAACAAACACGCGTAAGCGAAAGAGAGGCGCGGATGGTCGGTTCACACTTTAATTAAATTATAAACTTAAAATAACAAAGAAGTTTATAACTATTAGACAAATATATTACCATTTAAGGAGTGGACTGATTTAATACTTGTTAAAAATAAAGACCATAAATAAGAGAAAATGCAATTAAGAGTGTGATAAAAAAATTTCTAAAATAATCTATATATAGTGCAATGTATAGATCATTTGTAAAAAAACACGTCGTTTCTTTATCAATATTATTATTCGTATCAGCATTCTTGGTAGTACAACACATAGCCCCGTCTTTTCTTTATAAAAAAAATGGACACATTAGAAGATTTGGTATTGGTTATAAAGAAAAAACTGTTTTACCTATATGGTTAATCGCATTAATAATGGCTATATTATCATATATCATCATTCGGTACTTTTCTGAAATGTCAAAACGCAATTTTTAAGTATGCTTCGTGTATAGAACCGGAGCGTTCTTTAGTGAATCGGCATGCTCTTTAGCTTGTTGAGCCTTAACTTCGCCATGCATCTTTGCCATTTGTTTAGCACTATAATTACATTGAATGTTTACTATAACATTATTTGCAATAGAGATCGCTAAACAACCTGCTAAGCCGTACCATAATCCCTCGGCTACAATACCTTTGAGCAGCACAAGTCCATATAATTTATTGTAATAACCGTCGGCAGCCCCCTTTTTAGTCTCTCCGATTTCTAAATAATCAGCCTTCAACATAGATTTTTGTCCGGGAGCTGGACCTTTTTCGTTGGGCTTACTGGGGTCTCGCCCAGCCATCTCTGCCATAAAGTCAGCATAATTATTTCTACCCATTTCATTAATTAATAAGGCTTTATCAGAGCAAATCTTTGTAAGTAGATCGTTTCCTTGGGGGTCAGTTGCTAATAAATTATTGAATGTGGTCGATAGTCCCATTATAGAAGCGCAGGCATAACCTATTGTGTTAGAAAATGGCGTTAACCAGCCTGGGAAAACGGTAACAAGGACCATAACGGTTCCCAAAATCAAAAAGTAAGGAATAAGTGTGTATAATAATACTAATCCAAAACTTTGCGTAGAGCCCTTGCAAATTGCCTTAGCATTGCTGAAATTTGCAATAATTTGTGCCAGCAGAGTTATAAAAACGTATGCGGCTGTCGCAATCCAAGAGCCATCGGCGGCGGGATCTTCACCAACGACAGGAGCTTTTTTTGGTCTCATTGAAAATTTAATTGCCACAAAAGCGATTGTTGCTACAATGAAGAATACTATTGATGAGGTTACAGAATAGGCGAGTTTCATTATTATATATAATTTGTGTATTATATTTTTTTTGATTTTACTTCTATAGTTTATGGATACTGTTAATAAACCTAGTCTCACAGAACCAGGGGTGATGTATTTTCTTAAAGAGACTTTAAAACAATGCAATGAAAAGAAAACTGTATTTTATAATACGGTTTTAAACTTGGGATTTCTATTTATATTTATATCTGTTTTAGGAATCTTGTTGGCATATAAAAGAAAAAATAAGCCAACGAAAGAAGAGATACAAAAGAAGAATGAGGAGGCGCAACAATATATGTTAGAGAGAATAAAGGCTTTTAGAGAAAAGGTGCAGCGGGAGAATAATGAAGTAATTACAACTCTACCTAGATTTGAAAGTAATTTTGTGAGAATGCATAAAAATTATTATAATATTTAATTATAACACAAATGTCTGTAGAAAAGGCTATAGATAATTTCTATAAATTAAAAGGTAGGTATGATATTAAGTACAACAATACGAAACTTAGAATTATTAGAAGTGACGGTTCCCTAAGCGTTAAAAAAGAAGCGATAAAAAAGATTAAAACTAAATGTGTCAACTGCAAACGCGACGTGGGTACCAGATTTACCACAAATGATCGACATTTGCGTGCCATTTGTGGCGACGAATCAAATCCTTGTAAGTTAAACATTGATATCAAGTTAGGTATTTCCAGTAAGTTTACTGATATCCAAGATGATATTGCAACGGACCTGAATACTGCAAAAATTAAAATAATAGAGACTAAACTACTGCTACTTTTTGGTTTAATAACGGAAGAACAAATGACAGAGGGTTTTACTAATCTAAAAACAACATATAAAACACTAATTGATGCTGAGAACACTGTAAAAAAAGAACTATCGGAACAGCAACTTGTTTTGCAGAGCGAAATGATGCCAGGTACTACCGTGGCAGTTGAAGATGAACAAAAGGTACAACGAAAAACCTTAGCTAAAGCAAACGAGATAGCCCTTGGTGGTTTTATTAGCAATTTCAAGTCATTAATCAAAGAATATGAAGCGGACGAGAGTGCAGATACTAAATTAGCAAAAATGACAGATGCGATTGATCTTTATTTGCAGAATATTCTTCCAACCCTTACTATCATCAGGAAGTTATTATATAGCGTAAATACTGTCGTTCAGGAAAAGAAACAATATAAGCTAGTACAATTAAGGTCCTCACTTCGCGAACAAGTATTTGACGTAGAAAAACCGGAGATAATTAGTAATAAAAAATAACAAAATAGTATATATGAAATTTTTAAGTGTACCAGTATTTATTGTTAGTTTATGCATTGGCATTTTCATTTCTTATATAACATTGCCAACGCCACATACTGTTTATGTATATCCAACCCCTGACAATTTAAATCAAATTCAATATAGAGATGAGGCTGGAACATGTTTTGGTTTTACCAGTCATCCTGTTAAATGCCCTACTGATGAAAAGAAATTAAGGGAATATCCGGTCCAAGCGCTGAAGGATAGCAATTACTAAAATATTTAGATATTATATAACTTGATGTATATTCGTCGTCTGATATACAGTTCTGTTGGAAAATATATAATATCTATCATACTAGGCTTAGGTATTGCCACATTATTTAGAAGAGTGTGTAAAGATAGATCTTGTTTAGTATTTAAAGCCCCATCTATGAATAAAGTTCGTAATCAGGTATTTAAGTTCGATGATAAATGCTATATATTTAAGGAACACGGACAAAAATGCGATCCTAATAAGAAAACCATGCAGTTTGCGTAATCTTGTATTCTATCAAATGTTGTAGCATATTATATGACTGACTCTACTGCAATTGAATCACTGCCTGGACCAGGCGCTAATAACGTTAAGCTTTCAGTACAAGAACGTCCACCGGTACAAGTACAGGGGCATGCCCCAGTAGTACAGCAGGCGCCGCAAATTAACGCTGCCGAAAAACCTACCATGCCGTTTACGCCAGCACAAATGGATCCCGATTCACTTAATAAAGTATTACATGGGATCCAGCAAGCTCAGCAACATGGTGCTACACAACTACCTTCACGCGATATTCCGATGAATTCAGCCGCGCTCGCGACCGATGAACAAATAAAACCAAATTATTTACCCGATTCGGATACAAAGAAATACATAGAGGAGCAAGATACTTATCAGTCTATGATGCAAAAAAACAAAAATAAACAGCAGAGCCAAGATAGATTAGATGTATTATACGACGAGTTTCAGCTGCCAATACTTATCATGGTCCTGTTCTTTATTTTCCAATTACCATTTGTTCAAACTAAACTCTCATCGTTTTTTCCAAAACTATTTCTCAAGGATGGTCATATGTCCATGGGAGGATATATGACAAAAACACTAATGTTTGGCGCAACATTTTATACTATAATGAAGTTAACTAAGTATGCAAGCGAATTATAAACAGGATGGGCAGTAATCGCGGGTCTTTTGAACCCTATTAATATCCTCTAATGGATCCGCCGCGATTTTAATACCCTCGCTCTTTCCTACAGCTGTTATATTGTTTATCAGGATATTATTTATAAGGGTCATAAAAAGCAGTTTTGTATTATGATGCGTTCTGGCACTTGTTTCTAAAAACTGAAGTTGGTGTTCGTCACAAAAAGCCCTAATTTCATCATCATAAATAATCCGTTCTTTGTGTTTATCAATTTTATTTGCAGCGACTATAATTGATAGATTTTTCTCTGTATTGTGTTTCTTTATTTCTTTTAGCCAAAAACTTAAATGATCAAAACTACTTTTGCTAGAAACATCAAATGTTAATATTGCACCGGCACACTTTCTATAGTAGCCGTCTATTAGAGACCTGAACGATTCTTGACCCGCTGTATCCCATATCATAGCTTTGATTCGTTTATTACATAATTTAACAATAACACTTTCGTATTCTATACCTATTGTAGGACAAACATTGCCGGGAGAAAAGCTATTGTGTGCGAAAGATTCAACCAATGCTGTTTTACCTGAATTAGCATCGCCAATTAGAATAATTTTTGCAGAAAGATCATAACTCATTATATAGTTAAGTTAGTTCTTATATTCTTAACTATATTTTTTTTACTGCTACATTACATTGTTTTGCAAAATAAGGAACTAGTTCATCGTTTTTATAATCGGCTATATATTTAATCTCTCCAATGCCTGCCGCTAATAACAAACGACAGCAAATGATACAAGGGTAATGTGTTACGTAAGCAGTGGCTCCCATACAACTTACTCCACGTTTGGCGCAATCCATAAGAGCATTTTGTTCCGCATGTAAAGTTGCCTGTTCATGATTATTTCTTACAATTGATGTGTGTGGACACCCGGGGAGGAATCCGTTATAACCTTGACTCACGATGCGATTGTCTTTAACAAGTAGGCACCCAACGTGAAGTCTGTCACAAGCGGATCTTGTCGCTGTAGCTTCGACGATTTTTTTAAAATAATCATCCCAACTCGGGCGTGTTGTCATTATACTATAATATATTCATACTACTTAATATATTATAAATGAAAAATATTATTTGTAGAGATCATAGAGTGTTAGTTATATATTAATTTTTTGAATGTGTTCGCGCTACCTCAAGATACATACCCC
>Ga0163180_10000581_pt1 | contig 21261 bp, 20 predicted proteins | sample AtlANTMetagenome_2_FD_109647 | JGI IMG/M metagenome (GOLD analysis project Ga0163180, IMG submission 109647) | Marine eukaryotic phytoplankton communities from the Atlantic Ocean - Atlantic ANT 4 Metagenome | ecosystem: Environmental > Aquatic > Marine > Oceanic | place: North Atlantic Ocean...
AATCGACCCCAATACCGGAAAGCCGTATGAAACCGCGACGGCTCGGGTCATCGCACCCATCATGTTCTTGGGCGCTTCCTATGAGATTTTGGAAGACCAGTTGACCGCTGGACTCGCATTGACGATGCCCTTCGCCGGTGGTGGTGATTACACGAGCGGCGAGAAGCCAGGCGCGCCGCCCTATACCAGTCACCAACGATATTTCGGTGTGAATACCAAAGTGATCACGGGCCAGGTGATCCCGGCCCTAAGCTATACCCCCGTGCAAGATTGGGGACTTCACATCGGTGTCGGCATGACCTACACACTCGATGTATTCAAAATCACGAAGAACTCCTTCTTCAAGATGGGCAGCACAGACATGCCCTATTCATCGGATCCGATTCTGAAGGGTGAAACATCCGGCTCTCACTTCGGTTGGACCGCTGGACTGTTCTGGGACAAGTTCGAGAAAGCCCAATTGGGTCTTTCCTACACCTCCGGAGGCCGGTTCAACGGTGAAGGTGAGGGGACGGTTTCATTCCCCACTGCGCTGACGAATGGTGACGATCCGCTCGATGTGGATGCCTCCCTCGCCATCGCCATGAACCTTCCCGAAATCTGGCGCATGTCCGTCAAGTCGCAGATCACCGAAAAACTCAATGTAGGCGTGACACTCGACCATTACCGTTGGAATGCGTGCTGCGGTGATGCGGGCGGGGATATCGAGGTGACGCTCACCGACAGACAAGGGGACCCCATCGCGCAAGAAGGCGAGGACCTCGGTAATGGAAAGACCGGAAAATATCCGATTCAAACCAGCGTGAGTGAGAAGCTCTACAGCCCACGAAGGCTCTGGGATGCGACCAACTACTCCTTGTTTACTGGGTATCAGGCCAACCACAATATTTGGTTCGGTGGCCGGGTCGCCTACAATCAAAACGCAGTCCCCGATTACGCGGTGAGCCCTACGAATCTAGACTTCGAGAATGCAGGCTTCCAACTGGGGACGCGGTACACCTTTGGTGAAGAAGATCAGGCGAGCCGCTGGACAGTCGGTCTGGCTTACTCCAAGTTCTTCCTCTTCGAGCGTAAAATCACCAACTCCGCATGGAACCAATGGCCTAATGCGGGTGGTCCGGACTTGAGATTTAGCCCGAAGGACGCGCCCAAGAATGTGTCGGCGAATGGTCACTACCAGGCTGCGGTGGATATCGTTGGCCTTCGATTAGAGTTCGCTCACTAAAACAAAAATGGCCCCCCCGGCTTTCGCTGGGGAGGCCTTCTTCAAGCAGTCGGATGACGACCGTGGAGACTTACGCGATGGCGTAAGCCAGGTTGGTGGCAATCCCTGCTTCTTGGTGAGTGGGGCGCCAGAATGGATGCCGGCCCCATTTGCTCTTGGCCAACTTCTTCTGGAACTCTTCCTCAGACATTCCCGAGTCGGTCAGTGCGCGATCGAGTTCAGTCTTGGCCTTTTGGCGGGCCTTGAACAACATCATCTGAATCCGACTATAGACGTTGACTGCACCATCACCGGTGGTCTCGATGGGAAGGAAAATAGCCTCGGGCCACTTGGTTGTGATGATGCTTTGAACACCATCGGAGACACCCGAAGACGGCATGCAGCCGAACGGTTTCACAGAGATGGTCATATGGTTGACTTTGTCTTCCACAAAGTGGATGAGTTTGCCGACTTCCATGTGCGCTTCGCCACCGCGATTGTTGTTGTCGTAGTGGGGGCTGGCCAGTTCGGCGATCTCGTTCATATCGGGCAGGTGGTAGCCGTAGAGACCCACTGCGTGCGCGAAGCTCTGGAAGACTGCCCGGATGGCTTTGTCTGCACCCTTCAGCATCCACAGCTTTTTAGTGGCCGCATTGGTACCGGCTTTCAAGCCCTTCTTGGACTCGACGTCGTCTTCTTTGAGATCGATGCGGAGCTTGGTGTCAAAGGTGTTTTCCCAGACCATGAACAGGAGCCAGTTTACGATCGGCTGAATGTCTACCTCGGCACCTTCGCTTTCGAGGAAGCGTTGGAGCTCATAGTTGCCCTCACCTTCGGTGGTCATGGCCCAAAACTCGCCAATGATGCTGACCAGAGGTTTAGGCTGGCTGCGGTCAATCTTGACTTTGGACAAAATTCGACGACATTTCCAGAGGCCACGAATGATGGACTTTCCGTTCGACAGGGTGTCCACCATGATCTGGCGGCACTCTGTAATCGCCTCATCGGTAGCGCCCGCTTGGATCTCGTATGGGCGAAGCCTGTACGACATGAGATTGAGTACATCGCCCGCCAATAGGGACTTGACGATGCCCAAGCAGAAGTCCTGGTTGACTTCGAGTCCGAGTTCTTCACCCGTGGCTTGTTTGAGCCCACCTTGTTGTTGGAAAAGCATGACGCGGAATCCGTCAAAACCAGCGTCGCGTAATGCTTTTCGATATTCGGTCACATAGGTGCCGAACCGGCAGGGGCCGCAGGCTCCCGCCGTAATGAAAAGGTAGTTTTCGACAATGTCCTTGGTGGCCATTCCGTGCTTGTCTCGGAGGTGCACGAGGTGCTTCACGAGGTTTCCAACGGTGAAGTAAGTCGGGTTGCACTGGGCCCGGTTCCCAAACTCCTTGCCGAACTGCAGCGCTTCGTTGTCGGGCGGTGTCAGCTGCTCGACTGTGTAGCCTAAGCTGGTGAAGGCGGCGCACACCAAGGTGTCGTGAGACAGAGTGAGTCCACTGACGAGCATGGTCGTGGTGTCTCGCTGGCTCCGAGTAAAGGTGGTATTTACCGGCTCTACCCACTGCTCTCTCGATAGGCCGAGTCTATCGGCTTCTTCTGCAGCGAATTTGTTCAACTCGGCTTCGAGTTGCTGCTCTATGGTCTCGGCATCTTCATTCATGGTCATGGGTCTCTCCAAAAGGAAATTATTTCGCGGGTAGCTGCTCTGCAGCCTCCACTTGAGGTCTGTTTGTGGCGAGACGGGGCGCGGCTTCTGAACGAAGTTTGGCCTCGAGTTCGGCACGTTTTTCGGCGATTCGTCGAGCCAAAACCACGCGGGCGTCGGCCTGGTCATTGAGCTGTTCTTCGACGAGTTTGAGTCGATGGGCGTAGGTCTTGACACGAATCTGAATCGAGCCACCAGGTTTGTTGGCGTCGATATCGTGGAGGGCGCTGAATGGGACCTTCGCCTTGGTCACAATATTGTTGATGATTCCGTAAGTAGGGGCGTCGTGGCCGCATTTGAAACTCGAGAGATCGAGTAATGCAATGTTGGGGTGCCGAGCTGCGAAGCGCGCCGCCCAGACCTTTTGTACGGAGTTCGTCGAGTAGTTTTCAGGCCAAACATCCCGCACGTCCAGAGGGTCGTCAGCACCGAAATACTTGCTCAACCAAGCCCGGTCCTTTGGCAAACTGCGAATCGACAGTACGGGGTAGCCCAGGACCTGGAACTCTTCAGGGATGCCGTGATTGAGGCCCGGGTCGGAGTGATAAGGCCGGCCAATCATGAGGATGGCGAGTCTGTTTTCACGTTCCACCTGTTCGATGATTTCCTTGCCCTTGGCTTCCATATGGGCATCGAATGCATCCAGAGCCTTGAAGGCTTCGTCGACCGCCCATTCGTTCTCATCTTCGGTGATTCCGAATCGGGGCCCCCACACTTCAAACAATCTCTTTTTGAGCAGGTTTTTTTCGTTGAAAGCGATGGCATCGTCAATCCACTCAATGCCGGCCTTAGCGAAGAAGTCCGTCTCTTTCGTGAATGCGGCCTTCACCACATTGGGCGAGCCAGAGACGATGGGGCACGACCAGGTGTCAATGGTGTCCGTGACGTAGGTCGGCATGTTGGTCATGCACGGGTAGTAGATGTAATCCAGAGGGCCCTTGCGCTTCTTTTCATCCGTGTGGAAGTGGAAGACCAACTCGTGGACATGCGATTGGATGACCTTTGAGGGGAAGCAGGGATCAATGGAGCCGTAGCGGCCACCCTCAATCCACATCTCTTCAGTTGTGGGAGAAGAGAAGAGAATGTTCTTCTTCTGCACGCCCAGAGTTTCAAAGTAGGTGCGCAAGAACGGTGCCGCTGTGTAGACGTTCATGACACGAGGGATGCCGATCTTGATGTTTGAAAGGTCCGCGTGAGAACGCTGGAAGCCCCGACGCAATGCCCGTCGTGCCACACGCATGAATGAGCGCCGCTTGACCTCAATGGTGTCCTTCGGAGAGCCCGCCCGAGGAATGGGAGCATGCTCGTAAAAGGGCTTGAAGGCTTTATCGCCTTCATATTCCACTAAGTTGGGGAACTGCTTCCGGATGACACCGCGTTCCCGGTTGAGGACTTTCAGCGCGTCGACACTTTCCACGGTGCCCTTTTCACAGGAAAATCCGGAGATGTAGCGGCTGGTGTTGCCCTCAGGGGTGGTCGTGTCGATAAAGGTTCGGCTGCACTCGTTGGGACAAAAGTGGCAGACAGTGCTCTCGTCATTCAGGCTGGTGTATTGGAGATCGATGGCCGACTGCATACCAATAAAGGTGGAGTGTCCTCGGCGTTTGACGACCCGGAGTGTCTCCATCGCGGCGCCGATGGCTCCAGCTTCACCACAATGAGGATGGACAACGACATCCGCATCGGGAACCCGGTCTCGGATGTAGTCGACTTGAGCTTTGACGGCGGCCAAGTTTCGTTGAGTCCCACCCTGGAGTACGAACACATTGCCGTACTCGGCGAGGCGGGGAACTTGAGCGACGTATTGCCAGACGTTCTTTGGCAACACCTTCGCGAGTCCCGCCAACATTTGCGGAGCGGTAAACCCTTCCTTCTGGAAGTTCACCCGGTCCGCATCCAGGAACACCGCACAGCCGTAAGAGAACTTTGGCGAAAGGTCAGCGTTGAAGGCGGTCTCAGCGTAGTCGTGGAGGTGAACACCAAATTGGTCCGCCATGGCCTGCAACAACATGCCATTCCCTGCTGAACATTGATTCGACAGCCGGAAGTCTTTGACATCCCGACCGCCATCTTTGGACTCGCTCAAAAACAGAACCTTGATGTCTTGACCGCCGATGTCGCACACCACATCCGCATTGGGGACAAAGCGTACCGCGCTCTGCATATGGGCCACGGTTTCGACAATGTTCACGTCCGCTTTGACGGATTCTTCCAGCACGTTCGCGGCGTAGCCGGTGGCCCCAAAGCCCATGCATTCAAAGGTGGCGCCTTGTTTGTCTGCGTATCCCTGGATCTCGGCCAAGATGTCCTTGGTGTCTTGGATGGGATTCCCCTTGGAAAGGGTGTAGGCCTTGTAGAGAATGTCGCCGGTTTCGTAGTCGACCAAGACGGCTTTTGAGCTTGTCGAGCCTCCATCCAGACCAATCACGCCTCGGATGGTGTCGCCTTTTTTGAAGGAGGCGGCTGTAAAGCTGGGAATGGTGAATTCCTCTTTGAAGTCGCCCAGTTCGTCTTTTGAGCGCACCAGAGGACCATCCGCCATTTCTCCGAGTCGGCTCGACCGGCCATTCAGGATGTAGTCCTTGAGCTCATTGATGCCCTTGTAGCGACCCACGGTCGTGTCACCGTCGGCGTCCACCAAGCCGAACACAACGGCTCCAAATGCGGCATAATACTCCGCGTTTTCTGGTGGAAAGATCAGTTCCTCAACGGGGATGTCTTTCGGGTACTCGTGGCCGCGGGACTCCCAGGTCTCCGGAATTCGCATCCTCCAACACTCCACCATGAATGGCAGATACTTATTGGGGCCTCCCAGCAGTAGAACCTTGTGCTTGAGCGTGTTGCCACGAGTGAGCACGGACAGGTTTTGATGCACGATGGCATCCGCCAGCGAGTTCATGATTTCGGGGCCCGGGATACCGGACTTCACCAAGTTCACGATGTCGGTTTCTGCGAAAACACCGCATTTGGCCGCGACATGGTGCAGTTTAGTTGGATCAAATGGGATTTTGGCCACGTCTTCGGGCGGCATGCCGACTTTGATCATGCACTTGTCGATGGTGGCACCGGTTCCGGATGCGCATTTGTCGTTCATCGACGTCATCGCAGTCTTTTCGACTTCTCCATCCTCATTCTCACGTTCACGGAACATGATGATCTTGGCATCTTGGCCGCCAAGCTCGATGACACTTCCCACATCGGGGTGCAGTTTTTCGACCGCAAGAGTGACAGCATTCACCTCTTGAACGAATTTGGCACCAGTGGGTTCAGCCAGTGGGCTTGAGCCAGAGCCTGTACAGAAAATTTGGACGTCTTTGGCTTCCGGGAAAGTGTTCCCGATGGTGACCAGAAACTCGAGTGTTTTCTCGGGCTGACGTGTTTCGTGACGCTGATAGTCACTCCACAGGATTTCCAGTGTTTCGGGGTCGCATACGACTGCCTTTACGGTGGTCGATCCGATGTCGATGCCAATAGCGATTCTTGAGTTCTTTTTCATAACTGTTCGAGCGGTGTGACTGACACGTCAGTCTAGTTGCATGACAAGCTATCATTGGTCGCCCGATGTGCGCAATTGATTTAGAGGTGTTTATGGGTCGTGCGATTCCAATGGCGCCGGATGCGAGACGAGCTCAACTGTTGAGTGCGGCCCGGACTGTGTTTGCGTCACTCGGTTACCATCGCTCTAGCGTGGCTCTTATCATCGCAGAAGCGGGAGTCGCCCGCGGGACTTTTTACAACTACTTTGAGTCCAAGCGTGCCTGTTTTCAGGCTGTGCTGGGAGAAATGATGAATGCGGTGACGGCGGCGGTCCATCCGATTGACGTCACCCGCGATATTCCTGCACAGGTGCGAGAGAATTTAGAGCGACTCTTTGCGTGTTTGACCGAAGACGATGAGGTCGCTCGGGTTCTTTTCGCTGAAGCCGCGGGCATCGATGAAGAAGGCGATGAAGGGTTGAGGGGTTTCTATAGGGCTGCCACCGAACGTTTAGCGACAGCCATTAGTACCGGGCAAGCGTTGAACGTCGTTGGCGAGGGGGATCCCCTGGTGTTGGCGCGCGTGCTCTTGGGGATGATTCGTGAGCCCGTGTTTCAGGCTTGGCTCTATGGGGAACATCTTGATGCATCGGTGACGGTCGATTTGATGGCTGGCATCATGCGCGATGGGCTGCTGCGTAACTAGAAACTTTGACCGGCTATTCGCTTGATATCGGCACAGGTGGAGCCCGCCTCGATCCGTACCATCTCGAATGCATCGTGCCCTTTGGCGACAGCTAAATCCGGAGAGGCCGCCAAGAGACGGTTTTCTGCACCAATGGTGCGCTGGAGGAGAAGGCGCTGATGCGTTCGCCCTTCAACGTTGTTCTCATCCACGATGTTCCCGTTCAGAAAGGTGTGGTTGGTCTGGACGATATAAATTTCGATGAACCCGATGATGGGGATGTGCACCAACACACTCGCGCCAGGTTTTCCATCTTCGTCCCAGTCGTAAACCGCTGGATGTTTTTTGCTTTTGGGAATTCCATCGGGAGCAAGTTCGCTACGGTAGCCGACATATTGTTGGCGTAAATCTGCATAGTATTCCCACGTGCCCGTGTCCGAGAAGGTCACGCGAATGGGGTAGGTCTTTTCCGCGAGATGCTTGATGAAGACTTCAGGAAGAATGGTTCTTGTCAGCTTTCGACTGGGGCGTGTGTCGACAATGCAGGTTTTTTGGCTCTGAAAGTAGGTGTCGTCTCTTTTCTCGATGTTCACGAGGAGATGCGTGGTCGACTTGATGTGCGTCGTTCCAATGATGGCCACCCGAGCGTCCATAGCCGTGCGCATTCGCAGATACCATGTACCCTTGAGATCGGGAGGCTCTTGCTGCTCTGCTGCAATCGGATCCGGGGTTGGGGCCTCTTGAGCTGACGCGTCAGATTGGAACAGCAGAAACCCTGTCACGCAGGCTGCTTTGGCTGGCCGAAGAAGATTCATCCAATACATCGTATAAGGTCTGGCTCAAGCGTGGGGTTATCTGTCCGAATTGTGTGGCATGAGTCGCTCCAAAGCCCGGTCACAACGCCCCTTCCTTGGCATCATGTTCGAATGCTGCCGAGTGTATTGTCGGGTTTATATCAACCGAGCGGGCGATGCGTATGAGGGACGCTGCCCCCGGTGTCGAAAAACGATTCGATTTGTAGTGGGAGAGGGCGGGAGTGCCTCCAGAATGTGGCGAGTGCGCTAGTCTTGAACGATCAACCGGCCCTCGTCTGACCAAACCCAAAGCGATCCCGAGTCTTTAGCATCCAGGATATGCCCGGACGTTCCATCGATCTTGATGGCGTCACCCACAGAATGATCCCCAGTGGCAGTTTGGGGTGCCATGACCGACTCACCATGCTCTATCCATTCCGCGTAGCCGCCCTGAAGGCGGCGCGCGAGACTCCATCCTTGCTCCCGTAGCCATTGAGCGATCTCTATCGATCCCTGGTCTCCAGTTTGATCGTAGATGGTCAGGCGTTGATCTTTACCTGGCAACACGTCGAGATGGTTTTTGATGCTGTCGGCAGGAAACCGATGGGCGTTGGGTAGGACGCCTCCCACCATTTCCAGCGGAGTTCGAATGTCGATAAAGATGGGCGCGACACCACCGGCGAGTTGAGCGGCCACCCATGTGCGGCCAATATCTTCTTTGTGGTTGGGGCCTGGTGTGTCGCCTGCCCCGTCCACGATCTTGGGAATTACCGTTGGATCAAAGTCCGCAGGGTCGGCGCGACCTCCGGCATTCGGGTCCCTCGCTTCGGCATCAAATTCCATGCCAAAGGCTTTGATGGCCATTTGACGCATTCGGTTTTTTATGCGGTCTCTAAACATGGGAACTCCGAATCAGAATAAGGACATATGGTGCTGTCGTGCTAATTAACAAGAGTACGCTATTTGGAGGCCAAACGATGAGCTTGTTGCGAACGATTTTGCTTGGGAGAGAGAATGGTGTTCGAAGCACCCTGAGATCTCTGCTGGGTGGTCAAAAGACGACAGCCCCGGATTGGACGCCGGATTCTGCCTATTCTGCCCCATCTTATTCGAGTGGTGGGGTCGAGAGCAGTGGAGCGGCCATCGAACCGCCACGGGGCGTGACTCCACCGGAGGGGTACGAGGTTGTTCTTCATGTGGATGCATTGAAGCCCGGAGAAATATCGGAGATTATCGCGGGTGGCTCGGCGATTTGTGTCGCGAATGTCGATGGCCAGTATCATGCTGTGGAGGCGAGTTGCCCTCATGCCGATGGCCCTCTTGGTGAGGGTGATTTGGATGGAAAGATGGTGTCTTGTCCGTACCATGGATGGGTTTTTGATGTCACGACTGGCCAGTGCCAAACCAATGAGTCTGCGTCGATTGAGGTTTTTGACGTTGAGATCAAGGACGATGCCGTTTGTGTTCGCTTGTAGTTTCACGGGCCCGCCCCCTTTCATGAGGGCAATATTGCGCGGAAGGAACAATGCCCCAGGACACTGATCGTATCGCTGAACTCGAACTCAGATTGTCGCAGACCTACACCGATACGGCGAGGCGATTGTTCAATCAGGTGCGAGACCCCGTCATTGGTATAAATCATGCGGGTCAGGCCAACTTCTTTAATGATGCCGCCATTGCTTTGTGGGGTGTCTTAGCGGACGAAAACATAGGCGTTCCAGTCGCCGATTTGTTCGATTCAGAAACGGGATCCGCCCTGGAGTCTCTGTGTCAACAGGGATTTGAGGGCGTGGGTGAGTCGGTGCTTCGTTTGAAAGACGGTCGAACGATGAGTTTTTCAGTCAGTCGCCAGGGTGATGAAGGAAGCTATTTGTTGCTGCGCGATATCTCTCGCCGAGAGATCCTCGAAGATGAACTGCGACATGCACGGCGGATGGCGAGTGTTGGACGCCTGGCTGCCGAGGTCGCCCATGAAATCAATAATCCATTGGCAGTGATTCAAGGCCGATTAGAGATGCTGCACGCCATGCCGGACATGGGTTCCGACATGCGCCGACGGCATTTGAAGATTGTTTTCGACCACAGTCATCGGGTCGCGCGCATCGTTCAAAACCTACAAAATTTCGCCAGTCCTCGACCCCCAGCCCCTCGGTTCATCAATCTGTCCGAAGCGATAGCCGCGACAATAGAGCTTCTTGGGAGGCGATTAGAACGGGTCACCATCGATGTCGATATCGAACCCGAGCTAGAGATTTTTATTGATCCTGAGCAAAGTGAGCTGATTTGGGAGAACCTCCTCGTGAGTACGGCCAACATCATGCCTGCCTCTCGCACGATGTCGATCAGGGCAGCGAGGTATGGGACGAATTCCGTTCGCGTTCGAGTGGAATGCGATGCGGGAGCACTACCTGAAGACGTGCTGAGTGAACTGCGTTCGCCGTACTTGGGTGGCTCATTCAGCCTGGACCCGGGCCGAGGCCTCGCCTTGGCTATTGCATGGGGGATCGTTCAGGACCATGGCGGTTGGATGAACGCGAAAAACGAGCCAGAAGCGGGTGCGAGCTTTGAGGCCTATCTGCCGGGTCCGAGTGAAACAGAAGATGCTGTGCACGCCGATCGTCTTCGTGCTCGCAAGGTCGGCTGGGACGTTTTGGTTGTGGATGATGATGTTGTCATGGCGGAAACGGTGGGCTGGATGCTTTCCTCGATAGGGCATCGAGCCACGCTGGTGCATTCGGCTGAAGAAGCTTTGGAACGACTCGAACACGAGACGTTTCATTTGATCCTGAGCGATCATCGTTTGCCGGGTATGGATGGGGAAACCATGCTCGAGCGTGTACATAAGCAGTGGCCCGATATGGCCGGTCGTACGGTACTCACAAGTGGTCTCTTACATCGGCCGAAAGACGGTCAAGCCTATCTGCAAAAACCATTCTCTATCGAGCAGCTTTCAGCACTATTCTTACGGATCCAATAAAGAGACCGCCTTCGGAGGCGGTCTCTTTATGTCCTCGGTATTGCCTTAAAGCTTAGCGAGATCTAAACCGTTCTTGCGAGCGAAGTCTTCGATGGTCATGCGACGCAAGGTGCGAAGGGCCCGAGTGGATAAACGTATCTTGATGAAGCGGTTTTGCGACTCGCACCAGATGCGCTTGGTTTGTAGGTTAGGAAACTGACGCTTCTTGGTTTTAATGTTCGAGTGAGAGACCTTGTTGGCCACATTCGGACGCTTACCGGTCAGGGGGCAGACGCGAGCCATGATGGACTCCATTCAATAAAAAGGTGATAGGGGCACTATCGGGTGACCAAAACGGTCCCCAAGCGCACTGGGCCGTCGTTGTTACCCCGGCTGAACGTGCTTCGCAAGCCTATTGTGCATAATGGGGCTGTACATCGAGGGAATCACTGCGATCCGATAGTGCCCCTCGTGGAGGTATTTTGCGCGCGATATCCCCTGTGCGGTTCATCTATTTTTCAATACTGCTGTTAGCCGTTGCCCTTTACCCGACGGGCGTAGGCGACTTTTTGACGGCTATTGGGGTGGATGCCCGGGTCGCCCGAATTGCTGGATCACAGCTGACGATCATGGCCGCCTTGTGTGGCGCGGGTTTCTTGTTGATCGGCATCACGACCTTGGCAAGAACCAAACGTCTTCGACGGATCAGTGTGATGCATGTGGCCTTACTCGATCACCTTTCTCAACAAAAAGGGAACTCCGCACAGCTTGTTGAGGATCAAGGTGCCGTGCTCGTTGGAGAGTTCGATGGGCTTAGGGCCGTGGTCAGCATTGCCCCGGAGCGCGGTGGGTTCGCTGTGATCAACGCTTCGTGTTCCGCTCGACGATCGATAGAAATTTGGCCGAGGGGATTGGGCCCGGAGAGCGGCGACTATGAAGTCGTTGCGCGTGGCCAGAGTTGGGAGGTGTGGTCATCACCCGATGGGCCGGTCTTGACCTCTGCCAAAGACTTGCTCGAACTTGCTTTTGGTGAAGTCGGTGTGGTGTCCGTTTCTCAAGACCGTAGAGGAATCCGGCTCAAGATGCCGAATGCTCCGGCGGATGACCTGGTGCGCAGGCTGGATATTGGCATCCGCCTGGTTTCACTGATTGCCCGTACAAACCGCTGAACTGAGAGCGAGGATCACCATCGGCATCATTTCGCCGGTTGTTTTCATGCCACGTGTGAAGGGGTTTAGATGTTGAAATCAATAATCGCTATGCCGCGATCCTTGTTTTCTTCATCCTTTCGATCCTTCACTTCGCGCACTGGCTCACGAGCGATCTCAATATGGAGTGGATCGCGTTCGTTTTCACGAAGCTGCCGCTCCTTTTGGATCTTCTCGATGATGAATGCGTCCAGCATTGTTGGGGATCCGAGGGGTTTAGGGTTTGCTCTCAATAGAATAATAGCACCAGTTTGTTTTCAATCAACATTCGAAGAGCCTTTTGGATTCCATTGAATGTCGAATGATGGCGTCTCAATTGGTATATCGGATGGATGGCATTTTTTTTTATGTCCGGGAGAACTCATGTTTTGAGCTTTCGCGTGGCATCGGTCATCGCCCGATAAAGGTTTGCTAGGTTCGGATCAATCTCATGAAGAGAATTTTCATGAGAGGCGATCACGTCCTCGTCGCCACGAACAATGGGTCCTGTCAGAGCCTCAGAACCGGCCTCGATGGTGTTGTTCAGTGATGTGAGTGCGAGCGGGGCCAATAGGCGCCGAGCATCCACTTCCTCGATGCCACAGGAACTGAGCGCGCGGCCGGCTTCGACCAAGAGTGTGGTCGCAAAATTGCCCGCCATGACGGCGGCTGCATGATAGGCCGCGCGATCTCCCGCCACAATGAAGGGGGAGAATCCGAGCTGCTCTGCGAGAAGATGGGCCGCAGCTTGAGCGTCAGGATCACCCTCGATAGCGGCTGGGATCGTGCCGGATGGAATCCCTTTTTCGGGACCCGGAAAACTCATCAGGGGATGCAGCGATCCCGCAGGGGCGTGTGGCCGAAGTATCGTGTACTCATGGGCGCCGGACGCATGGAGGACGACCCCTCCTCGCGGAATGCTCTTGGCCACTTGAATTATCTCTCGGTCGGGAACCGTGATCCAAGTGACAAGGGCGGCGGGAATTGAATTTCCACGTCCAATTAGCATTGCTGAATGCCCACGTTGCTCCAACAAGAGTTGGGCTGTGCATCCCAGGCGGCCGGGGCCGATTATGACCAATGGAGTCTTCATGAGAACCCACTATCGCGTTGACACCCCATCATGGAGCCCATATGCGCGGGCCATGGCAGGTTCAATGCGAATGGAGCGAGTGGCTCGTCAGGTCCAGATGGCCTTGGCAGAGGTGCTCATCGAGGGGCTCAAGGATCCCAGGTATCGCCCTGTGACTGTGACGCATGTCCGGGTCTCGCCTGATTTACGGCACGCTGATGTCCGTTTTATGCCCTTGGGGCAACAAGGCGATCCAGAAGAAATTCAGATCGCTTTGAATTCGGCTGCTGGGTACTTGCAGAGGGAAGTCGGACGTCGTGTGAGACTGAAGTTTACCCCGAGATTTCGATTCCATATCGACACGCAGGGCGAGGAAGCGTTGTATATGCAGTCTCTTCTGAGCAACATTCGGTCGGAGATGGGCGAGGAATGATCGCTGGCTTCCTGGTGGTGGACAAACCTGCCGGGATCACCAGCCACGATGTGGTGTCGGTGCTTCGGGCAGTTTTTGGCATCAAAAAGATTGGGCATACGGGAACACTCGACCCGTTCGCTACCGGAGTGCTTCCCATGGCCATTGGTCACGCGACGCGGCTGATTCAGTTTTTGGATGAAGAGGTCAAGGTCTACCAGGGCACCATTCGTCTCGGTATCAAAACGGACACCGGAGATTTGGACGGTGAAGTGACAGAGCAAAAACCCGTTCCCCCGTTGGAACCGGTCGATTTGGATGCCACACTTCGAGGCTTTTTGGGCGTGAGAAGCCAGGTGCCACCCTCCTATTCTGCGGTGAAGGTGGAGGGGAAAGCACTCTACAAATATGCTCGAGAAGGAAAGGAGGTAAAGGCTGCTGCTCGGATGATTCGGATCGATAAGGTGGAACGGCTGAGCATGACCGACGACACACTTGAAATCCGGGTTCAGTGCGGTCCGGGTACATACATTCGGACCTTGGCTGAAGAGATCGGAGAAGCTCTGGGCTCTTGCGGTCATTTGGTCTCACTTCGCCGGCTTCGGAGTGGACCCTTTGATCTGAACCAACCGGTCGACTTTGAAACCCTCTCGATGGAAGTTTCTGGACAATCGGATTGGCGCGCATCATTGCGTCCCCCGAGAGGGGTCAAGCGATTGCCTTGGAAAGACCGTGCAGAAGTCGTGGATGCTTTGTTGCCTCGATTGGTCGATCCCAGTGAAGCCCTGTCCCATCTGCCGATGGCTGACTTAGATGCGGCGGCTCAACGGCTTTTGCAGTTGCGCGGCGTCGTGCAGGATATTCCAGACGAAGTGGTGGATGGTGGACTGTGGCGCGTCTCAGTGGAGGGGCGCATGCGAGGCGTCATCAAGAGGGACGGTGATATCGGCAGGGTGGCGCGTATGCTGCCGGATCCGCATGCTTAAATGAGATTCTACTCTTCGCCCTTTTGACGCCGTCGTTCGATTTGGTACTGGATGATCCGGTAAGCGATCAAAACCGCGGCAACGACGGCTAGACTCGTAGCAACCTGTCGAAAACGCTCCAGTCCGGCGATGACGTTCGCAAGATTTTCCGAGTAATGGTAGCCCAGCCAAGTAAATACGTTGGCGGTGACCAATGCGGCTGATCCATCGATAATCAAGAACCGTTTGATGGATATGCCTGAGGCTCCGGCAATGAAGAAACAAGGCAGGCGGAAGCCTGGAAGTTGACGACAAATGACGATGGTCCAGTCGCCAAATCGTTCGTAAAAACGCTGAAGTCGCGCGACTTGTTTGTTTCCTACAGCGCGAGACAGAAAGCCGCCGGGCTTCAAACCGACACGATTTCCCATCGCCCACGCCACACAGTCACCGAGCACGACACCGGCGTAGCCGACGGCGAGAGCAGTCCAGATGGATGTTTGCCCCATGCCTGCGATCATGCCGCCGGCCAAAAGGCTAATGTCTTCGGGGATCGGGTTTCCGACTGGCGTTAGCACCAGTGACAAGAAGACAGCAATCAACCCATAGGTGGCGAAGAAGTCCAAGAGGCCTCCCAAAGATCTCCGGAGCCGCGAAGGTACTCCGATCCTAACTGTCGAGCAATAGGACAATGCACTGCACAACTTTTGAACGGCCTCATGTTCGCCAGAAGTGATAGAGCATTTTCATGTGGAATGAGACCTTAGAGGATGTCGAATCGACTCATGCGCTGGGCGTCGCTCTCGGCCATGTGGCCGATTGCAGTACCCGAGTGGCGCTCTATGGAGACTTGGGTGTGGGTAAGACCAGTCTGGCACAAGGCGTCGGTGTTGGCCTGGCCTTGAATGTTCCGGTGGTGAGCCCCACCTTCATACTTTTAGCGGAATACGAAGGCGGGCGAATTCCGCTTTTGCACGGAGACGCCTATCGCTTAAAGCCGAGAGAATTTGAGTCCATCGGTATGGATGAGTTGATGGACTCATGGCCCGGCATCGTGTTGATCGAGTGGGCGGACCTGGTGCCCGAGGTTTGGGGCGGGGAGTATCTGAGTGTTCGCCTGAGTCACTTTGGTGCGATTCGACAGGCTGAAATTTCTGCTGAAGGTGAGCACCATCTGGGTCTTTTAGAGCGCTGGCGAAAAGTCTACCGTGCATAAGTACCGAATCGTCATTCTCGTCCTTTTAGGGCTCATGGCGGTTTCAATCCGAATGATTCAGCCCAATGCACCATTTATTTGGGTGGGACGTAGCGATGTGGGATCGATTGTTTGGACGCGGGGCGAAAATACAATGCCCTTTGATCATCAGACTCCCGTTCCATATTTGGCGCTGGGTATGCCCATCTCACTGAACTTCGCAGACGCCCTAACTTTGGCATCTATACCGGGTTTGGGTCCCGTGAAGTCCCGGGCCTTGGTGCAATATCGCAGGACGCACGGATGTTTCGCCCAGTTGAAGGACATCGAGGGCGTTCGCGGAATCGGCCCAAGAACCGTTTTAAAAGTCGCCCCATACCTTCGCATTGACATGTTTGATGACAGAGCGTGCGCATCACCTTTAGATGGTTAGGCTACCCAATAGTTGGATTGGGGTGGTAGGGTAGTTCCGCTTCCCGATTTTTCAGGAGTCAGAGTCCATGCTGGAGAACCTATCATTCGTGCTGTTGGGCCTGTCCGCGGTAGTGGCTGCGTTGACCTTTGTGGGCGCACACAACTCGCCGATTCCCATGCCCAACATCTCCAAGGCGGGGTGCCTTGTGGCGGTGGCCTTGATGGTTGTGGGTTTCACAATGGGGATGTATCCGCCTGTGAGTCATTTCAATCAGTGCTCTTCGGACTGTGAGGATGCATTGACAAATATGGACGGAGAGCATGGCGACTTTGACGTGTTCGTCAGTCCAGCGCGGGTCGACTACAAGGCATGCCACAAGGGTGCCATGGAAGCGGATGCCAAAGCCAAGCAGGTGGCCGAAGAACAGGGCGACCCCAGCTTGTACGTCAAGGTCGACGCCGAAACCATTGAAGGTCGGTGTATGAACCAGGCCCAAAATCGATGCAGCGTCGCCTGTTTCGAGGCGCGGTAGCTACAACTCCAGTGCTTTGACGATCTCGATTCCCACTTGGGCGTAGTCGGATTCATCAGCGATGTGATCGATTGTAGTGACCGGTGCAGAAGGCCCAACCCAGCGTCGTATATCATCCACATTCCATTGTTTGAGACTGCTGGCATCGCCAAATGCGTTGTTGATAATGATCCCAGCGACTGTGAGTCCCGACTCGCGGATGGCGTCCACAGTGAGCAGCGTGTGGTTGATCATTCCGAGTCGGTTCGCGGACACAATGAGTACGGGCAAACCCATGGCAAGGGCGAGGTCTTCGACGGTTAACGATTCGGTTAAGGGCACCGCCCATCCACCCACGCCTTCCATCAGCAAAGGATCACCCGATTGGGCTCGACACCATTCGATGAGACTGCTGTCGTCGATGGTGATGCCAGCCTGTCGGGCCGCTCGCTCTGGTGATGCGGGTTCGGGCAGGCAGGCGAAACCCATCGGTGGATGGCCTGCATGTCGAGCGATCAATGATGCATCCTCACCGGGAGGAAGAGATCCGCTCGCGAGCGGTTTGACGGCGCGTGGGGCTTTTCCCTTACTTTTGTAAGCCGCAGCAAGTGTGGCAGTGACCACAGACTTGCCCACCTCTGTATCGGTGCCGGTGATGAAGAAACCGTTCATGGCGCCACGGCATAGTAGGTTTCACCGTCGCTGCACGCGAGGCCGTCAGACTCGAGGCTCAATAGGTGGCAGAGCACTTGCCGTGCGGCGATACCGAGGAATGACTCGGGGACCAGGTCTGCATAGATGTGAGTGGCGAGTTGGCGGGCTGTCATCCCATTGGTTCCGGCAAGCGTACTTAGGATTTGTTCCGATCGCATGCGTCGGTGGGCGATATAGTTTTCTAAGCACTCCACGCCGGGGGTGATCACGGGACCGTGGGCAGGCAGGAGTCGTTCGGGCTTCAGAGTAATGAGACGCTGAAGACTTTGGATGTATTGGTTCAGGTCGCCTTCTGGGGGGTCCAATAGAATCGTGCCCTCACCCGCCACCATATCGCCTGCGACCAGTGTGGATAAGCCTCCGTTAAACAGACAAATGTGACCCTGAGCATGTCCAGGAGTATGGAGGACTTTCCAGAACCCTGCGTCGGTGCCGACCACATCACCGTCATTCAACAGTTCATCGACAGGGAATGCAACCCGATCCCGTGTCTTAGGATGGGCGGCGATGCGTGCGCCGGTAGTCTTTTTAATGGCCAGCGCGCCATCGATGTGGTCCTTGTGGTGATGGGTCAGTAAAATGCGTTCAACAAGGACCATTTCAAGAATCTCGTCTAAGCGCTCTTGCTCCTCTTGAAAGGGGCTGGCGGGATCAACGATGGTGACATGATGCTCACCGAGAACCCAGACATTCGTGTGAGTGGCGGGTGGGAGGGTGGCACTTCTCACGGGGATAACGCCGACGCCTGGACAAATCGGAATGATTCCTTCGTTTTGTTCACGCATCAAAGAATCCAAAAGACGTAGGTTAAACCCAGAAGGACCATCAGGCCTCCGAGCGCCATTCCGGCGAACTCGCTGGGCAGGAGTATCGGAACGGGATCGGGTGCCGGCGGCGCGGTACTGTCTACGGGTAGAATCCCGCTCGGTTCATGGGCCATCGGGGGAAAGCCGAACGGTTCAGAAAAGGTGGGCATGACCTGTTCTGCCTGGGCCGGTGGGTCGAGGTCGGCAAAGCTTCCAAAGCTACGGTCCGTTAAATCGGGTTCGACAAAAGCCTCTATGGGGGCTGTGTTGGGGCTTTTTACGGTCATTTCTGGTGGTGGGCTCGTGGATTTAGTGACTTGTGTCAATAGGCTGCGCCGATTCACCGTGCCACCTATCTGCCTCCCAGCCGCCAAAAGTGTTTTGAGGAGTTCGTGGCCGTAGACAAAGCGGTCGCTCGGATTGAACGAAAGCATCGTTTTGAGAGCCACCTCAAGCTCGGGGTGGAGTTCTACCGCTTGAAGAATCCAATGGTGAACATCTCCGACTGCAGACGCGTCTCTCGGGTCGCCAACATGGGTGTAAAGTGCATCGCTGGTGATCAGTTCAATCAGAATACTGGCCAGTGACCACTGATCCGATTGTGGGGTCGCTCGTTCCCCCCTGGAAACTTCAGGAGCCATGTAGGCCAGTTGAGCCTCCGCAGGCACGGTTCCAAAGCCCACGACCATCACATTTCCATCTGGACTAAGGCGGATCTGAGATGGGGTAAGGTGGCCGTGTACAATCCGGTTTCCGTTTGAATCGATCACGCTGCTTGCATGCCGCAACGCGTGAGCGACTTCGACGACGATATCGATGGCGGTGCCTGCCGCGATGTCCACGCTTCCGGTCTTCTGTGCCTCCAAAACGCTTTGGAGAGGAACCCCTTCAAAGTGGGACATAGCCACGGCAGATTCATCTGAATAATGACCGTACGCCTTCGGGATTCTCGGGTTGTCCATGGCTCGTAGAATGTTGTACTCATGGCGAATGGCGGCGGCTACAGTCGTATCCAATGGGTCACGTGCCAGGCGAATGCATACTTCTTTGGGAGGCCGAGAGCCTTCGGCCCGGGTAGCCCGATACAGAACGGTGCCGTGTCCATGGCCCATCACTTCGGCGAGCGCAAATGGTCCGATGCGACGCGCTTGGCTCACCGTTGTCAACTCCTGTGCAGGGCAGGCCTAAAGCCTACCACTGGCTGCGCTACAGGTTGCGTCGATATTCGCCGCCCACTTCGTAGAGGGCTTGCGTAATTTGACCCAGGCTGGCCACTCGCACTGTCTTCATCAGTTGGCCAAACACGTTGCCGCCGTTGATGGCGACCGATTGTAGTTCCGCAAGCGCAGCAGCGGATTCTGCGGAATGCTTTTCTTGGAAGTCGCGTAAACGCTTTATCTGGTCGTCTTTTTCAGCCGGTGTTGCGCGGCGCAATTCGACGGTGGGGGCTTCCCAGTCGTCGGCGGTTGTGGACGGGTCTACAAAGGTGTTGATGCCGACCAAAGGCAGTTCACCGGAGTGCTTTTGATGCTCATAGTGAAGGCTTTCTTGTTGAATCTTTCCACGTTGGTATTGCGTTTCCATGGCGCCTAAAACACCGCCTCGCTGGTCGATGCGCTCGAACTCTTCCAAAACCGCAGCCTCAACCATGTCTGTGAGTTGTTCAACAAAGAACGACCCTTGGACACTGTTTTCGTTCTTCATGACGCCAAACTCTTGATTGACGATTTTCTGGATGGCCATCGCCCGTCGCACCGACTCCTCGGTCGGTGTCGTGATGGCCTCGTCATAAGCGTTGGTGTGAAGAGAATTGCATTGGTCTTGGATAGCCAAAAGCGCCTGAAGCGTAGTGCGAATATCGTTGAACTGGATCTCCCGAGCGTGCAGGGAGCGGCCCGACGTTTGAATGTGGTACTTCAGTTTCTGGCTCCGACTATTGGCGCCGTAAAGGCGATCCATTGCGATGGCCCAAATCCGACGTGCCACGCGTCCTATCACTGTGTATTCGGGGTCCATGCCATTGGAGAAGAAGAAGCTCAGGTTAGGGGCGAAGGCATTGATATCCATGCCGCGCGACAGGTAATACTCAACCAACGTAAAGCCATTGGATAATGTAAAGGCGAGTTGGCTGATCGGGTTCGCGCCCGCTTCGGCGATGTGGTAGCCGCTGACCGATACGGAGTAGTAGTTTCGGACGTCGTTTTCGATGAACCAAGCTTGCATATCGCCCATCATCTTGATGGCGAACTCAAGGGAGAAAATACAGGTGTTCTGCGCTTGGTCTTCTTTGAGGATGTCCGCTTGAACCGTACCTCGGACGACGTTCAGAGCGTGGGCACGGAGAGTGTTGTATTCATCGTCTGTTGGATCTCTTTCATGTTCATCTTTGAACTTGTCGATCTGTTGGTCGATGGCAGTATTGAGGAACATGGCGAGCAGAATCGGAGCGGGTCCGTTGATGGTCATGGACACTGAAGTCGATGGTGCACACAAGTCGAACCCGCTGTACAGCACAGCCATGTCTTCCAGAGTCGCGATACTCACGCCAGATTCGCCGATTTTCCCATAAATATCAGGACGTTCGTCAGGATCTTGACCGTATAAGGTCACCGAATCGAAGGCCGTGGACAGCCGGTGAACCGGCTCGCCTTTGCACAGGAAGTGAAAGCGTGCATTGGTCTTTCCTGGACCGCCTTCGCCGGCGAACATCCTTTTTGGTTCTTCGCTGCGACGCTTGAGTGGGAAGGTCCCTGCCGTATAGGGAAAGCGCCCAGGCAAGTTTTCACGCATCAGCCAACGCACCCGGTCACCAAAGGCGCGATGCTTTGGAAGAGAGATTCTTGGAATCGGGAGGCCGCTGAGGCTGGTGTCCTTTAGGGGTTGGCGGATTTCTCGATTGCGAATGGAGTACGCAAACTCGTCGCCTCCGTAAGCCGTATGAATCTCAGTCCATTCATTCAGTGCAGCCAGCGTCCGGGCATCCATATCGGACTCGACTTTGTCGCTGGCTTCAAGCAGCGCTGCTGAAGTTTGGTCATCCATTTTTTGGGCAGATGCCCGCAGATGCTGAAGGGAGTCCGCCTCGTCCGCTTGCTGGTCGACCCAGGAATGGTAGCCGCGTACCGTATCGGTGATGTCCCCCAAATAGCGGAGCC
>Ga0163180_10000583_pt1 | contig 21243 bp, 16 predicted proteins | sample AtlANTMetagenome_2_FD_109647 | JGI IMG/M metagenome (GOLD analysis project Ga0163180, IMG submission 109647) | Marine eukaryotic phytoplankton communities from the Atlantic Ocean - Atlantic ANT 4 Metagenome | ecosystem: Environmental > Aquatic > Marine > Oceanic | place: North Atlantic Ocean...
AAAATTAGTTTGCCAAAACTACATCTTGCGGTTCGCTTCCAACTGAACGCGCCACTTTGTACGTGCATACCAGTAATGACACGTGCTCGTCTAATGGTAGATTCCTACTTCACTTTTTTTCTTGATAGGATTGCCAAAGAGACTTTTAATCATATCGAGACTCATCATTCCTTGTTTTGAATCTATGTTTGGATCATCGAGCGCCTTTCGTTGTTTAAACGTTCGAAGCAGTCGCGACTTTTCTTGCTTTTCCTGTAACTTTGCCATTTTCATTTGCTCCTCAGGGGATTCTGGTACGGAATCAGGATTCTCTGCCACGCGCTTCTTCCGTCGCTCTTCCATAGATGCTATCATTTTTGCCTGTTCTACTCGAGCCATGTAAAAGTCACGTTCTTTCTTGGCCATTTCGAGCTCGAGTCGTTGGCGCTGTTCTCGCGCTGCTTTCTGATACTCAATCTCCTCCATCAGGTTATCCCATTTGAACTTGGGGAGATATCTGATGTTCCATAGATCAGAATAGTGCGCGCTTCTTCTTTTACCACCTACGGGTTGTCCGTTGAGCATTTCTGCCGCGCTTCGAGCCTTTCTTTTATTCTTAAACTCAACCCATCCTTCAACGAACTTCTTCCCGGTGTTGCCTTTGTATTTCTTTCGCAAAGCACGCTGTTCAGGATCTTCTGGTGCTAAGTACATGCGCTCTAGTTTACCAAACTTTTCCAGGAGTTGACGCAACTTTAGAGGTTTCATGAATGGTGGTATGCTTCCTAAATACACCACTCCTCTCTTCTTCTGTTGTTTTTGACTTTGTTCTATTTCTTCCTTTGAAACAATTTTATGTCTCTCTGTCGTCTTGTTCTTTTCTTCTCGGTGGTCGAAGCCGCCACCAGCAAAATCTTCTTCTTCTTCTTCTTCTTCTTCTTCTTCTTCTTCGACGCGTTTGTTCGCCTTTTCCTTCTTCAACATCTTTGAGACCTTCTTCATCTTCCACTTTTTGTCCATATCGCGGTGCGATTCACTCTCACCTGGCAACGCTTCATCGTCGTCCTCGTCGTCGTCATCTTGCTCTTCCATCACTCCTTCGGTGAATTTCTTCTTCGTTTTCTTCCTCCTCCTCCTCCTTTCCTCGTCTTCATCTTCTCCAGAACGACGACGACGATGGAGAAGACGTGGAGCAGCATCGATATCCATCTTTCCTCTCCTTCCTCTCCTTCTTCTTCTTCTTCTTCTTCTTCTTCTTCTTGGTATACTGCGGAGTAGAAAAGTGCCGAGTGCGTGGTCTCCCTTTTTTCTTTTTTACGAGAGAACACCAAAAAAAAGCAACTGTCGTCATTTGTTTTGTCAGAGAGGAGATTTTTTTCTTCGGGTCTCCTTGTCTTTTTAGGGAGAAAAACCTACCGTCTGCCCTACATGTCTGCTAAGCGTCACAAAGTGAGCGAAGAGGATGCAATAGGTGATCTTCACGTTCTCGGTTCAGTCGTGTTTGATCTCTTATTTTCTCCAAAGAGTTTGCCAACCCCCGGGATGACCGTCTTGAGCAAAAATGTAAAAAAAGCAGCGGGGGGGAAAGGAGCAAATCAAGCCTATGCAGCTGGGAAAGCGTTGTCATCATCATCGCCCTCGTCGGTTTCATTCTTTGGTTGCGTTGGAGAAGACGAGTTTGGTGAAAAGTCTTTGGATTCCTTAAAAAGCGTTGGCGTGAATACGGACAACGTGCACGTGAGGAAAGAGGAGGCAACTGCGATGGCATCGGTGGTAATCGACGAAAAAGGTGAGAATCAGATTTGCGTTGGATCGAGTGCCAATAACTTGGTCAACGCGAAGGAATGGATAGAAATAGTTGAGAAGCATGAGCAAAAGCCTGTGGCTTTGCTTTTGCAAATGGAAATACCTCCCAGTGAAGTTTTTGAGGCAATTCGGTATTGTTCTGAAAACGATATTATTTCGATTTTAAACGCGGCGCCAGCTGATGAGCCAATCCCAACAGAAACACTGGAAATGTTAAATATTCTGATTGTGAACGAGCACGAAGTTTTGCAAGTTCGTGACTCTGTACTTCGAGAAGGATACGCTATGGCCGTTCCGAGAATTTACTCCGACGGCCACAATGATGATGCCGAGCTTTCGACAGATGTTGTTGCCCAAGATGCTCGTGCAGTCGCACATCAACTTGCTCGGTCATTTGAATTGGTCGTAATTGTTACACTAGGAGAAGAAGGGTGCGCAGCAGTCTTACCCGTTCGACCTACAGATAATGATGCTCCATCTGGAGAAGAGAGCGACGCAATAGATACAATATACTCAAGCGCGTTGAAAAACTTGAAAGATGGGGAAAAAATTGTAAGTGCTGTTGGAGCTGGTGATGCATTTGTTGGTGCTTTTTGCTCCTATTTGATTGAGGGGAAAGACATGCACACGTGTTTGCGAGCGGCTTCGGCATGTGGAACTTTAGCTTGTTTATCGAACGGAGCACGGGAAGGCGTTCCAACTCGCCAAGATCTGGACGAGCGGATGCAAGATGTTGAACTGCTAGGAGTTTGGGGCAAGCAGGGCATTTCAAAGGAGGCTCTACAACGTCCAGCCGTAGATTGGTGTCGATTGAAGAAATAGGAAATTGTAATATATTGTCACAATACAATCGTAATAATTCTTTCTTAACAATGCGTCTATATATGCATATATCTACTCAGTCAGTGACTCATCTCTCCGTATTCGAATACGGCAGAGTGTTTCGCCACAAATTTTGCTACTTTCGGAGCTTCCAACTCGTCGCGTCTTAACTGACTCTCGTTCGGTTCTACATCGTCGTAGTAATGATACTTAAGTTTCGCTCTATCTGATGTGGGCTTGTTCCATCCTTTGGCGAATCCCCAAAGTGTCACTTTTTCGCATCGTTCTAAACCAAAAAGTAAACCATAGAAACCGTTCGAAGCAGCGCCGTCTTCCATGGTATCTAAAACAAGCTGATGAAAGTCTCCATCTATGACATAGATTTCACCATTGAAGCGTTTCTTAAAGTTCATGAACTTCTGCATGGTTTCCTCTACCGTCACGTGCTGTAGAAGGATTTCCTTTTTGCTTTCGTGAAACCCGAGGTGTTGCGTGTTCAAGAACCGGATAGTTGTTTTGCTCCCGACATAATCAGACAATCCGTTCGTTGTAGGTCCTCCATTGAAGCGTATCACTGCATCTGCTTCGTCTATATACTTACCGTACTTTTTCAACTTCAAGGACCCGCCGTTCCCCACGATTGCGCAGGATTTGTATTTTTGGAATCCTTTGAAGCGCGTATCGACAACTGGAAACTCGTGAAGGAGTTCTTTTGTAATCCGAGCAACTCGTTGCCAACCTCTTCCGCGAGGAGGATCGGCTTTGGCCGCTTCTAGGTCACACCCCCGAGGAGGGTTATATGAAATGCACTGTGACATGTACTTAGCGACTCGAATAGGCGAATTCCGTGCAAGTTTCGAGTATTTTTGCTGTGTCATAATAAAATCTCCGCTGAAGCCATCTTTGAACATGTTTCGAAACAATCGCGTTCTCTTCGGTCCACCAGAACCGCCACTGCCGCCGCCGCCATCATCATCATCACCACCACCACCACCACCACCACCAATACTACTACTACTACTACCAGTTAAACTACCACTTTCACCACCAATATTTGCAATAGCACCTGAAGATCCTTGAGTTGCGGAGTAGGACAGTTTTCTTCCGTCTTCCAGATAGCTACCGCCTTGTCGAACATTCACGCTCGTGGTTACTGTATGCTGCAGAGAAGGGGATGACGATTTAGGTGGATTAATGAGAAAACCGACGAGAATAAGGAAACCAAATAGGCACAGAAGACCGAAGCGCGCTCTTTTACCCGCGCGTTTTGCGCTTGGCATTTGGTTTTGCGTGCACTTATATGAACTATTATTGGAGAGATTAGTTTCTTTATATTTTTTTCGATAGAGAATAGATTTTAACGCATCGATTTTTCTCAATTGTACTTGGAAATTCGCGCATGACGTCAAACGCTAACGCATGTCTACGGAACGCTGCTTCTACCATCTCTTCGCTCGCAAAAATCTTCATTTTTGACTCTTTTGAACTTCGATCGCGACAACAAATGTAACAATTTGGGGTGCGGCTGCGTAATTTTTTCTCGCGTTCAAACAAAATATTCAACGTTTCGCAGAAACAATCCAATAAATCGGCGAGCCAAATACATTCTGCCGCAATTATGACATCAATAGCATCCACCTCCTTTTCTGAAGCAGTCAACTGATAGCAAGCCATGGGTTTCTCCCAGTTCAAAGCGATGGCTCGAGCCAAGCCACCATGTGTGCCAATAACGCGCAAACCATTTTCTGTGAGAGAAGTACTATTTTGTTCAATGTTTTGCATCAAAATACCCTCGACAACGGATGGAAGATCTGTAAGAGTGACGTTTGCTCCATTAGCGATTGCAACTGCCAATCCGCATAACCCAACACCACTTCCCAGCTCTACGACGTTCTTTTTCAAAGTGAGGTGTGGCATCTCTTGGACAAGAAAATCTGTGAAAACACTCGCTCCTTCCCAAACTCTAGCGAAACCAGTCGTTGCGGCGACGGAATATCCATCGTCGAAGAAGTATGGATCGATTGCAAACTCATCCTCTTTGTTTTCTTCTTCTTTTTCTTCTTCGTCTTCTTCTTTTGTTCCCACGAGTTTTCGATGTGAAATTTTAATAACAAACTCTTCCACCCGCACGTCCTGGCATCCTATTTCACCCTCTCCTCCACGTCTGTCGGTATCTTTGTGCTGCTGTCTGCAGCGTATGCGATGTACATCTGTTTGCATTTCAGGCCAACTCTTTCGTCATCATTCGTGACATTTTTCTTATTAAAAAAGGAACTTGAAGACTCACGAGAGCAGCGGCAAAAGAGCGTGTGACATGCGTGGTAAAAGTGTGGTTGTGTCGCGAAGAAGAAAGATAGAAAAAAGAAGGAAGAAAAACGCTTTGGCGTCTTAAAATTTCCTCATACGAAACACTATGTTGAGTCGGCAACTCGCGAGGCGTAAACTCAACGCGCTCGATTTTGCCGCTTCCGATGGTCTCGTCAATCAGTGTGCGAATGGAATCTTTCTTGGAACTGGGAGGCTGTTCTCGTCCTCGTCCTCGTCCTCGTCCTCGTCGCCCCAGAAGGCCTCATCCACACAGAGTAAAAAGGTAAGCAAAACAAACAGTACTTCCGGAGCAAACTTCTCGACGTCTTCTCACCTCGCGGCGCCAGCCCTATCGAACACAAAAAGAGTTCTTGGAGAAGTACGAAACGATTGGACGAAAGCAGAGATTAGAGAGATGTACAGCCGACCGTTATTAGAGCTCGTGTACGATGCGGCGACTATCCATCGGATGCACCACGACCCCAAACAAGTACAACAGTGCACCTTACTTTCTATTAAAACTGGAGGATGTCCGGAAACGTGCAACTACTGCGCGCAATCCTCTTCGTGGAAGAAAGAAACAGAACTTAAAGCAGAGAAATTGATGCAAATTGATGACGTCTATGAGGCTGCAAAACGGGCAAAGGCTGCAGGGTCGACGCGGTTTTGTATGGGCACGGCTTGGCGGGGACCATCCCAAGTAGGTGAGGGTCAATTCGAACGCGTGCTTACGATGACTAAACAAGTGAAGGATCTGGGGATGGAAGTGTGCGCAACTTTAGGCATGCTCACGCCGGATCAGGCGGTGAAATTAAGAGAAGCGGGGTTGACTGCTTATAACCATAACTTAGACACGTCACCTGAATATTATCCGAAAGTTACTTCTTCGCGCAAGTACGAAGATCGCCTGAACACCATAGCTGCTGTTCGTGACGCTGGTATATCTGTGTGTTGTGGTGGAATTCTTGGTTTAGGGGAAGAAGAGACTGATAGAGCATCTTTGATGCACGTTTTGGCAAGTTTGCCGGAACATCCAGAGTCTGTGCCAATCAACGCTCTGGTACCGGTCAAAGGAACGCCCTTCGAAAATCTATCCGCTCCATCAGGCTTGGAGATGGTTCGAGCAATTGCAGTTGCTCGCATTCTAATGCCGAAAACTGTCGTCCGATTATCGGCTGGGAGAATTAACATGTCCAACGAGACTCAGGCTATGTGCTTCTTGGCTGGAGCCAATTCTGTTTTTACAGGAGATAAGTTACTTACGACCCCGAATAACGACGACAACGAAGATTCTGCCTTGTTCAAAGAATTAGGCTTGGAAGGAAGACCTGCTTTTGTTCCTTACGGTGCCGGTGGGAAAAGTTCAGATGGATCAGAATGGGAGAAGAATGGAAAGAAGCAGGAGCAAAATGTCGCGTGAAGAACAATGTAATAATTATTCCACGGTATCTATCTATTACTATTAATACATCTATTACTCTACCTAATGTTAATTTGTTTCATTCTTGCTTTGACTTCCAAATCCGTGGATCGGTCACCGACGATGGTGCACGATTCTTTGCCGAGCGTGACTCTCGCCGCGTTAGCTAAAACATCCGTGTCAACCTTGTCCAAAGAGAAACCTTTTATGATTTAATTTGCAGAATACGTTTCATGGAATCCGCGTTGCGGAAGGATGCAGAAAAACTAGCAAAAGTAAGATATGCTTTTTCCGTTTGTTTCCTAAAAGCGTACGTGGGAACTGCGGCTACTCCGGCAAAAAACTCAGTGAGTCCATTCTGGAAGATAGAAGGAAACGTCTCGTTCAAAACCCTTGCCAAATTTTGCATTTGAGGGAATCCATCCACGCCTTCTGGGCGCAGCAATATTTCCGTTTCAAAGAAAATAGCCGGGCACACAAAAAAACACAGAATGTACGTCACCGCATGTGCAGCGCAAACTTTAAATTTTACCTTTGTCTCAAATTGACTTTGTTTCTTTGCTCCCCATGGTGGATCGTCAAAAATTGTATGGTTTCTGTATCCGTTTTCGTGAAACGCTAATCTGGAGAGGATAGAAACTGAATTCAGCCACTGGTGATTCCTTTTAGGTGGATTCAATTTTGAATATTCCTCGGTGACTTTGAACATTTTGTCGACGAGTTCCCAATGTTTTGAAATAGGATGTCGAAAGTGCAATGGGAACTGGTATTGTAACCGTTCGAGCATATAATATAAATGCGTGAGCCGTCGCATCGGGGCGTCACTAGTTTTCGTTTTTATATCCACGTCTATGAACCGATTTTCTTGTTGCGTTATGACTCTGTCTTCTCTTAGCCCCTCGGCTATTTCCTCCTCGTCGTCCTCATCTTCATCCTCGTCTTCGACCTCCTCGTCGTCCTCCTCGTCTTCAGTCTTCTCCCCGGCCGCTTCGGCACTTGTTTTCTTTGTAAGAATGTAGTCGTCGTGTTGATGGTGCTGTGTATGTTGCTGATTTACTGTCTCCGCCGGCAGCGAGTTCCTTTTTACACCGTCCTTAAAGAAGGAAGTAGTTGAAGACGATGTACCCCTCCCCCTTGGTCGTCGCGAAGGTGCAAGAATACTGGCGTTATTTCGTATTATTACATGGCGATGCCCTTCGCTCGTCGAGGAGACCGCCGCCCGAAGCATGCGTCGAGCGAGGAGACGCTTCATGCGTATAAAGAAAACGCAGAATAGATTGTGGAAAATTCGTGAATCAAAAGAGAGACGAGAGTTTTGAGGTTTGTGTTCTTATTTTTTCCAAAGTGATACCGGATAAAAAAAATATGTACCTGGTATGGTATGGTACCATACCATACCAGTGGTATGGTACGACACATGTATACACAAAAGTACGCACATTAGACAGACACTTTTACCCCTCTCTTATTACTTTTCAAACTCTTCCTTCCGCTTTTAGTTTCTTCTTCTTCTGGGCAACTTTTGGATCGTAATAGATGCTGCTGCTTTGTCTTTCTCTCTGCTCCCTTGCGTTACTATTATTACGAGCTTTCTCACGTCTTCTTTTGTTTGGATTGCTGCGTTTTTGCAAACGTTGCTGTTGAGGTAGACTTTCTTCTGGCGCGGGAAGTTCACACCTAGAGTGAGGCGAGTATTTCTTGAGCCACCAGCTACGAATCTCGTTTTTGTCAATCGCGTCGCCGAACTCGAGATACCAAAAAGTTATGAAAGGCGTTGTTCCTTTCGCGCGTTCTTCAAATCCCTTTCTTCCAGGCGCCCAATAGCGGTAAGGTCGAAGCTCGTCCGGAATTAAGAACAACGGTTCTTTCTTTCGACTCGTTATTTCGCTCGCGTAGTACGTTTTACGGCAGACAAAGTTTGGGAGAAGAAGAAAGAAAGGTTTCTCGCTTGTCCCACAGAAATTCAATATTCGCTTGAAGTGGTCTGATGAATACGGAGGGTTCGTGAGCAACACGTCGTACTCCGGAATCGTATTCTTCTCTACGTTCTCGTAGAAATCTTCGTTAACATTGTGTACACTTTCAAAACCGAGTCGTTTCAAGTGCTCTTTCATAGAACCTTCACAGAAATAGGGGTCGTATATTTTCAAACTCGCTTTCGTTTTCTTGAGACTAAGAGCGATTCGAAACAGAAAGGGTTCGATATCTTTGTACGCTTGGAAAGGAGTTTCGCAGTGGTCGCTCGCGTCCACATCGAACGGGTGCGAAGAAGATTTCGAGGGAGTAGTAGTTGTAGCTTTTAAGCTCAAATGCTCCAGAAGTTTACGTTGCTTCTGCGTCTTCTTTTTCTTGCTCTTCTTCTTCTTCTTCCTCTCTTCCTTTTCCTTATTTTCTTCTGCTTTCATGTTTTATTATTCACGAAGAAGAAGAGGAAGAATTTTGCCTCCCGTCCTCAGCGCGCCGCCGCGCGTGCCTACGATCGCACAACATCAAAATTTCGGTAACAATAGATAGACGTTTGCGTTCTCACTCTCCGACGACGTCTCTTTTTACGCATTCAAAATGTGAAGTTCTGTGTTAAAGTGCCCTTCGAGGGGGGCACTTTTTTGGGGGGGCAAGAGGTGATCACTTGGCGCTTGGGAGAGCTGACAGCAGGGGACATGTTCGTTGTTCTTCATTCTTAACTAATAAAATAATAATGGTCGATTACTCGAAGTGGGACAAACTAGACTACGGAGACGACGATGATAGCGATGGTGGAAGATAAAGATAGCGATACGAAAGATGAGGCAGAGAAGCAGGCAAAGAAAAACGTGCCGCACTTCCCACAGCATCCGCAAGTGACGAAATTGCACCAACCGACCAGAGTTACGATTGGAAGCGGCGAAAGCGTAGACTTCAACGTGCCTCCTCCTACTATTTCGTCCTGCGACGCGGAGGACAATCATCCCTCAAAAGACGAGAAGATGATGAGCGAGCGCGAGTTTCGCGAGATGCAATGGATCGAGCAAGGTAAACAGCTTGAGCGCGAACACCCCGGCACGATGGTGTTCCGAGAACCACCGTCGCAAACAGAAAAAAGAATCGAAACGAAAATTTTTTCCGAAGAAGAAAAAGATGAAAGAAGGCGAGAAGCAATCGCTCGGAGGAAAGAGAAGTTCACCCGAAACGGAATTTTCGTCCGGAGAAACAGTAATCACGGTATCGAAGAGAAAGGAAATGGCGCGGGAGAACTCGATTACATGTGGTCGCAAACCTCGAGCGATGTCACGCTTTCCGTATTGGTGCCGCTAGGCACCAAGGCAAAAGACATTTGCATAGATGTTACAGAAACTTCAGTGAAAATCACACTGTGCAAAGAGTTAGTGTTTGACCGCGAGTGGGAACATCCGATTGGAGAAGAAGTGGAAGATTACGATGAAGAAGAGGAATACAACACCGGCGGCGGTTTGAAGTTTAACGAGTCCGACAAAAGTTTCACGCCGATTCCACGACAGCTGACTTATGGCTCCTGGGAAGTTACAGATTACGATGAGAATAATCGAGTTATTCGAGTAACTGCGCAGAAAAAGAGCGTTGAGTTGATGCGTCACTGGTGGCAGAAGTGCTTGAAAGGCGAAGAGAATCATGGAGAAATGTTAAAGCTTCCAGATCGCTCGGCGTCTGTGAGAGGTTACGACTCGAAAAAAGTTTGGGACGATGCGCACGCCGACTTCAAAGCTCAAGTGAAAAACAGAGAATTAATTGACATCGATGTCGGGAAGTAGCAGTAGCAATAGATATTGTAGGTATTAATAACACGAGATGCGCGCGCGCGTTCGAGTTTTACGTCCAAGTATTAGTTTGATTTCTGATTGTACATTTTTCTTTTCTTATTTCGCCTACAATTCTTATCGCCCTAGCTCCTTCTGCAGCCCCTTCTCTATATCTCTTTCAACAAATGGACGAGACGCTGCCTTATCGTAGTAGCCTGCAAAAGTATACACTCCACCCATGAAGCACATAGCACCGACGAGCATACCCAAAGCTTCGTATTTTCCGACTATCTTCGCGGGCAAATTATCCAACGCTGGTTCCGGGTGCTTGTCTCCCGCATCCCAGATCAGTTCGTGCTCTTCCTCTAAAGGGGCTGTTGGGGGAGGCGCAGTACCCGTTGGCGACCCCATTCCTGCGTTTACTTTTGCCGTCGTCGCGATCGAGCGTTCACTAATATTCAAAAGACGTCGCGAAGCGCGAAGAACCAAAGATCGCATAATACAAATTCCTTTCTTCTTTTTTCTTTGTTCGTTGTTTGTGAGGTAAAAAGGAAGAAAAAGAAAAAGAGAGAGTTTTTTATTGTTTGTCTTTGTGTGATTTCGATCCAACGAGAAAGAGGGAGAGAGGGCACCCTCCTCGAAATGCTCAATCAAAAGCCCAAAGAAAAAAATGGAAAAAACGAAAGGAATTTGAAAAAAAAATCTTGAAGAATCTTTCGCAAAAGCAAGCGCACTCGCGTCACCACACACACGCGCGCGCGCGCAAAGAACGGACGAACTCGAAAGACACGAACAGGAGACCGCTTTGTCGGTTTTTGTTGTTTGTGAGCTTCGAGAGAGATTGTGCTGAGACAAGCAACGAGGAAAGGAAAAAAGAAAAAAGAAAAGAGAAATCTCTTTTTGTGCGCGTGTTGCCTCCGTGTTGTTGGTTTGTCAGTCAAAGATGGAAGGAGGCGCGGCGATTCGAGATAAGGCGATAAGCATAGTCAAAGAAGCGGTGAGAGAAGATAAAGCGGGAAATTATGAAACCGCATTTACGCTCTACATGCAATCCCTGGATCATTTTAAGTGCTACCTCAAGTACGAAAAGAATCCAAGAATGCAAGACACTATTAAAGGAAAGTTCAACGAATATCTCGAAAGGGCCGAAGAATTACATAAAATCGTAGCGGAGCAGAAGAATGCAACGGATCAAGCCACAGAATCGGGAAATCCTGAGGCTATGAAAGCTCACCCGGGCTCGGGCGGCGCCTCCACTTCAAATGCTGGGGGTCAATCAAAGGAGGATAGCATGGAGCAGCTTAAAATGAAACAACAACTCGGAGGCGCAATAGTGACAGAAAAACCAAACGTAAAGTGGTCAGACGTAGCAGGATTAGACCTCGCTAAAGATGCTCTGAAAGAAGCTGTCATCTTACCCGTAAAGTTCCCTCAATTTTTTACGGGTAAGCGAAAAGCATGGTCAGGATTTTTGTTGTATGGTCCGCCAGGAACGGGGAAATCGTACTTAGCGAAAGCAGTCGCAACGGAAGCAGATTCTACTTTCTTTTCGGTGAGCTCGTCAGACTTGGTGTCGAAATGGATGGGCGAATCGGAGAAATTGGTGAATAATTTGTTCTCCATGGCGAGAGAGAAAGCTCCTTCAATTATTTTCATTGACGAAATAGACGCACTTTGCGGAGCTAGAGGAGAGTCGGGCGAGTCGGAAGCATCCAGACGCATTAAAACAGAGATCCTCGTGCAGATGCAAGGCGTTGGTTCCGATTCGGCGGGAAAAGTTCTAGTTTTAGCCGCTACAAATACGCCGTACTCGTTGGATCAGGCTGTGCGAAGACGTTTTGATAAGAGAATTTATATACCACTCCCGGAAGCGGCAGCGCGAGCACATATGTTTGAAGTCCACGTCGGGGAAACACCTCACGACTTGACGAGCGAGGATTTTGAAAGCTTGGGTGTGCAAACACCAGGCTTTTCTGGATCAGATATTGACCATGTTGTTAAAGACGTGCTGTATGAGCCTGTTCGTAAGACGCAAGAGGCAACACACTTCAAAACGGTCACTAAAGAAGAGGACGAAACCAAGGAGTATTACGTGCCGTGCTCTCCCGGAGATCCTTCCGCTTGGGCATCGACTCTGGATGAACTTGCCAGCTTAGGATACGCGGATCGAGTGATGCCTCCACCTATAACATTGGGTGATTTCAAGAAGATTCTTTTGAGAGCAAGGCCAACGGTAGCTGCTGCTGACTTGGAAGTACACGAGCAGTTTACGAAGGAGTTTGGAGAAGAAGGCTGAGAAGAAAATGTCCTTGCCGGAAAGAAAAATAGAAGAAAATGTATTTAGTTATAAAATGTTGTAACTCGCTTTGTGCTACTCGCGTAATTAGTGGAGTATCGGATTTCAACCATTTCTTCCCTTGTGTAAAAGCGTTGTTTGTTCGCGCGTGCTTGCTTTTGCTTGCTCACCCGCTCCTTTTTGGGCTCGGTAGAAATATTTGATACAAAAATTCAAAAAATATATCTCCACATCGGCCACCAAACAAACTTCCACACAACCTGAATAGAGCGGAGACGGGAAAAGATGTCCGCTCCGCCAACATCCGAAAAGCATCAAAAGACTTTGGCGGGATTCTTCGAGAAGAGGAAGGCCCAATCCTCCGAAGATGGCGCCGAAATGTGCGACGACGACGCCGCTCGAGAAGAAGGAGGAAATCAAAAAGAAGAACAGACCACGACGACGACGACGGAGAATAATTCGCCAACGCAGCAGAAAGAAAACATCGAAGGTGCCGCAAAGAAGCGCAAACTGGTGAGAAAATCTGAAGTTCTTTATGCGAACGCGAAAACATCGTCCTCCGCAGAACAAACAAAGTTGGACAACGCGAAGAATTTGGAATTGCAGCAACAGGACAAACAACCGAAAACATCAGAAGGACTTCAACACACAAAGGAAAAAGAAGACGATGAGAAGGAGCCAAAGAAGAACGTCAACGTTGCCAACTTGAATGATGAAAATGACGAAGAGTACAAAGCATCGCGCGAATCTGATGATGAGGAAGAAGAGGAAGAAGATGATGATGATGAAATCGAAGACATTGAAGGCCCACTTTCTACTTCTGTTCAAAATAAGGCGAAGAAAACAAAGTCAAAAAATGGTAAGGAAAAATCTGAAGCCGGCGTTGGAGCTTTACAAGTCGAGCTTGCACAGAAATACATCAGCGAATCATCGGAATCAATCCCAACGTGGAAGGAGAACACGGCAACACCGTTTGGAATCGTTGCGGATACCTTTGAAAACATTGCTGAGACGACGAAACGGTTGGAGATCACAAACTTGTTGACAAATACATTCAGATCTATTATTCGTGGTGGATTATCTGATGATTTGCTCGCGGCAGTTTATTTGGCTTCAAATACGATCGCACCGCAACACCAAGGTATTGATCTCGGTATAGGTGATGCCACCCTGATCAAATGTTTGGCCGAAGCAACTGGGCGAAAAGAGGCAAACATAAAAGCGGACTACCGCGAGGCTGGTGACCTGGGATCTGTCGCCATGGCATCCCGATCAACGCAACGAACGATGTTCCAACCTGCACCATTAACGGTAAAAGGTGTCTTACAGGAGTTCCGTGTGATAGCTACTACAGCAGGGACGAATTCGGTAGATCAAAAGAAGGGACGAATTAAGAAATTGCTCGTCGCCGCCAAAGGCAGCGAAGCTGGATACATTGTGAGAGCATTACAAGGAAAGCTGCGCATTGGTCTCGCACAGCAAACCGTGAACGCTGCCCTCACGCACGCAATCGTTTTAGAAGCAAATAAAACCGCAAGTTTGAAGCTAGACGCTAACGCCCTAGCAGATGAGCTCCTGAAAGCTGTGGATATTGTGAAGCTTGTTTTCTCTGAATGTCCGAGCTATGACTTGGTTGTCCCAGCGCTCTTAGATGTTGGCATTGACGGGCTGCAGGAGAAATGCCAGTTTAAACCGGGTGCCCCAGTTAAACCGATGTTGGCAAAGCCAACGACTGGTGTTGCAGAAGTTTTGAACAGATTTTCCGACGTTGAGTTCACATGCGAATATAAATATGATGGCGAGCGAGCTCAAGTGCACTTACTCGAAGATGGATCGATAAAGATTTTTTCCAGAAATCAGGAAGATAACACGCCAAAATTCCCAGATATCGTTTCGAAATTCAAAAATTACTTGAACAACGTTGACGGAAAAATAACCTCAGTAGTCATCGATTGTGAAGCTGTGGCATACGATAGAGAGCAAGATAAGATTCTTCCTTTTCAGATTTTGAGTACGAGAGGAAAGAAAAATATCAAAATTGAAGATGTGAAAGTGCAAGTCGCATTGTACGCATTTGATTGTTTATATTTGAACGGAAAATCGCTTCTGCGCGAACCGATGAGCGTCAGGCGTCGTGCACTGTATAATTCGTTCTCAGAAACCAAAGGTGAGTTTTTATTCGCCACTGCAAAAACGAGTAAGGACGTGGAAGAGTTGCAAGTGTTTTTGGATGAATCCATCGCAGCGAATACCGAAGGTTTGATTGTAAAGACCATGGATGCTACGTATGAACCCTCTAAGCGCTCATTAAATTGGTTGAAGTTAAAGAAGGATTATATGGAAGGATGTGGAGACTCGTTAGATTTGGTTCCAATCGGTGCTTGGCACGGTAGAGGTAAAAGGACTGGAGTGTATGGAGCCTTTCTTCTCGCGTGCTACGACGAAGATGGAGAAGAGTTTCAAACAATTTGTAAAATCGGTACTGGCTTTTCCGAGGTTGACCTGGAAACCTTGTCAAAAGCGCTCGAACCGCATTTAATAGAAGCTCCCCGCCCTTACTACAAATATCCCGAAGGTATGGCACCTGACTTGTGGTTTGACGCAAAGTTAGTTTGGGAAGTGAAAGCAGCTGATCTGTCGATTTCTCCAACACACAAAGCTGCGATGGGTTTGGTGGATCCAAACAAGGGTATTGCTTTACGTTTTCCACGCTTTTTGCGAAGCCGAGAAGATAAAGAGCCGGAGATGGCGACTAACGCGCATCAAGTCGCAGATTTTTACAACGCTCAGGCGAATAAGCAAACTTTCGAGAAGGAATGAAATACGGATATTTAGCTCGCTTCGTTGGAAACAAACACAAATACTATAATCAACTATAAGAAGAACTATTCAAGACTCGACCGCAGGCGTTGCGAAGCAGCAGCTGAAACTGCTGCTGCTTTTCTTGATCGATCGTTCTACTTTTACTACTTTCTTTTTACCGCCAAGCCCGTTCGCATTTGAGGCATCTACACTTTGCTCCGCCAGCTCGGAGCTAATAAAAATATCTTTTTTCACTTCTTCAAGATCACCATCTAACCCATCCTCCTCCTCTTCGTCGTCGTCTTCGTCCCTATTTGAAGAGGAGCCAAAGCCACTGAACGATAATATACTATTAAATATGGGCGTGAGCGGAGCTGCGAATGAATCAATATCTAAGATCTGATTTTGTGAGCTTCCTTCGGTTTCGTTGAATTCAGTCGACGCCGTTGCAAAAGACGACTCACTGTCGTACTCATTTTCGTTATTTTCTGTCTTAGCTTTTGATTTAGAAACTTTTGTATTTTTCTTCGCTGATCCTTTCTTCAAAACTTCTTGCTTATGAATCAGCCATTCGTCGCAAATTGCGGGCAACTCCTCGTAGGATTTCTCGATCCCGTTTACGATTATATTCTCAATCAGTCTACCGAGAGACCCAAGCGTGACGTGACATAAACCGCTAGCTACGACTTTACACGTCGTTTCTGTTGTTGGAATAATTGATATCAATCCGTCTACTATGGCATGTTTTGTAATATTATTCACCGTCCGAAACATTGTCTCGTGCGTCTTCGTTTTCCCCTTCATAAAGTCATCAAAGGCGTTCGGTGACGTGCTGCGTGTGTCGACGAATTCGACCTGTCCGCCTTTCAATAAAGGCTTTACCACCATCGGAAGCTTTATTCCCGGGACAGTGCGCACGACCGTGACGAATCTTTCTTCTTTCTCTTCTCCATTTCTGTCTATATTTACGAGTTCAAGACCTGTCCGTAAAGTTTCAGCCTCTTTCGTTCCCACTCGTTTCATATGGAATTGGCGGAAATCCTCCGTATCCTTGTCCACGACGAAGACCGTCGCGGGACAGTTCAACTTTGATTCAAACGTGAAGCGCTTTCCATACTCCTTTCCCCCGCCCATGGTCAGAACAGTTTTGCGCGCACGTGAAGGTAACAAATATGTATATATATATATATAAGTAAGGCGCCGAAGCGCGCGTCAAAGTAAGAAGAAGTTTGAAATATCTCTTTGATTTTATTTAATCGTCCTTGGTTTTGGACTTCCCGCTTTGGACCCCCTCCAAAACGCAAAAGGGAAGACTGGAAAGACCAAGAAATTCAAAAAATAAGACCACGAAGTCGCTCTCGCTTGACGTTATAAATCTGTCCGTGTTTATACTTTTAACGCGATGATGAGGTCCAAAATGCACGGAGATTTTTAGTACGCACGATGAGTAATAACGGTCTGACACCAATTATGACGCGCTTGCGTATGACTTCCTTGCGAGAAAATGGCAACGAAGGGGAGACGAACACGCCGATGAATTATACGAAATCTTCGGTGGGTTTGCAGTTTTCGCCAGTTTCTGTTTTACTAACGCCGGACCTGAGCGTCTCCACGGAGAAGAAGAAGAATGAGAAGACGACGAGGGCGACGAGGATGAGAGAAGGTAATGAGGAAGAAGAGGATTTGATCTCCCCACGTTCTCCTCCGCCAGTGTCGACGTTATTCAACTCGGAGGAGCCACCTCCCTTACTTCGTCCTATTATGCACCGACCAAGTTTTCCTGAAGATGACTTGAAGCCAGAGGATGGCTTAACGCGCATGAACTCCTTAAACGAAACCAAGTTATTAGCTGTTACGAATCTGAGACGTCAAAAATCAAATTCCTTGCCTTCGAACTTTCGCTTCGACGCTCATTTTCGATACGAACGTAGACTAAATAGAACTGCAAACGCTGAAGTATGGCTCGTAACCGGTTTGGAAACGGGAGAACCTTTCGTCGTGAAAAAACGACATAAGCCATTTTCGAGCGATTCAGATCGGAAATCTGCTATGAGAGAGCTCGAGGCAGTGGCGAGTTTGCCGGAACATGAGAACGTGGTGAAAGTATTCCGAGGATGGCAACAAGAGCGCCTCTTCTGCATGCAATTTGAATATTGTGAATGCGGCTCACTCGGCACTGTTTTGCAGCGATTAAGACCTGGCGTTGTCCTAGAGGAACGCGATATATGGCGTTTAACATTTGAGGTTGGGAGTGCGTTGAAACACATTCACTCGCACACAGTTCTTCACTTAGATTTGAAACCGGAGAATATTTTTATCAATCGTCAGGGAACGTTCAAAATTGGGGATTTTGGTTTGGCTTGGGCACCAGGTCACCTATGGCGCGTTGAGGATGGTGACGGTGAATACGTAGCTCCAGAATTGCTGAACTTGAATGCTGATGAGAAACCACAACCTTCGTGTGATATTTTTTCGTTTGGCGCCATGTTGTATGAAGTCGCATCTGGAAGGAAATTCCGCGAGTACACATCGAGAGAAGAAAAAGATTATTCAATTCCAAAGGAGAGAAGTCTCGCTTTACGGAATTTAATAATCATGTGTCTGCATAGAGATCCAAATATGAGACCAACTGCCGATCAAATCGTCGAAACGGCAATAGAAAAGTTATAATTTTAAGCGGGAAGTTGTATTTTTTTGTATTCTTATCTACATATTCTATTCTATTCTATCTATTTGCCCTTATCAAGCGAAAAGAACAGAAGCAAGACGCCTTCGCGTTCGTTCTGCTAAGGATGAAGTCGCACCAAAATTTATGGACTCGATGAGTTCAATGCATATTTCTCTGCCGAGAGTTCTCGAATCCTCTTTAGTATACACGTCGCTTTTTGATTTGAGTAAACAAAGTGCGTATGCACATGCCCTCTCCCAATCCGATACTACAACAGAAGCTAAAACAGCTCTGAAATTCAATTCAAAAGACTTTGTTCCGCCTTCTTCGTATTCTAATATACATTTCGCGTGATCTTCAAATATTATATTATGTTCATTCGCACGAATCTTAAGTTTCAAGCGAGCACGAGCTGCGATGGTGGAGAATGATACTTGAGGTGCTCCGATTCCTTCCTTCTTTGCTTCCGCTAATATTTGCTCCGAAGCATTCACCAATGACTCAACACTTTCGACGGAAGCGTCGCTTTCGTTCAGCTCAATCATTGCCAAAGCACTGTATATTTCGGCCTTTAGAAATGCTGGAGTTGACCGCATGGAATCCTCAGAGTTCGTAAAAGCGATGAGAGCAGCCCGTTGTGTGGCAGAACTGGCAGAACTGCCTTCAGCCAAGCCTTGTAAAGCGACTTCAACCTTTGCTTTGATTGATTCGATATCGACTACACCCGAGGTGCTCTGTACTCCCCCGTCCTCCCGAAATTTACTATTTTCGTCGTTTTCGTTCGGGTTGATATTAGCTAACTCCGCCGCTCGTTGGATAAACTTTTCGCAGTCCTCTTCGGTTATTACACCTTGAAACTGTTCGACGAATTTGCCTCTATGCAGTAGCATTATTGTTGGGAGAGAACTGACTTTTAAAGCTTCCGCGATATTCGGAAACGCGTCTACATCTATTTTCTTCAGTTTTACTCTGGTTTTCCCTTCCATTGCTTTCACTAGACGCGGTGTTAATATCTTACAGGGGTTACACCAGTTCGCGTAAAAGTCAATGATGATTGCGTTACTTTGCGAATCTGCAACTAAGGCGTCCAACTCCTTCGCGTCTTGTATCTCGGAGATGTCCGCCCCATAAGTCGAAGTAGAGGAAGAAAAGTATCTCAAACTTGTAGGGGTAAACCGACCAGCGAACGAGTCTCGGCTTGCATATGACGATCTGACCGCGCTGCGCACTTGAGAAACCGCGTGACGAAACATGTTCTATTTTAATGAAGTATTGTAACCAGCTAATCACGATCACTTGGTGTATCGAACGAGTAAAAATTTTTAAGAAACAAGGCAACATTCCTCTTGTCGTTAGATGACTAAACTCACATTTCACATAGCTATGAATTATTCTGTTTCTAATTCCTTATCTTTTGTTACCCATCATGCCCATCATCTTATTCATCATCGAAGGATCCTTTTCCATCTGCTGCATCATGTTCATCAGACCTTTTTCGCCGCCGAACATGTTGCGCATTTGCGGGGGTAACGCTGACATCATTTGTGACATCTGCTGCTGCATAGCTTGTTGTTGTCCATGACCTCCTCGACCTCGTGAACCTTCTTTCGGCATTTTCATTCCCTTCATTCCCTTCATCATTTTGGCCAACCGTTTAAATTCTTCTAGCAACTCTATGTAGGCTTGTGGAGATTTTCCGGCGCCTCGAGCAATCCTAATCATGCGCTTCTTGTCTGTTAATATTTTCATATTGCACGTATCTAGCTCTGTATCTGACATAGAATCCATTAAACATAACATTCGTTTAATCTTAGCTTGACCAGCTCTTTCAGAACCTTGTGGTAACGCATCTGCCATTCCTGGAATCATAGACATGACCTGAGACATCGGTCCCATCTTCGTGATGTTTTGAAACTGCTCGTACAACAATCGCATCGTGAATTGTCCAGAGGTAATACCATCGACTAATTTCTGCCCTTGGTCTTCGGGGACTACGTCAGATAACTTTTCCATCAAACCTTGCCAATCACCAAGTCCAAGTAAACGCGAAACAAAAGGTTGTGTATCAAACGCTTCGATGTCCTCAAGATGTTCGCCAGTTCCGACAAAAATAATAGGAGATTTAGTGGCCGCGACCGCTGCAATTGCACCCCCCCCTTTCGAATGGCCATCTGTTTTCGTCATTATGACCGCACCAACATCGACTGCGGATTTGAAAGCTTCCGCCTGATCTTTCGCCATTTGGCCCATGGAGGAATCCATTGTGTATATAGTCATTGTTGGACTGACTGCTTCGTCTACAACCCGCATCTCTTCAAAGAGGGCCTCGGACTGCTTATGTCTCCCCGACGTATCTACTATAATTAAATCAAACTTTTCTTCCTTGAATCTTTGCACGCCTTCGGCTGCTATTTTTGCTGGATCTGATTCGGTATACGAGCCGTAAAAAGGAATTTTAGCTTTTGTCGCGTTCTGCTTCAACTGATCAAAAGCACCCGCGCGAAATGTATCTGCGCAAACTAGCGCTGACTTAAACCCTTTCCTAGCGTAATAACTCGCGTATTTTGTGCAAGTCGTTGTTTTACCGCAACCTTGTAAACCCACAAACATGACAACGTTTGGTTTTCCTTTCTTGGGAACAAACTTTGCTCTTACTTCCGATTTTGCATCGCCTCCGTCAAGCATATTACACAGCTCGTTGAACACAGCCTTTTCCAACACTTTCTTCGCGTTGATGCCGCCGGCGAGATCGTTAATATCGACCGCTTTCACGATGTTTTTCTTCATCTGAACTACGTACTGGACGTTCACATCTGCGGACAGTAAAGCTTTCGTAATTTCCTTCAAGACGTCTTCCATAATTTCCTCGTCGATGATGGTGTGCTTGCTCAATGAGCTCAAAGCGTTCGCCAACTTACTCCCGAGTTCGTTCAGCACCATGATGACGTCGCTTTATTTTTGTATGATGCGTTGTAACTCCTTCCTCCTTCTCTGACTGTCTGTTCGCGTCTTCCTCTTCTTCTTCTTCTTCTTCTTCTTCTTCTTCTTACGTATATGTGCACTATTTATTCTATTTACAGAAGAGAGAAAGAACGACGAACGAAAGAACAAGACCCGGACTCTCTCATCTTTCGTCTGTCATTAATTAAAAACTTTCTCGTGCTGTCTCTCTTTTTTCTTCCTGACCCCTCCATCTTTGTCCATCTTCCGGGATCAAAAATCAAAGGTCTACCATATATTGACTCGATCCCAGATCCAAAAAAAATGACGGCGGAGACCAACCTGAAGCCACACCCAAAGCAAAGAGCAATCTTCTTCAGTATACTAGCACATAGAGGGTAGAACAAAAACGCAAAAACGCGCAGAGACGGATACACATAGATCAAAT
>Ga0163180_10000584_pt1 | contig 21229 bp, 71 predicted proteins | sample AtlANTMetagenome_2_FD_109647 | JGI IMG/M metagenome (GOLD analysis project Ga0163180, IMG submission 109647) | Marine eukaryotic phytoplankton communities from the Atlantic Ocean - Atlantic ANT 4 Metagenome | ecosystem: Environmental > Aquatic > Marine > Oceanic | place: North Atlantic Ocean...
GCCTCGAGCTTAGCTTCCTTGAGCTGGCTTTTCTTTTCCTCCTCCTGCTGTTGGGCCTCGTGATAATCATTCAGTGCCTGTGCGGCCGCTTCACGCTCCTCATCATTCTCAGCCTCATTGTAAGCGAGCGTCAGGCGCTCGTGTTCGAGGCGTGCCCTCCGCGCTTTGTCTTCGCGGGCTTTGTGAATGAGTGACTTAGAGCGTTTAGCCATGTTGTTTCCTTTTCCTTATGTATCCATTATACCCTAAGTGGGGAAAATTTGCACGCATATGCCAAAAAAAAAGAGGGACCCACGGGGGATCCCTCTAAGTTATTGAATTTATTACACTTCTTTATAGTGGTTAAGATCATATTGGGTTACAACTTCAATCGTGTCGACGATCGTGCTTCACCTGACTCTATAATTCCCTGATTGCGACCGGAACGTTAGCTCCCGACATGGCCTTAATCATTGGGCTAATAAACTTAGTCGCTACTTTAATCTAATACGTCCATACTAATCTCCTGGTTACTCAGTGAGACCTTAACATGTAACCGCTATATTTCCCGCGTCCAGGCTCTATCAACGATTCCATAATTTAAGTATATCGAACTCATCCCCCTTGTATAAGATCCTTGCAACTTTTCAAGAAAAATGCCATCCCTACTCCAGTGCCCACCGCGACGATGAACACCGCTAACTTTAATTTCTTAATCGCACTATCTCGCTGTATTCTTCTCATAACTTATGGAACCGTGTTGCAGTCGAGCATGCTGTATGTCACCATTGTACCGATGACGCTACCATATGCCGTGCCCAACCCAAAGCTAATACTCACTGCACCCACGACGAGTGCAGAGCTAAAAAACTTTTTCATTCACACCTCCTAATATATTCTACTGTGATTCCAGTGAGTGTATAAGAGCTCGTATAAAAAATTGAAGTATGCATATAATATTACACTCAACTCAACCCTGCCCTCATGAAACATTATACACGATTCGGTCTCAGTCTCTATAGAACTGATCACTCATTTTTGATTCTAGAATCGCAGTGGAATCGATTTCATGTTACACTCCTGGCTCGACAGAAACAATTTGTTTCGGTGACATGCGCGTGTAAATATTTCTTGGGTGTGGTATAATAGTACTATATAGAGAGGAAACAGGTATGCAAGCACGCGCAAGTCCGTAACAGAGAGTAACAGAGCGCCCGTGACAGGGTGCACCCAGGAGCTTGTGGGGTGGTGTGTCTTTTTTTGTTGTACATCCGCCGCGTGTATAGATAAAGGCGAGAGCCCTTTTTTTTTATGCTCGTTCATGCCAATCATGTAAAGAACATGTGACTTGGTCTCCCGGGCCAGGACAGGTACAGCTCCCATGGGCCAGGACATATGGATAAATAGCCACGTGTCTTGATCGAGGGGAATGAATACTGATACAAGCTTACTCCACTCGTCGATAGGTGGTACACATTTGTACCGGAAGGCAGAAGCCAGCGCCATACCATGATTGATATATTACTACTGTACTACTATGCTTTGGATGATATATACCTGATATACAGACAGTCTTATCTGAAGGAGTGTGTATGCGTAGGTCTATACGTTGTGCTTATTGGTTTGTTATTGGGGTTGCTTTAGTCCATTGTCTAGTCTTTAGCGCTCTTTAAGCTTACTCGGCAATTATTAGTGGATCCCGCCCTCGAGTCATTTTAAAGCATGCTCTCAGCTGGCAGCAGCAACGCCCATGTGCACTTACTCACTCGACCATCTGTCCATAGAACGTACGGGGTTGTGTTGTCGGTGTGTGACCACGTTATGATCTCTACGACCAGCCCGAGCATCTTACTTTCCGAGTATGCGTGTGTTACCAGGTCACCGACTTTCATTGATCACCTCTAGCGATCGCAAGGGAACATCATCCGGATGTGGTCCGCTAGGCAGGCTCCAAACCACCTTTACCCAGCCTTCATCTCCAAGAGCCATTACACTGGTCACAATTCCCAGCGTGCAGTCATCCGGTTGACGACCGAAAGAGCAATTGCTCTTGTACCACACCAAATCACCGATTTTCAATTGACCCCTCCTCCCTGAAGGACAACATAGCATCCCTTCTTGATATCCAGGAGCGTCCCTTCAGTTGACAGAATCTTGAGTGCCCAGTTTGACTTGACTTCTACAACAAGACCTTGGACCAGCGTTTTGCTATAATATGAAGTGGTAGGTTTAATTGCGGTCACATAATCACCAGCCACGGGTTTTTTCACTGCATATGCAGTCATGGCATCTTTCTTAGTAAGATACAAATCATTCTTGTGAAACCGACTGTAGCATGATTTAAAGCCCACCGGATCGCTCAGGTTGAGAGACCCATGTCCGGATTGTACTAGAACATATGTTTCACCTATTGCAAAAACCTTATGACCCAAGATATCCGGGCGCGCCTTGTGATTATCATTGGCAGTGTACACAATGTCACCGACTTTCATTCAACACCTCTTGTGCTGCTTCGTAGACCCTAAGCTCTACTTCCTCTGCCTCACCCGGAGCTCCACAAAAGCCCCATGGCATCTTGGCCATCTCATTGGCGACCTCTTCTGTCGCTGCATATCTAAAGTTGAAATGACCACCTCGGTCATCTGTGTGGTGTTTCACTCTCCACAACTTAATCGTTTTCATTATATCATAACCTTTATCATGTCTGACTGAACTGTACCTACTGTACCATCACACCAGTACACTTCAGCACAAATGTAGTCTTGCCCGCCGGCACGGTTCTTGTAAGTGCGCAGTCCCATAAAAATTCCGTATGAGCCGGGTTCTCCGACAGCGGCATCGAGCCGTTCGACTAAATCACCCACTTTCATTACGCCATCTCCAGCTCTGTTTCGTCAAAGAAAAGACGAGCGCCATTGGCGTCTGTGACCCACACATTCTCGTGCGGGTTATCCGGGTCGTATTCCTCAAGCTGCTCGACGATAAATATTTCACCCTCGTACCAGTAGTTGATAACCTTCATTCCGACCTGAATCCATTCGTTCAATTTTTACCTTCCTTGGTTGTTCCTTCCTTATGGGTATATTATACTACATAGTACATTATTTTGCACGAAGATGTCTAAAATAAATCAGCAATTGCTAAATATTTTTTCAACGCGGCTAGCACGCATGGTTCGGATTCGGCATGGGTGGGAAGGGAGATACACGCGGATGAGGTAATCACCATCACCAAGTGCACGCTTGGTACTGACCTTAATGACCAGGCCGTGGTCAACGACATGTACGCCACGGCGGTGTGGTGCTTCAAAGGAAGCTTTAACGTCGACACGCCGATAGCTAACAAGATCACCAGGTTTCATATCTAAAATCTTTCTTTCTTTAACCTACGGTTCCAACAAGGACCGGAAGGACTACATAATCATCTGCAAGAAGTGCAACATAACCTGCATCAGGTCGAGTCACATCAATCGGAACATGATATGCCTGTTGAAGCCGACCTTGCGGACCGAAACCCATTCCAAGATCATCATCAGTAACGACTCGAGTCGCACCGGCACCGAGCCGGACAACACCATCAACAACAACATCACGAGTAATACGAACAATCATTTTCTTCTCTCTCTCTTACCGGCGTTCCAGCTGCCAGGACCAGGCTTCGCGCCCCCACTCTTCCCACTGGTCGATCGACAGCAGGTCTTCACGTTCACGCCAAATAATCATTTCCTCGTTGATCCCATGCTCCGGAAGAGCGGGGGCCTTCACCAGGTAGTGGCCAGCTTCGTATCCGGTGATGACACCTGTCATAATAGTGTCTGCGGCGTAGTCTTCGTAGTAAACGGTCTCATTAATCTTGAGCATTGATTCTTCTTTCTAAAGTAGTGAGGATCCATTCCCCACCAACATTTAGATTATATCACGCATGAAGAAAAAATGCACGTGCATAACTTTGTTGTGAAATAAAAAACGTGGCTGGGGTACAAGGACTCGAACCTTGAAAGCTGGCGCCAAAAACCAGAGTGTTGCCAATTACACCATACCCCATGATGGTGTGTTATTTCTTTCTATGATCCCAACCTGGATAGTTATAGTCACCTCGCTTGATAGCAGCCTCATCAGCTCCTACAGCCAAGTGATAATCAGGTCTTTGCATTTCTTTATCTTTGCAGTCCCAACAAATTAACTTAGTACTATACATTGACATTGTCCATGATGTAGTTTCTTCGAGGCACTCATGGCATATGCCGTCCCAATTCTTATATGTTTCTGGGTAGCTCATTATTTCCACCATCCAGGTGCGCCATTCTTCCATTTTGCAAATCCAGCCTTCTCGCCAAGATAGTATTGACGATATGATTCAACTGGATCTGATGTTTTATATTGATCAGGCATTGCCAGCCGGAATGGTGTTTGGCCATTGTCATGTTGAGGGCCGGTGTTATTATCGATGCACCATTGAATGACCTCTTGAGACTTATGAACCTTGTGGTATCGGCGCGTATACTCTCTACACATCTCTAAACTATGCGTTACCAACCATTGCCAGTTACTCTTTGATTCTCCAGCCCAGAGGGTGCATGGATGCTTACTGTGTGTTGGACGATATCGTGGCGTGTGACCATTTTTATGTGCTACGGTGGATAACATTTGGGCTGACTCCAAAATCATCTTAACGACATGCTTGTCACATAACATGGTTGCAGCGACTTTTGGGTCGGGATCAAGTATAAAAATATTCATAAGGCTCCTATTGTTGTATTACCATTATACAGCAAGGAGACATTATTTACACGATTGTGCCTAAGCTTTAAGCAGTTAAATGCAATGGTTTATATGTTGACCAAGAAAAGGGTTTATGGCTAGTATATGAACCATTATACTTATATTAGGGGGAATCATGAACTGGTTTCTATTTCGAGTTACCGAAAGCTTTACAGACGATGATGGAATCTATCATGAAGCTGGCAGTAAAGGTGCCGGCCAGTGTAGCATGGAACCTGGGATAATGGAGGCTCCTCGAGGAGTGATGTATGTTGTTCCAGGTAGATATATGGAAGACTATCATATTGATAGAGGACAGGTACGATATTGTGCCTCCCTAGTATCAGATGCTGTTAGTGCTTATTTCGGAATTACCCTATAGCTCAATAAGTTTACTTTTCCTTAATGCTTATTAAATTTACGTAAAGGAGTAGTCATGACTTTGCTTAAATTTTCTATAATTGCAGCCGCATTAATCACAATGATAGGGTGCCCATCAGACACAACAACTGTCGAGCCTGAACCTGTAACTACAACACCAACGGTACCGGCTCCAGTAGATGAAACGTGTAACGAGGGCCTATGCATAAAAGAAAGAATGCCGGCATGTATTGCTGCAGCTGGTGAAAAAGTTAATGAGCATACTATTTGTGACTGGATCTTATTATGTGAAACGCCACCAAGGGCAATCCCTGACGTTGGTAAAAGTACTGGCTGTACTGTTTGTGTCGAAGAGAGAAATCAAGGGTATTTGACGTGGCGTCATCAAGAACATGTACGCCATGGTGCTGAGTGTTGTCCGGATAGTTGCTGCCCTTAAGGCCTATAGTCGTCTAATCCTTGAGCCTCATCTTTACTAAGTACTGATAGTACCCTTTCAAGATACTCAAGTTCACAGTCCATTTCCCTACTTTGGGTGCCATCCGACCAGTGTACAATGAAGTTGGTACTGTAATAACCATCATACACTTCATCGAACTGTACCTTTTCTATTTCTTCATCGACAATGATTCCGGGTATGTAAGCACGCCAGGCATATGCCCTTATTACTAAGTCGCCAATTTTCATTTCTTTACCCAGGGATCTTGGGGCCATGTCCTATAACTTCAACTAAATGACCGGCCCAGCTTTTTATTTCGTTACCAACGTATACGGTAACTATTATCGTATTAACATCATTGGTTTGTACCTTAAGCACCAACCCCACACGACTAAGATCATAGTCGCCACCAACCTTTTTAACCCAGTCACCCTCTTTCATTAATCACCGTAAGTTTTTTAAGTTTCTTTCGCTTAAATGATCCAGCTGAAAGGATTTTGGCATGTGTCCCGGTCAGGCTAATGATAATCCCAGATACTTTCCCAATCCGGATTGCCTTATATTCATTTTTTTCAGTAATTAACTTTGAGGTTTTATCCCACTGAACCAAATCACCGACCTTCATATACGATTACCCTTCCTGGATTATCTATGGTATCCCTAACGTTTAAGCCCATTAGCTTGGCAGCGGATGCAACTAGCGATTTCATAGAGCCAGATTTTCCTGTTATAACGAGAAACGGAACATCAAGGGACACACATGCATTAATAATCGTGTCTTCCACATTTTCATGCTTTATCCCATGTAAATCGATTGCTTTCATGTCATGCCCTATATTCAATTATATTAGCAAGTTAGCAGATTTACATTTTGCGCCAACGTAGAATATTTTTTGCCGCAGGGGATGTATCGAAACACCCTTCATCATATGCTACATCATATAACGCAGTTACCTTGGTACGCATTTGATCTTCGACAGCCTTCCATTTTTCGAAAAATGCAGCATGTTCTTCACGAGATATTTCACTATCACGATAACTATCAGTAACTTCATTCATGAGTACATTATTTGCATCCCGCTCACCTTGAATTATCAAGATACTTCGAAACATCTGCATGCAGTAATGTTCAAATTCAGTTAGCTGGTCAGGTGTAGCTGTAACTGGGACATGGTTATGATTAGCACATGCTGACAATAGCAAAGATAACACAACAATTCGAATCATACATACTCCTTCTGTAACTAACTTAACCATTATATGCGGTTATTCAAATCTTTAAACCAGATCATCATAGTTATTATTGTATGCCACGAACGTACGAGTATAAAAATGTTAAGAATTCTATTCCTGCTGGTATCCTGTAGCCAGGTCGGAAATGAATCTTTGAATCGTGAACAGTTTGAGAATCAATGGTGGGAACTTAGTATTATCCCGGTGTGCTTTAATGTACATGAGACAGGGGAACTATTAATACATGACGAAATGATATACTCAGAAGGCCCATGGAAATTTAAGGAACCTAATTCATATGAGATACAAGACGACACATTCGATGTTGAACGAGATGGTGATTGCTGGAAAATCTACATGCATAGCCAAAGACTAAATGACATCGCATGTAAATGTACTTTAAAGAGTTAACTCTTTAAGATACATCTTGGCAGGATTTCCGTCCCACCCTGTATACTCCATTACATAATCATAATCATCTTCATTCGAAACCTTATACAAGTTTTCAGACTGTACCGGCTTCCCGGACTTCTTTGTCGTATTCTCATTAAGGTTATGAATAATCTCTTGGGTAATTCTCCAAAAATGACCGGTCTCTGGATCTCTAGACCACTGAACCAGTTCGCTTACCCTAGTATCTAATCCTGCTCTTTCTGCTCTACACTTAGCCAATTATATTCTCCTTAGCTACCAATCAAAAACATCACCACAGTTTGGGCACACATCATATACTTCATATCCTACCCTCCCTGAACCAACGCAGTAGATACAAAATGTTGTTTTACACCTACCACATGTTGTTAAATCAAATTTCTCGCTGTTGTCGCAATATTGACACCCAGCATCAGGCTGCTCCTCAGTCTGTGTTTCGTCGCTCATTTTCCTTTAGCACTTCGTAATTTAGCATGTTGATCACATCACACTTGAAACGCTCATATGCCTCGAAGGTCTGACCCCCGACAACAAGTTCAAGCTCTTCCAAAGTTAATTCTGTAGTATCTGTAGGTTCATCAGGCATGTGTGATTTCTTGATTGATAATACAGCATTGTTGGGTGTTGTACAATTTGATGTATGTTTCATTCTGGGTTCATTATAAACAACATCTCATCAGCTGTTAATGCCTTAAGCCAGTCTTCATCGATTGCATATTCGACAATGCCATCACAGAATATGTCATAAATAATTCTATGAGCTGTGCCTACAAAGTCTTCATTTGCTTTTTCATTAAAAGGGAATGCCTGAGGCACTCCTTCATATCTTTTAAGAATTAACACCGGTGCTCGATTAGGCATGATGTTCCCGGATTCATCTGATGATAGTATCCACACCAACTCACCAACGCTAAACATGTTTCTAGTCTATTGTCAGGATACTGAGCAACATTCCATATGACATCAGGGATGCTACTAAAACAAGAAATGCTACTAAGCCTCCCATTACTAAAAGATCTTTCGCAGATATTCCTCGCCAATAAAGCCAAGCCTTGATTTTGTTTAACAAGCGCATCAATAATATGTATATAGTTCATAATTAATACTATGGCGAAGAAGAAGAAACCAGGGCTTTGGAGCAAACAAAGCATATATAAAAAAGCTGACGGGACAGAAGTTGTCATGGACAGCAGCTGGGAGCACATATGTGCAACTAAATTAGATGAAGCCGGTATCAAATGGGAAAGAGACCCAAAGATGCACCTGATATATCATACAGAAAGAGGCAGGAAGCGAAAGTACATTCCAGACTTCTATTTACCTGAATATGATTTGTATCTTGAGGTAAAAGGTTACTGGACTGACGCAGCCCGCTATAAAATGAAAGATGTGGTAGCGCGGAACAACGTTGACATCTTAATTGTCGAGTCGATGCCTCAAGTACTAACGGTAAAAAAAATGATACTAGAAAAGAGGCAGGATGATTGAGTTAATAATCTCTATATGCGCCATGGCGTTATTCGGTTGCTCAATATTCATGCTTGTGAAGCTACAGAACAAGATACTAAGAATGGATCAAAAATTAAATGAAAGGCAGGATTTCTTTCAAACGATTTGTGCAAAAGAATATGTCAGACTTGAAAATAGGGTCAAAGATATAGAGAAGGACATATATCCGAAACCCTAATCCACTTATCTTAAAAACAAAAAAGGCCCGGAGCAAAAGCTCCGGGCCTTGATCGACTATAGTCTAATATTAGTTAGTAAGACGTATACGTTTCTCTAACATTGGTGGCAGACGGCCCCTTAGGACTATCTCCAATGTCGTACGAAACCTTCGTGCCTTCATTAATATTATTTTGACCATCGAGTGCAGATACATGAAAAAAGATGTCATCCTTCTTTCCATCCTGGACAATAAATCCAAACCCCTTACTCGAATTAAAAAACTTTACGGTACCGGTATTCATTATATTCCTGTTTAGCTCAATGTTGCATTAAGGAAGTTATTGAGTGCCTTTGCCTCACGTACGGTCATGGTCAGGCTGGTCTGGCCGATGCTATACTGTCCGTCTTCCGCTGGAAGGGTGGCAATCGTAACAACGTTTGAACCTGCCTGCTTGGCGGTGTCGTTTCGCTCTACGGTATACTCAAATCGCTTAGTGCTCTTAGTCTTTACAAAATTCATGTTTTCTCCTAGTTGGGTTAAATTAATGTCCGCTTTATTCCGAACATGTGTAATAATACACCAGGGCAGCTTTTTGTTCAAGAAGAAAGCAAAAAAAAAGGAGTGCCGAAGCACTCCTTAAGGAATAAGAGTAATTGAGTACTACTCTTCAGCTCCAGCATCTTCACTGCCTTCGCTGTCTCCAGCATCCGTGCCAGAGTCCTGAACATCGACACCAGAGTCCTGAACCTCTGCGGTATCTTCGTCCTTGTCACCGCATGCGGTGACACAAAGCGCTAGCGCTAGCGCCGTAAAAATCGATACAAAAAACTTCATTGTTGCTTCCTTTAAGTAACACGCCTGGTTTGGCGTTTGAGAATAGTATGCATATATTAAAAGATGTATAAAAAAAAGGAGAAGGCCCGCATTCCCAGCCTTCTCCATTCTCATGACCACCAAGCCTTTTGAGCCTGTCCCCGTCCGGGTTAGGTGTGAACACACCGGTAAGTAACACCGTTCACAAGATTTCTCCCTGTTCTTGGCTCGTAAAAACCACGGAACAGCACGTTCTACTGCCATTAACATTCTGCGCTTAGTTGGGTAAGCTGTACACTTCCCCCCGCATTTGCGCGCCATGCTTCCAATCCTTGGGAGAATGTCCACACAACCCCTTTCGGGACGATGACACCGTTGCCGGTTTCATCAGAGAGACTTCTGCCAATGACAGTTAGATTCTAAAGGAGTTACTCCTTCTTCCCAAGACTTTTTCAACTCCTTTTGGGAGTGTCTTGGTTGCCCTTATCCCGTTTCCACGATGAATCTACGAGTCCGCGGATATCTTCAGCAGTATTTCCCCAGCGGTATAGGGACCCATGCGTCAGATCACTGAACGACTTCAGGAGTACCACCTCCCTTAACTCGTCCCCTCTCTTAGTTGGGCGGCATAACGTAAGAACGCTACCTTCCCAATCGAGGTTTTCTCTATCAAAGATTCCCATCCTTGCTCAGGAGCCAGTAATTCCACCTGAGTTTTTGGACCCGAGAACATGGGTCACATACATTTTCAAAGATCGTTTTTTCTTAGCTGTTTTCCTAAGTTGATTAAGTATATTCAGGAAATTGATTGTGTATAAGAAACTTTTAACTTTTTATTGCAAACTTACATTTTGTTGAAATTGGTACTTTGAGTTGATTAACCCCTAACGTTTCTAACAGCCATGGTGCGTGGATCCATAATGCACCTTCAGTCTCTGCGAAGCAATAATATGACCGGCCTTCTTTAAAGATACCTGAGTCTTCAATACACGTTATGGTTTGGCATGCAAATGAATTCATATTTTAGCACCTATCCATAATCCTAAACTAGCCTGGTTCAAATGTTTATGTAAGAAGCGGTGAGGTATTACCCATTTAAGTGGTAGCTCTTCTTTTGGCTTACTAACGTTAGTATTGGTAATCGGAGCTGAGGGTTGTGAAATTGAACGACATGAATTCTCCTCACACTCCCTTACTGACTGTTGTCCGGTTGGTAACGTTGATATCGATGTCGTAACTTCCTGTTGCTTAATCCAGCGAATTACTGACTGGTCGGTCCATATCCCGCGGGCTACAACCTGTAGTTCAGAATTATACAACAGCATCTCCGTAATAAACTGCTCATCAGTCACGCTAATCGTGGTCTCTAAAAGATAGTGCGAGTGTTCATATGAGCACTTCATGGGATCATGGCGATAGTTGCAGTCTTTCCACACGTATGATATTGTGTCGACGTTGTATAGCTTTATCGGTAATGATGTTTTAGCATGCTTACTGTGTGATGAAGCCAGTCCGAACGTAGCGCGCTTATCAACTTGCACATCAAACTTATCTGACATATCCAATACTTTAATCGGTGCAACATAAACTTCTAAATCTTGATGAGCCTCGACGGTAATTGACAAAGCCGGCTCTTCAGCTTGAACAGATTGCATAAAAATCAACAATGCTGTCACAAAAAAATTAGACATAGCTAATCCTGGGTTGGAATTTTAAGGATTTAACTATATCTATTAGCAGTCGCTGCGTTTCGAAGTGAATTATGGGCTATTTTTGCATAAAATACTCTTAGAGGCCCTTGCGTTCTGCGTAAGACACATTAGCAGCTTGACTATGGAAACATATTAGCTGGTGCTTCGAAATGCACTGGCGGCATGCCCCAGAGAGCAGTTTTTGAGCCAGAGCTCAAATTTTCAGCTCTTTCGATAATCCGAAGCTCGCTAGCCTTAGCTAGCGTAAAATCTGAGTTAAAGTCAAGGATCAAGATCCCGCAATCCGGGTGTCTCTTACCAGCCTGCGTCCAATCTTCAATACCAACGACAATTCCAGTCTTTCCCCACCCGCGCTTATCTTCCGGAACTGAATCAATCGGGAGATCTCCAGGCTTCCAGTCTCTATACTGTACTAAGTCTCCAACTTGAATATCATGCTGCATGACTAATCACTTCCAGCTGCTCTGGATACTCTACCTCTTCTGGAAAATTTATATCCCAAAAAACGATTGGTCCACCTCGGTCCCACCCGATGATCAACCCAATCCATTCTCGCATGTTGCCCGGTGTCGTTGAACGAACCAAGTCACCGATTTTCATTGAAGCTCCCGAAGTACTGGCTCGCCTACGCATGTTTCATAAATTGCATCGACCGATGGGTACCCTACACTATGACCTTGAAGCTCTAGAAACTTTAGGATCCCGACTGCATCAGCAATATTGACCTGCATCTTCTCCATAATATATGAGTAGTGTAGAAAATCAGTGAACAACATAAGCCGACCACCGCTTCCTCCAAACTTCATCCATGCGATTAGATTGGTTGAGCCATCGCCACTATAAATCAAGTCATAGCGAGTACCGTTGCCCGGCATCCACTCAAATCTTTTCCACGTTCCCATTTTTTTCTCCCTTTGCATGTGTACAATATCCTTCTTCAATCATTGCAATGGCCGTACGACCATAATGACCTTGAAGGCACCAGGCCATTCCATTATTAATAAGTTCTTGAAAGAATTGGATCATTTCTCCGTCTTCCATATCTCCATTTTCATATTTGATAATTTGATTTACTAAATTCATCTCATTCCCCTGGTATGTAACACCTGCTTAAAGTAATTGCTGTAGAAATACTGCTTGTCCGATCATCATTAAACTCATCAAACTCAACTTGTGATGGGCGGTGACCATGGACCTTAAAGTCTCCATCGATAACACCATCTTTGATATAAAAGCTTATGGGTGTCCCAGCCTTCTGAATATCAATCCAAGTTTCTGCCGTCCTTGTTCTAATGAGATCTTCCCTTACCTGACAATTCGGTAGATACCCACTTCTTATAAGTTTATTTCTAGTTCGCTTTAAGTTTGCCACTGTTCCTCCGCTTTAAAGTTTTTCAATTATTCGAATGTTGATCGGTTCAGGCTTTCCGCCACCCCAATATACGTATGCCATCTCTTTGCCCACACGTTTTGTTACAATCCCGATTCCGTTTCTTACAAACCACACCCCGGTAGCTGTCGTATTGACGCCAGGCTTTACCTTTACCAGACTACCAACCTTCATTAATCACCTCGAGGTCGGCAACCGGAATGCTTATTACATTACCCTTAATCATAATATCTGCATGAGGCTCTGGTTCAATTGTGTCCCAGTCTATGCGAGGCCCAAGCATATCAGACCTCCAACACTTCTTTTCAAATAATCTTACAACAATCCCAGCTTGTGTAATCTTTATAGGCGTATTTTTAAGTTTTACCATATCACCCGGCTTCACTAATCACCTCAACCTTTGATAAATCATACCACCTATCCGATCCGTTTTTTGGAAACTGAACCTTTGCAATCCAGACCCCACTATTTTGTGATTTCATATCGACAACAAACCCAATCTTGGGATATCCAATTTTCGATATCGTCTTTACTTTTACTAAGTCACCGATTTTCATAATCACCTGCCTCAATTCGAATAATCGCGTTAACTTCACCTTGCACATTGTAGTATCTGCGATACTCTGCAATTGCCTCTTCTCGGGTTTTAGCATAAATTACCGCTTGGCCTTCACGCATACCAACTGAGTCTATATAGTACACCATCCATCGTTTCATTTTATCACCTCTAGTAGATTGGCTTGAATTGTGCTAATGCGGTCACCATTCGGGGCATTGCGATCATACCACATGACCTCAGCACATGTATAGTCTTTCCCCGGGCCGGTACCATTATACTTAAATGTACGCATCCCTATAAAGAGTCCGTGTGTATTACTATTCTTTGCTTTTACCATATCACCTGGCTTCATTTACAACCTCCAAGTTTTCCCATGATTCAGTAGTTTGGCGTATACCGGTGGCTTCTGTCCATATAACATCACACCATCGTTCCTGGTTAGGCCAGTTGGCCCCATCACCCACGCTAAACCTCTCAACAATATCAACAATTAGCCCACATGGGCGACCCTCACCAGCGAGCCGGCCATCAGGTTGGATCTGGTTCTTCGCAAACTCAGGTACTTTAAACTTTACTAAATCACCGATTTTCATTTTTCATCTTCCTTAGAGCCGGCTCTGCATGAAAGCTGGTGGCTTCAATTTTTGACCAGTATACTAGGGCACTAGCATTCTTTCTAGCATACCCACCATTCAAAACTTCAATTACGATACCAACACCCAAGTCCATTTGTCCTGAGTCACAAGGCCATTGGGTCACCATGTCACCGATTTTCATATGACCTCCAACAAATCATTATCATAATGTCTGTGGACTGGATTGTTTGCTGCAGAGGGTGTTTTATTTACCGGCCACAGTACTGTCATAATCGAATTAGCACCAGCATCAGCAGCAACATCGGGAACACGGGGAGACTCAATATCGATTAACAACCCGGGGGCATCGCAATGTCCCGGGAATTTTTGCGGGCATTTTAGTTTCACCAAATCACCTACCTGCATGAGCCACCTCAAATTTATCAGCACGAAAATCTGACACAGTCGCAAAACGATCAAAGTATGGGACGGGGTTCATCCACCTTACTCTGCAGTGTGCGTTACCATCAGCACCACGTGGTGTATAGCTCTCTACGATACCCATCTGGCCGAAGAACCATTTAGCATATCTGCCATTACAAATAAACATTACTGCGTCACCGACTTTCATGAATCACCTCCATGAGTGATTCTGCGATATCATACATTTGGCCGGTCTTCGGATAGTACACCGTGATGCATGGATGTCGTGGATTACTTCCTCCCATTTGCTTCGTCAAGACAAGGCCATGGCCAAGGTGCTCCCTTTGTTCTACAGCTGGTCGGAGCTTCCAGTCTGGTAGGTTTGTCACTTTTCTAATCACCAGGTCACCGACTTTCATGCTGAACTCCCCACGGATACCAGCGTCCATATCACAACTGACAGTATCGTTGAGGTACAGAATGCAATCCACCCTATAAAGATACCAACTAAAAATGGGTTTTCTGTAATAAATTGTTTTCGACTATTCATCTTACCTCCACAGGGTTACAAGTGTTCCAAACTCACGATCGAAGGTATAAAGAAGCCCTTCATAGTCCGTAAGTCTCATTTCATCTAAAATACGTTCTGTGTGCATGTCGTCGTATCTCAGCTGCTTGCATAAATTTGCGGCTAGCGCGAGGAGATAATACGCATTACCCTTCGGTCCTGTGAGATCGATTTCAATTGGAGTTGGCCCTCGAGGCTTATCCCTTAGTGACTTAATTGCCATTATCGCTCCCATACGCCAACGACGGCGCTATTATAGGGTTCATGGCTGTACCGCTCAGAACGACCCATCGCCTCAAGCATCAGATTAACCATGCCGTCGACGAGGTCCCACTGATCAGAGTTATATGATACCTTGCCAGGAAACCCATAGTCAGCTGGATTAAAGATATCAGATGCATTTGGAATCCCACTTTCACAGTAGATTTCTAGCAAAGAGCTACGTGGTCGTTTTGGGGCTTCATCACCGTAGTGCACATCTTTTTTAACTGCTGCGATTAGGTCTGCATCGAGTCCCTTGTCACCACAGCCAAAGACACTAATAATCGCGTCACGATAAAGCTTTCGAATAGTTGCGCGGTTCATAATTTCCTCTCCTTGTTTATAGTACTATTATACCATATACAAGAAAAGTTTGCACGCAAATGTCAGAAGTGCAACTAATTAATTTTATTAGGCTTTTGAGATAACTTCGTAGTATTCTTTGAGATCAGTTTTGATCTGCCCATCTGGCAGAATAACCTTAATCGCATTATGTGCAGATTCGTAGACCAGAAGAGGTGCCTCAGTGTATGGCCCTGAGGCTGGATGCTTTTTTTGCCAAAATGAAACATATGTCATTTTGACCAGATCACCTGCCTTCATTGATTACCTCAACATCACCATCGGCAACAAGAATTTCATTAGGTACCGAGTCATCTGGGTGTTTGACGTATACATGATACCATGTACTACATGGCTCAACATCAGTTATCACGCCAACCAGGCCATGCCATTGATCTGCAATATGGTGCCCAGCGCTACTATAGTTTTTTGGAAGCATCCGAACTAAATCGCCCACTTTCATTTGAGGCCCGTGTAATTCGAGGAGGATCTAATCTTTTCACCAAGGCCATCATGAATCTCAATCTTAAGCTCCTTACATAGTTTCGCTTCTGGAATCTCTGTTGCTAGCCGGTCACCGCCCTTTGCAAATATTTCCACCGGTCCGATCTCCCAAAGATCTTTAATACTCTGACAAACGCTAGCATCGTTATCAATTGACAAATATACTTCATCAACGCATGCTAATGCATTAACAATTCGGGTCCTGTCATCCTCATGCATGAAGCTCTGGCCCTTCTTAAGCTCGGCCTGATGATCGTTGTTAACAATTACAATTAGCCTATTGCCCAACCCCGAAGCTGCCTCGAGATATTCAATATGACCTACATGAAGTGGATCAAAATATCCACTGGCAATCACAGTAATCATGCCATCTCCTCGAGGTAATCCAGAATCCAAACGTCAGGCTCACCATCTCTTGCTTTAGCAGTGCCGTACGGCATCTCACCGGTTTCAAATGCAAAATATTCATACAGCTTATTGTATGCGGTAGAGTCGTAAAAGTCTTCGTCACCTGAAATATATGTTGGCATCAATGCAATTTCATTTGAACTCAACCCAGCTTCAAGATAAATCTGTTGTAGTGCGCTATTATGCATGTTTTCTCCTAAAGATTATAGAGCCAATAAAATCCGGTCAGCTCTTCACCGGCTAAAATATTTTTGATTGTCTTAAGACGAATAAAGTCTCCGTCAACATATGCTTCGCAGTTCGGATCATGTGAGTGATTGTAGAATCCGCCCAAGGGCGTTCGAACATAATCATTCTCAAATCGACTATCTTTGACATGTGAAATACCAAGCTCAGTCCCAATCGGAATATCAATAACTGCGAAAAGTCCAAGCCCGTCAACGGGCGAGTTCTTAATCGTTACGATATCTGGTAGGGGTCTATATGGCATTCAATAATCACTCACATGTATTGGCTTGCGGCATGCATATTTATTAACTCGAGCCTTTGAGTGTACCTCATCCAGCGTAGCTGCGCGACCTCGCCACATAGCCAGAGTACCTCCGGATGCGAAATGTGCCTTTCGGCGCGCCGAGGCTTCGGCTTTAATTCGATCATACTTTTTCTTACGCTTTGCCATCTCAAAATCCTGGGTGAGTTACTAAGACTATGTACCCCGCTAATCCGTTCACCTGGTTTATTATAAGCGATATTCTCCACTTAAGTGTGGGGGTACGGAATATCTATTCGGGTCTAATTATATCAATACACCACTTTGTTTATAACTATCTCTCACTAATTACTTCAAGTTCTTCATGTTGGTACCACGCCGGCCTCGAATGATCACTAGCGGGCACAACCAATGCGAATGCCTCTTTAACACCGACAACGATTCCAGCCTGAAAGTCTGAGTTATATCCCCAGTCTTCATAAAGTACTTTTACCGTCGGGTTGTTAGATCTTGCCGGGTTGTGTTTCACCAAATCTCCTACCTTCATATTACCTACCCACGACCAGGGGAGGCAATTCTCCATCTTTCCACCCGCCATTCTTAATGATGACGTCCCATACAATCTCTGAAGGCACGTAGGCATAAACTGTCTCCGTGGGATCATCAGGATCTTCAGCCCAAGAAATAATCAATTCCTCCCGCTTGCTTGGGAACCCAATTTCCACCCGAGAATATGGTCCATCATTATTCTTAGGAGAGCAATAGTTAAACTCACTCGCCTGTACGGACATCGAGAATCCATTCTCGCAAATAATAGTCTTATAAAACTTTCTCATTACTATACCTCAATAGTGGGCTCTTTGGGTGTGTGGCGAAATACAAAGTATGGATAATAGTCGTCAGTGTTATCCGTTCCAAACTCAAGCCAAACGTGACCATCTTGAACATCTACCAGCTGGTACCCTTGATCACTTCGTGACCAACTACCCTCAGGTGTCCGGTCTTCATATGTCTCAATGCGCACCCTCGCTAGCGACCTGCGAAAGAAAATACTATCAGATTGTTCTCCATACTCAATCACACCAAGGCATGATCGATACCCATCATTAGGATCTTCAAGGACCTTAAAGACAATCCCATCGACCTTAAATTCATGAGTCGCATCATCGGCACCAAAATATTCGAGCGTCATTCCTTCGAGTGCAGCAAAGTGTGTAAACACTTGCTTGCGATAAACTTCGTGACGATGCTCTTTATCGTAGTCTTCAGATGCTTGGTACGAAAAATAATCTTTCATTCTTTCTCCAGCCTATAGGCAAAACACCAGTACTGTCAAAATGTAGCCCATAATTGCTAACGTTGCTGCACCAGCAATTTCAATCGCGATCTCTTTCTTACTCATAAACTTCCTCTCTAGTCCCACAAGGGCAAACTTTTGTTATACTCATCTTCGTTTCCGGTGATATCCCGGAGGGATCCCTCTGCAACGATAAGCCGACGATGGCCTGAATCATTCTCTGAATTAAACCATGCGTTAGCCAAGATGATTGCATCATATTCATTTGCAGCCCAGACGTCGTTATAACCTCCACCGACCCAATTGAATGCATAATGCCGGACTCGGCCTTCTTCTTCACATCTATAGCTAGGGTTCTTATTTGTAATAGCCATTAGTATACTCCAGGATAAGATGACTCCGGAAAATCCGGGGCCAGGATAAACAATTGAACACACGGTGCGTCGACATCCTCAGTGGCCTCTTCTTCGAAGTAAGACCAACCAGCGAACTCTTCGGTACCAGCTTCCGAGTCGGCGAAGTAGGTAGGACCACCCCCGTCGTACACAACATCACGACCGGCTCGATCTCGAACCCGAAGACGATCAGGCGCTCGACCGAATGCCCCGAAGGGAGCCTCAATCGCCTCGAATGGTACCAGAACAGTACCATCGTCTCCGCCGCGATAATCCGGCAAAAATCGATAACTATTAAAATCCATTTCAATCTCCTGTAGGGGTCAATTCCCCACCAACTTCTATATTATACCATAGGCATGTAGCTTTTGCACTCATGTGTCAAAACAACAAGACGTTCTTCTAGAATCCAGCCGACTGTACCATTTGACCAGAGAACCCCAGCAATCGGCTCGGCACTACCACCAAAGATTTTAGTTGTGTACCGATCGAACTTAAGGATTACGCCACTGTGACGACCCTGGTGATCACTGTCTCCAATTCGGACCAGGTCACCAATCCTCAACTTTTACCTCCGGCTGGATGCACATAAGAATCGTGTTCATTTGTAATCCGGCCATCAGCCCAATATACTTCGAAAGTATACTTGCCATCGATGATCGGGTTTTTCTTCATAGACAAAATTACTCCAGGATTAACGTAGTCTTTGTTTGCTGCGTTGAATACCCATGCCTGAGCGTGGAAGTTTACCAAGTCTCCTACCTTCATGGTCGCTCCATTAGATCATTCCACCAGTCGCTGCATGCTTCCGGTGTACCATTTGCATCACATACGCCAGGAGGGGGAATAGGTGGATAGCTAAGCAATAGGTACCCGATGCCCAGTCCAAACCCAACCAGCAATAATACTTCAAAAATACGTGTCATCGACTCTTAAGAACCCTCTTTGCAATTAACACACCACAGACTAGCGTACATGTTGTTACCGTAACTACAATAATAGCAGTTATGATCTCTGCCAGTTGAAAAGCTATGATAGATGCCTCAGCCATTTTCTTTCTCCTTTTGCTCTTGCATTTCCCTCTGTAAGTCGATTAATTCATATGGATTATTCTTTCGTGCCCTACACCTGCAAAGGTGTCGATACTCAAGCCAAAGAGCAAACGATAGAATCATGCTAAAAGTAACAATCACTATTTCAATACTATGATGCATGCATTGCCTCGATCGTTGTATGAAAGCCCTCGATATCCCAGACTTTCACCGCCGCGGCGATGGCTTCGTCAAGTGACTGATAGTCTAGTGCCTTGTCATTGTCCCACCCTTCGACCAGCTCTACTCGTCCAGGCGGCCAAGAGCGTGGGCAATTCGGGTCAATCATCGAAACAAACTCGTTAGTCCCACCCACTCGAATGCGAAATGGTCCGGCACACCCCCGATCAATTTCATAATAGGTGACGCCAGTATTCTTAAATCTCATTATTATCTCCAACTATCTCCAGCTCAGAAGCTCGATATGTCTTAAATCCCCATGGGTATGATACAGTAATATATGTCCATGCACGACCAGGTGTTACTTCAATGACAACACCGGTTTGCCCTTGCTCTTTAGGGTCAATTCTTCCCCATCTCTTGTGCACAAGATTACCGACCTTCACTGATTACCTCCGCCGTCCTCGACAACATCTTATACGACATGTAAGTAAACCCATCCGGCGAAGGCGTATTGTCTAGGGTCCCGTCGGAGACGTAAATCGAAACATACCCTCCAGCGTCATAATCACATGCAACCATTTCTATAATCGTGGCTATAGCGCCTGTAGCGCTAAATCTAATTAGATCACCGACTTTCACTGACAATCTCCAGCTTACTTGATTCTTCGTAGGTATACACATCATCCGGCCAAAGGACCAGGATACCATCCCAATCATCACCGATACCCACAACAATCCCGGGTACAGAGTACTCGTTGATCAACTTAACCATATCACCAATTTTAATATAGTTGAGCATTATCAGACCACCTCGAGGAGTTCACGCTTAACGTACGTTTCCTCACCGGTCTGGGTGCAGAGAATCTTGGCCATTCCCGGGGTTGGGTTGCCCCATCCAAGGCGGACGCGGCATCGAGCTCGAAGCACCTGGTAGGTGCGGCCTCGGACCAGCGGGATGTAAGCCGATTGCGGGGGGAGCTTAGTCTCACCCGCCGAGTTCATTCCCTTCGAGGCGTCGCTATCATACCATGCGGCGGTCTCTTCCCGGGTCACCGGCCGGCGGCTCTCTACAATTCCGGCCTCGTCGTTAGCGTAGTTCGAAAGTGGGAAGCGGCGCCCTCCACCTTGCTTGGTGGTGAAGCATACATTGTCATTGAGCTTAACGAGGGTGCCTTTAGCGAGCTTAGTCATCTTGAATCCTTGGTCAAATGAGTGGGGTCCTTTCCCCACCAACAAATATATTATACCATAGGGAGACTAGATTTGCACGAGTTTGTTAGGGCATTAATCGAAAGAACTACCACCATGAATAGACCGGCTGGACCATTCTCCGGAATGACCTGTGTATGGCATGAGGCCGTTGGGGTTCCAATGGTATAATCTAC
>Ga0163180_10000585_pt1 | contig 21215 bp, 16 predicted proteins | sample AtlANTMetagenome_2_FD_109647 | JGI IMG/M metagenome (GOLD analysis project Ga0163180, IMG submission 109647) | Marine eukaryotic phytoplankton communities from the Atlantic Ocean - Atlantic ANT 4 Metagenome | ecosystem: Environmental > Aquatic > Marine > Oceanic | place: North Atlantic Ocean...
ACCTCCCGCCGCGAAGAAGCCTGCCGCTAAGAAGCCTCCCGCGAAGAAGCCCGCCGCGGAGAAGCCTGCCGCGAAGAAGCCCGCCGCGAAGAAGCCCGCCGCGAAGAAGCCCGCCGCGAAGAAGCCTGCGGCGAAGAAGCCTGCCGCGAAGAAGCCTGCGGCGAAGAAGCCTGCGGCGAAGAAGCCTGCCGCGAAGAAGCCTGCCGCGAAGAAGCCTGCCGCGAAGAAGCCCGCCGCGAAGAAGCCTGCGGCGAAGAAGCCTGCGGCGAAGAAGCCTGCCGCGAAGAAGCCTGCTGCGAAGAAGCCCGCGGCGAAGAAGGCAGCACCCCCACCGGTAGCTGGTTTTGGTATGGCAGAAGTGCAAGAAATTCTAGACGATATGGTCCGGCCCGCCCTCCAAGGAGACGGCGGAGATATCAGTCTCGTGAAGATCGAAGACAATGATATTTACGTTCGATTGGTCGGTGCTTGCAATACTTGCCCAAGCGCCATCATGACGATGAAGATGGGTGTAGAAGCCCTTCTTCGAGAAGAGTTCCCCGCCATGCGAGAACTCATTCAGCTGGATCCTGGCATACCCGCTTAGGTGTTGCCCCATAGTTGAGGGACCGGCTGGGGTGTGATCCATCCCTGTTCCAGCCACTCAGCAATTGGATCCGAAAGGCCCACTTTACCGACGTAAAGGTGTGCAATATCGCCCCCTTCGTCGAGCCATTTTCGGACCTTGTTTCGTCCGGCAAGGTACACACTATCCTTGGCATACACACCCGGTTGTTCCGGTGCGCTAAGCCCCCGCTTTACTCGAAGGCAAATTCCCCACGCTAAGCCGGGGCTGACCCGTTCACACATCAATTCATACAGTGGACGAAACCCCATAGAGCGCGCCTGATCGATGGCGTTGACGACATGCGACTGTCGGGCCAACACACCAGGGCTCGCGGTCCCGGAGGTTTCCTCCGCGACCATAGCCAGGCCTTCTTCCGTTGCGAGTGAACCGGGCAGGCCCGTTGCAAAACATTTCAGAGGTTGCTTTTCGCCATTGGTTGCCCGACGGGCATGAACATCGATCTCGTGAACAACAAGCCGTGTGAGATCGCGCTCCCTAAAGCGAGACTTTGGATTGACGCGTACGATTCGTTTGGCACTATCGACCAGTACACGGGCCGACATGACCTCGTCTTGCTCGATGTGCCAAGCATTCATATTTCGCGCTTTGAATGCACACTCAAAGTGTTCGATCAACATGGAAGCGGGTACATCCATGGGCTGGTTTGGCCTGGCAGGTGTGTAGGTCTGGTCCAGTAAATCGGTGTCCGGGTACCAGTCTGCCGCCACATTCATTTCATGGAAGGCCTCAGCCGTCCTGTAGTCCAGTGCGTTGACCAAACGCTGGACTCCATCTATGCAACGACCGACTAGGATCCCGGCGGGATGGTCACGGTTGGGAAGCATGGTGTCGAGTGCTTCGCGCAACTCATTTGCGGATTGAAGCGGCTGATATTCAAAAGGCGGTGTTTCGGCCCCATTCTCGAATGCACGGCGTGCGTCTCGAACATTACAAGGATTCAGGTGTCGAGAGAATGCCACCTGCTGCAACAGCGAATACAGGGCTTCGTCAGCATCGAGAATGTCGCTAGGAATTTCCACTTAACGAAGGTAGCACTCATGGTTTCAAAAGGGATGGCAGAGTTGTCATTGGAAGCTTTTGAAGGCCTAGATTTGGCTTCTGCACGCCGCTTGATTCCTCCGTGGCTTGGGGCGTTTGTGGCTGGTCCGCCCGAACATGCTGCCCTTTCGGAACGCGCGGCCGCAGATGTGATTGACGGCCTTTCGGATGATCAAATCTCCGATGCGCTGCATTGTTTGGCCACCACCGGAGCTGAATATGGGTTTTATGCGGCGGACCCCGCTGCCCGTGCGCTCACGCGGGCCTATATGGGATCCATTACCGCTCAATCTCCAGTGGTGGGTGTGGAGCGGTTGCGGTCGGCGATGGATAAAGGCCCCGTATTGCTGCTCTGCAATCATTTGGCTTACTGCGACACCGTTTTTAAAGACTTGGCTCTGGTCCGGGCGGGCGCACCGGATTTGGCTGAGCGACTGATCGCGATTGCGGGTCCCAAAGTGTATGACACGCCTTTCCGAAGGATGGCTTCGTTGGTCATTGGCACCATCAAGACGGCACAGTCGACGGCGATCGCCCATAGCAAATCAGAACTGACCCCGAGGCAAGTCGCGGAAATCGCAGTGGGCACGGTGCGACTGGCTCAGGCCAAGATGCGAGAAGGGGGACTGGTCGTTCTTTATGGTGAAGGATCGCGCAGTCGAGATCAGCGGTTTGGGCCGTTCATTAAAGCCATCCGAAAATACGCTCAGTTTGAGGGTGCACTTCTGGTGCCTGTAGCATTGTCGAATATTGACCAACTCATGCCGGTGGGTCAGCACCAGATGCACCACGGGTCTGGGTCGATGCAGATTGGTGAAGGCATTTCTGTGGATGAATTTGGCGCGATGGACGCTATTTTTCAGGCGTGGGGACAAATTGCAGACATGCTTCCAGAGCATCATAAGCCGCATGCACATGTTTCTTGCTGGGGTTGAACGTGGCTGCTGTAAGTTTCTCAGAGGTTTTTCGTTACGGTTCGAGCATCACTTGCTCTACTTTGTTCTTCTCGATGCTGACATAGTGAAGCACGGGTTCACACTGCGCACATGACGCACGGAGATTGATATGAAATTGAAACTCATCACTGCATTTCTTCTTGTACTGACGAACCTCACCGCTTGTGGTGGCGACAGTGGTAAGGCCACAAATGCCAAGAGCCCTAAGGCGGCCAAGGCGGCCAAGGCGAAGAAAACGCCCAAGGCAGCGAAGGCAGCCAAGGCTAAAAAGAAGAAATAGGTATCGGTGTACAGTTAAAAACCCTCTGATGATTCAGGGGGTTTTTACTTGTCCACGAAGTTCTTTCAGTGCGCGGACTGTGAAGATTCCAGCCATACTTCGTCGCCACGCAGCGTCACCCGTGATGGACTTCTGGGGTCGCGTTTGTTTTTCGACGATCTGCCCGATCGCTTCGACCGCATCGTCTGTGAGAGGCTGACCGATGAACGGATCCAACTTTCGAATGGGTTTCGGTTGCGGGTTCACCGCTCCCACCACGATATCGAGCGCACTCAGAGTGTCGTTTTCGAAGCGTGCACAGACAGCGACCCCAAGCTGTGGGAAATCAATACTGTCTCTGCGGCGAAGCTTTTTGTAGGTCCCACAAAAGCCAGCGCCTGGCTTGGGCACTCGAATGGCGGTCAATAATTCGCCAGGACTAATCGCTAAATGGTCCATTCCATTGAACTTGTACAAGTCGCGAAGGCTTAAGTTTCGAGTCCCGGTAGGGCCCAACAAGTCAATCGATGCATCCATGGCCAACAGAACGGGAACAGTGTCGCTGGACTGAGCGGCCACGCACGTCTTCGGGCCCGCGATGACGTGGCACCAATCGCCTTCTGCCTTGAGGCAATAGCCCAGGCTCTTTCTCCAGAATTCTGTCTGGTTGTAAAACAGGCAACGCGTATCGAGGAGCACATTCCCCCCGATGGTTCCCATGTTCCGAATTTGCGGTCCAGCCACTAAACCCGAAGCTTGGGCGAGGGGAGGGATGTCAGAAACTTGGGCAAGATCGGAAAGACGCATGCCAGCACCGATGGTCCATTCTGTATCGGTCGATTGCAGCCCGGTTTCCAAAACACCCGCTAGACCGATCAGGTTTTCAGGGCGAACAATTCGATGTTTGAGGTTTGGCAGTAGATCCGTGCCCCCAGCAATGTACATCGGCGCCGCCAATTCGGCGTATAGGCGGACGGCTTCTTCTGCCGATCCCGCAGGATGAAAATCAAAACCATCCATCCGCAGCATGACTATTTACCCGCTGCAAGAAGGTGGCGTTGCTCTTCGAGTGCCGCAAGGACGCGTTCAGGCGTAAAGGGAATCCGGCGAAGACGAATGCCCAAAGCATCATGAATCGCGTTGGCGATGGCTGGGATAATGGGGTGCAGGGGTCCTTCGCCCGCCTCTTTGGCTCCGTAAGGGCCCCCTGGATCATGGGCTTCCACGATCTCGGCGAAAATATCGGGAGTTTCGATGGAGGTGGGGATGGGGTAGTCGAGAAGGTTTGGACCAAGGTGGAGGCCGCGCTCGTCGAACAGTTGGGCTTCCATGATGGCTTCTGCGTAGCCCATATAGACCGAGCCTTCGATCTGTCCTTCGACCAGCGTGGGATTGATGGCCTTACCGCAATCATGTGCGACCCAGACCTTCTCACAACGCACGATTCCAGTTTCCTCGTCGACCGAGACTTCCGCGATGTGCGCCGTGGTGGAATAGGCGGGTGACGCTCCAATCGTTCCCCCTCGATAGTCACCGCCCACTTTACGGGTGCGATAGCCTCCTGTTGTGCCCAAGGGGCGACCCCGCTTGGCTTCGGCAAGTTGGAGTACCTCCATGACGGATATCTGACGGCCCGAGTCCGCTTTGTCGAAATAAAAGCCGAGCGCGACGCCGACTTGTGGGCTGGGAATCTCCCATTGAGCGGCGAGCGCCTCGATCATCTCATCCCGCATGAGTCGCGCCGCTTCCTGGCAGGCTGTTCCACACATAAAGGTGACGCGGCTGGAATAGGCTCCCAGGTCGACAGGGGTCAGTTCCGTGTCGGAGGAGACGACAAAAACATCGTCGGGAGGTACCCCGGTTTCCTCTGCAACGATGTAGGCCAGCATACCGTCTGAGCCTTGGCCGATGTCACTTGCACCACAGAAGACGGTGATTTTTCCGCTCCGATCGGCTTGGAGTTGAACGCCCGATTGAGGCATTTCGTTTGGGTACACAGGATAAGCGGTTCCAGAGATGTACATGGACAACGCCACGCCCAGGCCACGGCCCCGTTCGAGTTGTCCCCGCCGCTCTTTCCATCCGCTCATGCGTTCGACGCTATTCAAGCATTCCAACACTCCAGTCGATGGGATGGTTTGACCATTGACTGTGGTCTCTCCTCCGCTCATGGCATTCGCCCGGCGAATATCAATGGGGTCCATTCCGATCTTTTCGGCGAGTTGGTCCAGAGCGCATTCGAATCCAAAGCGGGGCTGGACCGATCCGTGACCCCGTTTGGGGCCGCAACACGGCTTATTCGTGTACACCCGTCGGGCTCGGAAGTGGTAGTTCGGAAAGTTGATGGGCCCGGGCAGCAGTTGGCCGGCGTAGTAGCTGGTGATCATGCCAAACGAATGGTAGCCACCGCCATCGATCAAAATGTCGCTTTCTACGCTGGTCAATTTCCCGTCTTTCGTGGCACCGATCTTGAATCGCATGTCCATTGGATGTCGACCGCGATGCGAATAAAAAACCTCTTCTCGGGTGTAGAGGATTTTGACGGGCCGGCCCGCTTTCTTGCTCAACAAAGCGACGCAGAACTCCAGGTCGAAGGGTTCAGATTTCCCCCCGAATGCACCGCCGAGGGCGGGCTGAATGACGCGGACCTTCGCTTGGGGAACGTCAAGAACCTTCGCAAGCTCGCGATGGAGATAGTGGGGGACTTGAGTGGAAGACCAGACCGTGAGTTGTTCGTCGGGACTCCAGGTCGCCACCGCACAATGCGGCTCGATGGGGGCGTGAGTATTCCCTTCGTAAAACCAATTGTCTTCTACGATGGCGTCCGATGACTCGAACCCTCCTTCGATATCACCGAATGTCAGATCGACGGTTTTGCAGATGTTGTTCTTTCGTTCGCGACCCTTCCAGTCCATATCGTGAACCAAGGGAGCATCTTCAGCCAAAGCGTCCTTCGGTTCGAACACCGCAGGCAACACTTCCCACTCCACCTTGATGGCATCCATGGCGCGTATGGCCGTTTCTTCATCGACTGCAGCGACTGCGGCGATACCATCGCCAACATATCGGGCCTTGTCAGAGGCGAGCGCTTGCTCATCGGGTGTCCATGGGATGACGCAGTATCGCGTGGGCATTTCATCGCCGGTCACCACGGAGAAGACGCCATCCATCGCTTCGGCAGCGGAGGTGTCGATAGACAGGATCCGGGCATGTGGAAACGGAGAGCGAAGGATTCGGCCGTGAGCCATTCTGGGGAGATCGATGTCGTCCGCGTAGATCTCTGTACCGACCGCCTTACGAATGCTGTCTGCTTTGCGGCCCCGAGCACCAAGCACCAAATAGCCCTCTGAGGGCTCGCCATATCGCATGGGTACGGGACGATGGTCCTCGTCGCCAGCCAGGCCGTCGAGATCTTTGGCTGCAAGTTTGACCGCTTCAAATATTTTTGTGTATCCGGTGCATCGGCACAGATTTCCACCCAGCGCACCTCGGATTTCAGCATCGTCTGGATGGGGTGTTTTATCCAAAAGAGCTTTTGCGCTACAGATCATCCCGGGCTGGCAAAATCCACATTGCAGTGCGCCGCATACGTCGAAGGCGCGGGGAATGGTGAGGTCGAGTCCTTCGATGGTCTGGATGTCACGACCTTCTGACATCGCCGCAAGCGTACAGCAACTGAGGATGGGCTCGCCGTCTGCCAGAACGGTACAGGCTCCGCAGTCTCCTTTGTCGCAACCTTGCTTGGTTCCGGTCAATTTCATCTTGTATCGGAGGACTTCCAGCAAGGTCCAATGCGCCGGCGCGAGGATCTCGTGGTCCTCACCGTTGATGGTCAGCCGATGCACACGATTGGCCATGGGGTCTCCTAGGGGAGGCATTCTAACCTGCGAAGGGTGTCCATGGTGGGTGCGCACGGTGTTAGTCTCCGACGATGAAGACAGAAGCCCATCTTGGAACGGGAAAGAAAGCTCTGTTTGCGGTGCTTGCGACCCTCGTCTTCTTTGGTTTGGCCGAGTTCGGATTCCGGCTTGTGACGGCCCTGACCTCTGATCGATTGGTCGGTATGATCGACAACTATCAAAGTCGATACTATCGGCGCGTCAATCAAGAACTCGCTTACCGTCCCCATCCATATTTTGGCTATGTCCGGCGCGATAAGGGCCCCACAGATGGGATCAATCGACTGGGATTTTGGGGCGAGGAGTGGGAACGCCAAAAGCCGGAAGGAACCCTCCGTGTTGTCGCCCTGGGTGGGTCAACTACCGCAGGTCCGACCGCGTGGCCCTATCAACTGGGGTCGGTCCTGACATCGAGACTGGGTGGGCGCGACGTGGAAGTTCACAACCTGGGCATAGGCGGATGGACGAGTGCCGAAGCCCTCGTTGCTTTCGCTATGGTGGGGTTGTCCTATGACCCGGATATCGTCGTCATCCACTGCGTAAACAATGACATGGAGCCGATGAGAGCCCTGAAACCGGAGGTGGATTACAGCCACTACCGGCGCGCTATGAATGTGGTTCAAACCGACGCGGGTCTCGCTACTTTCAAGCAGGACTTTGGGGATGTCGCGGATGCGATTGCGGCGCGCTGGTCGGATCTGTACGTATATGCCAAGTTATTTCAGTCCGGTAGCGTCCCGAATCGAGCGAGTCTGCATCAGTTGACGACCTGGGAGACGCGGACTCGGGCAGAGCCGACCCAAGACGGCATTGATATTTTTGAGCGCAACTTACGGTCCATAGGGGCGCTGGCCTCGGCCAACGGAGCCACGACTGTGTTGACGACCATGCCCGCCTTATCCGTAAGCCGGCCGGGGATACCGACCGTTCCAGATGGCCATCTCCGATCTTTAGAAGCCCAAAATCGCCGCCTGCGCGCATTGGCTTCGAGCCAGGGTTGGGTCATGGCCGATTTGGCTCAGTTGTCGAAGGAATTGACGCCCTATTTTGAGGATGCGATTCATGTCGACAGCAGAGGGGAGCGGCGCAAAGCGCAGGTGATCGCCGATGCCTTGGAAGCGGCTCAAGTGGTGGTCCGGAGCGAGCCCGTTGATGCTATGCCAACCGAAGAACCTCAGTAACGGCAGCATCGATACCTTGAGCGATTTCGTGTAATGGCGCTTCCAGCATATAGGCGGGGGCGGTCACGACCTTGTTGGTGTTATCGATATGACATTCGGTCACAGCACGATTGGCATGGGTACCGCCCATAGCAGCGAGAGCGGAGGCCGTGCCTTCGTCGGCTCCAATCGTGACCGTTACGTCCCCGAGCGCCTTCACGACGACTGCGGGTGAAATACACACGGCGCCAATGGGTTTTCCGGCGCCATGGAAGCTCTTCAATATGCGTTCCACTTCGCTATTAATGCTGCAACTCGGGCCCTCTGTGGCGAAGGTGCACAGGTTTTTTGCCGCGCCAAATCCGCCGGGAAGAAACACGGCATCGTAGCCCCCGTGGTCGATAGTCGCGAGGTCGTGAATGTTTCCTCTTGAAATGCGTGCGGATTCGACCAGGACGTTTCGCGTTTCATCCATCTCGTCCCCTGTGGCATGGTTGACCACGTGCATTTGGTTCGTGTTGGGTGCAGCGCAACTGACGGTCGCTCCGGCTTTGGAAAGAGCCAGCAGTGTGATCACCGCTTCATGGATTTCTGTTCCATCGAATACGCCTGAACCGGAAAGAATGACAAGAACCTTCTTTGACATGATGATCTCCTGGATGCCCCTGGGCATGCTGAGGTGTTGTGTACAGGGTCATTAGCGGCCGGGTCGCGCTGCGGCAATCGGGTGTTACAGACCAAGCTCGGAGGTTGATATGCCGACTCACCACAATGACTTCGCTGTGATTCTTGCTGCTGGCCGCGGTACGCGCATGAAGTCATCTCTGGCAAAGGTTCTTCACCCCTTGTTGGGTCGACCGATGGTGGCCCACGTGGTGAGTGCCGCTCGAGAGGCCGATCTGCTGCCTGTCCTCGTGGTGAATCATCAAGAAGCTGATGTTCGTGCTGCTTTTGATGGCACTGATACACGCTTTGCGCGCCAAGAGGAAACCCGCGGTACGGGGGATGCCGTCTCCAGTGCTCTTTCCGTTTTGCCCGAATCTGGCACCGTCATAGTCATGGCGGGAGACGCGCCTCTTCTGCGTACTCAGACCATCCAACGCTTGCTTCGTGCACATGGCGATGCTGCGGTGACGGTGTTGACGGCTATCGTTGAAGATGGCGCTCACTATGGTCGCTTAGAGCGAACTTCTGAGGGCCAACCGTTGCGTATTGTGGAGGCTCGGGAGGCGTCGGAATCTCAATTGGCCATTCGGGAGATCAACACGGGTCTCTATTGCTTTGACATTGCCTGGTTGAGGACTGTGCTTCCGACCTTGGAGCCGCATGCGCATAAAAATGAAATTTACCTCACGGACACTGTGGAGCGAGCTGCGGCCGAGGGGCGGTGCCGAGTGATGGTTCATGACGATATCGGGGAAGTGTTGGGTGTGAATGATCGCTATGAGTTGGCCAGAGCGAGAGTGGCTTTGCAACGCCGCATCGTGGAAGCTCATGGTCGAAATGGCGTGGACTTTATCGATCCAGACCATGTTGTGGTCGACTGCGATGTCCAAATAGAGCCCGATGTGAGTATTGGGGTCGGATGTGTTTTGCTCGGCCAGACGCGGATTGAATCGGGTGCCCAGATAGGGTCACATTGTGAGTTGAACGACGCTCAGGTCGCCACCGGGGTGGTCATCCACAGTTTCTCAATGCTCGACTCCGCTTCTGTGGAGCGTGGAGCGAGTGTGGGCCCCTACGCCAGACTCCGACCCGATTCGATCGTTGGCGAAGGCGCTCGAGTCGGTAATTTCGTCGAGATGAAAAAGTCTCGGCTCGGGCCGGGAGCAAAAGCCAATCATCTGACCTATATCGGGGATGCTACGGTGGGGGCGGATGCCAATATCGGGGCCGGAACCATTACTTGTAACTACGACGGCTTCAATAAGAGTCCGACGGTGATTGGGTCTGGAGCGTTTATCGGATCCAATTCAGCCTTGGTGGCTCCGGTGACCATTGGTGACGGCGCAATTGTTGGGGCTGGATCGGTCATCACGAAGGATGTTCCATCGGATGCTGTGGGCATCGCCAGGGGAAGTCAAAACAATCTTGAAGGCGCTGCTGGCCGCTTTCGTTCGCGCAAGAAGAAGTGAGCATGGTTGACTCTGCATGTCTTGAAGGGCTCAATCCGGAGCAGCGTATTGCCGTTGGCCAGATTGAGGGTCCCCTACTGATTTTGGCTGGGGCCGGTTCCGGGAAAACGCGGGTCTTGACCCGGCGCGTCGCCCACATGTTGACTCAGGGTGTAGACCCCTGGAACATCCTCGCGGTGACCTTCACCAATAAAGCGGCCGAGGAGATGCGAGGCCGAGTGCGTGACTTGGTTGGACCGGAAGCCGATCGCGTCTTGGTGAGTACCTTTCACTCGGCGTGTGTTCGTTTTTTGCGGTCGGATATCGAGTCTATTGGCTACAAACGAAACTTCACGATTTACGATACTGATGACCAATCTCGGCTGTTGAAGACCTTGGCTAAAGAGGCCAACATCGACATCAAGGCGTGGCCGGTAGCGAAAATGCGGTCGGCCATCGACCAAGCGAAAACAAAGATGCAGGATGCAGAGCATTTTGCGAGGGTGCGGCAAGCGGCAATAGGCGATCCTATGGTGCGTATTTATCGTGCCTATGAGGCCCATTTGAAGGTGGCGAATGCCGTCGATTTTAATGACTTGTTGAACTTGACTGTTCGCATCTTTGAGGAGCATCCTGAGGTGCTGGCTCGTTACCAAGAGCGTTTTCGCTACGTCATGGTCGATGAGTATCAAGATACCAATCTGGCCCAATACAAGTTGGTCAAACTCTTGGCGGGCGGCCACCGGAATTTGGCCGTGGTAGGCGACGATGATCAGAGCATCTATGCCTTTAGAGGCGCAGATATCAGAAATATCCTCGATTTCGAACGAGACTTTCCGGATGCCACAGTCATCCGGCTCGAACAAAATTATCGCTCAACCTCTCCCATCCTTAAAGCTGCCCATGCTGTGGTCAGCAAGAATTCAGGTCGAATGGAGAAGGAGCTTTGGACCGCCAAAGAAGAAGGAGACAAAGTTCATCTCATGATCGCTCGGGATGACACCGAGGAGGCCCACCGAGTCCTCCGGCAAATCCGGCGCCTGCAAGATGAGGGTTTCAAATACAGCGATTGTGCAATTATTTACCGTACCAATGCGGCATCGCGTCCCTTTGAACAAGCCTTTGTCCGTGCTCGAGTGCCGCACGTTTTGGTTGGAGCCAGAAAGTTCTATGAACGTCGAGAAGTCAGGGACATGCTCGCTTATTTGCGGCTGATCCTCAACCCCACCGACAATATGGCGTTCAACCGGGTGATCAATGTCCCGACGCGTGGCATCGGTGCGGTGGCATTGGCAGGCATAAAGGCGGTGGCCGATAACGACGGCGTTCCGATGCTATCTGCTGCGGCGACCTGGTCCGAGGGGAAAGGCCGAGGAAAGAAAGGTGCGAAAACCTTCTGTGGCTTGGTCGAGAAGTTTCGTGAGCAAGCCCTGAATTTACCCCCAGGTGAGTTGGTCAGCTTGATCGCTGAAAAAAGCGGATACGCAGAGGTCCTTAGAAACGAAGATACGCCGGAGTCTCTGGGACGGCTAGAAAATATCCAGGAACTGGCTCGAGCCGTAGAGGATGAGGTCGCTGAAGAAATGGCCGATCATCCGATGGATCGCCTTCAAGCATTCATTGATCGGGCCTGTTTGTCGGGTCAATCGGATGAGTTGCCCGACGATATTCAGGCCGGTGGAGCCGTGACTTTATTGACGGCTCATCTGGCTAAGGGGCTAGAATTCCCCATCGTTTTTTGTGTGGGAATGGTTGAAGGTGGTTTTCCTCACCATCGGGCTCGAGAGCGAGAGTCGGATCTCGAAGAAGAACGACGATTGGTTTACGTGGCATTTACTCGAGCGATGGACCGCCTTTTTGTCACTCGTTCTCAGCGCCGTTTGGTTATGGGTATGGGTTTTCAGTCCGCAGATCCATCTCGCTTTTTGGAGGATATACCTGAGGAATTGATGAGTGGAGACAAGGAGCCTGAGCGGCCGGCTTGGGCGTCCACATATGGTTCACCCTCGGTTTCCGGTGGGTTTCCTTCTCGAAGTCCTCGCAATCGTGGGCCAAAGGTCGCCGAACGCCCCGCTGATCTGCGGACCTTTACCCCAGAGAGTCCCGATGAATTTCGCCCTGGAACCCGTGTTATGCACCCTACATTCGGCTTGGGAGAAATCAAGAAGGTGGAGGGCGTGAATCAGAATCTTAAGCTTCACATTCGCTTTGATCAGCATGGCTCAAAGTCGGTTTATGCACGGTTTGCCAGGCTTGAGGTGGTGTTGTAATGAAAGTTCTCGCGCGTGCGTGCGTTGCGGCTATAAGAGAACCGGTGGTAGCTTGACTCGTTGATTGAGGGCATTCGACAACCTATGGTCGTCACTTGTGAACATTGCGGTGCACGCTACAGGCTGGATCCAGGCCGGATACAGGGCCGGGGTGCGCGCATCACTTGCCCGCGCTGCCGGCATGTTTTTGTTGTTTACCAAGACGAGGGCGGCGACGAAGTCCGGACCGAGGCCGTTGCCGAAGACCGGCCCACCGATGTTCACAGTTTGGACTTTGGTGCCGTCGGTATATCGACCTGGAAGGTGAAGACCGGGATTGGTTTAGTCTACGATTTTTCGGACTATAAGACCCTGCGGAAATACCTCAAGGAAGGACGTGTAAGCACTTCCGATGCGCTGAGTCAAGACGGCGAACAATGGAGCACGATTGGTGATATCGCCGATCTGGAGGCTCACTTTATTGACGCCTACGTTGCGGCTCGAGCGACCACTAAGGCGTCGGCTAAGGCCGAAGTCGAAGCCGAAGCCGCAGCCATCGATGAAGTGGACGCCGATGCGGTGGCGTCCGATTTATTGGAAAAGCTCACGACATCCGAAGAGCCCATTGTCGACGATACGGACCCCGTGGACGATGCGCCACAGCCGGTGGCTCCGGAGGCTGAAGGCTCTGCCGATGATATTGCCGATCAATTGCTTGCTGCGGTAGAGGCTGCGGCTAGCGATGACGATGGCGGCATCGAACTGGATATGGATTCACTGCTGGAGCAAGCTTCGGCCTCGGTGGACCCAGCTCCAGCGGCCGCCCGGCGTGGTGCCGAGCAGAAGGCAGTTCAATCGGTGGCGAAAACCGGTAAAGACGACGAGAATCCGCACCAATTCGTGGACCCTTTTGAGGCTCTTAAAGCGTCGCGTCAACAACGCGGATCGGGACGGGGTGGCCGGAAGACCAAGAAGGCTGCGAAAGCGGAAGCGGAAGCCAAGAGTAAACAGAAGAAGCAGTTGATTTTGGTGGGACTTTTTGCGTGCGCGGTGGCCGCATATTTTGGCATTGACCGCACGCCAGATACAGGTCCCAGCCCACAACAACTTCAATCTCAAAAGAAGCGGGCGGACAAGGAAGCTCAGGAAGAGGAGCTGAAGAAGCGAGCAGAAGAGGCGCGCGCCCGGATGCAGGAAAACCTGAACAAAGCGCTGAAGGACGTCAAAGTCGAAGAAATCGATGCTTTTACGATCGACGAGGAAGACCAACTGATTGTAAAGGTGCCCGAGCAGTTCCAGAAAGGGGGGAACGGTACAGCCATCCCTCCACGACCTCCGGGCGATTTTGGCGAGGCGCCCGGACCCTCCGGCGAAGGCACGCCCGATGTGAGTCAACGCAGCATGTCAGCCGATGATCATTTCGCGATGGGTGAGAGCGCAGTTCGGTCCAAGAATTGGTCGAATGCTATTTCCGCGTTCAAGGCTGCACTCGATGGACAGCCAAGCAATGCTCGGTTCAAAGCTCGGTACGGGTATGCACTTTATAAGGGTGGAAATTTGGGAGAGGCGGAAGCTCAGCTCCGAAAAGCGGTGTCCATGGGCGATATGTCTGCCCATAAATATTTAGGGCATATGGCGCGTGAACAGGGAGACGTCTCTGGTGCAAGCAATCATTACCAGGCCTATCTCCGCAGCAGTCCTCCCGATGGTAAGGCCATCGAAATTATGATGTCCCAAATGACCCAATAGCGGTTCCTACCCACCCCACAACGAGAATTCTTTCCGTGCAGATCTCCTGCCCCAAATGCCAAGCCGAATACGAATTAGATCCGCCCGCGGCCCCTTTCGCGCGCGACCAAGATCTGGTTTTTCGGTGCTCTGCATGTGGGGCCTCGATACCCCTGAAGGCCCTCCCCGAGGATGGGCTATCAGAAGAGACAGAGGACCCTGACACGGACGTTGTTGAACCTCCACAGCCCGCCGAAGCTCCTCAGTTTTTGTTGAAACAGGAAGACAATAGCTACCATGTCCGCGATGAGGCCATGCTGCAGCGGTGGATTGCTGAGCGGCGGGTTTGGCCAGACGACGAACTCTCCGTGTCCGGTGGCCCGTGGGTTCGAGTGGGGAGTATCGAAAAGTATGCTGTGTTCTTTAAGCTGGTGGACAAAGCGGATGGGTCAACAGCTTCCGCTGAACCCGAAGACGTGCCGGAAAAGCCGGCAGGCCTGAGTGTCTCGGTCAAGCCAGGTCTGTTTGCTAAACCCTCCTCTGTCGGTGTCCCCACTCCCGAGCCTGATGCCGAAAATGTATCGTCATCGGCGCCAGAAGAACCCAAAGAGCCGGCCCAAAATACGGCTTTTGGTGAGGTGGTGCCTGATGAGGATCCGGGTCCTTTGTCGCTCAGTCCAGACGAGCCCACGATGGATATGGAATTGGGCGATGAAGATTTCTTTTCAGAGGAGCAGAGTGCTGTAGCCAATCGCTCCGAATTCTCCGATGGGGCTTCAGGGGCCGACGATGACGAGCTGTTTGAGTGGAAACAGCATCGTCGCCGCAACATGGTGATGTGGTGGCTGATGTTCATGGGTGCGCTCGGCGCAGTGGCGTACTTGTCCCTGGATTTTTTGAACAAACGTGATCAGGCCAAAGCGGATCAAAAACAAGCTTCTTCGCTGGCCGAGGTGTCAGAGGTAGAGGCACCCACTGCCGTACCGACAGACTCGCTGGATACAGGCGCGGTTCCGACCGATGCGCCGACTGACCCTCCTATTGAACCTTCGGCTGATGAAGAATCTGAACCCACGGCGACACCTCCGGCAGAGCCCAAACCGACGGCTGAGCCGGTGCCGGAGCCACCGACCAAGGACACATCGTCTGGATCAGAAAGTAAAAGCAGCTCCACAGCCGCACCGCGCACTGTGAATGTGTCTGCTGAAGTCTCACGGGGCTGGGCACAGATCGATCGGTCCAATTGGGACAAGGCGCGGACTCATTTTCAGAATGTCCTGCGGTTGCAGCCAGGAAACCAAGAGGGCCGCTACGGTATGGCTTACGTGAATGAAAAGCAGGGACGTGTAGCGGAGGCGGTGGCGCAGTACTGCACACTGGCTGCCACCGGATCGGGTGAGGTCAAGATGGAGGCTTCAGGTCGACTCCGTGCGCTGGCTAAGGATTGTCCATGACAAAGCCCCACATCAGAATTGTGACGGCTCGGATTGAGGTCGATGGACGGTTTTTGATCACTCAGAGAAATCCTCATGCGGTGCTTCCCTTGCTTTGGGAGTTTCCTGGAGGTCGAGTGGAAGACGGGGAGTCCGATGAGAACGCGTTGTCGCGTGAACTCGTCGAGAAGCTCGGTATTTCAATCCAGATAGGCGATCTGTCGATGCATGTGGCGCACGAATATGACAGTTACCATCTGGATTTATTGGTCTACCATGCCTCGACTGCAGACACGCCTGAAGCGAAAGGTGTGAACGATTTTAGATGGGTTCATCCCAGCGACTTTGGTGACTACCAATTCCCCGGTGCGGATCAGCAAACTGTAGATGCTTTACTTGGAAAGTAGACCTTTGCTATGGAAGCGCGATAGGCTTGTTGCGCGAAAGGAGACTTCATGATTGCCTCACTTTTAATCCTCTTGGCTGTGAACCCCGCTGCTGCGCAGGACTGCCCCGATGTAGACGATCTTCGGATTCAGGAAAGCTCCGACCAAGAGATCTGGCGAGCCTACGACAGCAAAAAAAATCTGATTTCGATGGCCACCACGCGCTACTTTCGGGTGACCTCGTCGAATGTCGATGTTGAAGGTACCGACGTGGATAACTCTGATGAGTTGGTGCCAGCGGACTCTTGTGACTGTGAGTGGAGTATTGATCCGACCAGCTGGAGCCTAGAAATAAAGGGGGGCTTAGACAAGTACCCTGAAGTGCTGAATCCGCGTCAGAATGCGCTCTACCCAGAGGTTAGCTATATCGCGCCTGTCGATCTTCTGGATTGTCTGGATGAACAGGTCTTGATTAAAGCGACGTGTGACAACGGCCGAGAAGTCGCGACCATTGAACTCATCGTGACACCGCAAGATTCGGATGGTGATAATGAGGGTGCGGATGCACCTCAGTTTGATACTCCGTGCACCGTTTCAGGTGGCGGGTGTACGAGTCCTCAGAGCAATGGCTCCACCGCTCGAGGTGCTGTGTGGCTGATCTTCCCGCTGTTAGGGCTGGGCGGATGGGTTCGGCGAAGGGACTAAAGGCTAAAACGTCCAAACGGCGGCCATGCCGCGTGTGCCGTACTCGTCTCTCGGGAGAGGGCTGATGGTGGCGAACTGAATTTTCTTCGGTTCCATGCCCACTCGAATGGGTACTCCGTTTTGGTACCTGTATTTTGTGGACCGGTGTTTGCTCACCCATTTCCCGACAAAGTAACCGAGGGGTGCACCCCAAATGATGTCTGAAACGTAGTGTTGGTCGTTGTAGATCAGTGAGACGGCTACGTAGGAATTGATGCTCCAGCCGATGACATCTCCCCACCAGGTGTCCACTTGATCCATGAGCACAACGGACATGGCCCATGTGCTGGCGGTGTGCCCTGATGGAGTCCCTGCGGGATAGAGGTGTATGCCTTGTGAGGGGCCGTGAATGATACCCAGGCCATCCGCATCTGTCGGCCCTTCGCGACCAATGAGAAGCTTTTGAGCGAGGTGCAAGGTGACCGCCACCGTGACAGCTTCCATGGAAAGGGACACGGCTTCGATGACTTTGGGCTTTTTGGCCACGTGGCCGTACAGAGCGGCGAGCCCAATGGTGCCGAGTCCATAGGTGCGAAAGGCAGGGGTTCGCAGGGGTGGCATGGCTTTATTCATGCTTCGCGTTCGGTTTTCTTGGACCCACGCTTGAAGTCGAACGTCGGGCGAAGGGTCGGTGGGCGCCATCAGCGCGATGGTCGTCGCTGCCGTCCCGCCTGCAATCAGCCAGTCATCCTTGTCCCAACGGCCGATTTCAAGAACATTTCCGACCAATGATGCGCCTGTTCTTTGAAATATGTCTGCGTTGTCAAAGCGCAGGTGGTCGCCTACGTAGAACGGTTGGTCGTCCACAGGGGTGGACTCGCCATTTGGCTCTACTTCTTCAGCGTATGCAGGCACACTGGTGCCCAATGTGACCGCGAAGACACAACAGAGCAGGCTCCAAGTTTGCTTGTGGAGACTCATTTCCTGACAAGTGCTGAGGGGAAAGACATCTCAGTTTAAACGGTCGTCGTGTCGTTGGTCAAACCCATCGGTCTTTCGACGGTTGGGGCGCTATCCGTTGAGTAGTCCGCCACTGCGCAGGCTAAGCCAATAATCGCCTTTGGTCGGGTTGATCACAGTTGTCGATTGCTCGCCATAGGAATTTGCTGACGGATTTTGTCGACGCGTTCAGTATCCAAGTTGGCCATACAGAAGCCTTCGCCATCCGGGCATTCTGCGACGATGGTGCCCCAGGGATCGATAATGAGTGAATGCCCGTAGGACAGGCGCAACCCCTTGTCATCGTGGGGCCCCCATTGCCCAGGAGCAATCACCCAAGCCTGATTTTCGATCGCCCGTGCTCGGAGGAGTGTGTGCCAATGGTCTTTTCCGGTCATTAGCGTGAAGGCTGATGGAACAGCCAAAATAGTGGCGCCTTGGTCGCAGAGTGACCGGTACACTTCTGGAAATCTGAGGTCAAAGCAGATGGTCATTCCCACTTTGCCTACGGTCGTGTCTGCGACGGTCAGCGCCTGACCACGACCCGTGGTGTCGCTTTCCTTGAAGGTCACGCCACCCGACGCTGCGAGGTCAACATCGAACAGATGCATCTTTCGGTAATGAGCGAGCAAATCTCCATCGGGCCCGTAGAGTAGAGAGGTGTTGTAGGCTCTGTTTTGATCGAGTTTTTCGGCGACGGACCCGACCAAGAGGGTGATTCCCAGTTCTTTTGCCAGTTGAGCCAGTCGTGTATTGGTGGGCCCATCCAGAGGTTCGGCGAGTTCGATTTTCCTATCGTGCGGGCCCAGGTAGGTTGTGGCTTCTGGTGTAGCAATGAAGGTGGCCCCACATGCAGCGGCTTCTCGGACCAGCCTTTCTGTGCTCCGAAGGTTCCGCTCGATATCAGATGAGCCATTGATTTGTACTGCAGCAATTATCGGCATTTGATTTCCCCTCTATCCCTATCGCGGCTGCTCAACTCAGTCGCAGACAATAAAGTGAGAGGTGTGGGTTAATGCGAGTGCGCATATATCGGTTCCACAGGTCGGGTCGGTTCTTTATGTTTGAACATCAGTATAGTGAGCAGGAATGCCAACTTTCTATCTGCGCTGACGTGAAGTGGGGAGAATAAGCTCATGGTGGGATGGAGACTCTTCTGGCTGATATGGCTCATGGGTTGTGGGCGGCAGGATAAACCGGATGTCTTTTTGATTTCGGTGGATACGCTGCGCTGGGACCATGTGGGTGCAAACAACCCGAACTCGCCAGCCAAGACTCCTGCTATGGATGCGCTGGCGAGGGACTCGATTCGCTTCACCGATGCTTTCACTCCCATTTCGGTAACAGGACCCGCCTTTGCGAGTGTGATGACGGGTTTGAGTGTGAAACGGCACGGCGTGATGATGAACCTCTTTCGTAACGGGACGGCTCTGGATGATGAATACCTGACGCTTGCGGAGACGATGTCGTCGTCTGGCTACAAGACGGCGGCATTCATTTCTGCCTTTACGCTCAGACCCAAGCTGGGCTTGAATCAAGGGTTCGACATCTACGATTCCCCAGGCGATAGGAACCGCACCGGAGATGTCACCGCGGATCGCTTTGTAGACTGGCTGAAGGTTCAAGAGGGGGATGTGTTCGCTTGGTTTCATTCCTTCGATCCCCATGGTCCAGTCGACAGGCATCTGCATGACGGAGAACTGCACGAAGGGCTGGAGAGAGAACCGGGGTTGATGGACCATATCCCTCAGTATCAGCGCATTAAAGATGTCACGGATCCTAAGCTCTATGAAGCGCTTTATGCCCGGGGTGTGGAGTTTGCGGACACCCAGGTGGGCAAGGTGATTGCAGGCCTAAAGGCGACGGGTCGCTACGAAAAGTCGATGGTGATTTTTTTTGCGGATCACGGCGAGGGGTTTCGGGAACGTGAGCTGTGGTACGACCACGGATCATTCGCGCATGTTGAGCAGATGCGCGTGCCGTTGTTTATAAAGCTGCCTTCGCAGAAGAATGCGGGTCGCGTGGATGACAGGTTGACGAGCCTATTGGACATTGCTCCCTCAGTGACGGATCTGGTTGATATCAGCACGATGAACAATGTGGATGGTCATTCGCTTTTGAATGAAGGATCCCTGCGAGAGGTCCTGGTCGCTGAAAGCAGTCACTGTAAAAGGGTCCCGGTGTTGCGATGCTCTCCAGAGGGAGGCCAGGGGAAGCAAGTCGTGGTGCGGACCAAGCAGATGACCATGACCTCCAGTTCAACCAAAATGGGCGAGGAAGTCATACGTTATGACCGTACGACCGATCCAAAGGAATGGACTCCATTGGACGCGCAGGAGACGGCCCCCGCTTATCCAACACTGGTCCGTGAACGGAAGGACCGCCGTACTCGAGAGTACGCCACCCTTCCCCCGATGCAGGGTCGAAAGCCTGATGCCGAAACCGTACAGTTAAAGGCATTGGGTTATTTGGAGTAGCGACTATTCGTCGTCGTCGTCGCCCCACCAGCCGTCCCACCAGTCGCCGTCGTCGTCATCGTCGTCCCACCAGTCGCCGTCGTCGTCGTCATCGTCATCTTCGTCATCGTCATCGTCGTCATCGTCGTCGTCCCACCAGTCGCCGTCATCGTCATCGTCGTCGACGAAGTCGTCAGCGTCTTCATCCCCGTCTTCATCCTCGTCACAAACTTCGATACTGAGGGTGTATAGACCTTCTGAGGTGGCGTAGTAGCCATCGATGACCACAATTACTGTCTCATCCTCGTCGAACTCATACTCTAGGGTGCTCCGCGTTTCTTCGCCTGAATCATCATCGCAGGCCAATTCGCCCAGATCATCAGAGCAAGTCGACTCTGTATCTGGATCATAGAGTCGCAAGACGGTGTCGAAGCCGCTCAAGTCTGTACTGAAACGCCAGCAGCCCTCGTCGGGTGCCGTCCAAGTATAGGCGACGTCTGGCGCCCCTGTTCCAGAACATTCACCGTCGTAGTCATCGCCTTCGCCGACGGTGACGCCACTCGCGATGTAATCACCTGTCTCAGAACCCAGGTCATCATCGATCACCAGGCTTCCGTCGGAAAAGCCGATATTTAATACGTAGTCCTCCCAGGGGCGGTCATCGTCATCTGGCGCATCGATGGCGATCACGTAGCTTTCGCCAGCCTCGAACCGACCGGAGATCTTTGAGCGGCCGTAACCCCCCGAGTCGTCGTCACATGTGATCATCTCAAGGTCGCAGCTGTCGTGCAGTGACAGGCTTGTGTTGAAGCTGCTGCCGGTGGTATCCATGCTGTAGCAGCCGGTCTCTGGGACGGTCCAAGAGAACAAAGCGTCCACGCTGCTATCGTCAACGCATTCTGTCTCGATATCGTCGGATAGGCCTCCCAATTCGCCTGTTGCGACGGCATCACCGATTTCATCTCCAAGGTCGTCTTCGATCCAGTCGTCCAGGTCCTCGCAAGGGTCAGGTCCTTCGTCCACGTCTGCATCGGCGTCTGCGTCTGCATCAGAGTCGGCATCAGAGTCGGCATCAGAGTCGGCATCAGAGTCTGCGTCGGCATCGGCGTCCGCGTCTGCATCGGCATCGGCGTCTGCGTCTGCGTCGGCGTCTGCGTCGGCATCGGCGTCGGCGTCTGCGTCGGCGTCTGCGTCGGCATCGGCGTCTGCGTCGGCATCGGCGTCTG
>Ga0163180_10000586_pt1 | contig 21212 bp, 12 predicted proteins | sample AtlANTMetagenome_2_FD_109647 | JGI IMG/M metagenome (GOLD analysis project Ga0163180, IMG submission 109647) | Marine eukaryotic phytoplankton communities from the Atlantic Ocean - Atlantic ANT 4 Metagenome | ecosystem: Environmental > Aquatic > Marine > Oceanic | place: North Atlantic Ocean...
AGGTCGCTAAGAAAGCCACTAAGAAGGTCGCTAAGAAAGCCACTAAGAAGGTCGCTAAGAAAGCAGCCAAGAAGGTCGCCAAGAAAGCCACTAAGAAGGTCGCTAAGAAAGCCACTAAGAAGGTCGCTAAGAAAGCCACTAAGAAGGTCGCTAAGAAAGCAGCCAAGAAGGTCGCCAAGAAAGCCACTAAGAAGGTCGCCAAGAAAGCCACTAAGAAGGTCGCTAAGAAAGCCACTAAGAAGGTCGCTAAGAAAGCAGCCAAGAAGGCCACCAAGGAAGTAGCCAAGGAAACCACACCTGCCGAGAACGCTGCTTCCAAGAAAAAGCTTCCCAAGGGCAAGAGCCGTATCGATACCCCTGAGATCCAGGAGAAGATGCGCGAGCTTATCAAGCTCGCCAAGGAGCAGGACTATCTCACCTACGATGACATCCACGAGATCCTCCCCAAGGACCTCGTAGATCCAACCGATGTTGCCGCGATCCTCGATCGCCTGCGCAACATGGAATTCAACATCATTGACTCATCGGAGGTCGACCGCTTCAAGGACAAGAAGTCCTCTGATGACGCAGCCGAGGAAACCAAGGACCAGAAACTCGATATTCTGGACGATCCGGTCCGCATGTATCTCAAGCAGATGGGGCAGGTGCCCCTTCTCACCCGGGAGCAGGAGGTCGAGATTTCCAAGCGTATTGAGGACGCGGAGATTTGCGTGCAGAAGTTCCTCCACAAGTTCGGGTTTACCGCTGACAGTTACTTGGCTCTCGCTGATAAACTACAACGAGGCAAGGAGCGCTTCGACCGTGTCATTCTCGACAAGAAGATCGAAAGCCGGGAGCGTTACATGAAGACGCTGCCCAAGCTCTGTGATCAGGTGCGCAATCTTCACGAGGATACCAGCAAGGTCTTCAAAAAACTCAGCGCCAAGTCTGTCCGCGGTAAGAAGAAACTACTTGCCGACCTCGACAAGAACCTTACGACGCTGGCCCGTCTCTACAATCGCTTCTACTTCAAGCAGAAGGTCATTGAGGACTTCTGTGAGGAGGTCGAAGAAACCCAGACCAAGATCTGGCGCTATCAGCGCAAGCTGAGTTCCCGCCTCAAGGACAAGAAGGAATTCGAGACCAAGCTCAAGGAGCTGCAACTCTATTCCTGGCATGACCAGGAGCAGTTCGAAGCTACCACCGGCGACCTCAACCACTGGCTACGGGAAGCCCACAAGGCCAAGACCGAAATGGTGGAAGCCAATCTGCGTCTCGTGATTTCCATTGCGAAGAAATACACCAATCGTGGACTCTCCTTCCTCGATCTCATTCAGGAAGGGAACATGGGGCTCATGAAAGCGGTCGAGAAATTCGAGTATCGCCGCGGCTACAAGTTCTCGACCTACGCTACGTGGTGGATCCGTCAGGCCATCACCCGGTCGATTGCCGACCAGGCCCGGACCATCCGGATCCCGGTCCACATGATCGAGACGATCAACAAGCTCATGCGGGTGCAGAAGCAGCTGGTTCAGGAATACGGCCGCGAACCCACCCCTGATGAGATTGCAGAGGAGATTCACCTGCCAGTTGAACGCGTGCGTGCAGTTCTAAAGATGGCCCAACAGCCTATTTCGCTGCAGGCGCCCGTCGGAGACAGTGACGATACAAGCTTTGGGGACTTCATTGAGGACAAGACGGCGGAAAACCCGATGGAAGAAGCGGGATTTTCGATGCTCAAGGACAAGATCAATGAGGTGCTCGACACTCTCACCGAGCGCGAGCGCGAGGTGCTGGAGCAACGCTTTGGCCTCAAGGATGGATACAGCCGCACCCTTGAGGAAGTCGGCCGCCAGTTTCAGGTAACCCGCGAACGCATCCGCCAGATTGAGGCCAAGGCCCTGCGCAAGATGCGTCACCCCACTCGTATTCGTAAGCTGGAAGGCTTCATTGAGCTGCCCAATATGTAGGGCTCCCTCTGACCCCGGACTACCCCTTGTATCCGGGTAGTTCTATGCTTCAGTGGAGGGGTAACCTCCGTCTGTTCGGTTCCGGATTCCGGTCGCTGGACCATAATGCTCTCTGGTCCTTGCACGGATCCGTAACTCTTCTGCTCTTAGCACTTAACACCTCCTCCCCACCTGTATTAAATACAACCGACCATGAGCAGCTACGACGTCAGTGCTCTGCGCTCCCAGTTCCCTATCCTTGCCACTGAGGTCCATGGAGAGCCACTTGTCTACCTTGACAACGCAGCCACTTCTCAGAAACCACGGGTAGTCCTGGAGACCAGTCGCCAATACTATGAGCAACTGAACTCCAATATCCATCGGGGCACACATTACCTCGCTCAACAGGCAACTGCCGCCTGCGAAAAATCCCGGGACGTGGTAGGTCGACACCTCAATGCCGGAGCGAGAGAAGAAGTCATCTTCACAAGCGGCACGACCGACGGCATCAATCTTGTCAGCTCCATCCTTGGCTACTCAGGAACGATCGGGCCTGGCGACATCATCCTGATCAGTAATCTGGAACATCATTCCAACACGGTTCCGTGGCAGATGCTCTGTGAGCGTTCCGGCGCTTCACTGGAGGTAATTCCCGTTACAGAGGATGGATCCATCGACCTCGAGGCCTTTCATCGCCTTCTCGATGCTCATCAGGGCACCTTGAAACTCGTGGCCCTTACTCATGTTTCAAATGCCTTCGGAACCCTCCTCCCGGTGGAGTCCATGATCAAGGAGGCACACCGGGCGGGGTCCCTTGTCCTGATTGACGGTGCCCAAGCCGTTCCTCACCTCCCTGTAGACGTTCAAAAACTGGATGCGGACTTCTACGTCTTTTCCGGTCACAAGGTTTATGCTCCCACCGGAATTGGGGTTCTCTATGGCAAGCGCGCCCTCCTCGACAGCCTTCCGCCATGGCGAGGTGGTGGAGAAATGATCCAGAAAGTCTCCTACGACGGCACCACCTACAATGATCTTCCATACAAATACGAGGCTGGCACTCCAAATATCGAGGGTGCAATCGCACTCGCTGCCGCTCTGGAGTTTCTGCACGACCTCGGATCTGAGGCCCTGCTGAACCACGAGCATGCCATCATCAGGCAGGCCGCAAGCGCGCTCTCATCTATCAACGGCCTTATGCTCTACGGGCCTGAGGACCGGTCAGGAGCTCTTTCCTTCAATATCGAGGGAATTCACCACTACGACCTCGGCACTCTCCTTGACAAGATGGGCATAGCGATCCGCACTGGCCACCATTGCTGCCAGCCTCTCATGTCCCGGTTCGGCATGACCGGGACTCTTCGGGCCTCCTTTGCCTGTTTTAACGATACCTCCGATGTTCAGCGTCTGGTCGAATCCGTCGAAAAGGGGAGCGCCATGCTCCGGTAACTACTCCGGAGCCCTGCAGGCAATACGCCCTCAGTGAAACTTTCGGCGTGCATCCCTCCTCCTCCCCGGTTCTTCTTTCTCCGGATGACTATCGCGGAAAGGCAGGAGCAACTGCTTCAGGACCTCAGTATTTTCCATGACTGGACCGAGCGCTACGAGTATGTCATCGGCCTTGGCCGGAAGATTCCCGAAATGCCAGCGGACCGGAAGACCGATGACAAGTTGATCGAAGGCTGTCAGTCCCGGGTCTGGCTTGAGGCTCACCTCGAGAATGGGCGGGTCCATTATAATGCGGATTCAGATTCTCAGATTACGAAGGGCATGATCGCTCTCTTCATCCAGTTTCTGGATGGAGAATCACCGGACAACATCCTCACCGCCGACTTCGCATTCATCGAGAAAACCGGGCTCAAGGAGCACCTCGCCCCCACCCGTGCCAATGCCCTCTCCCTGATGGCAACGCAGATGAAACAGCGTGCCCTGGATTTTTCCAGCTCCTCATAGAAACCACCGGGGTCCCCCGGCAAAACCCCGGCCTGACAAGATCGCAGACCGGTTTCTCCTTATCCCTACCGGTTGAGCCACTGCAGCATAACCTCGGCGGATCGCAGGGAAATCCCGGGAAGTTCCGAGATCTCTTCCGCGCTCCTCCTGCGAATACGATCTACCGAACCAAACCTGGAGAGCAGGGCCGCCTTTCGCTTTGGAGAGACTCCGGGACAGTCGTCGAGGAGGGACTCCTTCATCCTCTTCCTGAGAAGGAGTTCGTTGTAGCTGTTGGCGCAGCGATGGGCCTCATCCCGAATCCTCTGAAGAAGCTTGAGGGCACCCGTATCATGGCTCAGCACAAGGGGATCACCCCGGCCCGGCCGGAATATCTCTTCCCGCTTTTTCGCCAGCCCTATGACAGGTAATTCGTGCAACCCCAGACGCTGTAACTCACCGGTTGCCGAACTGAGCTGACCCTTGCCTCCATCCACGATGACAAGATCGGGCAGAGTCACGGGGGCCCGGCCCTCCCGGGCAAGACGCCGCATGGTCTCAATCACATTCTCCTGACTATCACCTGCATCCGGATTGGCTTTCGCTCCCTCCTGCAGAATCCGCGCATATCGGCGCCGGATGACTTCCGCCATGCTTGCGAAGTCATCCTGTCCTTCCACCGTCCTGATCCGGTAGCGGCGGTAGTTCTGGTTGTCAGGAACCCCCTCCACGAACCGAACCATGGACGCGACAATGTGGTTGCTGCTCACGTTCGAGATATCAAAACACTCCATGACGGTTGGGGCTTCAGGCAACTGCAGAAACTCTCCCAGCTGCGCAAGGTCATCGAGAGGCTTCAGCGTGGTGGGCACACCCCGACCCCGGGAAAACTGTCTGGTTGGATTAAGGGTTCGTTCAAGATTCTGCACGATGTCCCTCAGTCTGGCAGCCCGTTCAAAATCCATCCGGGCAGAGGCCCTCTCCATCTCTTCGTGCAAAGATTTGAGGCGCTCCCGCCGCCCCTTTCCTTCCAGCAGCGCACTGGCCTGTTCGACCTGCTCCAGATACGCTTCCCGGGTCACCTTTCCGACACATGGGGCACTGCAGTTGCGAATCACATCCGCACTGCAGTGCTTGTAGTCCTTTTCTCCGGGCTCCCTGCTCCGGCAGCTGCGGAGGCCAAACTCCCTGTTAAGCCAGGCAACCGTTCCACGCAACGCACCCGAATGGGCGAAGGGTCCGAAATAACGGGCTCCATCATCCTTCCTCAGCCGTGTCAGCACAAACCGAGGCCACGGATCTGCCGGGTTAATCTTGGCAAGAAGAAAGCGCTTATCATCTCTGAAGCTCACATTATACCGGGGCCGGTACTGCTTGATGAGCTTGCCCTCGAGAAGAAGCGCTTCCTGCTCATTACGCACGAGATGCACTTCAAAGTCCCAGATCGCATCGAGAAGGGCCCGGGTCTTGAGATCGGCCTGTTGCCTGCGGGAAGGCATGAAATAGTTTCCCAGTCTCTTCCGCAGATCGCGAGCCTTGCCCACGTAGATCACCGATCCCAACCGATCCAGCATGAGGTAGACCCCGGGTTGGTGCGGGATCTCCCTCAGACGGGATCTCATGTCAGGACGCGCAGGCATTTTCTTTCAATATTTTACCCTAAAGAACGGAGAACGGAAGGGGGACCTCAAGGTAAGTCCTGGCGGGGAAGGTTGATTTCCGCAAACCGGACAACTTTTACCCCCCTCCCCCCAAGGAGACCTGCAAGTGACCACTTTGGGGCATGAATGAGCCTTCAGCTGACAGCTCCGGTGCTTGAACGTTTCCCTGCAGCAGATACACTTCCCCGATCTCATGAATCGCCTTTTGCTCTCCGCAACGGCCCTGCTGGCCACCACAGGCACCGTCCCAGGGGCGGAAGAGGCCGAAAATACCGCCAAGGTCAACCTGCTTGAAATCATCAAGGAGGGTGGAATCATGATGTGGCCCCTCGGGGCCCTCTCCATCGCGGCCGTCGTCCTTATTGTACTCTTCTTCATCACGATTCGCAGTAGCACCGTGGTCAGCGACCGATTCATGCGGGTAGCTGAAAGCCTGATCCGGAAACGCGATTATCTCGGTCTGGTGGGATACGCCCACCGGCGGGGAGAGTGTATTGCCCGCATCACTCAGAAAACCCTCGATTTCGCCACCAAGAATCCGGAAGCAAAATTCAATGAGATTCGTGAAGTCGCGGAAGCGGAGGGATCACGCCAGGCGAGCACGCTTAATCAGCGCATCAGCTACCTTGCCGACATCGGAGCGATCGCCCCCATGGTTGGTCTGCTCGGGACAGTGCTTGGGATGATCCGGGCTTTTCTCGAAATCAACACCGGGATAGTAGAGGTAGTCCGCCAGATGAAATACGACGGTGGCGTAGCAGAAGCCCTGGTAACCACTGCCAGTGGGCTTTCCATCGGAATCATCGCCATGATCTTCTATTCTGTCTTTCGGGGCCGGGTGCAGCGATCCCTTGCGGAGTTGGAGGCCGCGGCCACCCACCTGCTCGCTCTCCTAGGGTCACAATTCCAGCAATCGGCTCGCCACCAGCCTGAAAACCAGACCCTGCCCCCGCCCGACCCCTCGGAAGGGTACAAGGTCCCCCGCAGCCAGCGCCCAGCCCCCTCCCGGACCAGTCAGGCCGACATCCCGGGAGCCTGATTACGATCGGAGCCAGGAAGGATGAAATTCAAATCTCCCAAACCTCCAGAAAGCGTCATCCAGCTGGCGCCCATGATCGATATCGTCTTTCTCCTTCTGATCTTCTTTCTGGTCACCTGGCAGTTTTCGCGCTCGGAGCAGGACAGCAGGGTCAAGGTTCCCACTTCCAGCCAGGGCAGGGAAGAGACCCGTGCCATCAGTGAAATCAATGTGAACATCCGGGAAAATGGGGAAGTGGTAATCAACGGGGAAAAACTGACCGAGGGTCAGCTCCTCACCAAGTTGCAGGCTATCGTCGAGGTTCATCAGAATCAGCCGGTGCGGTTGCGAGGCGATGGGGATATCACCTACCAGACCCTGATGGGCGTAATCGATATCTGCCAACAGGCGGGGATATGGAACATCTCCTTCGCCACCCGAAGACCAGACTGATGCCCAAAACGGCTCCCGCTGAAAATCGCCATTTTTCCGGGACCTTTCGTATTTGTCGGGTAAGCTAACTTTCAGGTATGTGGATTCATGACAACCTCCCGGTCCTGCCGGGTGCGGTTCTGGCTGTTCTTCTCAGCCTTGCGAATCACGGGTGGAGCCAGGAGCCAGCTGCCCCGGGCCAGACCTCGCCTGCGGAACAACCGCTGCAAACGGATCCCGCCAGAGACCTCTTCCAGCTCGCCCTCTATTCCTACCGTGATGCCGGAGAGGCAAAAAACCTGGAGCGCAGAAAGGCAAGCTATCTCGCTGCCGCCCGGCAGTTTGACCGCTTTCACACCAGGTTTCCCTCCCACTCCAACGCCCTCAAGGCTCGTTACTACAAGGCCATCTGCTATCAGAAAACGGGAAATATGAAGGCCTACCGGGAGAATCTGTCCGAGGTCATCACTATCCACAGAAAGGGGGCCCTCGTCGGTGCCGCCGCTTACCAGCTGGCCATTGAGCACTATCAGGCCGAACAATATGCAGAGGCGGAGCCCCTGTTTCAGATCGCCGCAACTCAGACCGACAATGCTGATTATCGGCACCGTTCCCTCTACAGCCGGGCTCTCTGCCTTGAGAAACTGGGCAAGAGAAATGACACCATTACTGCTCTCAGGGCCATCCTGGCGGATGCCGGGTCGCCCTTCCGGTCCCAGGCTGAACGCGTCCTCGCTCATTACTATGTCCAATCCGGCATGGAGGAAGAAGCTCTCGCGCATTTCATACATCTGGCCAAGTCCAGGGATAAAAAGACACGAGCCGATGCCATCCTCCAATGTGCCCAGATTGCACGCAGTCTGGATAAGAAGGATCTTGCCAGAAAATACCTTGAGGAAATCCTGGTCACTCCACAACTGGCGCAATGGCATGGGGAGTCACAACTCGCCCTGATGAGTGAAGCATCCCTTGCCGACAGACACCAGGAGGTCATCAGTTATTACGAACAAGGCAACTACCCGCTCGAGAAGGAGCCCCTGAGTCGGCGTCTGCAGATTGCAGCCAGATCCTACGAGGCTCTGGGCCGGGAGAAGAAGGCAACTACCCTCTTCAGGAAACTGGCCACGATCGCTCCCGACAACACGACCGCCCTGGAGGCGGGTTACCTGGTCCTCTCCCGCGATTACAAGACTGGCAACCGAAACCTCATCAAGCAGATCGGGGCATTCCTTAAGCGGTTTGAGAAAGAGAATCCCGACAATCCTCACATTCACAATGCCCGCCTCATGCTGGCCGAGAGCCACAACCAGGCTGGGCGTTATGAACTGGCAGTCGAAGCATACAATGCCATCGATCTTGCACACATCGCCTCTGGTAACCGGCCTGGTCTCCGCTACCGTCTGGCCAATGTCCGGTTGAAGGCCGGCGATCGGCAAGGAGCCCTGGACGCGTTCAAGGGCTTCATCGAAAAGCACCCGGATCACTCACAGGTAAGCGATGCGGTCGCAAGCCGGGCCGAGATCTTCCTGCAACTCCGGGATTTCCCCAAGGCTCATCTCGAATTCGACCGGCTCATCAGGGAGTCCCCGAAAGCCTCCCTGCGGGAATACGCCTGGGCACAGAAGGCCATTCTCTACAAGGAGGTCATCGATACTGCCGGGGACGAGGCCCTGCGCCGCGAGATCCTTGGGAAGTTTGCCGATTGCCATGCCCGGCTTCTTGCGGATTTCCCCAGCCGGAATGCTGCCAGGAAAGCCGCTTCCGAATTCTGGTGTGGCTGGGCCCTGTATCGCCAGAACAGGTTCGCTGAATGCATCGACCACTTTCGACGCGCGCGCGTAGCCGACGCAAGTTCCCTTGACCGTAGCTCAACCCTGCACCTCACCCTTGCTCACTACCACCTGCAGCAGCAGGATGCGCTCAGGAAGGAACTGGATACTCTCCTGAAAAAATACCGGGATGAGAAAGTGCCCCGACCTGTCTTCGCCTGGCTTGGCAACGCTCTCTATAAGGACGAGGACTACGCCTCTGCATGGCTTTACCTGACCCACGCGATTACCCCGGATAAACCTGCCGAAACAAAGGCGGTTACCTGGCGGGCGGCCGGGCATAGCGCCCTGGAAGCTGGTGCCTACGAGGAGGCCCTGCGTCCACTTGAAATCATCCTGCAGATCGAGGACAACAAGTATCGTAAGGCGGAAACCTACTTCCGCAGGGGAAGCGCCCACCTTTTCCTGAAGGACACCGAGCGCGCCCGGAAGGACACCGAGGACTGCCTCTCTCTGAAGCCTCAGGGAGAACTCAATGCCAGGGCCCGCCTGCAACTGGGGGACATCGCAATGGCACAGGACGATCCGGATACCGCTGCCCAGTATTACGTTCCTGTCGTCGAACTCTACAGCAAGGATCCCTCCATGGCGAAAAAGGCGCTTCGCCGGGCCATCAGCGCCCTCGATCTCAAGAATACCGAGGAGTCCCGCCGCTCCTCCCAGCGCTACCGGAAACGTCTCCAGAAACTCCGGGATAGTGCTGGATCGGCTTCTCGTGATTGATCCCCACCGGTCATCATGGCAACAATCCCTCCAGCTCAACCGTGCACATTCTGAATCACTCCGGTATCCGGCTTCTGCTGGTAGCCCTGACCCTGATGACTGGTATCGGGCCCGCCCCCGGGCAGGCCCCCGGTATCATTGATTCCTCTGACCGTAGTGCGGAGCTCTACCACCGCGCCAATCGCTACTACAACTACGCCCAGGACAGCCGGGACCTTGAGGACAAGCGAAGAGCCTTCAGGATGTCGATTCCCCTCTTCCGGGAATATCTCTCCGCCGGTCCTCGCGGAGATCTCGTCCAGCAGGCCAGCTACAAGCTTGGTATGGCTCTCCTCCTGAGCGGGGAGCGGGAAGCCGCGGAGCAGGCCTTTACCTCTGTAATCAACCGCTACCGGAATGGCCAGTGGGTCGCCCTCGCTGCCTACCGCCTGGCTGCACAGCTCTACAATCGCAAGGAATGGGCGGCCGCCGTTCCTTATTTCGCCATCGCGGGAAAAGAAGCAACCGAGAGGGAACTGGCCCACAAGTCCATCTTCTACGAATCCCGCTGCCTTCAGATGGCAGGCCAGAGCGAACAGGCAATCAAGCGCCTCAAGGACATCGTCGAGGACAATGCCAATCCCTACCGGGACTACGCCCGTCTCGCGATAGGGGAACTCTATGCCCGTCAGGAAAAGCATGAGGAAGCTCTCAAACACTTCGAAGCCCTCCTTGTTCCTTCAGTTGCCCCCCAGGAACGAGCCCGGGCTCTCCTCTCTGCCGGCGTTTCAGCAGCCAAGCTCGACCAGCAGCCCAAGGCGCGGGATTTCCTCAACCGCACTCTTGAATCGACCGGGATGGAGCCAAAGTACAAGGCCCGTGCCCAGTTGGCTCTGATGGAAATGTACTCTGCCCGGGAAGATCATGCAGAAACCATCAAAACCTTCCGGTCCGGTGAACATCTCGGAGAACGTCATGTTCTGGCACGCATTTACCTGGTTGCGGGGCAGGCCTTCGCCAGACTGGACCGCCATAAGGAAGCCATCGCACAGTTCTTCAACTCCGAACGTCTGGCAGTCAGCGTCAAACCAAAACCCCTCAGGAAGCTCGGTTTTGAGGCAAGCTTCCGGAGACTTAGCAGCTTCTACCAGATCAGCGGCTCAAATATCCCGGCCCAGGTAGACGTCTTCGCCGCATCCTACGGAGAAGAAAACCTCGGAAGCCCGTGGCTCCACAAGGCCCTCCTCATGAAGGCCGAGACTCTTTTTCATGAAGCCGCGGTCGCTCAGGCCGCCGCCGCCTACAATGAAGTCAATCCTTCCGCCCTCCCGGTCGAAATGCGGGCTGACATCTACTTCAAACGTGGCTGGTGTCTTGCCGATACGGGAGAATACGGACGGGCGGCCCAGAACCTCTCCAGCTTCCTCGCCACCTTCCCTGATCATCCACGCGTCAATGATGCTCTTGCAAAACGGGGCCACGCTTACCTCAAGATTGGGGACCGGAAATCGGCGCTACAGGATTTCAAACGCCTTCTGGAACGGAAGCCGGAAGACAACCTCGCTTCCTTTGCTCATCAGTACGGTGGCCGGATCCACCGGGATGAACAACGCTGGCCCGAGATGATCTCCAGTTACGAAAAGCTCCTCTCTATTTCGGACGGGCTCGATAACAAGGCCAGAGCCGATGCCCGCTACTGGATGGGATGGGGCTACTACAAGCAGGAAGAATGGGCCCTGGCTATTCCGCATTTCGAAGCGTCCCGGGAGCTCCTCCCCCAGCGCTATCGGGAACCAGCCGGGGTCCACATCGTCCTGGCCGCCTACTCCCTTCTGGACTCGGACAAGCTCAAGAAAGGGGTGGAGAATCTCCTGACTGATGCCCCCCACCAGCAGTTCCCCTCCCGCATGCTCATCTGGCTTGGCCTGGAGCGGTTCTCCAAGGGAGATTACGAAGGCTCCGACCGTTTCCTCAGCCTCGCCTGCACGCCGGACGAACCGGAACAGACTGACACCCTCGTGTGGCGTCATCTTGCCAAGGCCAGGCTGGAAACCCGTAAATTTGAGAAAGCCTCCGATGCCCTGGCCATTCTCCTCACCCGGGAGCAGGAAGACTTCTGGAAAGCCGACTCCTACCTGGACCAGAGCCACGTCCTGATCGGCCTGAAGAAATGGGAGGAAGCCCACAACTCCGCACAGGAAGGCCTGTCCCTTAAACCCTACGGAACCGTCCAGGCCGGTCTCCACATGACCCTCGCTGATATTGACATGCACCGTATGGACTACGAAGCGGCGGCGGCTAACTACCTCAAGGCCTCCAGAATGTTCATTGACGACCGGGAAATCAAACCGCTGGGCCTCTTCCGGGCTGCGGATGCCCTCGAGAAAAACGGCCAGCCCACAGAAGCTGCCAGAATCCGCAAGCAACTGCGCCAGGAGTTTCCCGGATGGGATTCCGCCAAAAACTGAACCTCCCGCCCCTTTCCCCTCCCGAGGCCTCCCGGCACCAACTGAGAATTCACGGAAAATCCCGGACCCCACTGAAAGATCTCCTTCCTTAAACGGAGTATCCCCCCCCTCATTTTTATTGCCAGATCAGGCGCATCGCCTATTTTCCACGCCCCGCCGGGATAGCCCGCCGCGAACGTCTTAAAAGGCTGATTGCCCTCCAACTTCCCCCTCCAATGACCGTAAACCCGATCTTCACCCCCGCCGCTGGAATCGTGGGATTGATCATCGCCTTCATCCTTCTGTCCCGCATCATCAAATACTCGGGAGGAGAGGGAAAAGTCGCCGAGATCGCGGAAAAGATCCATCGAGGAGCCATGGTCTTCATGAAGAGGGAGTTTCTCCTCATCTCCATCTTCGCCCTTGTCATCGGGGGGGCTCTCTTCCTCTTCCAGAAACAAGAATACGGAAGGCAGCAGTCACTCGCCTTCTTCCTCGGAGCCCTCTCTTCCTCCCTGGCCGGATTCATCGGAATGTATACCGCCACCAAGGCCAACGTGCGCACGACCCTGGCTGCCAGGAACGAAGGACCAGCCCAGGCTCTCACCATCGCGTTCTTCGGAGGTGCGGTCATGGGTCTCACCGTTGCCTCGATGGGATTGATCGGACTAGGGGGCCTCTTTGCCTTCTTCAAGGACCATGAGGAAGTGGCTGAGATCATGGAAGGTTTCGCCATGGGGGCCTCTCTCGTCGCTCTCTTCTACCGGGTCGGTGGTGGAATCTTCACCAAGGCGGCTGATGTTGGCGCAGACCTGGTGGGCAAGGTGGAAGCCGGAATCCCGGAGGATGACCCACGAAACCCGGGCGTCATCGCCGATAACGTGGGAGACAACGTGGGAGACGTCGCGGGAATGGGATCAGATATCTTCGAGTCCTACTGCAACGCACAGATTGCCACCGTGGCAATCGCGGCAGCGGTGGGAGCACGGGCCGTCGAGTCTGCAGGTGAAGAGGCAGTCGCCTTCATGGAGAAGGTCGGCGCTGCCCCGGGGAAGGAAGGAATGATGCAACTCATGCAACTTCCCCTCCTGCTTACCTCCGTAGGTCTCCTCTGCTCCGTTCTTGGTATCCTCATCGTGCGCAGTATGGCCGGCAAGAATCCTGCCGAAGCTCTTCGCTTCGGAACCATTGGTTCTGCGGTCCTCTACATCGGAGCCGCCTTCGGACTGGCCAGTATGCTCGGCCTGAGTCCCAACATCGGACTCTGTATTCTCTGCGGAGCGGTGGGCGGAATCGTGATCGGTCTCATCACCGAACACTACACCGGAGGCAAACCCGTCAAGGAAATCGCCCGCCAGGGGGAAACCGGGGTGGCCACCATCATGATCGCCGGGCTCTCGGTCGGCCTGAAATCGGTCACAGTTCCTCTCCTCACCATCGCCGCCACCATTTTCATTTCCTTTGAATTTGCCGGTCTCTACGGAGTGGGGATCGCAGCAGTCGGGATGCTCGGCACCGTGGGAATCACCATGGCCATCGACGCTTACGGACCGGTGGCCGACAACGCCGGTGGAATTGCCGAGATGGCGGCCATGGGAGAGGAAACGCGCAAGATCACCGATGGTCTGGACGCAGTCGGTAACACCACTGCTGCCATTGGCAAGGGCTTCGCGATCGGGGCCGCCGGACTCTCTGCCCTCGCTCTCACCACCGCCTTCATCCAGAAAACCGGTGTTAACCTCAATCTCAGCGACCCGGCCATCCTGCGCACCTTCTTCGTAGGGGTCTTCATCGGCGGAGTGGTCCCCTTCCTCAATGGCGCCATCACGATGGATGCAGTAGGTCGAGCTGCCTTTGACATGATCTCTGAAATCCGGCGGCAGTTCCGCGAGATTCCCGGACTCCTCGAAGGCACTGGCGAACCGGACTCCGACCGCTGCGTGGACATTGCCACCAAGGCCGCCACCAAGCGCATGATCCTACCCGCTGTTCTAGCAGTGGGAACGCCCGTGGTGGTCGGCTTCGGCTTCGGTGCCGACGGAGCTACCGCCCTCGCCGGCACCCTCTGCGGAGCCCTGCTGGGATGTATCCTCCTTGCTCTCATGATGTCCAATGCAGGCGGCGCCTGGGACAATGCCAAGAAATACGTGGAAGATGGGCACTTCGGTGGCAAGGGAGGAGAAACACACAAGGGCTGTGTGGTCGGTGATACCGTGGGCGACCCCCTCAAGGACACTTCCGGCCCCTCCATGAACATCATGATCAACGTGATGGCCATTGTGAGCATTGTGATTGCCCCGCTCCTAGCCTGAGAAAAGGCGAGCAAGAAAAGAGGTCCCTTCAATCCGAAGATGCCTCCTGGGCCTCTTCCGAACGGACCAGACTCGCTACCAGGGGCTTCAGGGTAAGTCCCTGGACCGCGATCGAGAAGATCACCACCACGTAGGTCGCCACCAGGATCACCTCCCGGGTTTCGCCCACTTCCTTGGGAATTCCAAGGGCCAGGGCCACCGAGATTCCACCCCGCAACCCACCCCAGGTCAGGACCCGCACCACCCCCGGGGCAAACTTCCGGCGCCCTCCAAGCAACATCACAGGAATGGAGGTAGCCGCGAAGCGGGCCGCCAGCACCACCACGATCAGGACTGCTCCCACCGCAAGTGCCTTTCCGGAAAGGTCGAGGACGAACAGTTCCAGACCGATGAGCAGGAAAAGGACCGCATTGAGAATTTCATCCACAAGTTCCCAGAAGGTGTCCAGATGCTCCCGGGTCTTGTCACTCATGGCAAAACTCCGGCCTTGGTTGCCCATCATCAGACCGGCCACCACCATTGCCAGGGGACCGCTGAGATGCCAGTGGGATGCCAGCCGGTAGCCCGCAATGACCAGGGCCAGGGTAATGAGAATCTCGATCTGGTAATTATCGATCGAGCGCAGCATGAGGTAAGCCACCAACCCGATCACAAATCCCCACAGCAATCCTCCACCTGCTTCCACAAGGAAGAGTTTCGCCACATCTCCTGCCCCGGTGATCCCGTGATCCCCGTGACCTCCCAGGGCCATCCCCAGCAAGGCGAGAAAGACGACCACGCCCACCCCGTCGTTGAAGAGCGATTCTCCTGTGATCTTGGTCTCCAGGGACTTGGGTGCCCCGGCGGTCTTGAGAATTCCCAGCACCGCCACCGGATCGGTAGGGGAGATGAGCGCCCCAAAGACAAGGCACCACAGGAAATCCACCTCGAATCCGAAGAGCGGAAAAAGCAACCACGACACTCCCCCGATCAGGAAGGTTGAAAACACGACTCCGAAACTGGCCATGATTGCCACCAGTTTCTTTTGGTCCAGCAGGTTCCCCAGGTTGACATGCAGGGCACCCGCGAACAGGAGGAAGCTCAGCATGCCCTCCATCAGGGCCTTGTTGAAGTCAATCGATTCCACAAAATGATCAGCGGCGGCCGGCACAAACGGAAGGGCATCTCGCAGCACAAGCAGCACCACGCTCGACAGCAATCCGATCAGCATGATCCCAATCGTAGTGGGCAGCTTGAAGATCTTCAGGTTGAGGTAACCGAAGGCAGCAGCGAGAACGAGCAGGGCGGCGGCAAGGTCTAGGAATTCCATGGGATATCAGGATTATGTATTTAGTATAAAAGAACGGGATGAACGCCACCCCGGGGTGGCTATTGTGATGACACGGCAGGACTGGCCTCCCTGGCAACCGGCCTTAACCAGCCAGAGTTGATAACTTCATCAATGATTACCTGATCGGGGCCCGAATCATCCGTGAAACGGATGCGCAGGATGAAGGCGAGAACCTGACCTTCTCTCACATCATGCCTCGACAACCCCCTCTCCTGGGCGGACAGGCGCTCAACATATCCATAAAAGGTATGCTTCCGGTCCGGGGACTCCAGCCGATAGGACCGCCACTTCCGGTCATCTTTGAAACCATAGTTATAATACTGAACCGGGGAACACAGAACGCGAAAGAGAACGGGCTCTCTGGGCCGAAGCTGCCGCAATTCTTCCCAGGATATCTCGGAATATCCCACCCAGCTCTCCCAGTCTACAACATAGCCGGATTCTACCCGCTCGACCGTAATCGGTTTCGTGCTGTTGTCAGGCATTACAACGTCAACAGCCCAGTAGTTCCGGGCCTTGAGAATGCGGCCCGTGGATGCAACCGCCTTAGGGGTAACCGCTACCAGCTCGTTGGTGTGGTAATACTTCCTGATCTTCCCCTCCATAACCGGATCCCGGCGAGTGCTCTCCAGGAGTTTCTCAACTGTTTCCGCTGCCAGAAATCTCTCCACCAGCTTGACGATTTTTCCCAGCTCTTCCTGCAGGTTGGAGTTCCTTATCTCCAGGATGTCCTCTCCCGGGGATTCCTCCCGGGGCAGCTGGAAGGCATTCCGGGATCCCCGCCTCTCTTCTGACTTACCCAGCCCCTGCCGATTCGACTCTCCACCCATCAGGACAACCGCTACCACCCCTGCCACCAGGCTCACCGCCCCCAGCCCACCAAATATAACCAACCGTAGAGATCCCCGGCGGCGAGAACGAAGATGATGCTTCTCTTTTCCCTCTGATTCCCAGGCAAACCCTTCCTGCTCCTCCGGGGACTTGACCACCTTGCGCCGCTTGCGCCGCTCGCCAGCTGATTTCTTCTCCAGCTCCTCAGCCCTCCGGAACTCCGTTCCTGAAAGCTCTCCCCTCAAATCCTCACTCACAGCTGAAGTAACAGGCTGGACCCGCTCTCTTGCCGGGGCAACCAATGCCGGAAGGGGCGACTCACGGCCGGGGCCCGGTCTGGGAATGTCCAGTATCACCGGACAGGAAGGACACTCCACCTTCCTTCCTCCAGCTCCGGCTCTCAGACGGAAGAGCTTGTGGCAGCTTGGACAGGAATAGCCGCGCCACTCGGTCTGGGATGCATCGAAGCCTTCCGCCATTGCCCCGTTAGAGTAATTCCCCGCGGGGAGCTTCTCAATCCGTTTTGATCTCGATCTTACGGGGACGGCGCAGGGGGACCCCTCCGTCGCTGTCCCCGAGGATCTCAGTCTCAAGCAGCAGGCTTGGTCCCTGCACGAAAATGCTCAATTCCCCCTTGGCGTCTTCGAGGTTCACCAACTCCGCATTGTAGGGATCCTCCCCCTCCAGTCCACTGGTCTTCGGCAGGATTGGAGCCACCGGAAGAAGCTGCTGGTCCCCGGTTTCCATTGCTAACGGTCCGTAGCGCTCCAGCACTTCGTTGGTTCCAATTCCCCCCTTCCCATGAGTATCACACAACCCAAGCTTTATCCGGGTGGAGCGAAGCATCTCAGTGTAGCCCGCGTAACGGAAGCTTCGACCCTTCACCGGGTCCTCCACCGGGTCATAGCAATAGCGGGTGGCCAGCAGCCCCGACTCCCGGCACACCTTGACCGGGGTCAGCCCTTCCGGCGGCTTGATTTCTATCCCGGGATAACTCTCCTCCGCCACATTCATGACCTCTGCCCACGGACCAAAGGTGAGATGCCGCCCGAAGGCATTCTCATGAATCGCATTCTTGCCCTGGTGAAAACCAACCCATATCCCGAGCGCCACCTTCCCATTATAGCCCACGCACCAGCCGTCCGCGAACTCATGGGTGGTCCCGGTCTTGACTCCCCCGGTGAAGGGCTGCCGGCTGAGCGCGGAGGCTTCCTCCTTCAGGTTCCCGTCGGCCAGTGACTCCTGAAGCATATCGTGAATCTGGTAGGCTGTGATCTCGTCACAGGCTGGTTTCAGCCCGGACTTCACGGGTGCAGGAGCCTCGTAGACCACTTCTCCCTCTCCGTTCTCGATCCGCTCGATATAGCGCAACGCCCCGGGCAGGACCCCCTTGCGGGAAATCGCGGAATAAGCCCCGACTGCCTCCTTGAGCGAAACGGAATCATGCCCGAGCAGCATCCGGGTGAGAAGCTCTCCGCTTCCGACCGAAAGACCAAAGGCCCTCGCCTGCAATGCCACCTTCTCCAGGCTCAATTCACGACCCAGCCGCACGGTGGCCGCCAGCTTGGAGGCGGCCAGCGCCCGGCTGCTTGAGATCCGGCCCTCGTATTGCGGATTGGAGACCTCCATTCCCCACTCGCCCAGAATCCCTTCCTGCGCTCCCACGGCCACGGCCCGCGCATCCATGGCCTCATCCCTCACCGTCGTGCAGGGGTGATACCCTGACTCCATCGCAGCGGCATACACCATGGGAAGGTAGGCGGTTCCAAACGGACGACGCCCCAGCTCGATGAAATCATACTGCGAGTGCGCGTAATCCCGTCCTCCCACGTAGGCCAGAACATTACCCGTATCCGGATCGATCATGAGCGCCGCCGCCTGGAGGTAGTCGGGCACCCTCCCCGGCGCGGATTCGAACTCCCCGTGTCTCTGGTGACCATACCCTTCCCGGGCCTCGATCTGGCCAAGATGTTCCTTCAGGCTGCGCTCCGCCTGGTTCTGAACATCACGATCAATGGTGGTGTAGATCCGGAACCCTCCCCGGGACATCGCCTCGATCCCCACCTTCTCAAGGGCAATGTCATCCACGATCTCGTAAAAGTGCGACTTGCCCTTGCGCAACGGCTTGGGATTCACCTTTACCGGCTTGCTCGAAAGCCTCATCCACTCCGACTCCGTGATCATCTCCTCGGCCAGCATCCTGTTCAGGACATGGTCCCGCGCCTTACGATTCTTCGACTTGTTGGCCAAAGGGGAAATCTGGGTCGGATTCTTCACACAGGCCACCAGGGAAGCGCACTCCTCGATCGTGAGGGCCATGGGCTCTTTCCCGAAGTAACCCAGGGCTGCGGAACGCACGCCGTAGTAGCCGTTGCCGAACGGAATCCGGTTGAGATAATACTCCAGCACCATCTTTTTCATCTTTGCTTTCCGCTCCACTTCATCCGGATAGTCAGCCTTCAACCCCTCCAGGAGGTGCCTCTCGATCCGGAGGGCCAGGAAGGCCTCCACGATCTTGCGCTCGATTCCCGACTGGCCCAGGGACAGAGCCCGCGACTTCAGGTCGAAGGCATTACGGGCCAGCTGCATCGTGATAGTACTCGCCCCCTGGGTTACGGCCCTCGCCTTCAGATTGAGCCAGACCGCACGCGCCACCCCGATCTGGTCCACTCCATTGTGCTTGAAAAAGCGCTGATCTTCCTGGGCGATAAGGGCGTCAATCAGCTTCTGGGGCACTTCCTCGATCGCAACCTTGCTCCGGTTCTCCACGAACATACGTCCGATTTCCCGGCCCTTGTGATCCAGGATCATGCTCGGAATCTCCACATCATCGATGGTCGAGATATCAATCTGGGCGGCCTGCTCCTTGTAGGGCTGGAGCTTCTCATCGGCCACCCGCAGGCCCACGATCCCGGCCGCCATGCAGAGCAGCAGGAAGATCCACAACCCTTTGCGCTTGTAAAAACGACGCTTTCGTCGGTTTTTCGTTTTCTGTTTTGCCATGGAATCAACGGATCCAAGCTGGCCCCGGGAGCAACCTGTCCGGGAAAATTACCCGCCTTCCGGGATCGGGGCAACCCCTCTATTGGACCACGTCCTGCGTCCCCTGATCAAACGGGAGGGCCCGCTCTCCTTCGCCAGCTTCATGGAACTGGCCCTCTATCACGAGGAGCACGGCTACTACAGCGATCCCACCCGCACCCGCGTCGGCCGCACGGGGGATTTCGCCACCAGCGTGAGCGTGGGGAATGCCTTCGGCCGCCTCCTCGCCCTCCGAATTTACCAGGCCTGGGAAGCACACGGGAAACCGGCCTCCTTCTGCGTCCTTGAACTTGGACCCGAGGACGGCTCCCTTGCCCGCGACATCCTATGGGCCGCCCGCCAGCAGGACCCCAGCTTCCACCGTGCCCTTCACTACGCCGCCTGCGAACCCAGCGCCCGCAAGCGCGAGGCCCTCGCTGCCCGCCTCGCCGCCACCGGGGAACCAAATCTCTCCGTGGTCTCCACCTCCGAAGGCCATCGGTCCAAGCGAGGCGTAATCCTCGCCAACGAAGTCCTCGATGCCCTCCCCGTTAACCTCGTGCGATTCTCGGGCGGGGAATGGAAGGAACTCCTCGTCACCCTCGGGAATAACCACCTGGGCTGGGATGAAACCCCCATTTCCAGCGGACCACTCCGGGACCACCTCTCCAACCTCCCCTCCGAACTGCCCGACGGCTACACCACCGAAGTATGCCTCCAACTCCTTCCCCTCTTCCACGAACTGGCCGGGGTCTTCGACGACAGCCTCCTGCTCTTCATCGACTACGGCTTTGAACGTAGTGACTACTACCACCCCGACCGCACCGAGGGCACCCTGCAGACCTACGCGGGCCACAGGGCCGGGACCAATCCACTGGAGGACCCAGGCCAGCGCGACCTCTCCACCCATCTCGATTTCACCAGCGTACGGGAAGCCGCCCACGCGGCCGGCCTGCATCCACTCGGATCCGCCCGCCAGGAAAGCTACCTCGTCCACCTCTCCTCCAAGCTGCTGAAGGACCTCTCCGCCGGGGAGGATGACCAGGGATTCCTGCGCCAGTTCCAGACCCTGACCCACCCCGCCTTCTTCGGCTCCCGCTTCCACGCTTTCGAATTCGCAAAGGGAGAGATCAGCCCCGGCCTCTCCTTCCCCGGCCAAGCGTGAGGAATTACGACCACCCGCTCTCAAAGCACCTTGTCATTTTCCAGCGAGCCCCTAGCCTCCCCGCCAATGCCGGGATGGCGGAATTGGTAGACGCGCCTGATTTAGGATCAGGTGTCCCTAGGACGTGCAGGTTCGAGTCCTGTTCCCGGTATGTTTCTAAAATTGAGAGAGTTGGGAGGCCTGTGGCCATTTTGCAAAGTAGGCCATTCGGCCCGTAGCCTACCCTGCTTCCTGGGCCTTTGCAGACCAAACAGCTGCGTGACACCTAAATGTCTCTCCTTTCCTGTCAACCTGTGCTACCGCGCTCGCGACATGAAACAACTTTCTGGATTTCTTGCCCTCTTCCTCTTTGCCGTACTGCCACTCCGCGCAGCCGCCCCCGTGATCGAAGCGGCTATCGCCACGGCGACGGCGACCTCCACTCCGAATGCTGATGGAGAGGAACTCGTCTTCAACCTCAGGTGGGAAGGACAGGATGACCCGGGCCGCATCATCACCGGCAGCATCACCTTCCCGGCAGGCACCGTTGCCAACCCGCCCAATGTCAGCAACGTACCGGGGAGCAACCTCGTCGTCCGCTTCCAGGGACAGGAGTTCTCCTACAACG
>Ga0163180_10000587_pt1 | contig 21177 bp, 2 predicted proteins | sample AtlANTMetagenome_2_FD_109647 | JGI IMG/M metagenome (GOLD analysis project Ga0163180, IMG submission 109647) | Marine eukaryotic phytoplankton communities from the Atlantic Ocean - Atlantic ANT 4 Metagenome | ecosystem: Environmental > Aquatic > Marine > Oceanic | place: North Atlantic Ocean...
GGTATATCCAGTACCACCACTAGTAACAGTAGCAGAAATAATTTTACCTCCATCGACAACAATAGAGACCCTACCGCCAGTACCGTCACCGTTAATAGAAACATTATCGTAAGTACCGTTGTTATAACCTGTACCTGCAGCATTAATAACTACAGTATCAATTTCACCTTCAACAGCGTTTGTCTTCACTGCATCATTGGTGAACACAGGCATATAGTCGTTCGAGAAGAACTTAAGGACGGATGCAACAGGGATAGTATACATATACTTCCATCTGTAACCATCACCAGTCGTAACAATAGAGGTAGAAGTACCAGTAGGTTCAACTGTAGAAGGTTTTCCGTTAGGATCAGAGGGAGAAGTTCCGTTGTAGATACATTTGTAAACCTGATACTGACTGTTTACAACGTAAAAGTCAGAGTCATATAGTTTAGTAGCACCAGAAGCAGCAGTCTTAGTTGGTGAATAATCGTGGCGATACATATCGTATGTAAAACCTAATCCACCAGTAGTTTGTTCTGGGGAAACCCAGTCAATTCTACGAGAAACTTGGACTGTATCAGAGGCGAGGACTCTCTTCAACGAAATCATATCATCGTAAGAACCCGAAAATTCGGAGAATGAATCTACTGCCTGCGGAGGCGAGTTTTCATTATCCCAAGATTGCGGTCTACCTATAAAAAGATAAACACGATCTCGTGTAGCACCTGCATCCGTATCGGATTGAGTTGCGTCTGGACCTTCGAGAGCCTTAATAAATTTTAATGCTGAAAAAATCCTAAATTGATCAGTTAATAGAGCTGCCATTTCCTAGTGACTAGTGTCCTCTTGTTTATTTATGTCTGTTACGAACGAATAGATGTGTCGTACTCTATTCTTTTAATTCTATATACCGCACCACCGTTACCTACTGCGTTTTCACCACCAAGTATTGCTTGTGCTGAAGCACCTGCACCAGTGGTATCAGAACCAGAACGTTGGAAAACAACAAATGGGTGAGTATGGAATGAAGCATCTATAGATTGTTTATATCCATATCCACCATTAGTGATAGTTATATCACCAATTTGGTCTCCAGCAGTTGTCATAGTAATAGTTCCAGTTGCCTGTATATCACCAATCCCTCCACCCCAAGGAATGTCTGTGGGACTATTATTCCATGTTGGTGAGAAAGACCCAGCTGCCCTAACCTCATTTTCTGGTGAAGTTGGTCCTTGAATATCTAATGTTGGTATTGCAGTATAGTTAGTACCTGGATCTTGAATAACAAAATCTATTATAGTACTATTATGTGAGAACTCATATAATAATCCACCCATACCAATATTAACATTACCTGTATTATATGGAACAATATCTTTTAATGTCAATACTGAATTTAGAACATCCCAAGAAACTACTGTTCCTCTAACTCCAGAAACAGATCCCGTAACCAATTCATTAACACCAAATGCTATTCCATTACCAGTTGGACCATCTAGATATAATTTAACTTCTGCTGTATGTTCTACACCATCACTTAATGCTCCTGCAGCACTAACTGTTGAATATTTAAATGGTATACTTGCATCCTTAATTTGGTTACCTATCTGGAATAATGTAGTATTCTGTCCACCAAGAGTTTCTTCAATACCATATAATGAATTATATATTCCTCCATCAAGAGAGATTTGATCTTCAAAATCAGTTCCAGCATTAATAAGATCTGGTATACCATCTCCAGCACCATCTTGTTCAGCAATATCTTCAAATTTCTTCTCTGCCATTAGTCCTATAGGAACAGTTAAAGTAACAATACCTGGTCCATCCTCATCATCTAACAGGATATGAGGATTAAATCCACCAGGGGCAGTAGATGCAATTCCAGCATCAAACTGTACAATAGCATCTTCAGTAGATGGAATACCACCATCAATAAATGCCAATTCATCAACTTCAAACGTAACTAAAAGTTCTCTTGTAGAAGGATCCCAATCATATACTTTAGCAACTTTGTTACCAGCAGACTCAATCTTTCTTATAACTCTATCACCAACATTAAATTGATAAGTTGAAATACCTTGATTATTATTCTGAGTACTATCTAATATTATCCTCTGATCATAATTAAAATTAACACCTCTAGTTAAACCAGAGAATTTACCTTCTGCTCTAGAAGTATAAGCAATGGTTTCCTTATTAAGAATAATCTCACCTGATCCTGGGAAAGCATCGGTATTATCAACAAATATATCTGTATCATTTGCAGAGACATCCTTAACAAGACCTGTAAGGAAATTAGCACCAGAATTATATGCCTGTCTTGCTCTAGTCTTACGTTTAAGATTAACTAACTTAGTAAAGATTATATTTGGGGGAGCAGTATATCCACTACCAGGTTCAGTAACAACTATTTCACTAATAGAACCTTGAGAAATTCTTGCTTCTGCTTTTGCACCTAATCCACCACCACCAGTAATTAGAATATATGGAGGTTCTTCATAATACTCACCAGCATCAACAATAGATATATTCCTAATTTTACCAAGAGTACTAATTTCTGCAGCACCTTGAGCACCTTGTCCACCACCACCTTCAAATATAAGAGTTGGTGGAGTTGCATATTCTCTACCACCATTCAATAATGATAGACCAGTAACTGTCTGTACAGTAGGTGTACCTATTGCACCAGTACCTTGACCACCTAAAATTCTTGCTGTTGCTGGACCGAAATAATTATCACCCTTCTTAGTCATCTTAATATAAGATACTTGTCCAGGATTATCTTCACTTAATACAATTTCACCTGCTGCACCACCTGGGAATATATTATTAACAACACCTAATGTATCTCCTTCAAATGTGGGAACACCATAGAATTTTGGACCTATAACATATGGATATACAGGATTACCTGAACCATCTTCAGTCATAAAGTATGCATAAGTTCCATTTGGATACTCAGGAGTTACAGCAAATCTACCATTATATTCATCAAGAGTTCCTTGATCATCCCAAATATTATCTTCTGTTAAATCTCCAAGAACATATCCATCCTGAACAGTTCTTATTCCTATTCCTGAAGTAGTATAACCAAAGAAATATAATGCCAATGGTGCATCTACAGGAACCAAAAATCTAATCTCTCTTGTAGTAGCAGCATTAAATCCAGAGTTATATGCAGCATAATTTACCTCAGCACCATCTATCCAATAACTAATACCAACTCCTTGGTATAGATATGTAGAATCTTGAGGAGTACCTGATACATGCCAACCATCTTCTGTAGCAGATAATAGCATCTGATTATCATCATTACTAGCATCATTCTGTTGGAAAACGTATGTCTTACCTCTTAAAAGATTTAAGAAAGGTACTTCAGATCCATCAATATTATACTTACCATTAGCAACAGTTACAGCATATGTTACTGTCGATACAGTTACTACATCAGGTCTAGCACCAGCTAATTCATTACCTGTTTTTAATCTATATCCAGATGTCTGCCTTACAGCAGTACCACTAGTATCATATGCCCAAGGTCCATAAATTGGATATCCATCATAAGACATACCAAGAATCTTAGAGTGTCCATCAGTATGTCTACTATAATCTGGAGTACCAGCATTATCATAGAAGTCAGTAATATAATAATCGTTAGTTGGTGTATGATCCTCAACAGTAGGATCTAATACCATATATCCTTCATGACCTGCATACCCAGACATATATCTATGATTCTTACAATAATAATAGATACGATTAGACTCATCACTATTCATAATGAATAGAGGTTGCATCTCATTCTCATAATCTGTAGATGGTGCAGCACTAGCACCTGTACTATTATAATAAAGTGTACCTCCATTTAATAAACCATCCTGTGTCGTACTAAATTGCATAGGATGACCATCTACATGATGATGTCCAGGAGAATTAGTGGCATCAGATTGATTCCATATAATCAAATAATTTGCTTGTACTTTAATATCTTCGGGAGAAAAATAATATTGACCTGGTACAAATGCACCAAATTCTGCAGCATCAGCACCAAAATCAATATAGAAAATACCATTAGGAAATGTTATTACTGGATCAGAAATTCTAAAACTAAAACCAGTAGAACCTAAAAGAACATCATCTTCAGAAAATGTATTTTTAAGATCTCTAAGGTAAATATGTGTTATGTTACCTAAACCATTTCTTACAACCTTTGCAATTTCACCTTTAGCATTACCACCAATTTCATCTACAGTTCTTCCAACTTCAATAGTACCCAATGTTTCATCAACATTTTCAACTGGAAGCATTACATTATCAAATTCTACTTTAATATTCCAAACAAACTGCTGTTGATTACCCCATTCAAACACACCATTCTTTAATGCAAATTCTCCATTAACTTTACTTGATTGATAATAATATTGACTCCCATCAATTACTGCATCATAGGCACTGTTATCTTTAATATGACTATGTTTTACTGTATCAATAGTAAATCCTGGAGGTGGACTTCCATCTGGTCCCCATTCTGGAGTATGAAGTAAAGCACCATTCGCCAAAATTCCAATTGCTTTATCCTGATGAAATTCTCTAGTATCAGGGTTAGGAACATCTTTACCTCCCCTATAGATAAATTCTTGATTAAAAGTACGATCTATTATTGCTTCGCCAATGGTAACTGCACCAGAGGTTGCAGATTTAAATGTATGAACAGTTGTATTAGTTGCTGGTGCAGATGCTAATACTTGTACTGTAATTGATGTAGAAGTAGTAGAAAGTATTGGTATAGCAGTGTTATGTACTGGATCACCTGGACGAGGATATGTGTGATCTGTTGCGTGATCATCCTCAGCACAAGTAAATGTTAATGAATTAGTTGCTATTCTAATACGTTCACCTACAGCATGAGTATGAGTACCAATGGTCAATTCCATCAAACCACTAGTAGGATTATAATCAACTTGACCAGGTGTATATTGTTTAAAATCAGCACCAACTCCACCTCCAGGTGCTCGTTCTTCTATAAGTGGTGTTGGTTTTGGATGATTATCAGAAGTGATAGTTACCCTATCTGTAGTACCATCAAACACTCCTCCAGTTGGAGAATTTGGATGATCTTGCCATATCTTATTAATATTAAAAGAATCAACTACATTAGGTGTATCCTGTGATGGTACAATTTGTAATCTAAGAGGATCATATCCTTTACCTCTTTCCAATACCCTAACGTGTATAATCTTACCAGAGTCACTATCAATAATAGGATATAATAATGCTTCTTGATCTGGAGTACCACAACCAGTTACAGTCAAACGTGGTGGATCATTTACAAGATATCCAATACCTCCGTCAACTACTCTTACCGCACGAACCCCAAAAACTTCATCAAAAATTGGTTCAATTACAGCACCAGATCCAGAAACAGTTCTTGCCATTTATATTAACCTACTACTATAATATTTCCTTGCATTGCTGCATGGAGTGTACATTGATAATATAAATTTGTTGGAGCATCCATTGGAACAGTGAAATATAAAACAGCAGTTCCACTACCAGTTTGTCCATCTGTATATGGAGTACCACTTAAACCTTGACTACTTTGTATCCTAAACGGATGAGCACCAGCTTGAACAGTATTATCAAAAGCATAAGTCTGACCTCTCATAACATAAAGATCTGGATCTACAGTTGCACTAGCAAATCCAGGTCCAGCAATAGTATAGTCATTAGCACCAGTTGCATTAACTTCCCACCAAGTAATAGGACTACGAGTAGGGATCCAATTAGTTCCATTATAGAATAATGAATCACCCTGCACTAAACCAGTAGTATCTGTATCTGTTAAGGCAGCAAAGGTTGTTGTTAAATTACCAGAGAAATCTATTGTTAATTCATCACCAGTAATAGATGTAGTAATATTTGTACCACCAGTAACAGTTAATGTGTCTGTCTGACTATTAGCAGTTGTAGATCCAGTATCACCAGCAATTGTAGCAAATAAGTTTACAGAACTAACCCCTGCAGAGTCATCTGCTGGTTGCCACTTACTACTAGTATCATTCCATTTTAAAACTTGATTATTTGTAGGAGCAACAGTTGTAGTATCAACATCTGCTAATAAATCAACACTAGAATATTCACTTACTAATTTTGCTCTTACATCACCAACACCACCTGTAGTAATGTTAATGTTTACATAAGGATTATCATCACCATCTACAGTAAAGAAGAATCCTGGATAACTTGCAGCAGCAGGTGCATTACCTATTGCAGCAAATTCATTTTTATATCCTACTTTCGTAGGAAAGTCAATACTTCCTGTCGCACCATCAAAAGTAGAAGTAACACCACCAACACCGAAAGTAACATCGCCTGTTCCGTTGGGAGCAAAACCAATGTTTCCATTAGACGTGGATATGATAGAATTTCCATTTACATCTAATGCTGCTGTTAATGATGTGAGATCTGACGGTAAAAAACTACTTCCATTATATCGCAAAACCTGTCCAACCGCAGGGTTCGTGACACTAACCTGTAGATTAGTACCATTACCAATTGCGGAATATATCTCATTAAAATTGTCGTTAACCTTGTCGCCACCACCACGGAGGGTATCCCCCGTGTTGTCATTAGCTACCGTACCAAGGTTTAGTAATTGTTTAGCCATTACTCGATATACTTTTTTTAGTTATTTATGGGGTTTCGGGGTCTACCTCTTCTTCACCGTATAGTGAAAGATCGGGTGCAGTCCAATCATCTGGTACAGTTGTTTCAACTGTGATGTCTGGTTTTGTGTATCCAGAACCAGAAGCATTGATTTCAACTCCAGCAACACCGACTAGAGCATTAATAGTACCTTCAAAACCAGATATAGAGTCAACCCTTACATTTGGTCTAGATGTATAACCAGATCCACCAAAGGTGACCTGTACTTGTTCAATGTATCCTGAAGTTAGATTTGCTTGTCCTTTAGCATCCTTACCAAAGACTGATCCGAGATAGTCAAAGGTGATTAAGGAGTTTGAAGACTCAATAACAGCAACCTCTCTGTCTGCAGTCTCACCTTGGATGTCAATGAAGTCACCTGGTTCGACTGGAGGTACAACCTCAGCAGCATCAACGTCTGCCTCAGAACCAACGTAGGAGAATCCAACGAATGTTGAACCTACACGAGGAACTTCAGAGAAGATGATACGTGAACCAACGATCTCAAAACCTACGCCTGGTTCCTGTATAACACCATTCAGAGAAACAACAATATTGTTTTCTGGACGTATGGTAGATGATTGAACACCATCTGTAAGAGTTAGTGAGTAGAATACATCATTACGCTTGAGGTTGAATGACTGACGTAAAGAGTCGAACTCGAATGAAATATCATCTAACTGTCTCAACTTACCTACGTAGAATCCTGTGAATGATGCACCCTCTTCTGGTGGTTCTGTAAACTGGATCTTATCTGAGTATGCGGTATATGCATTAGTACCACCTGGAGGTTGTAGAATACCATTAACGAATACGAGGAGATGTCCAGCAGGATCTGGAAGGTACTGCGTACCGTTATCAATTGATAATGGGAATATTGTTGTTTCACCATCAAATCCCTTGAATGCTCGTTTAACACGTGCAACCAAATCAACTTTAGCTATAATAGCAGCTTTATATCCATCCTTACTAATAACATAATCTTTCAAATCAAATGCTCCTCTAAGATCACTTAGATAAAGTCTCTGATTAATTCCAACTGTTCTTATATCTTGTACCAATGCTGCTGCTTGTCCAGATTGTACAACTCTTGTTATAACAGATGCATAACCAACTGGGAAGTTATTTCCTATTCCATAGTCACCTACGAGATCACCATTAGCAAAGTTACCTTGATATTCAGCAACGTATATAAATCCACTACCAAGATCAATTTCTGTGATAATACCCCAAGTATTGAAGTCTTGAATACCACCATTAACCTTATAAAGTCTGTTACCAACAGTGAATTGATCCAATCCACTTACTACCGTTACACCAAGGCGAGTATATCCAGCAGATGCAACTCTATCACCAACAGTAATATCAAGACCAGCAAATTTACTTACTTCAATATATTGTCTAGAAACCTCTGGATAAACAACAGAAGTATGTTCAAACAATGCAGTCATTGAAGCAGTATCAACTGTCAAAGTACCACCAGTATTATCAAGTACAGCAGCTTCTGTATTTGCAAATACTATAGGAGTTGCTTCAGCACCACTATCATATCCCTTGAATGGAATATCAGCATCAAATGAACCCCTAAGATCAATGATATGAATACGATCTTCTATAGCAGATACAGTTCCTTTAACATTAGAAGTTTGACCAACTACAACATCAGCAACTGACCAAGTTCCTCCAGTTACGACAACATCAAGATACTTGAAGTTATCATCATAATGGAATCCATATACAGTACCATTAACAGCAGCATCACCAAATTTCTGAACAACTTCGTTCATAGTGAATGGTGGCTGAAGAGTTACTAACTGATCTGCAGCATCTGTAATATCACCAGTAATACGTAATCTCTTATAGATCTTAACAATCTTACCTTCGTTAACAGTTACTGTTTCAACTTCTCCAGATGAACCTGATGATAATCCATATATCTGATCAGCAGGATTTAATCCACCACCAACACCAGTTGGTAAACTTCTATTACCATAAGTGTAAGTAGGAACAGTAATACCATTATTTGTTAGTATGTTTGTATAATGACTATCATCTTTTAACTGATTTGTAATAATATTAATATTGCTACGGATACATCTAGCAACAGCATCTACATTATAATGTCCAGCGACAAATTGATCAAAGTATCTAAGGAATCCAGAAGCAGTTGCAGGATTAGCTAAGGTATCATTTAGAGCTCTAATTGAATAATCCTCTAGTCTCTCTAATGCATATGTCTTAACATTGAATTCTGCATCAGCATAGAATGTTTGACCAGCTTGAGAGACATATGGATCTATAGTACCCTTATTAAGTTTAGCACCCCACATATACATTCCACTACTACCATCACCAGTATAAAGAATTTGATTTGCTTCATTATAAACTAAGAACATAGCACGTAGTTCAGAGAAACCAAATGATATTGTTGTTGTGATATATGCTCTATACCAACCATCCCCATAAGGAACAGAACCATAATCATCACCTGTAATACCACCTTGAGGAATAAAGAGAGTTCCAGCAGTACCATCAGCTGTATCTAAGTCAAAGAATATATTTTGTTCTCCAACTGTACCAACATCAAACTGAAGTCCAAAACGAACTTTAGAATATTCATCTGCCTTAAAGAATACTGAGAAAGTATAAGTCTGATTATCATCATCTGTACCAGCACCACCTTCATCAAATGAATTGGTAGTATCGTCAAACTTGATAGATCCATCATCCCAAGTATCATAAGAAGAAAGACTGTAATTTCTGTAGATGAAATGATAATTGGTATTTGTATAACCAATTAATTTTTCTGCAGTTAAAGTTGAATCAGGGGCAGTTGCGAAGTCCTCACTCACAACTATAGAATAAGGAGTCCAAACCCAACTAATCTTCTCTGGATAAGACCAAAGATTCAAACTTGAAGATTGTCCACTAACATTAGAAGAAATATTTCTAGCAAAAGCAAGTGTCTGAACATTTCCTGGTTCGGTATACCACTTATAACCAGTACCAACACCACCAGTGACAATTTCTGCCATCGCATTACTGCGAGTTCCTTTCAAGATATCTCCACTACCCCATTTTTGACCAACCCATTCACCAACAATTAATAATTGTTGATCAACATCATATTCTAATACTACAGCAGTTCCTGATGTACTATTTGTACTCCAAATCTGTTCACCATTTTCAAAGTTACCAACAACATCTTCAATAGTAATCTTATATGCAAGAGTAGTTTTTGACTCATCTGTAGTAATAAGATCGTGTGATAAGTTAGTAATAACTTCATCAATCCAATCATTATAAAGCCAAGAACCACCACCAAATTGTTGAGTTACAAGAGTTGTAATCTCTTCCTTATAATAGTTTCTATTATAGATTAAATTCTTAGCAGCACCTCTAAATGCTCTCTTACCTGGGGCAAGAACATTGAGTGCAATATTTAATATCTCTTTCCATCTAGAAACAACTTCAGCAACATCTGCTGCATTTGGAGTTAATGTATCTCTATATGCAGTATCTGTAGTGAAAATAAAGTTATAAGCAGGAGCAGGTTGTCCACTATTAAAATCATACAATCTATTCTGAATAGCATGCTCACCCAACCATCCTAATTGCTCTAGTGCCCAAGTTGTTGCTAACAACTCTTCTTCAACATTTATAATCGTTGTATTAGCTGATAAGTATAATTCCATAGCAGCTAGAGTACTATTTGTACCACCAGTCTGTAAGTCAGAAATCATTGATGTTATAATCAATTTAACATCTCTCTGACAAGTTACTTCACCACCTGGTTCTGGATAAGAGAAAGCGGAATACTGACTACCACCAAGATCGTAAGTAAATTCTTGAGTTGTTAATTGTGTGATTTCACGAGCAATTGCCTGTCTATTGAAGTATAATCTATCTGCAGCAATTGCATAAGTCTCAGATGTAGGTGCAATGATATCATTGGCAATAGTAACTAAGTTATCAATTGCATTTTGTACGTTTGCACAATCACCAGGAGCAGTAACACAATTACTAACAGCAGATACAAATGAATGTGTATAATTACCACCAGCAATTACAGCACCAGCAGCTGCACTAACGAATGTATGAGCAGCAGTATTACTAATAGGACCAGGAGCTGAAGGATTGTTTACATTAATTGTAATTGTATCCTCAGTTACTCCCATTATTTGTATAGCAGTATCGTATACATAATCTTCACCATTACCAGTATTAGCACCAGTTGAACGAGGATATTTACCATTCGCAACACCTGAACCAGGATTACAAGAGAATGTTAATGAATTTGGAGCAAGTTTAATACTATGAGACATAGTTAAATTATGTCCACCAATAGTCAATATTAAATTACCAGTAGTAGGATTGTAATCTGCAGCAGATACATCATAAGTTACAATTGGAGATGTTCCAATATTAACCGTAATTGTTGTAGAAGTTGCTTCAACAATACTAACTTCCTTCATTCCACCAATAGGATCCAATGGTCTTGGATATGTCTTATTAGTTGCATTACCATCCATTGCACACTGGAATGTTAATGAATTATCATCAATAGTAATGCGTCTTCCAACTGCCAAACTATGAGTACCAATAGTAAGTACTAATAAACCAGTCGATGCATCATAAGTTGCACCAGTTGGAGTAAATTCAGTTTCAACATCCTGAGTTATACCCCAATCACCAACAACAATCTTATCTGTATTAGTAGAATCTAAATCACCAGTGATTGCTTGCTTCATATAATATGCTAGACGCTCATGAGCATAAGCAGATTGGAATACTTGTAAACGAATATGAAGTAGAATATCATTAGCACCAAGATATCTCTTAGCAACATTTACGGTATGGAAATTACCGCCTGCTCTCATATCCTTAATAAATTCTGTCAATATTTGTGCAAGGTCAGTCTTACAACGTAAAGTACCAGCACCAGTACCATCTTGGTTTCTAGGCATATCCAAAGCAAGATCTGGATAACGCTGTAACATATCATATGATGCCTTGTCCACAATAGGACCAGCATTCATTTCGACTAATTCTGCAGCATCTTCATACCTATACTTACTTGCTGCACCAATTCTATTTGTATAGATGATGTCATCAGATGCATTATGATTATTAACTGAGAATAATTCCTCATAGAAACTGTAAACTCTACCACCAAGGAATTCTGTAGGTGGTGATAATTTACTAATTGATCCTAAATGATCTACTGGACTTGCTGCATTTGCATCTTCCAATGTATCAGTAACAATATCAATTAGGTTTTCAATCGTAGTTGTAACATCGGCACAATCCCTATGATTGTAATCCATAACAGTAATGGATCTACTATCAGCAGAAACAAATCTATGTTGTTGTAATACTTGCTTAACAGCACCAGGAGTTGCACTATCAAATGTATGTGTACTTGCAGGACTATATGTAATATTATTAGAACTAGCATTACCAGTATACGTATGACCATAATCACCACCAGTTGTTATAACTGATCTGCTAATAGAATTAGTAGCAGCTGGATTGCCAGATACAAATGAATGACTAGCAATATTAGTTGAAGGTATAACGTCAAGAACTTGTACTTCAAAAGTATATCCTGTAAGATTGGTAGATAGAACTTTCAACCACTTACCACTAGCAGGGTCTTGAGGACGTGGATATGTATGCAAAGTAGCAAAGTTATCCTTACTGCAAACGAATGATAATGAATTATCGTCAAACTTAACATATTCACCTGCATCCATATTGTGAATTATATTAGTTGTAATCCTCATTATACCTGTGTAGGCATTATATACTGCCCCAACTGGTGTATATTTCTGATATACAGAATATAAAACGTGTTCACTAGTATTACTAATAGCACCATTAGATACGTTAATAGTAATAGTAGTTGAAGTTTTAGCAGTAATTGCGTGTGCCTTATTATATCCCCAGTCACTTGTACGTGGATAATAATGAACTGTATTACCACCATCTTGGGCACAGATAAATCCAAATGCCTGTTTAGCAACTTTTACACTATCACCAACATCAAGATCATGAGCACCGATATCAATTATCATATTACCAGTAGTAGGATCAAATGCAGTTGCAGAACCAGCTACTGTTGAAGGATTGTAACCCTTAATAGGAGACTTACCAACATTGACTTCAATAGTACCGTTCTGAGCTCTGATACCACTTGTCTCTGCAGACATAAAGAAGTGAGTTGAAGTATCTGAAGATATTCCTACATTAACTTCAAATGTATCATTTGTCTTATTAGAAATCTCCATCCATCTTCCAGATGAAGGATCTGTAGGACGTGGATACTTATGATCTGTTGTATAACCATCTAAGAAACATCTAAATGTTAATGACTCATCAACGATTTGAATGTAATCTCCATTGCTAAGACCGTGATTTGTAAGTGTAATTTCCATTACTCCAGTCGAAGGAGTAAATGTAGCATCACTTGCAGTACCTGAATTATAGAATACATCAGTAACTTCAATTGATTTACCACCACCATAAGGATCGGTTGATCTTGGATATGTCTTAGTGGCACTGTTGCCATCCATATCACAAGTAAACTGTAAACTATCATCAGCAATAACAATACTAGAACCTTTACGCATTCCATGCTGTCCTATTGCCAATGTTAAATTACCAGTTTCAGCATCGTAAGTAGCACCAGTTGGTGTAAATGTCTGGTTAGTTCCAGGAGTACCTACATTAACAGTTACAATAACACCACTAACATTAGTAACTTCTAATTCTTTACCTGCTGCACGAACATCGTGTCCAGGTCTAGGATAAGACTTAACGGACTGGTTATTGTCCATTGCACAAGTAAATTTAATTGCATTGTCATCAATGGTAATCAAATCACCTTGAACTAAACCACTATTAGGAATAGTCATCTCTAAATTACCACTAACTGTATTATAAGTGGCAGTCTCAACATTCAATGCTTTATAATTTCTGTTTGATCCAAAATCAGTTGTTCCTACATTAACTGTAAATGTATCTGTATTGAATTTTGTAATTGGTAATACTTGTTTGTAAGAAGGATCAGTTGTACGTGGGTAAGTATGATTGGTAGTACCATCATCCATTTCACAAGTAAATGTTATTGAATTTGCATCAATAGCAATTGCCTTTCCTTTCTTATGGAAACAAGCTGGATCTGCACCAGTTAAAGTATGTGTATAATTACCACCAGTTCTAATTACTGCCCTTGTTAATCCATTAGCAACAGCAGACTGGAAGTAATGAGTAGTTGTATTTGAAGATACTCCAACATTAACAATAAAGGTATCTTTAGTAACACTAGAAACTGGTATATACTTTCCACTAACAGGATCAGTAGAACGTGGATAAGCATGATCCGAATTCTGACTATCTTCATCACAACGGAATGTTAATGAACCATCAGCAATCCAAACCAGATCACCATCCTCAAATCCGTGGTTAGGAATAGTGAGAGTCATCGAACCAGATGCAGGAGTAAATGCTGCATTAGTTACAGTAAACTGCTCTCCACCAGATTGGAATTCGTGTGTATAATCACCACCAATTGTGAATGCTTCCAAACTACTTCCATCAGCAGTACCAGTATTCCAAATGTGGGTGTATTGTCCACCACACTTAATAGCATTCGCTGCAGCAGATTGGAATACGTGTGTAGAAGTATTTGAAGATATACCAACATCAACAGTAACTACACCAGTTGGTCTACTGAATGCAAGAGGAACAGCAGATACGAAAGTATGTGTAGAGGTATCACTAGATCTACCAATGAAGACATCGAATGTATCTGTCTGTACATTGAATAGAGGTAACCATTCATAGAAAGAAGGATCTGAACGTCTTGGATATGTATGATTAGTTTGATCATTATCCTTAGCACAAGTAAATGTTAGTCCACCTTCCTCAATCATAATCTTATCATTTGCCTTAACTATTCCATTAGCAGTTGCTCCAGTCCAAATGTGAGTTGACTGATCAGAGATCTTTTGCTCACCAAATAAATTACCAGCAAGAATTCCGAAGCTATTCGTTTGAACATTAAAGATTGGGAAGAACTTACCACTTAAAGGATCAGTTGGTCTAGGATATGAATGACTAGTACTATTACCATCTAAAGCACAAGTGAAGGTTAAAGAATTATCTTCAAGTTTAACCATATCACCATTTTGGAATCCGTGGTTAGCACAAGTAATTTCTAATACACCTGTTGTAACATTAAATGCTGTACCAGATTCTGCAGTCTTAGTAGTTGGAGCAGTATAATTATGTCCTGGTTTTGTTAATGTTAATACACCTGTTATTGGATTATATCCAGCAAGATCTGGTGTGAATTGTGTAACCTTAACATCCTGAATAAACGTTGCTGTATTATATGCATAGTCAGCACCACCAGGAGCATTAGAACCAGCTGCACGAGGATATGTCTTATCTGTTGTTTGTCCATCAAGATCACAACGGAATGTTAATGAATCTTGCTCAATGAAGACAGAATCACCAGCTCTAGTGATAGCATTATTAACACAACTTACAAATGTATGAGCATAATCACCACCAGTAATTACAGCACCAGTAGAAGCAGCAGTTAAAACGAAATTGTGTTGACCGTTATGACTAATTGCAGTTCCTGGTGACTCGTTAACATTAATAGTGATAGTTGTTGCATCTGCTGCAGTAATTGTACAAGCAGTATTGTATGCGTAATCCTCATTATTGTTATTATTTGTATTAGCACCATATGATCTTGGATATGATTTTTGAGTACTGAATCCATCAGCACCATAATCACAAACAAAGACTAATGAATTATCTTTTAATCTAATACTTGTTCCTATTGAAAGACTATGTGAACCAATTGTAAGTACTAAATCACCAGTTCCAGAATCATAAGTCGCATTAGTAACATCGAAATCTAATTGTGGAGAAGAACCGACCTGAACAGCAAATGTGTCATCAGTTACAGTACCAATAGCCATCCACTTTCCAGACTTAGGATCAGTGGATCTTGGGTAAGTATGGTTAGTGCTATTTTGGTCTAATGCACAAGTAAAGGTTAAAGCATCATCAGAAATTTTAATTTTATCCCCTACCATAAATCCGTGGTTAGGAATAGTAAGAGTCATTACACCAGTTGCTGCAACATAACTTGCTGTTGTTGCTGTATGTCTAGTAGAATCTTTAAGCCAATGGTTACCCAAAGTAAGATCCATAATACCTGTAGCAGGATCATAATCAGCAGCAGAAGGTTGGAATGTAGAGAACTTACTAGTTCCAACATTAACAGTGATAGTATTGTTATGCTGCTTAATAGCACCACTTACTCCAGAAACGAAAGTATGGGTATAAGCACCGAATGAAGTCTTACCAACATATACATCGAATGTAGTACTAGTTGCATCTTCTACAACACTCCATCCATTCCTATAAACTGGGTCAGTCTTACGAGGATATGCGTGGTTTGTAGCATAACTATCTTTACCACACTTAAAGGTTATAGCACCTTCTTCAAATCTAACTAACTCACCAGCAACTTTAACTGCAGAAGATGTAACTAAACCTACACAAGTATGTGAACTAAGATCTTGTGAATAACCTACAAACAATTCAAAAGTATTTGTAGATACATTTTGTGCCTCAATCCACTTAGCATATGCAGGGTCTGTTGCACGTGGGTAGAAATGGTCTGTTGTTTCGTCATCTAATCCACAACGGAATACAAATGCACCATCTACAAGTCTACACAAATTACCATTATATACCTGATGACCTGGTGATGTAATCTTCAACATTCCAGTTACAGGATCATATTCTGCAAATGTTACTGTTCTAGTACTTGGTGTATTTAATTGAGCACCAATCGTAACAGTCATCATACCTGTTACTGGATTGTATGATGCATCTGATGCAGTTCTATCAATTTCAGATATACTTATAACATCTATCGCAGTTCCACGAGCAGGGTCAGTTAATCTTGGATATTGATGTTGACTATTATGTCCATCCATAGCACAAGTGAACACAAATGCACCATCTCTAAGTCTGATACTATCACCAACCATTACATTAACGTGTCCATTAAATCCAGGAGAACCAGGTGCTTTAGTACCAATTACTAAATTACCATTTAAAGGTTCATAAGATGCAGTAGTAACATCAAATGTTTTGTTATGAGTCTTACCAACATCTATAGTAATAGTATTATCTTTATGGACTATTCCATTTGGATTTGCAGACTTGAATGTATGTCCAGAAGTATCTGGTGATTTTTCAACATTAACATCAAAAGTATGAGTAGTGAGGTTAGTAATCTTATGAAGTCTACCGCTAGTTGGGTCTGTAGAACGTGGATATGAATGTTGTGTCTTCTTATTATCTAACTCACATTCAAATGTGATTGAATTATCAACAATACGTACCTTATCACCATAACTAAATCCGTGATTGTAGACAGTAACTGTCATTACACCACTAGTAGGATCATAAGATGCAAAGGCACAATCGTGTGTAGTTCCTTCATATAAAATAGGAATACTATCGTTATAGATGTAATCTACATCTCTTGGATAATACTTGGTTGATTGTAATCCATCCATAGTACATTTGAATGGAAGACTTCCTTTAGCAACCTTAATATTAGTACCTGCTTTTAATCTATGCTCACCAATAGTCATCTTAAGTAGACCTGTTGATCCACTATAAGTTGCAGCAGTTGGGTTATGAATAACGTCTGGTGTCTTACCAACATTAACTCTAAATGTTGTTGAGTTAACAACATCAACATTTAACCATCCTTGACTTGCTTCATCAGAAGATCTTGGGTACTTATGTTCAGATCTATTCTGATCCATAGTACAAGTAAAGGTTAATGATTCATCTTCTAATAAAACTTGATCATTCTGTAATAATCCGTGGGCACTAGCTGTTGTAGCTTCAAAAATACCAGTTGCAGGATCATATGAACCACCATTAATTGATATTGAAGTTGGACCAAACAAACCGTGTGATGATTTAGTTAATACTAAATCACCAGTCTTAGCATTATAAGTTGCATTGGTTGGTGTAATTTTAGTAGTATTTCCACCACCATCTTCAGTAATAGATGTATCAAATGTCTGTTTTAAACCATGATGACCTTGAACTTTCCATTCATCGTTAGTTACGATGAAGTCCAACATCTGCTCTAATTTACCATATGTCCAGACAGTTTCAATAACTTCCTTTTCAACATTAAGAAGTTGAACATTATTAACATCTGATCTATCAACATAGTAAGATGCTGCATCCCAAATCTTATTATTAGCACCATTACGTAAATCAGTAGCAATAGATCTACAAATATCTTTAACATCATCTTGACAATTTATGCTACCATTAATAACAGTGAAATCTGGGAATTTCTGTTCTAGTAGATATACTGCCTCTTGAGCAATAAACTCTAAGTTAGACTCTATTAAAGTAGCAGCATTTTTATATCTGTTACTATTTCCAACGAAACCTCTAGAAACTGCTCTACCAACATTAACTGTAATTGTTGTACCAGTTGTAGCAGTAACATCTATTGCAGTATTATATACAGGGTCAGTTGTACGTGGATAAGTATGCTCTGTAGCGTGAAGATCCTTAGAACAAGTAAACTTCAACTTGTTAGCACCAATGGTTACAGTATTAGATGTTGTGTAACTATGAGAACCAATTAGAAGTATTAAATCACCTGTCTCTGGATCGTATGATGCATCAGTAACATCTTTTATAGTACCATCATTAAATGTAAGAGCTGAACCAGCAGTTCCACCAACATAAGTATGGGCTCCCACATAACGTACACTAGAGATTATAGAATCATTATTGAAGTATTCACCCTTAGTAAATGACTCAGAACCAGACCAATCATCAGTCCAAATTTGTCCATCTTCTCCATCAAAATGTAATAATAGTTTTGTATTAATATCACCTTGGAACATACCAGATGGAGTTGCAAAACCTGCTGCATAACGAGCAATATTAGATACTCTAATTTCATCAAAGTGTCCAGAGTATCCAGTAGAACCATCACCTGCAATACCAATAAACATTGGTTTAGCAGCATATGTTGTATTATCTGTACCAGTTCCAGCTTCAACACCATCAATATAAATTTTACCAGTAGTTCCACTTCTAACATAAGCAATATGATACCAAGTATCAGCAGCTAATGTGGTTCCACCAGTAGTAACAAGATCACTACCATTAACATTCAAACGAACTTGACCACTAGACATATACAATCTAAGAGCAACCTCAGTTGCACTAGCTGCTCTAGTATCAATCATATCTACTGTTCCAGTTAAAGCAGCTGCAACAGGTCTGCAGAAGAATTCTACAGTAAAGTCACCAGTACCAAAAGCAATTTCACTATTTGTGAGTTCGTAAATATAGTCATTTGCTGCTGCTAGATACAAAGATGTCTTTCCAAATTTCTTTTGATCAGTGTCTAATTGAGCACCACCTTCAAATGTGAAGTTAAAATAATCTTGACCATTAGATTTAGATCTACCAATCTTACCAAGGAATACTATATTACGTGCTTGATTATATCCAATAACTTCAGCTTTTGTATCACGACTTCTAACTACTTGACCAGATCCAAAGAATCCACTTCCTTCTTTATCATAGAAAGCTAGTTTTCTAACTCTTCCTTCTTCACCAGCAGTAAAATCTCCAATGTTATTACCATATTCAACTTTCCAATTCCTTACCATTTCCTCTAATTGGAAATCACCAACTTTATTATCAAATGGAATCACATAATTATTAATTTGTTCGTTAGCAGGGAAACTAGAATCAAAGTTGGTAGCGTAATCAGTAAAATCAACAATACTTACTTGAGACTTAGAAATATTATCTAAGACAATATTTGGATATGATGTAGATGTAATTCTGTTGAATAATAGACCAAAGAATGAAGATCCAGGAGAAATGTCAACCTGTCCAATAAATTCTTGAGTTACAGGATCTTGATATGCACTGGTTGCAGTAACTGTAGCAACAACACCAGATCCAGCACCAATAATAACATCATTTAATTGGATATTAAAGAGACCTGGAGTTGACTGATATGTACCAGCAGTCTTACTTAAAGTAAGATTGTCAGTAACTTTAATATCAGTACTATACATTGGAGTATTTTCTGTTTGTGAAACAGCAGTTGTTCCAACCTGACCTCTAACTACAGTTAATGTAGTTGAATTTACACCATCTGTCATAGATTGAATTTCAAATATTTCAGATCCAAATCTAAAACTATCATTTTCATTTAAATCAATTGTTCCAGCAGGTAGTGGAATTTCTCCACCTTCAAGAGGAATTACTTCAAATGATGTAGTTGATGCACCTATAGCATAACGTAACTTACAAACTGGAGTTTCAGAACCAGTTTCTAAGTTAATAGATTCCACCTTAGCAGTATCTCCAGCTAAGTTAGTTACAGTCTCACCAAATGTGAATAGACCGATATTACTAACATCTACTTCAGAAGCTAAATTACCAGAGAATCCAGTTGCAGAAACAGTACATAATTCACTACCAATGAAGACACCTTCAGTAACATAACCAGTAATAAAGTTACCAACAACTTTAACTACCATGAATCTAGCACCAGAAGCAGTACCAACAATAGTATTACCAATAGAAGGATAAATACCACTCACATTACTGAATGTAAGTTCTCTAGTAGATATTGTACTAATACTAATATTTGCATACTTAACACTTGCTGGTGGTTTTGGTGGTTCAGTGAATACAATAGAATCTTGTAAAATGTTAAATGCGGTACCTGGATTCTGTACAACACCATTAAGAACAATCATCAACTGATTTGCGTTAGCAACAACAGTACCACCATCAACAGTTAGAGGGAATGATGTTCTTTCACCATCGAATAGATGATCAATATTATCAACTCTCTGTACAACAGATGTCAAAATATTCTCAGAAGATGTCAATCTCTTCTGTCTGAATAGTACTTCTGTATTATTAAACTCGGTATAGATTGGTTCAACAAGAGCAAAACTTTGAATATTAGGAACAATTGCCTCTTGAGCAAGTTCAACTGATTTAGTTAACTGGAAGAATGTCTCTTTATTAGGAATTTGACCATATTCATTCAAGTTCAACTCACCAAACACCTTAAATGATGCAGGGTGAACGTTCCTAATTAGAATTTCTTTCCACTCACTAATAGAAACAGCAGACTTAACAGCATAAGAGAAGTCCTGATAGTAGTAAGAGTCTTGAATCTTTTGGATAATTTCAGATGGTTTACCAACATCATCGATGAATTGACCAGTAGTTTTAGTGATAGAACCAATATCTAGAACACCACGAGCAAACTTAAGGTCACTAATAGTACCAGAAGACTTAGAAATAACACCAGTTATTTGTTGACCTTCTGCAAAATCACCATCATAATCTACAATCTTAATAATTCTA
>Ga0163180_10000588_pt1 | contig 21162 bp, 17 predicted proteins | sample AtlANTMetagenome_2_FD_109647 | JGI IMG/M metagenome (GOLD analysis project Ga0163180, IMG submission 109647) | Marine eukaryotic phytoplankton communities from the Atlantic Ocean - Atlantic ANT 4 Metagenome | ecosystem: Environmental > Aquatic > Marine > Oceanic | place: North Atlantic Ocean...
AATGCACCTCCTGAGCTTCATTCTCGCTCTCGCACTCCTCGCCTTGGGAAGTATCGGCCTGCAGGATGCAGGTTCAGCAAAGGCCCTTCAATCACAGGCGATGCCCGGCCTCTTCTTCGGAGGAGCTATCCTCATTGCCTCTCTCTATGGGATCCGGGAACGCCGCCACGGGCTGGCAGGCGCTTCCTTTCTCGCCTTCCTCGCTTTTCTGACCAGCGCATCAAGCATGATTCCAGCCGTGACTGGAGGAACTTTCGCGTGGTCCCGGGTTGACCACCGCTCCGCCTTCCTTGTCGTTCTCCTGTGCGCGCTTTACCTCGGAGCAGCCTTCTGCAGATGGAAGAGAACGCGCCGGCAGCATGCTATTGAAAAGCTTCGGGACGGCATGTCCTGAAGTGCTGCAACCCTTTACCCCGGCAGTCCGGAACAGGATTTACACTGTCATCAGTTCCTGCTCTTTCTCGGAGAGCTTTTCGTCAATCTCCTTCGTGTAGGTGTCAGTGAGTTGCTGCACATCGGCCTCAAAGTCATGCATCTGATCCTCGGTCAGAACATTGTCGTTTTTCATCTTCTTGGCAGCATCCATGCCCTCCTTCCGGTTTGCCCTCACCCTGATCCGGGACTCCTCCGCCATATTTCTGATAACCTTTACCAGTTCCAACCTGCGCTCCTCGGTGAGTTCCGGAATAGGCAGGCGAATCACCTTGCCATCGCTGACCGGATTCAGCCCAAGTTTTCCATTCTCACGAATAGCACGTTCGATATCCCCGGTTACGCTTGGGTCAAAAGGTTGCACCATGATGGTACGGGGCTCAGGGGTGGTAATAACCGCGAGTTCCTTGAGCCGCATGTTACTGGCATAGGACTCTACATGAACCTCCAGGTTTTCGACCAGACTCGGGGAGGCCTTGCCTGTCCTGACTCCGACAAACTCCTGTAACATGTGCTCCACCGCCTTTTCCATGGCGTCGGCTACTTCCTTCTTACTGCTCTCCGGATCCATTGTGATTTTCAGTCGGTTTATCTTCTAGCTTCCTGATCTTACCCGGCACAGACGATCGTGCCAAGCCCTTCACCCCGCAGGGCTCGCTCAATATTTCCCGGTTCTCCCAGGTCAAACACTATGATCGGCACATTATTGTCCATGCAGAGACTGAAAGCCGTTGAATCCATGACCTTCAGGCGCTTGGTAATACACTCGTGGAAAGTCACTGACTCATAGCGTTCCGCATCCGGGTCCTCCTTCGGATCAGCCGTGTAAACGCCATCGACCATTGTAGCCTTCAGAATAACATCTGCGCTCATTTCGCTGGCGCGCAACGCGGCAGTTGTGTCCGTCGAAAAGAAGGGGCTTCCCGTTCCCGCCGCGAAAACCACCACTCTCTTCTGGTCAAGATGCCGACTGGCCTTCCGACGGATAAATGGTTCCGCAACGTTTTTCATTTCGATGGCCGACTGCACGATGCACATCACCCCTCGCTCCTCGAGGGCAGCTTGCAAGGCCAGGGCATTCATTACCGTCGCCATCATTCCCACGTAATCCGCGGTGGCCCGGTCCATCCCCCGGGCACTGGCAGCTGCTCCTCTCCAGAAATTTCCTCCTCCTACCACGATCCCCAGTTCGACATCCGATTCGAGCGCCACCGAGATCTCGCTCGCGATACGCCCCACGATCTCTGGTGAAATATTATCCGTGCTGCCCGGTTCCCGCAACGCCTCTCCGCTCAATTTCAATATCGCTCTCTTGAAAGAACGTCCCTTTTCATCCATATACAGTCAGAAGGTTGGAGCATTAAATCAACCCCCTCCATCTCTGGAAAGCTAAAAGGCAGGGACCTGCCAGCAGACTTGTGATCTTCCGGAAATGCAACCCGGGTGACAACCTTGGAGCCGGGACAGCTGAAACGAAATTTCCGGCGGGAAATCAGACGACGGTCACCCATCCGCTTCCGAGCCCTCGTCCGCGGCATCGCCAATCCTGAACCGCCGCGCAAGATTCGTTAGTCCAGCATTACCCTCCGTCGTGCCCCTGATGCCAATTGAGACTCCAAGAGACACGTCCTCCGCATCTCGAAAATAGTCCCTGAGAGTGCGCTCTATTGCAATGATTGAGAGCTTCAGCACCTGCCGGGCGGTAAGATCCAGGTCCTCCTGCAGAGTGAATTTGCTGACATCAAGTCGAACCAGCAACCTGCTTCCCTTCATCTCTGCTCCAAGAGCGACCCTGCAAAGATTCAGAAGATTCGCATCCTTGACCTCATAACCCTCCCCATTGGTCGCGATTCGGTGAGGCACGGCAATCGCCTTCACCAGGTCTTCCGGCATTGCTCCAGTTACGGCGTAGGGACGGGACATGACCGCAGCCTGCACCGGGTCGTCCAACCCCAGGGTCTCCCCAACCCCATCCGTCCCATGCAGTGAGAGCGGTTGATGAAGATTGACCACTTCCAGCGTAACTGCCCAGCCAGGCAAGCTCAGCAGGAAGATTGCGGCCATAACCCTCACAAGCATAGTTCCATTCTGTGCCTATCAGGCAGGACCTGCCAGCGAAAAGAAGCATTGCCCGACAAGGAGGGCATTGCCCCTGATTACCTCCCCAACCGGCAACCGCTTTGCTCCTTCAAGTTGCAACTCGTCAAAACGGAGGGCGCCTTCCCCGCAGGCGACCGTAAGACCGGAAGAACTCACCTCAATCACCTCTCCAGCAACCGCGTCACCCGCACGCTTCTCTACTTTTGCCCCGGGAAAGAGCTTCACCCGTCTTGCCCTGCCTCTGTTATCCTTGAAGCATGTATACGAACCCGGCCATGGATCATGAGCGCGGATCCGTCTCTCCAGAAGATCCGCTGCTTGCTCCCAGTCGAGATCCCCGTCACGCCGGTCTAACCGGGGCGCGTAGGTCGCCAGACTGTCGTCCTGCGGACTGCCTGTCAACTTACCGTCCACCACCCCTTCGAGGCATTCCTTCAGCACACCCGGAGCCATCTCTGCCAAGCGGTCATGCAAGGAGCCTCCGGTCTCGTCTCCGCGCAATGGGATTGCCCTTTTCGTTATGATGTCACCTGCGTCGAGTTCCTCCACCATTTCAATAATGCTGATGCCGCTCTCTCCATCCCCATACTTGATCGCGGCTTGGATGCATGATGCTCCCCTGTGGCGAGGGAGGAGCGAAGCATGAACGTTAATGCAACCGTGATGCGGCATCTGAAGAACAGCGGAAGGAAGAATCTGGCCATATGCCATCACAACGATCAGATCCGGTTTCAGCCGGGAAATCCCTTCGATCTCTTCCTCCATGCGCAACTTCTCCGGTTGCACCACTGGTATACCAAGATTGACGGCCTCTTTCTTTATTTCTGGCGGGCAGGGCGTGGAGCTTCGACCCACCGGTCGATCAGGCTGTGTCACCAACCCGACCAAGCCGCCCTCTCCAGCCATCATGCGGAATGAAGGCAGGGCTATCTCGCCAGTCCCCATGAATAACTTCCGCATGACGTGACTCCAAAGGCTGATTCAAGGGGTTACTGGATCAAACCTTCTCACCCTTAAGCCCATAACCTCACACGAGCACCTTGGACATCTCCCTGTAGACGTCCAACTTGACGATCTCCGCTATTATGTCCCCAAGCACCTCGACAGGTTGCTTGGTCGCATCGATTTCGCTGACCTTCCCCTCATAATACTCAATGAGAGGGCGGGTCTCTTTCTCATAAGTCTCGATCCTGTGTGAAATGACTTCATCGCTTGCGTCATCATAGCGATTTTCCTTCAAGGCCCGCTTCCTCATGCGACGCGCAAGTTCCTCACGATTTGGACAAGTAAGATGAATGACCCGGTGTACCTCCAGGTAGTCAGAAAGGATCTTCGCCTGCCTCACATTGCGGGGAATACCATCCAGAACCATGATATCGATATCCGGCTTGTAGAGATAGGTCTCGATCCAGTTATCGACCTGCACCTTCCAGAGGTTGATGGTCAACTCATCAGGCACGAGCTCTCCCTTGCTGGAAAATTCCACGAACTGCTGACCAAGTTCCGTCCGCGTGTCGAGCGACCGGAAAAGGTCTCCACAGGCACAATGAAAAAACCGGGGAACAGTGCCAAGAACCTTGCCCTGGGTGCCTTTCCCTGCACCGGGGGCTCCGACAATAAGGACCGAGGGATGAAGCTTGCGGGATTTTTCGCTCACAATTTCGTGTTTTGAGGGGCGGGACGCTACTGCTGAATCTTCCGACCTCCAAGCTTGAAGTCAACCCTCCACCGTAATTTCAGGTGTCGGTTGCTCGGGAGTCCACCCAATCTCTCCAAACTCAATGATCCCGTAATCCACCATCAACCAGTAGAAGAACGGAAGCGGCACAAGCATCGCAACATCAACAAGAACCCGGAGAGAGCGCTCGGAGAACAAGTGGCGTAGAAGAACAAGAAATGCGAGACATCCGGCACCAACCATGACGGAAAGGTAAAAGGCCTTGTGGGTCTGCAGGGTGTAGTCAGTTGCTCGGATCGCCAACCAGTAGCAAGCCCCAACCAGGGCGAGAAGCAGCAGGAGAAGCACCCCCTTTTCGGCTTCACGGCGCTCCTCTCCCTCAGCATCATCCTTGCCCCCTTCCGGAGACTCCCAGTGGTCGATCGCAAACATGTTAATCATGCAGAGTCCGGCAAAAACGATCACTTCAGGAGACATTGCAAGATCCAGGACAGAGAGCTCCCTCCGGAAATGCACCCCTACCGTAGTCCCATAAGCAAATGCCAGTCCGGCGAGAATATTCTTGAACCAGGACACGCCCTGCCTCGCATCCTGATAACTAACCACAAAGTAGGCCACCACCGGAAGAAGCACAGGCCACCCATACCCAAGCAGTCCACGCGATTGTGAAAGCATCAGGAGGAAGGCCCCGACACAACCCGCCAGCAGGGCGATTTTCATGGGGTTCCTGAACTGCCGATGAAACCGGTGCCGCAGGGGTATTGATCCACTTTCCTTCCGTATACCTCTCGAATCCATGAGGCGATCTGCCACATAGATACACCAGACCGCCAGCGCCAGAAACCATGGCAGGGATGGTTGATGGTATCTCACCAGCCAGACCTGCTTGAATATCCAGAACCACGCCAACGCAACCAGTGGGGCGTCGAGACTGAGAAGATTAGGCCAGATCCAGAGGGGGCGGCGTGACATGGCTTTGGCCAAACATTCACCCTGAATACGAACAAATCAAGACTGTTTGCCTCAGCTTTCCCCTAACTGGGTATTCCAGACAAACGGAGGAATCCCCGATCCGATCGCATCGGCAATCGCTCGCAGCAATTCCGTCTCGGAGTTCGTGAGGATCCCATCCTCGGCGGCGGCCAGGCAACACATCTGCAGGATCGTCTTTTTCGCAATCGGGGGAGCTTCTTCAAATTCTGCAAGTGCCGCTGTCAGCATCCGGGGATCGAGCTCCTCGTCCGGGAGAAGACGAGGCTCCCAGCTCCCATGGGGATCGCACCCCGTTACTGCCGAGTTAAATGCCCGCTTCGCGTTTTCCCCGTCTCGCTCCAGTGACGCCATCACCGATAGCAGCACATTACCCGCACGGAAAAGATCTCCCATCCTCTCCACGGGAGCGACCCCAGCACGGGAAACCTGTCCGAAATGTCCGTATAGATGCCTGGTCAGCACATGATTCAGCATGAATTCAAAGAGATCGATCTTCCCGTCAGCTCCCGCCACCCAGTCGAGCGTGCTCGCCAGGCGATCATACTCCGCCCTGCTCAGCCTGCGCAAAGTAGGTATGCAAAGATCCAGCAGTGCGATTTTCTCAGCGGAGTGAAGGGGCTCCATGGCCTGCTGCCACTCACAAACTCTCTCAGAATACTCTGAACCCATCCCCTTGCGCAGACCGGAAACCTGCTCCTCGCGCAAATGCGAATCCCTCGAAATAAGCATGGCGAGGACGACAACCTGAGCCTCCCTGCGGTCCCTTGCGGCATTCAACCAGAGAGGGTCGATTCCATCCCGGATCCGTTGCCCTGCCTCCAGTTGTCCCAGGCCATCCTCTCCAAGATTGCTCACCACCTCTGCAGCGTTAACGGATTGCTGCTCCACCCCACTTGACTGCCTCTCCTCCGTCATCCTGTGAGGCTCTTCCGGTTTCCCAAGCCACTCCTTGTTGTAATCCTCCCGAGGGGACCCAGATTCCGGGGCCGGGGCAAACTGCGAAACCGCTGCGAGGTTCCCCCTGCCCTGCCCTGCCAGTTCAACATCGGGGAGCGACACGGAATCAAAATATATGTCCGAGGAGGTCGGTTGGAGGGCATGGATCCTCTCCCGGAGCGGAGGATGGGTAGCCAAGCCCCATCGGAAAAGACTTCCTTCTGCAAAGAATATGTGACTCACCGCAGAACACTGGGGATTACGCATCCGGGAGCGATCCTGCCATCCCCCGATTTTTCTGAGAGCACCTGTAAGCCCCCCTGTATCCCGGGTGAATTGAACAGCCGATGCATCAGCGAGAAATTCCCGCTGGCGGGACACCGCAGCCTGGATCAACCGGGCAAAAAAACCTCCCACCGCCCCAACCAGGAAGAAAACAAGACCGATCAGCAGGACTACGAGCATGGCTGATCCCCCACTATCCCTCTTGCCGACCCTCGTATAACGCATGCTGTGAAGCAGGATACGCCCCACGATCATGAGGATCAGGATTCCGTAGATGAACCCGATCAGGCGCATGTTCAGGCGCATATCGCCATTCCGGATGTGGCTGAACTCGTGCGCGACAACGCCCTGCAACTCGGAGCGGGAAAGCAACTCCAGACACCCCCGGGTCACCCCTATGACCGCGTTAGACGGATCTGTTCCCGCCGCGAAGGCATTGATTCCGGATTCCTCGTCCATGAGATAGACCAGGGGCACCGGGGTTCCTGATGCGATCGCCATCTCCTCAACGACGTTCAGAAGCTGACGCTCCCTGAAATCCCCTGTATCCGGAAGAACCGGTCTACCCCCAAGGCTCTCCGCCACCGCCCTGCCTCCTTGCCTCAACTGGGCCGACTTGTAAGCCGTCCCCCCGAGAATCAGGATAAGAGTGACCCCCGACACGAGCCCAAAAAGACCCGGCTCCCACAACTCAATTCGATGGCCCGCCAACTTCAAACCCCAGAATACCCCGAGGTAACCAACCAGCACGATGGATACGATCGCGCCAATAAAATACACAACCAGCCACTTGGTCCTGCGACGAGCCTGGTCCTGTGCTTCGAAAAAGTTCACCACCCGTGCAGACAGGATTTCTCTGCGTAAGAATACCGCGAGACCTTCGCCTCCTGGCAGACCTCCATTATTCCTCCTCAGTCAAAGCTTACCTTTACCACCTCGCGCTCTTCCTCATTCGTGATCTCGAAGAGAACGGCTTCCTTGAAACTGCAGAGCCCGGCGATAATATTGGTGGGGACTGTTTCCCTCTTGGTGTTGTAGTTTGTTACCGCATCGTTGTAAGCCTGACGTGAAAAGCTGATCTTATTCTCGGTGGTAGTCAGTTCCTCACTTACCTGCATCATGTTCTGGTTCGACTTGAGGTCAGGGTAGGCCTCTGCGAGAGCAAAGAACTTACCCAGCATGGACCCGAGGCCAGCCTCTGCGGCCATCATTCCCTGCATCCCTCCAGCATCATCCGGACTCAATCCCTCCCGCGCGCTGCTGGCTGCATTACGGGCCTGGATCACCGCCTCAAGCGTTTCACGCTCGTGCTTCATGAACGACTTCGCCGTCTCCACGAGGTTCGGTATGAGATCGTGCCTTCTCTTTAGTTGCACATCAATCTGAGCAAAGGAGTTCTTGTAAATATTGCGCAATCTTACCAACCCGTTGTAGGCGCCAATAGCCCAGAGGATCAGCGCAAACAGCACCACTCCAAAAACGATAAGTGCAATCGTCCCTCCCCCCAGTGAAGCCACGGTATTAAAAATAGTTTCTCTCATGATTCAAGTTGGACCACATTAACGCACTCCCGGCGACACTCCATTACAAAAGAGCCCCTTCTTTGCACCAGTCACAGAGGACCAGCCATGATCAGTCCTGCTTCCGAAATATCTGCCGTAGAGTTTGCCGTTATTGACTTCGAGTCAGCGGGGGCCACCCGGGGGCGCACAGACGTCCCGGTCCAGATCGCCATTACACTCTGGAATCCGGTCAAGGGCCTCGGCGAATCTCTCTGCTCCTTTCTCTCTACCGACCAGAAAATCACCTGGGCCGCAGGAAAAACACACGGGATCAGCGCAGCCGACCTGGTTGACGCCCCATCCCTCCTCTCCCTCTGGCCCGAGGTACGGCGACTCCTGTCAAACCGGGTAGTTGTTGCCCATGGACACGGCACCGAAAAACGATTTCTCCGGAACTTCCCAGGACACAAGTTCGGCCCCTGGGTAGACACTCTCAGCCTGGCCCGGGCAGCCTGGCCCGGGTTGGCCTCGTTCACCCTCGGAGACCTCTGCTCCGACTTTGGCCTCGTCTCAACCCTTGATGAAATTCATCCCGATCGTCGTTGGCACGACGCTCTCTATGACGCCACTGCTTCAGCTCTCCTGCTGGACTATCTGGTCACCACTCTGAGCCTCTCGGGCAAGCCACTGGACCTGCTGCTCCACCCGGACCTCTCCCGGTGGAAAGCCCTCAGGCCTTCGTAGTTCCTTGCCAAGCGAACCCATCGCGTCCAGAACCTGCCTGCAGAACTTTCATCGTGCCCCAAGTCACCGTCAACCTTCCCGGACGCTCCTATGACATCATTGTCGAACAGGGCAGCATCAGCGATGCGGGCGCCCTGATAAGAAAGGCTGGCCTTGTCGGGCGTGCTGCGCTCATTGCCGATGAGAATGTTGCCCGGCATTACAGCGAGTCCGTCCAGGCTTCCCTCGAGGCAGCCGGTTTTGAGACAACCTGCCACCTCCTTCCTGCTGGCGAGAGCTCCAAGTCAATGGAGCAGACCGAAACTCTCTGTCGCTCACTCATCGAACATCGCCACGACCGGGGCAGCTTCGTGATCGCCCTTGGAGGGGGCGTCGTCGGGGACCTCGCGGGGTTCGTAGCCTCCATCTTTTACCGGGGGATCCCCTTCGTTCAGATTCCCACCACCATCGTCGCTCAGGTCGATAGTTCGGTGGGCGGAAAAACAGGAGTGAACGTGCCCGAAGGAAAGAACCTCCTGGGAGCCTTTCACCAACCTCGTCTTGTCCTCGTCGACCCCGCGGTCCTGAACACCCTTCCCTCCAAGGTATTTCGTGAGGGATTCGCGGAGGTCATCAAACACGCCGCCATCCGGGATGCTGCCATGCTCTCCGAACTCGAGGCCATGGACCCGGATAACCAGCAGGTCTCGCCCGAACTCATCGCCGCCAACCTCTCGATCAAGGCCCGGATCGTGGAAGAGGACGAGCAGGAGACCTCGGGCACCCGCGCCCTTCTCAATTTCGGACACACCATCGGGCACGCCATCGAAGCCACTGCCGAATACGGCACCCTCCTTCATGGGGAGGCCATCTCCCTTGGGGTACGGGCCGCTCTCTATCTCTCCGAGAAGAGGGCCAACCTCCCACCCGGGGACACCGCCCGACTTCTCCGCCTCCATGAGCACTGGGGACTCCCCCTTGTCCTCGAACTTGATCTTGGCACCGCCGCAATCATGGCCGCCCTCGCCCGGGACAAGAAATTCTCCGAAGGAGGAATCCGCTTCGTTCTCCTGCGTAAACTAGGCGAAGCCTTCGTCTCCGACGAGGTCACCCGGGAAGACCTCCTGGAGGCCATCGAGCACATCCGCACCCCAGTGCGGCAGGCTTAGCACCCGGCCCTTCTCTTCTTACTCGTTCTCCTCTTCCGCAAACGCCTTCCGCGGGAAACGCACACGGTCGACAAGATGCTGAACTTCCGGTGGCGGCGGCTTGGTCGCGAGTGAAATTCCAATCGCGAGAACAAAATTGATAACCATCCCGAAGGTGCCAATTCCCTCAGGGGAAATCCCGAACCACCATTCATTCTCACCGGCTGCCTTATTGATGAACTTGAAGTAAACAATGTAACTCGCAGTAAAGAGAAGACCTACAATCATCCCCGTCACAACCCCCTGCATATTCGCCCGTTTCCAGAAAATCCCGAGGATGATGGCCGGGAAGAAGGAGGACGCGGCCAGACCGAACGCAAAGGCCACCACCGCCGCGACATAATCCGGTGGATTCATTCCGAAATACCCGGCCACGACAACTGCCCCTCCAGCCGCGATTCGAGCAAGGAGAAGTTCCTGCTTTTCACCAAGGTCCGGCTTCATCGTCTTTTTGACGAGGTCGTGCGCCACCGCGGTTGAGATTACCAGCAACAACCCCGCAGCCGTCGAAAGCGCAGCCGCCAGACCACCCGCGGCCACAAGTCCGACCACCCAGTTCGGCAACTTCGCGATCTCCGGGTTAGCCAGCACCATGATGTCACGGTTCACCGTCAACTCATTCATCTCAAGCTCCGGGAAATCCGCAGCATTCTTCTCTGTCTTACCGGTGTACTGGATAATTCCATCACCATTCTTGTCGTCAAAGGTGATCAAGTCCGTGGCCTCCCAGTTCTTGAACCATGAGGGCATTTCCGAATACGGCTTGTTGGATACCGTATCGAGCAGATTCGAGCGGGCGAAGACCGCAACCGCCGGAGCCACCGTATAGAGGATTGCGATGAACAAGAGGGCCCAGAACGCAGACGTTCTCGCCGCCTTCACCTTCTTTACCGTGTAGAACCGGACAATGACATGCGGCAACCCGGCAGTACCCAGCATGAGGGCCGCCGTGATACAGAACATGTCGAACGTTCCCTTTTGGCCCTCGGTATAGTTCCCAAACCCAAGCTCCGTGGACATCCCATCGAGGCGGTCCAGCAGATACATTCCACTATCCTTGTATTCACCACCAAACCCCAGTTGCGGGATCGGGTTTCCTGTCATCTGGATCGCGATGAAAATGGCTGGCACCGTAAATGCAAAGATCAGGACACAATACTGCGCTACCTGGGTGTAGGTGATCCCCTTCATCCCCCCCATCACCGCGTAGAAAAATACGAGCCCCATCCCGATCAACACCCCGGCCTCCTTGTCAACTTTCAGGAAACGGGAAAAGACAATTCCAACCCCCTGCATCTGCCCACAAACGTAGGTGAAGGAGACGAATATCGCACAGAGTACAGCCACTAACCGGGCAATATTAGAGTAGTAACGATCGCCAATGAAATCCGGCACCGTAAACTTCCCGAAGCGACGCAAATAGGGAGCAAGCAAAAGAGCCAGGAGAACATACCCACCTGTCCACCCCATGAGGTATCGGGCTCCATCACGCCCCGCGAACGAGATAATACCCGCCATTCCAATGAATGAGGCCGCGCTCATCCAGTCAGCAGCGGTTGCCATCCCGTTAGCCACCGAGGGCACTCCCTTTCCGGCAATATAGAACTCCCCGGTTGACTTCGCTTTGGCCCAGATAGCAATCCCGATGTAGAGGGCGAAGGTAACAACTGCAATTCCCAGCGTCCACTTCTGAACCGGATCCATCGCCGCGAGGTGCAAACTATTGAAAAGCAGACTATGCATCGTCACCCTCCCCGCCGAGCAATTCCCGATCCAACTTGTTCATCGCAAAGACGTAGACCGCGATAAGCACGAGAAAAACATAGATGCTGCCCTGCTGCGCAAACCAGAACCCAAGCTTGAAACCGGTTCCGGGAATCCGGATCTTATCAAGCTGATCCACAAACAGGATCCCGCAGCCGTAGGAAACGATAAACCAGACGGTTAGCAATCCTCCCAGCCAGCTCAGGTTTTTCCGCCAGTATCTGGCACGGTCTTGCTCGGTTGTAGAGCCGCTCATCCCCTTGGGTCTAACAACGCCAACCCAGCGTGGGAAGGCTTTTCAGGCAAGACGGCTGTGAGTAAGTAGTCCGAAAGAGAGCGCTTTCCGGCTTCCCAATCCCGCCGCCGGATGCAAATCTCCGTATGCGATTATGGCGTCTTCTTCTCCCTTTTTTATTGGCTTTGAGGATCTTCCCGACGACGGCTGCCTGCTGATTCCCGGGCGACTTCCCCACCCCGAACTCCTCGCTCTTTCGAGCCGCCTCAAGACCCGCCCGGTTACCTGGTTGATTGAAGAGGGGGCCATGGTTGAACCTGCCACCCAGGAGTATCTCGCAGGAGAAGACGTCTTGGCCGCAACGTTCTCCCGGAACGACGACCCTGCGGCAGTCGGAGGGGCTCTCCGCCAGAAAATCGAGAATAACGCTCTTCTGATCTTTATTCCCGGTGATGCAGCAGCACGACCCGGGACGGCCTGCCATATTCCCCCTGATCAACTCGCCTTCCTCTGTGCCCTTTCCCTCCCAACGATCCCAATCGCAGTCTCACGTCCGAACGAACTTCGCCTCGCCAGCGAGTCTCCTTCCGCGCTGCCGTCTTCGGTATTTGTCCTCGGAGATGCGATCTCTTCCAATGACATCAGTGTTCCCCTCTACCAGGAGAACCTGCTGAGGGCAGCGGAAACCTCTTTCAGCTCCAGACGGTTCCTTGAAGGATCCCTGGCAGAAAACCTTCTCATCGGACTGAAGAGGCATGGGCACATCTCCATTCACGACGGAACCGATGACAGCTCCCTTCCCTATGGCAAACTCCTCGCTGCCGCGATCGTTCTCTCCAAGGAGATCAAGAAGGCGACCAGCAAAAAGCGCGTCGGCATCATCCTTCCACCCGGAAAGGGAGGAATGCTTGCGAACATCGCGGTTCTCTTCGCCAACAAGATCCCGGTCAACCTGAACTTCACCGCCTCCCAGGAAGCCGTGGAGTCAGCCATTCGCCAGGCCGATCTCGACAAGTTCATTACGGCGGACCCCTTCGTCCGGAAGGTGCCCACCTTCCCCTGGCCTCCCACCAGGGACCTCCTGCTGGTCGAGCGAATCCTCCCGACTATCAAGGGATCCATCGCCAAGTGGTTTATTCTCTCCAAGATCATCCCCACCTCACTCCTGTCGATGATCCTCGGCCTGAAGAAAGGCGGACGAGGTGACGACGAGGCGATCCTGCTCTTCACCTCCGGTTCCTCAGGTGAACCGAAAGGAGTCCCCCTGAGCCACCGCAATGTTCTTGGCAACGTCTGTCAGTTCGGCACCAGACTTTCGCTCCCGTCTGATGCCGGAATTCTGGGGGCTCTTCCCCTCTTCCACTCCTTCGGGTGCACCGTAACCCTCTGGTACCCCATCATTGAAGGCGCGAAACTGGTCACCTATCCCAGCCCCCTTGAAACCAAGAGGCTCGCGGAACTCATCCATGAGCACCAACTCAACCTTCTCCTTGCTACTCCTACCTTCCTCCGGGGCTACATGCGCCGGGTGGACCCGGAACTCCTGGCCTCCCTCGACTTCGTGGTCACCGGTGCCGAAAAACTCCCCTCCAATCTTGCACGGGCCTTTGAAAAGAAGTTCGGCAAGCTTCCCTTCGAGGGCTACGGGTTGACCGAGACCTCCCCGGCGACCAACGTCAACCTCCCGGAGGCCGCTCCTCCGACCCCCGAAACCCCGGTAATTGCGAGTAGCAAGCTTGGTTCGGTAGGGCCCTTCCTCCCCGGTATCGCAGTCAAACTCACGGATACGTCGACGGATGAACAACTGCCCGTGAATGAAAGCGGGATCATCTGGCTGCGCGGTGCGAATGTCTTCCCCGGTTATCTCAACCGGGAGGACCTGACCAGCGAGGTCATTATCGATGGATGGTTCAAGACCGGTGACGTGGGGCGTCTCGACGAAAATGGATTTCTCTATATCGAGGGCCGCATGTCGCGCTTTTCAAAGATTGCCGGTGAAATGGTTCCTCATGAGGCAGTCGAGGGGCACCTTAACAAGATTCTCGGACTTGATGGAGAAGAGGAACGCAAGATTGCCGTGGTAGGACTTCCCGACGAACAGAAGGGAGAGGTCATCGGCCTGCTCTCCGCGGTCCCTACCGAAACACCCGAGCAGGATATCGTGGACTGGCGCCACAAATTGATGGAGGAAGGAATACCCTCCCTCTGGTGCCCGAAGAGCATCATCCCGGTAGACGAGATCCCCGTCCTGGCTTCGGGCAAACTCGACCTCAAGGCCTGCGATCAACTCGCTCGGGCAAGCCATGATCGCGACTCCGATGCCGGAGCCTGAATCCCGCCCCGCTACCTGGCTCAAACCGCACTTTGAGGCTGCTGGCAACCGCCTCAGCTTCGAGCGCTTCATGGAGCTATGCCTTTACGATCCGGACCACGGTTACTACAGCAGGCATGTTCGAACCGTCGGGACTGATGGAGATTTCGCGACCACCCCGACTCTCTCCCCTCTCCTTGCAGAGGCCCTCGCCCATTCCATTCGCGACTCAGGGTTGCGCGATATCATCGAGGTTGGGCCTGGAAACGGAGCCCTCGCCAATGCCCTTGTGCCCCGAATCCGAACCCCTTTCCTGACACTCCGGAAGAAGGTGCGTTACCATGTGGTCGAACCTTCCCCGCGCCTTCAGTCCCTTCTGAGGAAGTCCCTCGGTCGGGCGACAACCTTTCACCCGGATGTGAAGACCGCCCTGCGCGCCGCAGGCGGCACGGCATTCATTCTCTCCAATGAGCTTGTGGACGCCTTTCCTGTACGGGTCTTCCAGAAAAGCGATCCCGGGTGGCGGGAACTTGTTCTTTCTCTCGAAAAGGAAGGTATCAGGGAGCGGTGGGACCCCGTTGATCAACTACCGGATTCAACCCTGTTCGAAGAGTCGTGGGCATCCGGACAACGCGTCGAAATACACGCCAGTTATCGCCGATGGCTGCAGGAATGGTTACCGGAGTGGAAGAAGGGACGCCTTCTTACCGTCGACTACGGGGGCAGTCCGCGCGATATCTACCACCGGAGCCGCGCGGGCACCATCCGGGGCTACTTCCAGCACGAGCGCATTACCGGGAGAGACCTCTACCGACTCGCAGGAAGGCAGGACCTCACTGCAGACGTGAACTTTGAAGACCTCATTCGCTGGGGAGAAGAATGCCATCTCCAGACCACCGCTTTTCTGACCCAGGAAGAATACTGCCGCTCACTTCTTCACCCCTCTTCTTCCCGCGAGGACTACTTTCTTACCGATCCCCACGGGGCTGGAACCGCCTTCAAGGTGCTCGAGCAGACACGTCTTTAAGTGAAAACTGTCAACCCCTGATAGACTGGTATACGATAGGCCCATGTCACGACTCCTCGCCGGCATTTTAATGCTCGCTCCCGCAGCTCCGGCATTTGAGTTGCCCGGGGACTGTTCACAGGTCGTAGTGGGTATTACCAGCACCTGGCAGAGTTCGCATGTCACGGTTTCCGTCTACGAGAAGGGCCCTGGCGGAACCTGGAAAAAGGCGGCAGGGCCCTGGGACGGTCGCTGCGCTAAAAAGGGCCTGGCGTGGGGACACGGTCTTCACCCCGTCTCTCCCGACTCGCCCCGGAAATCCGAGGGTGACTGGCGGACTCCTGCAGGGGTCTTCCGGATCGGAGGAGCATGGGGATACCACAAGACGATCAGAAAACATCCCGGATTAGCCTATCGCCGGGTGACAACCCGTGACCTCTGGGTGGAAGATCCATCCTCGAGATACTACAATCGCCACCTGATCCTCGGGCATGAACCGGGCAAGCCATGGGAGAAAAAGGCCCAGATGCGCCAGGACGACTACCCGCATTCGCTCAAACTCTACATCGCCCATAACACCTATCCAAAACCCGTTCCCGGGGCCGGATCCGCAATTTTCTTTCATATCTGGCGCGATGAGGGAGCCAAGCCCACCTCGGGTTGCACCACCATGGCTGAAAAGCACCTCCGCACTCTCATCGCCCGCGTAGACCCCGGACGGAATCCTCTCTACGTCCTCCTCCCCAGGGAGGATTACGGCGCCTTGCAAAAACCTTGGAAGCTTCCCTGAAATCTCCAGAAAGCAGGGCTCATCAGCGATTAACTCCTTGACCCGACCTCTCCTCGCCCCTATTTCCAAGCGCCCTCCGCGGCGCCTCGGGCGACCGGACGGAACCTCACAACAACTCCCATGGCCACTACCGAAGTCATTCTGCGCGAGAAGATCACCGGACTTGGATCCGAAGCCGACGTGGTCAAGGTGAAGGCAGGCTACGCCCGGAATTACCTTATCCCGAACGGCAAGGCATTTGAGGCCACCAAGGGCAACCTCCGGAACCTGGAGTCCCTGCAGTCCAAGCGCGCACAACGGGAAACAGAGGAACTCTCCGAGGCTCAGGAACTCGCAGGAAAAATTAGCCGCCTGAAACCCAAGTTTACCCTTGAGACTGGTCAGGGAGGCAAGGCTTTCGGTTCCATCACCAGCATGGATATCCATAAGGAACTTGAGGATAAAGGCATCTCTCTCGAGCGGACCGCCATCAAATTGGACAAACCCCTCAAGCGTTCCGGCAAAAGCGAGATCGAGATCAAGCTTCATTCGGAGGTCACAACCACCCTCACTGTCACGGTTGAGACGGATGAGACCGCTGCTCCCACAAAGGAGGAAGACCACTCCGCTGCCAGTTAAGCCTGGCTCCGCTCAACTCTTCCGGAGCAACCCCGGACCCTGGTCTCTATCCCATCCGGAGAATCCGGCAGGATAGTTTGAGATCCCCAACCTAAGGGCTCCCAGGAATCTAACAATTAGGAGAGTTCTGCCCCGGGTTCTCCACACTCGAGGCGTCACTCCCATGTCCTTCCTGCCCTGAAATCTCCGGGCCTTGAGGCCGGGCCCATTCTAATCCACATTATTTAGGATGTACTGATTAAATCTTGCACCCGTTTAGATTCGATCGATGCTCCAAGACAGTAGTTTCTTCCACCCATGCCGTCCGAAACGCCCCAGAAAAAGGATTCTCCCCGCCTGCAGGTAGTAGAACCTGGCAACGAGGGGGCTGCACGTGCCCTGCCCAATGCGACCGGCCCGGAGAAAAGTATTCTGAGTTCGATGATGCAGGAGCCCACAGAATATATCGGGGCTGCCGTAGAGGAGCACCTTGCTCCTGGTCACTTTTACATCCCCGCCCACGGAACTCTCTATGAAGTTCTCCTCGAACTTTACGACAAGGGCCAACCCATCGAACTCGTTTCTCTTACCCAGTTACTAAAGGATCGTAACCTCCTTGAAAACCTCGGAGGTCCTGCAGAACTCACGGCAATCTACACCTACTCGCCTACCGCCGCGCACTTCCAGCACCATCTGGGAATCGTCAAGTCGAAGCATATCCTGCGCTCCGTGATCTCCTCCTGCACGGAGTCGATCAGCAAGGCCTACGAGGATCCTGAAGATGTGCAGGCCTTTCTCGACACAGTCGAAGCCAAAGTCTTTTCCATCAAGGAGGATTCGGATGTCCAAGGTGAAATCAAGGTCGGGGACCTGATCGAGGGAGTGATCGAGGTCCTCCAGCAATTCATGCACAATGAACGTCCTCTCGAGGGCGTATCTACCAAATACACCGAACTCGACCGGATGAGCAAGGGGCTCAAACCCGGTGAGATGTTCATTATCGCTGCCCGCCCCTCAATGGGGAAGACCTCGCTGATGATGAACATCGTCGAGCACGTAGCAATTGACCAGGAAATCCCTACCCTGGTGTTCTCCTGCGAAATGAGCGCGCAACAGATTGTCCAGCGCCTCCTTTTCTCAAGAGCTCGTTACAGCATGGCCAATCTCCGACCCGGCCTCCAACCGACAAAGGAAGAGCTCACGAATATCCTCGATGCCTCCAAGCAACTCAAGGCTGCGCCACTTTACATCGATGACACCCCCGCTATCCCGATCGGTGATGTCCGGGCAAAAGCCCGTCGTAAGAAGCGCGATTCCGAGATCGGACTTATCGCCGTGGACTACCTTCAACTGATGCGCTCCCAGTCCCGCCAAGCTGAGGGATCCCGGGAGCGGGAGATCGCTGAAATCTCAGCTGGATTGAAAGCCCTGGCCAAGGAACTGAATATCCCGATCATTGTCCTCGCGCAGTTGAATCGCGGCCCTGAGCAGAGAGGAGGAGCGCCACGAATGTCCGACCTTCGTGAATCCGGCTCCCTTGAACAGGATGCCGACCTGATCGGACTCCTCTATCGCCAGGAATACTACGATGATCCGACTGCCAATGGAGACGATGCCGATCAGGATCGTGATTCCAGCCAGGGCAAGGCCGAGCTCATTATCGCCAAGAACCGTAACGGCCCAACAGGCAATGTTGAGCTTACCTTCCGCAAGGAGCTCATGCGCTTTGAGACCAGGGCCGCAGAGCCCCATAACTAGGAATGAATCAATCCTTCCCTGCTTCCCGGACGTCACTCTTGCCGTTCCCGGGACCAGCAGGATACTTCCTCTCCGCGGATGCCCGTAGGGGCATTTAAATCTGGCTGAATCCGGCAAGTGGCGGGAATATACCCCCACCCAGCAGGACAAGAACCCTTCCTGCTGAAAAAACCCAATCAAATCCATCGTTAGAAAGCTCATCAAGGCGGCCTTCCAGATCCTGATCGTTATTGCGCATTGCATGTCGGCACATGCCGCAGGCACATCTGATATCGCCTATTTCGAGAAGCATATCCGCCCCCTTCTGGTCCAGCATTGCTACGAATGCCACTCCGCCGACTCAGATCAACTGAAGGGCGGCCTGCGGCTTGATTACCGTGAAGGGGTTCTCGCAGGTGGTGACTCCGGGCCCGCCGTAATTCCCGGTCGGGTCGGCAAGAGCCTGCTGATACAGGCGGTCCGACACTCGGACACAGAACTGAAGATGCCCCCGCGTACGAAACTCAATCCCAAACAGATCGAGCACCTTGAAAAATGGATCGCGATGGGTGCCCCGGACCCGCGTGACTCACCGGAAGGTTCAACAAAGGAGAAGCAACTCAACCTTGAAGCCGCGAAGAACTTCTGGTCCTTCCTCCCTCTTGCTGGAAAGGTTCCACCTGAGGTTACGGAAAGTCACTGGCCTTACACCGGAATCGACCGCTTCATCCTCTCGGCCCAGGAACAGAAGGGCCTCACCCCTGTTGCAGACGCCGATACGGCCACCCTTCTCCGTCGAATTTACTTCGACCTGATTGGCCTGCCACCTACTCCGGGACAGGCTGAAGCCTTTCTCCACGTCGCCAGCGACAACCGGCAGAAAGCCATTGCCGACCTCGTCGACGAACTGCTCGCCAGTCCCGACTTTGGCGTGAGATGGGCCAGGCACTGGCTTGATATCGCCCGCTTTTCCGAATCAACAGGAGGCGGGCGCACGCTCCTCTTCGGTGAGGCGTGGCGCTATCGTGACTACGTGGTTAATTCCTTCAATGCGGACAAGCCTTATGACCGGTTCATACGTGAACAGATCTCCGGAGACCTCCTGCCAGGGGAGAGCCTTCAAGAACGGCAGCAATCCCTCATCGCTACCGCCTTTCTCCTCCTCGGGCCCACCAACTATGAATTACAGGACAAGACTGTCCTCGAAATGGATATTGTAGACGAGCAACTCGACACCATGGGCAAGGCTTTTCTGGGATTGACGATTGGCTGCGCCCGATGTCACGACCACAAGTTTGATCCAATCAGCACAGAGGATTACTACGGGATGGCTGGAATCCTCAAGGGGGCAAAGGTGGTCATCCACAGCAACGTATCCACCTGGAACAAGCGACCACTCCCCGTATCCCCCGAGGCCGAGCAACGCGCGAAAGAGCGAAACAAGCGCATCGACTCCCTGCAAAAGGAAATTGCATCCCTCAAGAAATCCACAAATGGCAAAAAACAGACTGCAATACCCGTCGCCACCCTTTCGGGAATTGTTGTTGATGACCTCCAAGCCAGACTCAGGGGCGAATGGACCCGCTCAACGTCAAACCCCGGGTTTGTCGCCGACAATTACATTCATGATGGAGCCGCAGGAAAAGGCGAGAAGGAGGTCACCTACAAGGTCAAGATTCCAGGCGATGGGAAATTCGAAGTCAGAATCTCCTACACCGAAGGAACCAACCGGGATCGCAGGGTCCCCGTCCTCATTCGACACGCGGACGGAGAGGTCACCAAGCATGTAGACCAGACCAGACCTCCTCCCATAGACGGTAGCTTCATCTCACTGGGCACATACGATTTCCTCGTGGGCGAGTGGGAGGCCGTGGTCATCTCCAACCGGTCAACCACCGCGCACGTTATCGCCGACGCGGTGCAGTTTATCCCGGATGGAAGTGATGGTGGTACCGGGCAAAGCCCCCAAGAAACTTCAGCTCCCCAACTGCAGGAATTGAAATCCAGGATCAAGGCACTGGAAACCGAACTCAACACCCTGAAGGCAAAACCCTCATCATCACCCCAGGTCATTGCCGCGGATGAGGGCAAAAACCCGGGAAACATCAATATAGCCCTGCGCGGCAATGTCCACAACGTTGGCCCAAAGACTCCCCGGGGATTCATCAAGGCGCTCCAGAACTCACCCACACCAGAGTTCCCTCCGCATTCGAGTGGCCGGGCAGAACTGGCCGAATGGATTGCCAGTCCAGAAAACCCACTGACCGCCAGAGTATTCGTAAACCGTGTATGGCACCATCTCTTCGGCCGGGGAATCGTAAGCAGCGTCGACAACTTCGGCCATATGGGCCAGACCCCGAGCAACCTTGAACTTCTCGACTATCTTGCCCTTCGGTTCATGGAGGAGGACTGGTCGATCAAGAAATTGATCCGGCAGATCATCCTCTCGCGTGTTTACCAATTGAGCTCTTCCACCGACGCGGCGCAGGAAAAAATCGACCTCGAGAATATCCTCCACTGGCGTCAGAACCGCCGACGCCTGCAGGCAGAGGCTATCAGGGACTCAATCCTTGCCGTCAGCGGATCGCTCGATCGATCCCTCGGGGGAGCAACCGTCAAACCTGGCACAAAAACAGAATACGGCTACAAGTTCGAAGGAACCCGCAGAAGTATCTACACCCCTGTATTCCGCAATACACTGCCTGAGATCATGCAGGTCTTTGATTTTGCGGACCCAAATCTCGTCACCGGCAAGCGCACCACCAGCAGTGTCGCCACCCAGGCGCTCTTCCTGATGAATAATCCGTTCGTTCAGCAGCAGGCAAGGGCAGCATCGACGCGATTCCTGGCAGACAAAGCCCCGGG
>Ga0163180_10000589_pt1 | contig 21146 bp, 28 predicted proteins | sample AtlANTMetagenome_2_FD_109647 | JGI IMG/M metagenome (GOLD analysis project Ga0163180, IMG submission 109647) | Marine eukaryotic phytoplankton communities from the Atlantic Ocean - Atlantic ANT 4 Metagenome | ecosystem: Environmental > Aquatic > Marine > Oceanic | place: North Atlantic Ocean...
CATGTAAATATAAATCTACAATTTGAATGAAACTCCTCTACAGCAGTCCGTAAGGACAGTTGTACATCAGAAGTCGTATTGTCTGCCTCATCAATTATAACGACCTTGTGGGACGTGCTAGAGGTCAATGAGACTGTTGAAGCAAATGTTCTTATCTTATCCCTAACTGTATCTAAAAATCTTCCTTCATCTGATCCATTAATAACAATATAAGATGCTCCAATCTGATCACACACAGCTTTGGCAACAGTTGTCTTACCAATACCAGCAGACCCAGTTAATAAAAGATTAGGAATCTCACCTTGTTTAATGAATCCTCTGAACGATTCTTTAGTAATGTCTGGAAGAATACATTCATCAATTGTTCTGGGTCGATACTTCTCAACCCACAAGAATGCTTTATTTTCCATTAAGGTTCCAATGCAATATAATATGTTAAATCAAGACCTTTGTGTTTCCATTCTGTGATAAGATTCTTGGAAATTTTCACATCATAACCACCTGCTGCTACCCTAACATTATCCATCTTCATATACACCTCATATGATCCAGATGAATGTCCTTTTATTTTTTGTGAATACACATTACATGTAGGATCTTCTCTATCACATACCTCTAATTTAATAGATCCATCTTCATCTGATTTGAAAGATAAGTCTGGTAATTTATATGCACCTGCTCCTTTCTGTAAAGCAGCAAGATCATCTGGTTGAATACTAAATTCCATATCAGCAGAAGGAAAATGGATATCCTTTTCTGGTGCTGATTTCAATGTAATCTCTGGACTAGAGAAAAAATACCTTGCTGTATATGCTGCAGCTTTACCTCCTCCATGTATTGTTACATAAGAATCATTATCAAATTCAAGAACAGGTTCAATACCATTTACATCTTTGACAGTGAACAAGTCAATACCCTGTAAGAATTGACCTAGATCATAGATCCCAAAAGTTTGTGGAAAAACTTCTTCACATTCATATTCAGCAATAGCATTCTCACCAACACTTATAGTCTTGATCTTACTGCCCTTACGAAATAGAATAGAACTATTAATTGTAGCAAAATTTTTCAAGATTGCTTGTGTTTGTCTTGTAAGTATTACTTTATTTGTCATAATCAACTGTAAATGATGTAGCTCCAGTCTGGGCAGCATTTGCTGCTGCACGTTTGTCATTAAAGTGGAGCAGGAGCAATCCATAATGAATGATCTTTATGATATCCTTACGTGCTGTTCCTTTTCTATCGAAACGTGATGCATACTTAAGGACATTACTCCTACAGAATGCTTCAGCATCACCACAAGCATCTATTAGGTCAAGAGTCTGGACGTTACCAGCAGAGTAATGACCTCGATATGTTGAACTGATGTAATCACGAACCTCATTAATGAGGTCTTCTTCATTATATTTCAAATCAATTTCCCATTACATTTTCAATATCTGTATGATAGCATGTAAAAACCTCTCCGTCAAGGTCTTGCATCATAATTTTATGTGATGGACTACTAGGTAATCCTTCATCACCAATAATTTTACAGTGTCTACCATCTTTTAGAACAGCAATACGACCTATGTATTCGTGAGGATTAAAAAGAGGGGTCTCCTTGTACGTCATCATTCTTCTCTGGTTCTGTACTACTAGTTAGTCCGACCTTGATCTCGTCTTCAAAATTAATTTCTTCGCATTTAGTATAATTCAATTCTTCAAAGAAAAATCCAGATGCTTTAAGAAATCCTTCAACTCTATCAATAACATGTGGTAAAAAGATACCTTCAAATTCTACCGTAGTAGTACAGTTCTCTTCATCAACACATGTAAATGTAAATTGTGCCATAATTTAATCTTGATTACATCTATTATAACACACCACCACAGGTTGTGCTACCAACTAGTCCAGTTCACTAACTGACTCCTTAACGATACTATAATTCTGATGCTTCTCTACCTGCAAGGTACGTTCAAACTTTCCTTCCAATGTTTCCTTGTGACTGATGACAAATATATTTGTGTTGTCATCAAAGTTACGTAAGATCCATCCTAGTTCACCAGTACCATTCTGGTCTAATGATCCATCAAAGATCTCATCTAGTATAAGGATATTAGTGTCAACGCTATTTTTAAGTTTAGCAATGCTACGCCAAGTAAGCAACAAAGCAATATCAATCCTAGCTTTCTCTCCTTCAGAAAAAGATTCGTAGGTAAAGGTATCCCTGTATCTTGATTTAATAGTCTCTTCGAAGTTCTCATCTAAATTAAAATTAACATAGAACTCAAGATTCTGAAGATGTTGATTGATCAACTTATTCATCACTGGAAGATAGCGTTTGATAACCCTAGTCTTGATACCATTATCTTTTAATAATATTGTTGCAGCAAGAAGAGTATTCCTCTCTTCCTTCATAGTAGCAACCAACTTCTTAAGATTTAAATAATCAGTTTCAAGTTTAATTAGTTTCTCTTCTTCTTGAATTGTATTATTCTTTTCATTTTGTAATGTTTCTATCTCATCGTAAACTTCTTTAATCTGTTTTTGTATCCTTAATGATGTAGTATTATGCTCTGCGATTGCCTTTGAAATGCTGCTGTGTTCCCTCTCTCTGTCCTCTGCTAATGCAATAGATGTCTCCATCTCTTTGAACCCTGTCTGGAGTTCTTTAATCGATTCCATTATAGTAGTAATCTTACTCTCTTTTAACTCTTTAGTAAGAGACTGACTACAAGTAGGACATGTAGTATTCTTCACAAAAAACTCATGCTGTTTCTTGTGTGTATTAAACTTCTGTTCTATCTTACCTTTTAATGTATTCAACGTCCTCAACTTTGTCTTTGCATCAGAAAGGTTATCCAACTCAACTATAGCAATTTTATTCTTACCAATAATTTCTTCTTCTTCCTGCATTAAAACTTCAATCTTCTCTTGCTTTGATACTATAGTATCTAAATTCTTTTTACCCATTGCAGATATAAAATCCTTCTGCATATTAATCTTTTCTTCTGCAAGATGTGATTCATAATCAACTTGCTTCAGTTCGTCATTAGAAGTCCTAACCTTATCCTTCAACACCTGATTCATCATAGAGAATATTTGAATGTCTAGTATATCCTCAATGATTTCTCTACGTTGTGTTGTTGGTAGACGCATGAAAGGAACAAAGGTACTAGATCCCAACACCACAATCTGTGTGAAAGACTTGTAGTTCATCTTTAAGATGTTCTGTTCTAACTGTTTCTGATAATCATTAACATTGCTAGACTGATCTAGCATTTCACCATTCTGATATATCTCTAACTTGTTAGGTTTGATACCTCTAACTATTTTAAACTTATTCGGTCCTTTACTAAACTCAATCTCCACTACAGTATCTTTCTCATTGATACTATTAACTAACATCCCTTTGCTAATTTTCCTAAATGGTTTCCCAAACAGAGAAAAGGTCAACGCATCTAGGATGGTTGACTTACCAGCACCGTTAGCACCAACGATTAAATTAGTTTTAGTAGATGACAAATTTATTTCAGTAAAGACATTTCCTGTAGAGAGGAAATTCTTCCACCGAATTTTTTCAAATATAATCATGCTTTATCAGTTTTGCATATCATTCATGTAATTCAAAAGGAGGAATCATCATATCATCAATGGTTATTATAACATACTGCTGTTTCTTTTCTTTACATGCTGTGACAATTTCTTGAGTGGGTATCTTTATCACCTGTAAAGGTGGGTTGTTTGGATCTTCCACCAACTGTTCAGCATATCTAAAAATATCATCCTTATCATCAAAGATTGGTATGACATGTTCTCCTGTAATATCACTCACCACTGAAAAAACTCCTTCTGGTCTATTCTTTAATGTGAGAATGTAGGACATTATACCATTTCAGCACTCTCAATATATAGCGACCTCATGACCTTCTTTAAATCATCTTTATCTACGGTCATCTCTACCTCATCAATATATTCATTAAGCAAAGTCAATGTATCTTTGATTTCTAAAGAAGAATCTTCATCTATAATATTGTCTATAAGAGTCTCAACGATTTTAACATCGTGTGCTCCTGCCTTATAGAGATGATCAATCATCATCTCAAACTTTTCGTAATCTCTTTTCTCCTCAACGATCACCTTGATATAGGTGTCTTTGTACTCATTATAATCTACTTCCATGTCTTTGTCAACATCGTTATAGTATAATTTTTTAAACATCCTATGTGGATTCTTCACCCATGTAGTCTTCATAGTGTCTGGAGTAAAGAGATGAAATCCACGAGGATCATTATAATCATTCCAGTACATCTCATAAGGATTGCCTAGGTATGTTATATTACCTTTCTTTGACTTATGATGATAATGACCTGTAAATACCTTTTTAAAATTAGCAAATACAATTGGACTCATACCATGCCCTACCAAACCAGGAGTCATCTCAAATCCATCTAGTTCTAAATGACCCATTGCTATCTCTGCATCAGTAGATTTAATAAGATCTAATGACTTCTGTTTGTTTTCTGAATTAATCCAAGGTAACAAACATATCTTTCTACCATGAACAGTAATCTCTGTTGGTTCAGAATAAATTTTTATGTTCGGAAACTCCCCCAATAAAAGATTAGGTGAGTTAACATAATTAGTATTCTTATAATATGCTGTATGATTACCAACAATCATATGAACTTCCACACCCATATCTTCTAGGCGTTTGAAGTAATGAGTACGTATACGATTCCATACATTAAAATCTATACTCTTTCTCTGATCAAAGGTATCACCCAAATCAAGAACTGTCTTAATCTTTTTCTTTTCTAGTGTAGGGAAGAATACATCATCATAGAACTTTTTAAAATAATTCCAAAAATTAATATTACCCTTTCGACCATCGAGATGCTGGTCAGTAATAATAGCAACCGTAGTCATTGAGGATCGGAGTAACGATGTTCTTGTGCTTTGTATCCATCAGCAGATACTTCTTTCTTTTCCTTTTTCCTGACTGGTACTTCTATTGTCCATGATGAGGATTCTAATTTAACCATATCAAAATTCTTTTTAAACTCTTTCTCTTTTGCTTTCTTTTCCTTCTCCATTGTTAACTCAACAGTTTCAATAGTTCTCTCACCATAATGAGGATCCCATACTTCTGGATGCTCATGATTTTCAAAGAACTCTAATATAGACTGATCGATCATACTATACATGGTGTCCCAAGTTAATGATCTTCTTAAATTATCTGCTAGGTACTCATTTTGATTGACAGACATTTCTTGCTTGAGGTATTCTCCTCTTGCCCATACCAATTCATTTAGGTCAATGGTTATCTGTACACGATTGTGTACACCTGTCTCATTATTATATAATTCCATTACGATGAGGGATAAGGTTGTATTATAATACGATTGTTTTCATAGTCTGCTATAAATTCTAATGCTACTTCATGATCCCACATGAGTTCTTCGTATAATGCATTAAGACGATCCATGTCTTCCCATAGATCATTCAGATGTGGAGGTAAATGTTCGTCTTCCATTAGCGGTTATTCATCCTTGTTTCTATATTTTCTTTAATACTACCCATGTCAGCAGCAGAAGCATTCATTCCTTGCATGTCACCAGTGTATGAATCAGTATGCATGACTTCCTGATAACCAGATTTTTCAAGTATCTTACTTTTAATTTCTAACTGTCTTTTCTCTTTTTGTATTCTTCTCAAGAAAGCATAGTATATTATCTGTGTGAAATAAGCAAAAGGATTAGAAGATTTCTCTGGATTAAAATTATCTATGTACTGTAAGCAGTTCTCAATACCATCACATATCATGTCCTCTCGAAACATGTAGTTGACAAAGTTTGGTTTGTATGATAGATGTGTAGCAATCTTTAAGAAGCAGGAACCTATGTAATTAGGAACACGAGGTCTATCACTATTAGATTCTTTTGCACTACGAACACGACCTTTATAAGCAACAATTGCTTCTAAAAATTCTCTGTTATTTACATAGTATTCAGTCTTTGCCTTTGCCATGCAGTTACTTTTACTGATAGTAGTATAGTATAAAATACTTGATTTGTCAATAGAGCTTGACAAATACCTAAAAACCTAATAGACTAACTCTGTTAAGGGTTCATGGGTAGGTTCTAGCTATTATTATAAATGTTCTCTAATAACTTTTTAGTTTCTTGAACAGAACCTAGATAACCCATCTGTCTAGTCAAACCTTTTTCAATATTCTGAATAGGATTATCATCCTGTTGGAGGTGTTGTAGATAAAACACCTCTATTTTTTTGTCTAGTTCTGTTATTGTTACCACTTGATTCATTTTTATAATAAACAAATTATCATACGTGGCAGTCATCCATTCTTTTAAATGGAATCCTTCTATTGCTAGTCCACCTCTTTTCTGAACAATCTTCTTTACCACCATTGGATTATCAACCAATAGAGTATCTTCTTCATTCATATAACAAACCTTTGCAATAAGTTCTTCACCTGTAGTTAATTTAATTGCTGCAAAAAATTCTTCTTCCATATTATTCTATAAGATTGACGTTGGTAATTTCATACTTAAAGTTTTCTTCTTTGTATATTTTTAATCTTTCATATAAATGTTTTAAAGTATAGTTATCTCTTACTCCAGATATATCATCAGCAATATCATATAGTGTTGCTATAGTTTTTCCTTCACCTTTACGTAGTACTCTACCAATTGACTGGAGGTTTCTAATACGGGACTTGCTAGGGGACGCAAAGATGATGTTGTGCAACCGCTTAATGTTAATCCCAGTACTGAAAGTCCCATAAGAAGCAATGATAATTGCATTGTCTTCTGTTTCTGTAATTTCTCTAACTTGTTCTCTATCATCAGTATCTGTGGCACCGTGTACAAAAAATACTTTTCTATCATCACTTACAGAATTATTTATTAATTCATAAAGAGGTTCACCATGCTTCTCAACATAATTGAATAGAACTAATGTATTTCCTTTTATATCTGATACTAGATTCTTTATCAAATTATTTCTTTTTGGATGTTGAACAATGTATTCCATCTCCGAATGATAATCTGCAAAGGGTTGATAAGTATGTTGACATACTAGCACTTTAATTCTTAATTTAGAAAGATGACCTTTCTTTATTAATTCATCTGTTCTAGTTACTTTGTCACAGACTCCAAACAATCCTTCCAGTACCCACTTGTGGGTTTGAGTACCATCCAAAGTTCCAGTAAAACCAAATCTATATTTGGCGTTGTGAAGTTTAGTCATTATACTAGTCAGTGACTTGGCTTTGAATAGATGAGCTTCATCTCCAATAACACAATCTATATCATCAAAATATCTTTTAGGAAATTTATAGATTGATTGCCACGTAGATATGATAATATGTTTGTCAGTACTCTTATCCCTACCACTGTAAATCTTATGCATGTAATGTTCAGCATCCCAACCGTAGTTAGTAAAGTCCTTGACCATCTGTTCCACGAGAGACGTAGTAGGCACGACGATCAACGTCTTCTTGCTAGTGGCAGCATAGTATCTGACTATGGAGTATATCATAAGAGACCTTCCAGATCCCGTTGGAGAAACAAATAGTCCTCTGTTATTCTTTAATGCCTTATAGACAGTAAAGTATTGATAGTCTCTTGGTTCAACCTTACAGATTTTATCCATAAAGGATTTGATACCTGGTGGAGTTATTAAATTATTGTCATCATTTAAATTACCATACCAATCATTTTTTTCTAAAAGTATTTTATACTTTCTTTCTTCACACCATTGTTGTATACGAGGAAGTAAACCATTATATATTTCTCCTGTAGCAGGGGAATATAAATGGATCATACCATCCCAATAACGATACCTAGGTTGTCTTTTTAAAAACTTTGCTTCAGGAAGTTCGAATGAAAAATAGTCTGCTAGTTCACGATGTATGTGTGGTTCAGAATCTATCTTCATAAAGACTTCATTCTTTTTCTTGATAGTTAAGTAAGACATGATTAAGAACCATTAATAAATTTCTCCCATTCAATGGCAGACTTAATTTGAAAACCTCTATTAGTAATCTGTTTCATTACTTGATCTAGGAAGTAAAGTATCTGATCCATGTATCGTATCCTTGCTTCCAAATCTATAAGATCATTATCAGACTCCATATAGACCTTTAATCCCTCTGCAGTTGATAACTTTTTACCAAAAGGTTTTTCAGCATAAACTTTAGCATCAGCCTCACCTCTATAATACTCACGTCTTTCTCTCATCAGTTTACGATGTTCAAACTCTAATGAAGTCTTGAGTTGAGATATGTCAGTGTAATGGTTGAGATATTTATTATGTTGAAATGGAATTTCTAAAGCAAGACGTGCAAGATCTTCGGAGTACTCTTTGTTTTTAAACTGGAAATCTATTTGAGTATCCTTCTTCCATTCTTCTTTAATTTTTTCAAAACGTTGGAATAATATATTGAATTTCATTATATGGGTTTAAAGTTCTTATCACGTATAGTATACTTGAAAAATTTAAATACAACTTGTGCAGTGATGAAATCTATATCACCAACATCAGCAGCAAATGTGATGTCAGTTAATGACACAGGAAATATTCTTTCAAAGTCAATATAGAATATTGGATTGTAATGAGATGATTGAATTTCTAATTGTGCATTTGAATATTGAACACCACCTTCTTGATGTTCTTCAGCACCACCATTCTCTTTGATCCAGTTCCATACAGAAGTATAATTTGCTAGGTCTTCATCAATTATATACCTAACTACCAAATCGCCATAAGTAATACCACCACCAGGTATGATAGGGAAATCCCTAAACCTAGTAGGTACTTCTGTGAATGGCATTTGAACGTCAGGTAAATATGCTGACTGACAAAAGAAATCCACACCTTCAAACTTTTCAAGTTTTAACTTGAAACCAGTAGGTGTTAAGAAGTTTCTATTCTTCGGTTGTTCTTTGTACCAATTAGCTGGCATGTCAACTTCCCAAGCTACTACTATTTATCAGGGCTAGTTTGATGTGTATAATTGTAATCAGCAATCATAGCAAACAGTTTAACTTTTAAATGATTTAAGTATTGATGTTCTAGAGGAGGTCTCCCTTCATTCGGCCAATTATCTAGAAAGTATGTAGTGACACTGTATAGCAGACGTGTTTCTTTAATCCCCATCTCTGACACACATCTCCATGTTTCATCATCAGGTGGTGGATTGAAATCTGGATCTGGAAAATTATATACAGTCATAAGTATATTTAGACAAAAAAAGAGACCCCGTAGGGTCTCTCTTGATCCATCTCGAACCGAGATATTTATTACATAAGGTTGATAACCTGTACACGTCTGTAGTACATGTTGGCATTCGCTGTGAGCGATTCTCCATCTGGAGTACCATTGTATGCACCGTTGGTTGTGACGAATGGGTTTGAAACCATGCCATAACGTGTCTTGAATCCAATCTTGGGTTGGAATGTATTTGGATCGATAGAACGAACCATCTGTAGTGGAACATATGGGCAGTAGAATATTCCTGCATCATATGGGGATGTACCCTTATATCCAATAACATAGTAATGCTTGTCTGACAAGTTAGCAGCATAAGGATCAACGAAGACCTTAATACGTCCGTTTATTGTACCAACAGCAAGGTTACCTGTGTCATCTACTTCACCGATTGAAGGACCACCAGCACCAGTTAAACCTGAACTATAGTCAAGTACACCAGCCATAGCAAGAGCACTTGCAACGTCTGCAGAGCAGATCAAGAAGTTACCCTTCCCTCTACGAGTCTCTTGGGCAATAGCGTTTGCATCACGCTCTACCTGATATAGAAGACCCTTGAATTTCTCAACTGACCATCTACCGTTGGAGTCAACGTCGAGGTCAAAGATGCCAGCATTTGCTGTGTTGTTCTGTGCACCTTTTTTAGCAACTGTGTAAACTGTTCTAACAACTTCACGGTTGATTTCAGCGAGAACTTCACTAGAAAGAATATTAGCGAGTTCTTGCTCTGCATCAAGACCATGAATTGCTTTCAAGTCTTGTGCAAGTTCTAGAGTGTACTCTGCCTTGAGTGCTCTTGACTTTGCAGTCACAGAAGTCTTCTCAATGCTGAATGACATCTCACGGAAGAGGTTTCCTGCCTCACCCATTGTCTCAAGATCTTCACGAGACATTCCTTTTCCTACTTCGTAGGTTCCAGGAGATGAGTCGTTAAGTAGAGCAGGGTTGTTACCCTCTGAATCACCACCAACACCAGCACCTGTTCTAGGTGTGTATGCTCCTGCAGTGGCATCGCCAGCAGCAGAGAACCCAGTATCTGGTTCGTTGAATAGTGCTTCCTCTCCACCTTGATTCTCGTAACGAGAACGCATTGCAAAGATAAGTCCAGTAGGACCACTCATTGGTTGAACGCCACATACGTCATATGCCATTAGGTTAGGCATTGCACGGCGAACAAGACTAATGAGTACAGGGTCGAAACCTGCTAGACCAGCTGTATTGGCATTACCCAATGCTGACCCACCTGGAGATACAGTACCAGCACCTAGGCTGTTAACTGCTACCTCGTTTAACATTCCACGCTCTTCACGCATGAAACGCTCTTGGTTTTCCAAAAGAACTGCGGTTACCGACTTCTTATAGCGATCTCCTAATTGGGGAGCTCCCTCGTGGTTAAGAACAGGTGCCCACTTCTCTTGGAGTTTTTCTGCGTTAAACATTTTTTCTCTAAAAGTTGTGTGTTATAGTATTATTATTGCCACTTTTCGATGGCAGACATGTAGGAAGCCATTGCTGGTGCTACTGTCTCATCTACTGGTGACTCATCACTTGCTTCGGCAACAGGTGCCTTTGGTGAAGCAGGGAAGTATGACTCACGAAGAGTCTTGAGTTTTTCAGCGAACTTCTCCTCTGACTCAAACTCAACTGCCTCTGCAAGAGAAGCAAGTTTGTCTGCTTGAGTATCTGCTAATCCTTCTGAAACAGTTTTCAGAACGACTATTCTTGCAGTCTCGTCTAGACTTTTATTAAGTTCCACATTGCTCTTAATCTGTTCATTAAGACGCTCCTCCATTTTACGAAGATCTTCAGTCAAACCCTCGACGACATCTTCTTTGTCTTCGGGGATAGTAATATAATGCTCGTTAAAGAGATTCTTAAGACCTGATATGAAATCTTCAGTGATTTCGTTTCTGATACCACGGTCTATGGCAATCTGGTTCTCTTCTAACCAGTTTGTAACGGCATACTTACAGGTACCGTTTACTTCCTCGGCAAGTTCCGTTCTAATTTCTTCGGTTTTTGCTTCGAGTTGTGTTTTGAACTGCTCTTCTAGTTTAGTCCACTCTTCAGAGAGTTTAGACTTAACAGCAGCTTCAAAAATTGTTTTTGCTTTCGCTTTGAATTCATCAGAAAGTTCAGCACCTTCTGTCAATGCGTCAATGTCAGAGGACATGTCAACTTCTTCAAATGAAGGCTTGATGGGATATGCTACATCAGGACCTGTCGTTGTACCATGAGTAATACTATGGTTAAACTTTGGTGTAGAACCAGCAGGTTCATCTTTACCAGTGCCTCTCTGTTGGGGATCTCCAGAGACTGCATTTAATGGTGCGGATGCTTTCGCTCCTGGGTTGTCTTCACCTTCCTCATTACCTGTTGGAACAGGACCACCGTTATCGGTGATAGACTGTCCACCTGTGGCAACATCAGTACTCAAATCTGCTGCATGACCAGTACGTCCTTCGGGAGCACCTGCAGCACCATTCACGGCACCTTTAGTTTGACCAGTGGCGTGATAAGAATCACCACCAGGAATAACATTAGCTGCAATTGAAGGCATTGGTTCTTGTCCTATTGTTTCGGCAAGTTCCTTATGCGATTCAGTTACAAACTCTTCAAACTTTTCGTTTAGCATATCTGACATTTGAGTTTCCCCTAAAATTTTTCTGATATAATTATCTGTTTTTATTTATAAATCATAGAGATGACAGGAAGTGTTCAAAGACTTTAAGAGTCTTTTCTTCCAGTTCTCCCTTTGATGCAGACTTAATAGCCTGTTGGTATTTATCAACGGTTTGTTCTTTAAGAATTCCGTTATTCCATACCCACTCTTTACCTTCCATGATGCCATTTACAAAAGCATCTGGTGCAGAGGGATCTGCTACTATATCAGCAGCAGTTGCAAGCATGAAGTCATCCATGACATAAGAAACACCCTCTTGTTTATCGAGAGTACCCATGCCTCTAGAAGACACACCTAATTTTACTCCTTCACCTAACAATGACTTGGCAATCTTGCCGTTTGGAGTATCAAGGATATGTGCTTTACCAATGAAGTTATTTCCTTCTGCTTTTAAACTTACGATCCTGTGTGATACACGATCAAGGTTTACAGTTGGACCATCGGGATGACCTAGTTCACCTAGAGCACGACCTGGTTTGATATACTCTTCATGGTATCTTTTAACTTCATTATCGAGAACCTTAAAAGGATAAACCCTTCCATTGCGATTCTTTACTTCAGACTGAAGAAAGACACCCTCAATATAGAGTTTCTTTTCGCCGTCCTTTTCTTCAGTGATTAACTCAACTGATTCAATGTTCTCGGTAATAAGTTTCATTCTTCGCTAGTCTCCGATGATGGAGTAGGTTCATCAAAATATGATGATGCTACAGTTTGCTTGTAAGTATCAATAACATCCGATGCTTTAGAATAAAGATAATCACTTATCTTATCCAGAGCTTCTGCTCTCTTCTTATCGGCAAGGAGGTCAACAATATCGACCACTTCAGAATCTAATGGTTTATCCATAATTTATACAAGTGTAAGAATTATTTAGTCGATGACGCAGCTTTAGGCTTTGGTGCTGCTTTCATCTTTTGCATTTCTTTGTTGTGATCATCATCTGCTTGTGCTTGATCAATAGCAGCTTGGTCTTCTTGAGACTGTGCTTCTATCTCTGGAGCATAGGCAGCATTTTGACGATCCATTGTATCAAAGTTAGTAACATCAACTGGGTTCATTGCCATGCCACTATCGATATCTTGCTGAATCTGTTTCTCAATTTCTTTGTATTCCTTGTCAGTCTGTTGTAATATTTCACGACGTAGATACTCTACAGAGAAATACTTACCTACAAATGGATCCATTTGAGTAACTAGATTAACTCTAGCAAGTTGTAACTCTTGCTGCTTTAATTCATTGAAATGATTATCAAAAAGGAAGTCGTATTGAATACCACCTTCCATCTCATCCCAATCTTCAGGAGCAATGATACCCTTAAGTATTAATTGAGTCCTTAAGATATCATGGAAGAGTGCAGAAAATCTCTTACGTAATCTACCAATAAACTTGGTGAACTTAAGTTCATCACGAAGTATTTCGGTAGTCTTACCAAGATTAAAAGCTTTGTTGTCATCAGTTAGACGACTAGGAGGAAGGTTGAGTGAGTTGTATAACTTCTTCCTGAAATACTCAACGTCCTTAAGTTCTCCTAAATTTTGTCCACCTGGTAGTGTTGTAATTTCTGTTCCACGTCCACCTTCTCTTCTAGGTAACCAGAAATCTTCAAGCATACTCATATGCTTTTTATCATCTCTGATCTCACCTGTGTTAGCATCGTAAACTAACTTGTTACGATAACGTGCCATTACATCACGCAAGTATTGTTCTGCTTTTACCTTTGGTAAATTGCCGACATCGATGTAGAAGATCCTGCGTTCAGGTGCCCTTGAAAGCCTGTAGATAACTAGGCTGTCCTCAATCATTCGCAGTTGGTTAAGTGACTTAATCGCCTTATGTAAGAAACTTAAAGTATACTTCTTATTCAGTTCTGTTACACCAGAATTTGATGTAGCAATAGAGTCGATTGCTATCTTAATTCCTTCTGCTGTTGAAAAATCAGAAGCAGAATTATTAGGCAGACTCATAGAACCAGAAAAACCTCTAGGTTTATACTGATAATATTCTACGTAATCACCCCAATCGTATTCTAATGCTGTTCCTTTAATCTTGTGTGGATTCCTTTTCGTCTCTGGGTCTTGAATCTTTTGTCTAATTTTTCTAATCTTGAGTGGATCAACGTAGCGTAACTCAAGAATACCTTTTTTAGGATTTTCTAAATCTATAACTTTATGGTAGTATGTTCTACCGTCCACATACCAATTCCTAATAATTTGATGAGCACCTTTATCAAAGTTCAACATCTTTAAGATGCTATCAAACTCATCACGAATTTTCTTTTTAATATTTGCTCCAAGATCTAACTTGGATAACTCTACTTCTACAGGTGGTTCGTTAGTATCACTTACAACGAACTCATTGATGATTTCATCTATTGCAGTATCCACTTCTGGATGAAGTGACATATCTCTATATCTTTTAATGAGTTCATACTCATTTTTAGACACACCTTCAACGTCAACGTATGTACCAAAATATCCACCTGCTACAGTGGATACGGAATCATCACTATTAGGGGGAATAGGTGATTGACCTTTTGTATCCCCCTTCTTATTAATTAAAAATCCAAACAGTTGACTCATAACATTAATGTATAGTTTGCGATACTACTATTTATCAGGTTGTGATAGAGGTAGTATTTGCGTTCGAAGCAACTGTTGCATTCAAGTTTGATTCAGGTGAAGCAGGTGAAGTCCAGTATGAATACTGGAATTCAACAGAGAATTCTTCGATCTGATCATTACTATCATAAGCAAGATCAATTTGTGAAACACTAGTTGGGAATGCATGTAGTAGATCATACTGACGTAGTATAGATCCTGACTCTCTATCATCCTTACGCATTTGCTTAACTTTAACAGATGCCATGTATCCTGCATTACTATTTGTTGGTACAAATAGAGGAGCATTGTTAGACTCATGAGTATTGATTTGTTCCAACCACTTCTCGAAGTAGGTACGAATCTTAAAGTCTTTATCGTTAAAGAATGTTGCAGACCATGTATCGAATGTTCTGTCACCAGCAATTTTAACCGTTCTTCCTCTAAAAGGAACTTCGATTACACCAATGTTTGATGCTGGAAGAGCAGTAGACTTACAAAGTAAGTTTACTAACTCTCTATTATCTCCCTCTGGTCTATTATCTAGATCTTGTGGCCAACTAATATCGACCACAAACATATTAGGCTTAACGCCTTCACCAATTTTAGAAAGAAAATTGTTTAGTTTTGTTGTCATTTTTGATTACCTTTTATATTATTATCTACCAACTACTTCTTGGAATGCAACACCTGTTTTGGTTGCAGTGAAAGTAACGGTGATAAAGTTAATTGAACGAGTAGGTTTGACGAACAGTTCAGCAACGAATTCGTTACGATCAATTACGTCAGGTGTATTGTTTGATTCATCACATACCACAAGGAAATCAGTAACGCCACGACGAGCTTGGACTTCAGATAAGTAAGAGTTTACTGCACTGGAGAATGATGCTCTGGTAGTCGAGTCATTTTGTTCAAATAGAACTGCTTTTGCTAGATCACCAACTCTCTTCTCAAGATTGAGGAAGAGACGGCGAACATTAATCCTGTCGAAAGCAGATGGTGAAGACAATGCAGTCTTGTCACCGAATAGTGTTACACCTGTACCAGGAAATGTAACAACTGGATTAATTCTTGATTGATAAAGTTCGTCTCTATCTGCCTTGTTAGGGTTGTATGCAAGTTTGATTGCATTACGTAGAGATCCACGGTTAACACCAGCAGGTGAGTACCAATCATCCAGAACGGAAGATGTACTTACACAAAGACCAGCGATGTCTCCGTTAGTTGGAATGTAACGATACTTATCATTAAAACGATCATAATAATACTTGTACCCACTATCAAATACAGCAAATGACGTTGATGTCAATCCACTGAAGAAGTTGAGGGTATTTTCTTTTTGTTGAGTTGCAGTAAGAATACCTGCTGTACCAACCTGATTAGATTTATGAGGTGATACAAATGCAACACAGTCCTTACGAGAAGATGCAATTGCAATTACTTTTCCTGCTTTTGTTTTGGTGTCTGCTTCAGTTGAAAGTGATCCACCCATTAGGATGAAGTCAATATCAACAGTTTCTGTATCACCAAACTGATCAAATGCTCCTTCTATTTCGGCAGTTGAATATGCATAATCATCAGTACCACCAGATAAAGTAGTTTCTAATTTACCAGCAAGTTGGAACTTGGTTCCAGATGCTAGACCTGTAGAATCAACTGACCAAGCAGAACCAGCACCACCACTACCAGGATTGGTAACAGCAGCAGGGTTTGTACCAACAAAGATATGAGTAGACTGTGCGTTAACTACATCTTTGAAGAAGTTAGCAGCACCTTCTGTATTCTTTGCATCAGTTAACTTGGAAGTATAGAGGATTCTTTCCAAAACTGTATTGGCAGCACCACTAAAGTTTCCAGTTACGTCAATAACTGCAATGTGAACTTCGTCATATGATACTCCTTTACCAGCAGCATATTGAGATGTTCCAGGACGTGGACCAATTGAACCTAAAGATAAACCAGTATTACCAATCTCGGTAGTTGTATACCAGTCTTTAACTTCAGTAAGACTAATATTTGTATCTACAACAGAAGCAACTTGGAAAGTAGAATCTCCACCACCACCTGTGATAGTAACACTGTCTCCAACTACATACCCAGTTCCACCATCAGTAACTGCAACAGCAGTAATCTGACCTTGAACAGTATCAATAGTGAAGGTAGCATCTGAACCACCACCAGCAATTGTTATTACATCACCAACTTGATAAAGATCATCACCAGTGTTAGCAATAGCAACTGTTGAAACAGCACCAGCAGAAGATGTTACATTAACAATTAATCCTGATCCGTTTCCACCTGTGGTGTTAACACCATTAGCAGTAACGTATCCAGTACCACCAGCAGTTAAGGTTGTTGTTAATGCAGCACCAGTACCAGCAGTAGCATTAACTGTCAATCCAGTTCCTGATCCACCAGTTGTGGCAGCATCTGCAGTTGTTACATAACCTGTTCCTCCTACTAATGTGTTTGTTGCTGAAACAACACCAGTGTCAGGAGAATCTAGAGTGTTAGTAGTATTAAGTCTTGATGAAGGATCGTCTAATACAATCGCTGCTTTCTTTGTAGCAGGATCCCATGTATAAACAATACCTGTTGCTCCACCTGTAAATGTTAATGTATCACCAACTGATAAACCAGCAGGTGTAGCACTAAATGTAACTACCTGATCAGCACCACGATCAACAACCGCAACTAATAGATCATTTGCCCATGTACCAGCAGTACGTCCAACATATAAGTTGCCGTTACCAGTACCAGCATTCCAGTCATCGTCGTTCTGAACGAGAACTGCACCACCAGCAGCAGATGCACTATTTACTCCAGTTGCTGCCCTAACAACTGCTAATCTACCACCGTAGTTCAGGAATTCTGAAGCAACGAACCAATCTTCTGCATTAGCCTCGACTGGAGCACCAAAGACTGAAAGAAATTCTTTCTGCGATGCTACATTAACCACCTGTCCGATAGGACCTTTTTGGAAGGTTGATGCAGTAGCCGCTTTTATCTGTGATGCACCTACAATAACTGCATTTGATAGGTCACGTTCCTTAAGAATGATTCCAGGCGAGACTTGACTTGCCATGTTTAAAACTCCTCTAGGTTTACCAATATTAATCTAGAATTATTTATTCTAATTGACTATTCCACCCTAATAGGGCATCATGTATGATACGTCTTCTTGTGTTTGTCCATACTCCCAGAGATTCCCGTCACCATCTACAAATCCCTCATCACCTTCTAAACCAGTTGTTATAAAACCAAAGGGTGCCATGTCCTGTTCGATTTGATTTTTTTGCTCATCGTATATTCTTTGACGAACATCATTGTCTGTCATCTCCTTGAAATATTCCTGTTGTACCAACCATGCAAAGATAACCATACACATCACAAGGTCGTCATGGTATCCTTCATCTGCTTCCCATGATTGTTTCTTTTGAATGAATGTTGTTAATTCATTAAGAATCTCATAATCTCTAAACAGAAGTTTATCATCTTCAACAATTTGTTTTAAATTAGCACACCCCTGTTTCTTTACAGTAATGCTCATCTTAACACCCAACTGTGTTTTAGATCCAGAGAATCCTTGTCCTATAATTTGTCCTGCTCTACCTCTCATAGCAGACATCAAAACATTTGGATACTCAAGATCATAATTAAGAATAGATGCTACACCATCACCAACATCATTTACTTCACATAATACCCATGCATTATTATATGCTCTTGCCACATCATTAATAACATTAGGGAATAGCATAGGTTTAATTTCATTATTCCTATACTTTCCTACTATGCTGTAAGGTACAGTTGATATATCAAATACAATAAATGCAGAATAGTCACCACCTATACCTCTAGCAACGTCAACTGTTAAAAGATATTCAGAATCTTTCTTTGGTTCCTCGTATATATCAAGACCTTTACTTCTACTAATGGGTTCCTCAAATGTTAAACATCTTAACTTTGTAGCAGAGATAAGAGTATCAACAGATCCTAGGAATTCACATTCAAATTCTTGGGTAAACTGTCTCTCTGATGTATTGGATATAGTTTCTTGTTTCCACTTTTCATCCCTACCTGGTACTTGAGACCAATGCACTTCAGAGAATTCATAACCATTAAGACCATTGACGGCATCAGTCCACAACTTATAGAAGTGGTTCATACCATAAGGAGTAGATATTATTATAACTTTGGTAGATTGACCAGAAGTAATAGTAGGGTAAACCGAACTAAAGAACGATTCAGCAATGTGATTAGGAACGAAAGCAAACTCATCAAGGAAGATGATGTTGAATGACATACCTCGAACAGCAGATGCTGAAGTAGATGCAGCGAGAATCTTTGATCCATTCTCTAACTCCATGCTACCTTTGTTCCAAGATATAACACCTTGTTGTATCCACTTCGGTAAGTTTTCGTAAGCAGTTTGTAGTCTACCTAATAAGTCTCTGGCAGTAGATGCTTTGTTTGCAAGAATACCAATATTGACACTATCATTAAACAAAGCATAGTGAAGAAGATAGGAGACCACAGTGGTGCTCTTACCAGTCTGTCTAGGAAGTTTTGCAATGTTGAACCTACTATTATGAAACTTTGTAATGATGTCTTCTTGGAAGTCCCACATCTTAAATGGTACAAGACCCTCATCAAGTGAAACAATCTTCACATAATTTTTTACAAAATAAATAGGATCTTCCTTACATTTAATATATTGTTCTACTTGTTTCTTGGTAAACTCCTGTTCAACGTTTGCTTTCTTAAGCAGGGGGTTACCAAGATATATCTGATCAGATGCCATTACATAGTACCATGTGATCTACGTATATTACGTAGTTCTTCAAAATTCTTCTGTTTCTTACCACCATCATATGCCCAAGCATAACCTTCTTGAATCATCTGTTGGTTTAAGGAAACAGCATTCTCACCAACATAGAGCCAACCAAGAAGCCTACCATACTTCCCAACGCCACCCTTAAGTTCAGTTCTAATAGTGAGTTCATCTTCACCTTTAATAGTTTCAGTTAATTTTTCTTTCAACCAATTCGTCGCATCTAACCCAAGTGCCTTCTCCTCCAAGTCCCTCGTCCTCTTCTCTGGTGTGTCCACTCCAGCAATCCTCACTCTCTCTGTCTTCGTCAGGTCGAACCCCAAATCGATAACCACATCTATGGTATCTCCATCCACTACCTTCTTGATCTTCGTAACACGAAAATTGTAGCAACTCTTCCTGCTTGGTGGTGTCATTAATCCCATTGTATATTGTAATGTCTATTAAAGCTCTATTTATAGAGTCAGCAACAGGGGTTTTATTCTGTTCGAATTTCCACTGGTTCAATGCTTTCGTCATTGTGTTTTGGAATACATTCGGGTTTATCTCCAGAAACAACGGGGTTAGGATTCCAATCATCGTACTTAAATATCCAATACAGTGTAACACATACTCCTACAAGAAGTATAGCTATCATAATATTTACACTGTGAACTACTTCACTCATGAAACCAATCCATATCATAATACGAATCTCCATCTCCCCAACTTCCTAAAGGAACAATATTAAATGCAAGAGAACTTCTTTGTGCATCATTATCATGTTTCATTATTTTATGTTTAAGATAACTTGGAAATACTAATAGTAGATTAGGTTGTGGTGAAAATATACATGACCTAGAATTTATATGATTAGGTTCTGTGATATCATTATCAGAGTAATAAAAATCAAATAAATCTGTATTAGGATTCTCAAATAATATTCCTCCAGTTCCTTCAGAATACTCTTCCTGATAATAATATACACAACTCCAAAAACTATTCTTGTGATTATGAATTTGACATCCTTCTCCTTTTTTACTTAAAGTAAACCAAGATGTAGTTATTGCATAATCTCTTTTTTTATATCCAAGTATTTCTTCAGCAACAGAAGTAAACTTGTTCAATAATATTTCTTTGGTTTTTAAATATTCTTCTAATACTCTTCGACTTGCTGTTGGTTTTTCATAATCATCTGTCTGTTCATAACTAACAGTATGTTGATTGTGTCCCAATAGTTCACTGGTATCCTCTTCCACATACACCTGAATGATAGGTGAAGGGAATGAAGGAACAACATTATAATTCATAGTTAGTCTCTCTGTCTCCAATCATCAGACCGTTCTTGATGAAACCAGTCTACCACATCTTGTGGATCTGCGAAACCCCTACGATGATGAGTTGAATCGGGATCTCCAATGTTCAACTCATTCAGAAAAGAGTCTGTCGGGTCTGTACTAATTCTTCTTGCAGTCTGTAACATACCCCTAGCAGCAGTATTTGCTTTGGACAATTTCTCTGCCCATATCATATCTTCTAAACTAACTTCAACTCCAGCACCTATGTCCTTACATATTGCTGTCAACCTTAAACGATATTGTGTAGATAGCATAAAGTATTCTTATTACTATTATTATTTAACCCTATAAAGGAGGGTACTCCGATTGTATAACTTTTACTGATCGTTCAACCTCAAACTCTTTCATAAGACGTTGCACTTGTTTCGTTTCAAGTCCAGCAAGGTGCTCGCAATTTTCTAGAGATTTGTAAATA
>Ga0163180_10000592_pt1 | contig 21034 bp, 16 predicted proteins | sample AtlANTMetagenome_2_FD_109647 | JGI IMG/M metagenome (GOLD analysis project Ga0163180, IMG submission 109647) | Marine eukaryotic phytoplankton communities from the Atlantic Ocean - Atlantic ANT 4 Metagenome | ecosystem: Environmental > Aquatic > Marine > Oceanic | place: North Atlantic Ocean...
ATATGGGAAGCACTTGATAGAGCAGGGATAGATTTATCTCAAGATGCAGAACTATCAATAAAAGTGTATGATGAGATCGATGACGAGATAGCAGATCCTTGGGAGGTGTCTAACGATGATTAATAGCGATGTATTTGGTAGAACATTCTGGTTAGATGAGAAGGGAGATTTCAGATCAGCACCCACTTATATTAGTGGTAAACCTGATATGGAACAATCTGATTATGTGAGTGAGTGGACTGACTGGGAAGGTGTGGACATTCATGCATTATTTAAAATTCATTATCTACTAGTAGCAGAAAACTACGAAAAAAGGATAAATGATGTGACAGACATCTTAGTGGCACAAGGTGTATGGAATAAGACCACAGATCAACTATAATATTAGTATAGCAAACAACAGAGGATTTTTTTTAACATGGTTGCAACTAAATCAACACAAGCAGACGTTTACAACTTCACACTAGAACTTTGCGATAAACTTGCAGAGCAGTATAAAGAGTATCATATCAGATCACTCACAAGAAATACAACTCTAGAGCGTCCAGACCTATCAGACTATGCAAAGCAGCAACTTGCAGAAATCGAAGATGGTACAGCGAACTTAATGAAGTTTAGAGTTGAGGTAGGTAGAAAGTATCTCAAGGTCATTCAGAGAGACGAGCGTAACGGAGAGTACAGAGACGGAAGTGTACACGCATTTGTTGAGAGATCAACAGGCAATGTATATAAAGCAGCATCTTGGAAAGCACCCGCTAAACATGTACGTTACAATTTACTTGATGATAAGTCTCGCAATGTGATGTTCGTCAACCTAGACTGGGCAGGTGGTTACCTCTACATGAGATAACCCCATTATCCCCATTTTATGCTATAATATATACAACAGGACATTATCATGAACTCAAAAGCAATCTACACAGACCCAGTTAACAGAGTCAAGCAAGCGGTTTTATTTGATGCAAAATTAGATAGAATCAGCATGACATGTTCAGATATTGCTGATTTCTATCAGGAGTTATCAGAGTGGGGCATCTACACACTAGGAGGAGTTAATTTCGATTCTCTCACACAGAACGAAATAACTAGATTAGATCAGTTCATGGTCAATCAAAATGGTTACGAAGACATTACGGAGGAAAATTAAATGAGTTGCATTAACAATGAAACAATCCTAGAAAACATCTATGATGAGGTATGGGAGGAGTATAGACTAGAATATGGTCTAACAACTGATCAATTAGAAGCATTAGATCAAAATTCTGAGTTAGGTTACCTACCAGTCATTGCAAACGAAGCAGAAAGAAGATTTGAGGAATCAATCAGATAATGGATTTATCACAAGATTTTAGTCAACATATCAATGTAGAGAGAGAAACTTATGGGTTGTTTATGACACCTGTTAGTAAGTATCGTATCCCCGAATTTGTTGACCCTGTTTTAGAATGGATGAAAAACGAGGATTTCGTGGATATAAATGAAAGATCAGTTTTATGTCATAATGTACAGCAGGTTGGTAAAACAAACAAGATTCTCCAGGATTTACCAGATCTCGAAAAACAGTTACTAGAGTGTGTTCACTTTCATAATAATGAAGGATTAAACTATGCTAGTGAGTTCAGACTATCGGATGTATATGTAGAATTAGCACATAGTGGAGCGATCTATGCACCACATGAACATGCGAATTGCTTATTCTCAGGCACGTTTTTTATATCATATCAAGAAGAACAACATGCTTACCTTAAGTTTAAGAGACAAGTACAGAGTCAAATGTTCCCAGTTATGATGCTACCATTTAAACAGATGACAGCATTTAATCTACAAGAAGCAACTGTTCCATTTAAGAATGGTGATGTAGTAATCTATCCATCTAATCTAACACATGGATACGAGAGCAATCAAACCGATGGACGTATCACTTTAACTTTTAATGTAGTTCCACAGTAGTCAGCGTAAGCAGTTTTGACACATTTACGGAAAAAGGATAGTATCCTATAGTATATTTTAAATCATTAAATAAATATAGGTAAGATCTTTATTCATTGGATAATACACGGAGTTGCTACTGTCTCAAATTTTAAGGTATCGACACCGATTTGTCAACAGCACAGGGACGAAATCAGAGAAACCACACACATTTGACAAACATTTAGATCTACTATATAATATACACATGGGACAGTACCCCATAGTTTTCCACAGGTGTGGATAAGTGTAGAGACATAATTGCCTAAATTGCTCAGACCATTTTGCCCTTATTGCCTCTTTCGCACATGACTAAGACTATCACACTAGAGACCACCCCACCAGTATCCGTTAAGATATGGGAAAAGAACAGGAAACACTTTTGGGCGTATGACTATCCAGGATGCAGTAAGAACGGAGCATTTCGAAGTTATCAACAGGCATTAGAGGATGCTTACGAGTTCTCTACTACACTCTAATGCAAATCCCTAAACAATTAGAATTTCTCATGGAATTGTATGACCTTGGGAGTCTACCACCTGATGAACAGATAGAACTCGCACAGGGTCTAATCGACACAGGACTTAGCGAACATCTCAGACAATACCAACCCCTATGCGACTACTTCATTGCTGAGGGTCTATGCTATGATGTACACGTGGGAGAGGACACAGGTATAAATACTCAGGGCAGTTAGGACAGGGTAATTTACGTATATTAAAAAAGTACCTATTTCTTAAGCTATAAACGTATCCCAGAGGGGTTGTGATATCTAATCCCTTTTAAAAATATTTTCGTAATATAAAAATTCCCCATAGGTAAAATGTATGCTAGACCCCGCAGAGAAGGAGCAGAAGAGATATGCAAAGAAGTTAATAAAACTTGCAAAGAAGTCCCCAGAGTGGTATACTAAGGGTGACGTAAGATTTGCCAAACTCATTAAGAGTCGCCTCAAGAAAAAGGATGACAAGACCAACGTATGACGTAGTGTGGAACAAATGGAAGGACTACGTGAACCTCCCATGGTGGAAACAGAAGCAAAACATCGGAGGATGCTATGGAGTGATACTGAAGTTCTATGAAGAACAGTATGGTATACCTCTATATGATTATCCGAGTGAGAAGAAGTACTACTTTAAGACTGACTATATACACTCTGCTGCACCGAATGGGAGTACGATAATATATCAGGGAAACAATCAGACATCCTTTGACCATCATATAATGAAGGAAGGGGATGTTATTATCATGCGTCTATACATAGAACCTCTACAAGGGGGGTATAGGAACGCTGAAGGGCATCGTTTATGTAATCATATCGGAATATACCTAGAGGGAGGTTATATGCTACATCACCCATACCAAGGGCAGTCTACCATTATAGACTTAGAGGGAGATGGGGCGATGTATCTGTCATATGCTGAATTGGTACTTCGTAAAAAAGAAATACCTATATAAAAATGAATACAAAGATACTATGTTAATGTCTGATAGATATGCAATGCATCTAGAGGTTGACGATGATGGGGATTATTTCATGAAGATCCCAGAAGATTTGGTCAATGATCTAAGATGGGTAGAGGGAGATACACTGGACTTCGAAGAAGATATCGATGGTACTGTAATCCTTACTAAAGTACAAAAAAAATCACCGTAAAAAAAATCCGACCGTTTACTCTAATATATTATGGAAGAATTCTTAGACCAGTATAAGGAACATATGGAGATGATCAGTAAGGGACTCGAAAACCTTGCTAAGAGAATCGAAACACTGGAACATGGAATGAGTCACATGCCACCGCCAGGTGCTGATATGGTAAAGTATAAACCTGAGGGATATGCTGACCACTTAAATCTTGCTGAATTGTTTGACGATCTATATACCCGCCTAAATATGTTGGAGAGACGTATTAAGGAACTGGAGTAGTGCCATCCTATATTTTAGAAACAGGTAGGAGTTATCCTAACGTAGTGACTAGTAGCACCTTCGCTGCTGACTACACACGTCCTGCTGATAGTAGATACCAGTCACATGATAATCACAGTGGTCCAGGTACCAACTATAATATTACATTTAACGGATTCGGTCCTGGTTCTCTAATAGCAGGAAAGGATGTAGTCTTATATTTGGGTGATGATGATGAAACTTGTGTAGGATCAACCTGTGATGGTGCTCGTCTACCGATTTATAGATGGTATCGTAGTAAATATCAAGATCATACCTATACACAACAGAAAGTATTAGACCATACTAGGGATTTTCCTGGTGATGGTAATGCAAAGAAGGTCATGAAGGGTTATAATAGAGAACCTCGTGACGGAAGAGCAGTATATCATATAGCAAGAAAGTCAGCAACTGGTACAACAGCGTTGTATGTTCATTATAATGCAACTCTGAATGACTCGATGCTGTCTACAAATGCAACTCCTCCTTCTGGATACGCATTAAGAGAGAGGATTGGTTATATTTGGACAAGTTCATCCAATGCAGATGTATATAAAGCAGTTAGTGAGACAGTAAAACCTCTTTACGAGTATTACTATCAGTCAAATACGATGAAGAGGGATCACTTCTATACGATTGATCCTACAAATGAGGTAAATTTACAGACAGGAATAGCAGGAGTACCTGATTGCAAAGATCCTAGAGACCAATCGTACACATATGTTGGGATAGTAGGCTATTGTTTTGAGTTAAACAAGGCAAGTAGTGCAGTTACTACCTATGCTGACATCGGATCTATCGGTCCGACAGGGGAATGTAACGTAAATAGATCGAATTGGTATCAATGGAACAATGACTGGACACTCTTAAAGTATCTCCGAGAGCAGAATGGCGTACCTGCGGTACAAGGTTGGGGTAATCCTGACAATGTAGCTGGTGTTAATACTACAGATGCACTGTTTGAGTGGTTCTATGGAAGGAATGGTGCAGTAAAAGCAGCACTTCCCCGCTATCTTTCATTCGAGCAGTCGTATGATTCGCAGTTTATATACTATTTGTATGATACATCGTACCCATGGAACGGTCCTATCTATGGAATTAACTTCAGTTTGAGTGATGCAGCGTGTTGTCCTAACGATCTTGACTATTCAGACTGCCCAGTTTGTGTTCCTGTACCTGTAGAGTACAGTAGATTCTATGAAATAAGGTCAGATTCATGGGAAACACTCAAAACTAAGATGACTTTAAGTGATCTAAAGTCTAAAAATGTCAATGAATCCTTCTTAGTAGCGGATACAGTCAGTCGTAGAATCCTTTTTAGGTACACAACGACCACTGGATCCTTCTTTATAGGTGAAAAAATCAACGGATGGGACATTACACAGATCAGATACTTCGGTGATGAACTAAAAGTAGGGTATATGGAGCTGAATGGGGAAGGAAATGAGTTCACATATCAACAAGCATTCACTTCTACCGACAATGGTGGTATACAAGTACTAGCTGGATACGGTATAAAGGACAAAGGAGCGTTCTTTGGTGTTTATGAGTTCCCTAAAAAGATAACTTACTACAAAGTTGAGATAGATCCACGCCAATTGATTGCTAATCGTACACTTGATACTGCAGATATAAGAGCAAATATAAATTCAGAGGGTCAAGTTGAGAGTGTAGAGATCATTAATGGTGGAATGGGGTATGCTCAACCTCTTATTGACATCGAACAACCTGCTGTTTTGACTGAAAGGTCTGCAAATGACAATGCAAGGAAGACTTTACACAACATGGGAGGGTGGGATCAGACAATGATGGACTCTCCAAACGATCCTGTGAACAATCCATACGGTGAAAAGAACAATTTTAGCTTTAAGGACATCAAAAAGAAGCAGTCTGCTGTTCTAGAAGAGGATATGTCGCAGAGTTTTAACGAAAGAGAGAACTTAATACCTTATGGTAACGGTGCTCAGAGGGGAGAGGTGCAAATATCAGACACAGATGCCACTGTTGATGTGGGAAATAAGCAATTAAGAAGAGCAACAGGTGAAGGAAAAGGTAAAACTCCCCTTAAGAAGGCAGAAATAGAGATAACACAGTTAGATGAGAACGGATCTATCATAGAATTGCTTATAAAAAACCGTGGTAGTGGTTATGATCCTGATCCAAACAACAGACCTGCGGTATTTGTGGTCGATGCTGAGAAGGATACGTATACTAATCGTGGTCCTAACGTAAATTTATCAACTAAAACGTTTAAAAACAACATTAGAGCAGAGAATGGACTCAAAGAGAAGATAACTTCGGGTACAGATGCGTCAAGTGAGGAGATAAATCAGATGGATGACGGTATCATAGGTGGATTTAACACTATGATGAACGGATTTACCACAAAGTACCCTACTGGTTACCTCAGAATTAAGGAAATTGACGATGAGCACACTAACTTATGCTCAAACTTCCCCGCAAGTTGCATAAACATCGAGATTCCTGGTATTTTCGAAGACGCATTGTTCACTGCAGAGGATGTAAGAGGTCCGACTAAGTATTCTGATTCATTTAAAGAGATGATGAACAACCAATATCCCGATATGCTTGGTGGAGTACGTCAAACTGACAAAAAGAGTGGTGATTTTAGTGATTTATGGGGTTGGAACAACAAACAGAGCTGTATAAATCTACCTCAACCTAAGTTATACACCGCTACACGCTTTTTTGAGATACCATGCCCCTATACTGAGTTGGGTGACGACAAGAAACAGAAGGCATATGGGTATATGGTGTACAAATATTGTGCATCAAGTGCAGAGAGAGCTAGTTTTAAGGTTTCGATGGCATTAGAGGGGCATACAACGGGTCCTCAGGGGCAAGCTTTCATGAACTTCCTAAGGAATTTGCCAGAACCTAATTTAACATGGACTAGAGACTCAGGACCAGGTGGAAATAGCAAATGTTGGCCATGTAAACGAGGTGATATTGAGGGTAGATGCTATCGTGACCCAAGTAATGCGTCTGATATTGTATTTGTGCCTGTTGGTAGTGATGAAAACACCTATGATTATAATAGAGGAGGGTTTTCGGAGTATGAACAGTTTAAAACTTGGTTAGGTGACAATTTATCTTCCCATAATCCCAATACGCAAGTTGGTTGGATTGCTCATGAGGAAGATCCTGAGACTGGGCAGGAACTTGATGTACGATATTGGAACTATACGAATATAAATGTAGCCATGCCCGTAGGTGGAGTACCTCCTAATGAGTGTTGGGACACCTATCTCCGTCATTCTAGTAATACTAATGGATGCTTAGATGTGTATTGCGGATATAACCCTGCAAATCCAGGTACTAATAAAACTGCATCTACGGGATACTGGGGAGTTGGGTATATTGCCAATCCTCCTTGTACTGGAGGGCAACTAGCACTCGACTTTGTATCTGACGCAGCGATAGCAGTTAATCCTAAATTGTGTAGTGAGTTTGAGTTGCTCCTCGGACCGTTTAATGGTACAATGACAGTATTAAACTATAATACAGGATCGACACTCACTTATGGCGATTCAGTCCGCAACTTTGGTAACCCATACTTCAGTGAATGCGATCTAGTATTCGGAACCATGACTAGTATTACTAATCCTGGTACTCTAATAGATAACTCAAAGCGGATTGCTGAACCTACTTACGATCCTACGGACTCGGATAGGGAGGAATATGACGACGAGTATAAAATTCCCGAAAGTCATTACACAACGGATTAGATGGCATACGGTTTCCTATTACCAGTAGCACCTATTACAGGTTTACCTTGTAGCGGACATGGCATATGCATTCCGTCTACGGTTCATTGTGTCATGGGATGTTCTGGTCCTCCACCAATGTATCCTATCAAGATCAAACAGTATACTTGTTGGTGGCCACCATTAGCACTTATACCTTTCGGTCCTCTGAATCCACTAAAGGCAACAGTGCTTACAAACTTCTTACCGACCATGACGTTCGGTGATAGGTTTATAAATCATCCGTCGCCATGCACGAACATTGTAATACACATGTGTCCGTGTGGTAAATCCGTGTGTCCAAAACCAACTCCGTATCCATGTTCGGTATTAACAATCGAAGACGGGGGAGTCGGACATACCCGTATACTCATTGCACAGAGTAAGACGGTATTTGTAACCAAACTACCAATCGGTAGAATATATGATCCACTGGGTATCGGGTTTCCTGGTTTCTCTTGGCCATGTTCATCAGTGGTTGCATATGGGTCACCAAATGTGCTATCATCATAATAACCAATAAATTACTATGGCAGTTAGAACCAAAGAAGGAGGATGGGGTGCATCCATCTATGTTGAGAAGAACAGAAAGAAAACAAGACAGGGTAGTAGCATGAATACAAAATATTCTGCCACATCTCGTAATCATAGAAGAAAGAAGTATAGAGGTCAGGGAAAGTAATGGATACTCAAGCGATGTCGGCAGGAGGTGGAACAACCTCCGACATACAAGCACAAAGAGATGCTATCCCACCCATGAAGGCGAACAAAATGAATCTTTTATCAGATTCATTAAAGGTAGAACTTAAACAACTTATTAATGAAGTTTTGGATGAAAGGGAACTGCAAATGAAACTAGATGGACCTTATGATTTTCCAGAATACGATGGATTTGACGCTGATTATCAATTTCCTTAAAAACTCGTCTAAATAACTATTGTTATAGTAACGAGCACTAGTGCCAGCTTATAGATTTAGATCTGAAAAGTTTTTTAGTAGAGGGTTTAAGGACTTAGCAATCTCCTTAAAGGCAAATCCTAATACTAAAGATTTTAGTGCTGTGAAGAATGAGAATGCGATAAAGCAGTCGGTTCGTAATTTAGTTTTAACACAATTTGGCGAAAGACCATATCAATATGATATTGGATCAAGGGTAACTGGATTGTTGTTCGAACCTTTTGATGTTTTCCTTGCTGAAGACCTTAGAGACGAAATTTATAATACCATCCAAAGACTAGAACCAAGAGTCGAAGTGGATGCGGTGAACGTTAGAGAAGGAATTGATGAAAACTCGATTGACATAGGCATTCGATATAAGATTATCGGACAACAACAGAGTCAAACTGTGGAATTCCTGTTAGAGAGAACGTAAATGCCAGCCACACCATCAGAATTAACGTCACTGGACTTCTTTGAGATCAAAGAGTCTATAAAGTCGTACCTAAGAACACGTGACGAGTTCACTGACTACGACTTCGAGGGATCTGCTGCATCCTACATGATTGATATACTTGCTTACAACACGTATTACACATCATTTAATGCCAACATGTCTATGAATGAGGCATTCTTGGAATCAGCGACCGTAAGAGATAATATTGTAAGAGTAGCGAAGCAGTTAGGATATACACCAAGATCAATTAAGGCATCTAAGGCATGTGTGAGGATGGCAGTGCAGACTGCTCTAGTTGCAGGGGGTCAAACCTATCCTGATACTGTTACTATCAAGAAGGGTGATGTATTTGTGTCTAAAAACACGAATGACACATACACTTACTGCTTGATGCAAGATACTACAGTAGCAGTTGATCAAAATACTGGAATTGCCAACTTTGCTCAAGTTGTAATTTATCAAGGTAACTTATTAACCTTTAATTACACTGTTGATGATACTAGAAAGCAAGAATTTGTAATTCCTTCAGAATCTGTTGATACTGAACTACTAACTGTCTCTGTAAAACCATCAGAACAGTCTGTAGAGGTTGACCAGTACTCAATATCAACTAATGTAGTAGATATGACTTCTACATCTAGAAATTACTTCTTAGAAGAAACTGAAGACCTTAGATATAAGGTAATTTTTGGTGATGGAGTTCTAGGACGTAAATTAATTGATAATGAATTCGTAATGCTGCAATATGTGACGACTGCAGGTACTGAAGCAAACGGATGTACCAAGTTTTCATTCATTGGTCGTGCAGTAGACTCTACTAATCGTCCCATACCTCCTTCTAGCATGTCTCTAGCGACTATTGACAGCAGTCAGGACGGTACAGACAGAGAATCAGCACTAGGTATCAAATTTCGTGCTCCAAGGCAGTTCTCGACCCAATCTAGGGCAGTTACAGAAGATGACTACGCTTACATCGTCTCTGACCTATATCCTCAGGCAGCAGCAGTTACTGCATATGGTGGAGAGAAGTTAAGTCCTCCTGTATATGGTAAAGTATACATTGCTGTTAGATCAAAATCAGGTGTTAACCTTAATACTACTACAAAGACACGTATTAAGAACCAGTTACTGAAATATTCGATGGCATCTATCGAACCAGTAATCGTTGACCCAACAATCTTTTATATTACTCCTAAAGTTTATCCTTTCTATAATGGTAACAATACCACTAGATCAGCAAACGAACTAGGTACTGAGATTCTTAAATCAATTGACCAATATAATGGACAAAACCGTGAAAACAGATTTGGTAATAGATTAGAGAAGTCAAGGTTTAACTCAATGGTTGATGCATCAGATGATGCAATATCTGGAACTAGTACACAGATAACAATGGGACAGAATCTAGATCAGTTTACGTTTGGGAACGTATTTACTCAATGTCTAGACTTTGGTAACCCAATTACTAACCCTAGTGACACTGGTGGAAACGATGCAGGAGACAGTACATGCCCTCCTAAGTATTCATCAGTTAAATCAGGTAAGTTCTATGCTACAGGGTACACAGAGAACCTTGCAGACCTCTTAGCGGATGGGTCTACTGCAGGTGGTGGAACAGCAAGTGGCGATGCTTCTGATGCAGTATATGCTTCTGGAACTAGAACTACTGAAGTGTTAGTACCTGTTAACATTAGAGATGATGGTAAGGGTAATTTACTGTTAGTAACTACACGTAACGAAAAAGAGGTAACTTTAAACAGTTCTATCGGAACTGTTGATTATACAAACGGTGTTGTTTGTGTAGGACCTTTAGACGTTGCTGATACATCTGATGGAACAACCAGAATCCCTGTTGTAGTCTATCCTGACAGTGATTCCATTACTATACCACCAGGAGTTGATCCTACAATCTTTAACCCTGAAGTATATCCAATTGATTATGTAACAAACCCTACCACAGTCCCAAGTTTTGATCCCAACAACTTTGGTGGATGGAACTATGGTGGAACCCCAATAAATATCATCAGTTACCCGATTGATGCGTTTACATACCCAGAAGTCGATTCCTGTTTCTAACGAATGCAAACTATTAGTTCTGTAAATATATCCGATAGAGTCGAAGGTCAATTACCTGATTTTATCAAGCAAGAAGACGAGCAGTTTGTCTCGTTTCTGTTTGAGTATTATAAGTCACAGGAAAAGACAGGTCGTCCATATGATCTATTAAACAATATCCTATCTTACTTGGATATTGATGCATATGATCAAAAAGTCTTAGCGTCTTCTACTGAATTAATAAAAGACGTTGATACATCAAACTCACTTATAGAAGTTGAGTCAATCGATGGATTTATGGATCGTGATGGATCTGTAATGATCGATAACGAAGTAATTTACTACGAAGAGACAGTTCGTGGTCCTGACGCTATCCTAACACCAGGTTTATCACTAGAAGAATTTAATAAAAAGAGACAAGAACTAGAAAGTCCATTTTTAGACTTTGATGGGGTCACTACAACCTTCCCACTTAAGTTTCTAGGTACTCCAGTCTCACCAGTCTCAGCAGAGCACTTAGCAGTCATAGTCTACAATCAAAGTATGATCCCTAATGTGGATTATACGATTAGTGGCACTAATATTACATTTACAGTTGCACCAAGAACTAAGATAGGTACTGACTTAGTTGGTTCTACTAGAATTCTATATTATATCGGTTTTGCAGATTCCGTAATCAAAGAATTAGTCTTCCCTGCTCCTGCAGGACTTGCAGGTCAAGATTCTATGACTCTTGGTTATGATAATCTAGCATATTCACCAATTTCAGAGATTGGTTTGATTATCAACCGTAATGGTCTTTTATTATCACCATATATCGACTATGTGTTGACTGATAACAACACACAGATCAAGTATTTTGTAAATATTGCTCCAAACGATATATTCCACATTCGTTCTATCGAATATGTGTCACCTTCTGTTGGTACTGGTGCAAAAGCGGTTACTCGTGTTGGACTGAACGGAGAAATCGAAGCAATACAGGTAAAAGATGGTGGTAAGCAATATGAATTAAATTTTGCACCTAAAGTTTCTATTACATCGAGTACTGGAACAGGGCGTGGTTCGGCTGCACGAACATTAGTTGCAGGAATTAAAGATATACAGCTAATTAATGGTGGACAAGGATATACAGCATACAACCCACCTAAAGTATTAATAACACCACCTACTGATCAGGTAAATGGTAGTGGTGCTAAGGCATCTATCACAGTTGATGATACAACAGGTCAAGTTAGTTCTATTCAGATCACTAACTCTGGATCTGGTTATGACTTTATTCCTGCAATAAGTTTTGTAAACCCAGCTGGTGCTATCATTACTGATCCGACGATTGACTCGGAGGGTAGATTAAATGCAGGTACTATTACTATTACTGATGGTGGTATAGGTTACAGCAACCCACCTACAATCTATATTGATGCTGCTCCTACTGACGGAGTTGATGCTGTTGCTGAGTGTACTGTATCACCTGACGGTGAAATAGTAGCTGTTACTATTACTAACAGAGGTAGAGGATATACTTCTGCTCCTAGAGCAAGAGTTGTGCAACCTATTGGTGCTCAAGTTCTAGATGTTACTGTTGCAAACGGTTCTGTTACTAATGTTAACTTATTAACTGGTGGAAAGGGATATACCGATGCTCCATCTGTTTATATTGTAGATGATCGTAAAGGACCTCTAGGAGAGTCTATTGGTGGTACTGGTGCAGAAGCAGCAGCAACTATCTTTAACGGTGAGATTACAGATATCAATATTATATCATTTGGTACTGGATACTCAACTACAGAACCACCTAGAGTATACATCGCAGAACCCTTGTCAGCACAGGCATCTTGCGACGTTGGATTTGGAGAAGTTACTGGTTTTACCATTCTATCATCTGGTAGAGAGTATCAACCATCCTCATTAAAGGGATGTGCTAGAGGTGTATCTGAAATTGTAGAATTTGATAAGTTTGGTAATCAGATATTTGCAAAAGAGTCACAACTAAGACAAAGTAACCATACTACTGGTGCTATTGTACATAACCTTGATGCAAAGATCATTACACAGGTATTTGACAAGTTCCGTCGTCAATATATGCCTACAATCAACATTGACTATACTCAAGTCAACCCGATTCAGGTTATTAAGACAATTAAGGACTTCTATGCATCTAAAGGTACGAAGACTGCTGCACAATATCTCTTTAAGATCTTATTTGGTGAAGAAGTTGATATATTCTATCCTAGAGACGAACTAATCAAACCATCTGATGCTTCTTGGGTAGTTGACACTATTTTACGTGCTGAGTTGATTTCAGGTGACCCTGCAAACTTATCAAATGCTCAGTTAGTCCAGAATGCTGATGAGGTTGACCAAAATATTAAAGATGCTAGTGTATTGATCGAAAACGTCATTTCTATTATAGAAGGAACTGACGTAATCTACGAATTGGCAATATCTGAAGAAACTTTAACAGGTACCTTTAAGATTCCTTATAAAACAAGTCTTGTAGAACCTTTATCAACTGATGGTAACATAATTACGGTTGATAGTACGATTGGATGGCCAGAAAAGAACGGAACTATCATAATTAACGATGAAGAGACTGTACAGTATAAAGATAAGTCACTTAACCAGTTCATTGAGTGTACTAGGTCTAAAAATGGTGTAGTAGAAGACTGGGATCCTGGTACAATAGTTTATTCGGACATATTTGTCTATGTAAACCAAGGATTAGCTAACGAAGTCAAATTAAGAGTCTTAGGTATTGCTGAAGCGGGCACTACAGTCCTAGAAGACAGTGGTTCTTACTATCTACCTGGTGATAAGTTAAATGTTGCTGCTTTAGGATCAACTGACATTGATGAGAGACTACAATCATGGTTATACAACGTTAAGAAGTTAATTAGTGTTACTAGTATCACACCAGGTGGTATAAACAACCAAACTGCAACTGTTGTTTGTACTAATGCTCATGGTTTGCTTGTAGAAGACCAAGTTACCATCTATGGTGCTAACCCTGCTGTTTACAATGGTACATTTGAGGTTACATCTCGTCTAAATGACTTTACCTTCTCTTATAACATACCTACCCCAATGGATATCATTCCACAGGGTAATATCTTACTTTCTGTTGACTTAAACAGAGGTAAGTCACAAACATCTACTATTAATGAAGTAGTTTCACTGTTTACTTCTAATATACAGAATGCTTTCTTTAATCAAGACTATGTTTACGTTGCAGCGTCTGGATTACCCAACTATAAGATAGGTCCTTTCCAAGGTTCTGCTATTATACCAGGTAACCAAAGAAAACTACTTAGATTCCCCAGAACAGTAGAAACTATCTCTACAAGAACAGAAGTTGGTGCTAACAACCCAATTGGTGCTTGGGTTAACGGTGTTTCTGCTTGGTCTTACAAATCTGCTGAGTTTGTCACCTTTGGTCCTCTTACTGCCATCAATATCACTAATCCAGGTGTAGATTATGATGCAGGATCAAAACCAGCTCTAGAAATCACTGGTGGTGGCGGTACAGGTGCTGCAGCGACTGTTACTGTTAATGGTTCATTAAGTAATGTAGAAGTTTTAACTGAAGGTAGTGGATATACATCTCAACCTCTAATTTCTATCGTTGGTGGTGGTGGACAGGGTGCAACTGCACAAGCGGTCGTTACAAACGGTAGAGTAACAAGAATTCTAGTAGAAAACGCAGGAACTGGATATACATCACAACCTACAATATCAATCACTGGTGGAAATGGTGCAGGTGCTACTGCTACTGCCTCTGTACGAGGTGTAATCAGTGCAGTTACACTAACTAGCACAGGAAGTGGTTATACGTCTACACCGACCATAAAACTCAATTCTGGAGAAGGTGCATTAGCACAACCAATCGTTATCAACGGTAGAATCGTATCTATTGCTATTATTAACTCTGGTTCAGCATATACATCAGCACCTACTGTTTATATCAATGGTGATGGATTTGGTGCTACTGCAACTGCAGTTATTGGTACATTAGGTGAAGATAAGGGTAAAGTTATCTCAGTATCAATTACAAACAGAGGTGTTGGATATACACAGGGAATGACTGCTGTTAGAATGGAAGCAGTTGGTCAATTAGCAACATTTACTGCTGATGTCTTCCAGTGGAATAAAAATATAGAATATCAATTAGATCCTGATCCTGCTAACCCTTCAGCAACTGATACAGCAGGAAATCTACTTAAGAAGTATGACATAGCAAGAGGATATGTATTTACTGGATTTAATAACCAGTATGGTGGAGAATATGCTCACGTTTCAGATCCTAAAGAACTACGTTATGTAATTGGTGATAACGTATTCCTAAATCCAGAAACTAATCGTTTCCAAGAAGTTCCTTCTAATATAAACCATTCTCCTATCATTGGATGGGCATTTGATGGTAACCCAATCTATGGTCCTTATGCATACATCGATCCTACTGATCAGAACAGTGGTATTAGAAGAATGCGTTCTTCTTATAAAATTAAGACAGAACTTATTTTTGATGAAGAAACAAATACATCTCCTGCTAGAATAGATGGTCCTTTATTGGCAAATTACCCTGCAGGATACTTTGTTAACGACTATACCTATACATTCCAACAAGGTGACTTAGATCAGTACAATGGACGTTTCTGTAAGACCCCAGACTACCCTGCAGGTACATATGCATACTTTATAACCATTGATGAGTCAGATGCAGGTTTACCTGTCTTCCCATACATCATTGGATCAAGTTTTAACTCAGTTGTTGATACTTGGAACCTTTCACTCAATGCTGTACAAGAAAACATCCCAGACGATGTTGCACGTTTCAGAGATCCATATGTTAACGTTGATATTGACATTGATCGTCAACCTAACCAACAATCAGATTCATTTGTAACTGAGAAAGAAGGAGATCTTCTAATATTCGAAATAGAGGATCTAGATGGTGATGCAATTATATCTCCTGCTGAAATAGCAACATTACAAGCAATAACTGAAGAAGCAGCATTACAGATCTATGATTACTTCCCTAGAGTATCAGCAGAGTCAAGAGTTGACATCGAAGTTGATACAACGACTAAATTTGAGTCTGCACAGATAGATGGATTTGTTGTAGAGAATGCAGGTACATCTTATCAGGTAAATGACACTTTATTCTTTGATAACACAGGAACAGATGGGTTTGGGGCTTCTGCCATTATCGAGTCTGTCCAGGGCCGAACAATAAGTGCATATACAAAAGAAATCATCGATGATGGTCCTTATGGAAAGATTACAACTGCAACTGCACATGATCTTATTGCACAAGACCAAATAATCGTAAATTCCAAGGTTATCACTGATAATACTAATAAACGTTATTATATGTCAGTTGTTACTGGTATTGAGACTATTACAGTAACACAAACTGGTATTGGTTACAATACACAGATTCCACCAACATATGAGATCATTACAACCACTGGACAAGACGTTGCCTTTAATATTGTTCTAGATGAGACAACTGGTAAGGTTGGAAACGTTAATATCATTAATAGTGGTTTTGGATACGATGTAGACAACCCTCCACAGATTAGAGTCTCTCATCCACAACAATACAAGAAAACTTACTACTGGTTATCTGAATATTACGAAGATACCGATAAAATCAACATTATCGATTCTAAAGTTGCAACAGACCGCCATATTTACATTTGTGGTGAATTAACTCAAGTTAATGGTGATACTTCTGCATTCCTTGCTAAATTTACTGATTTGGGTGTTTTAGTCTGGGATAGAACACTTATTTCAGTTACTACCAATAAAAAGGCACGTTGGAAGTCAATGTACCTAGATGAGACTTCTGAAGAGAATCATTTGATCTATATCATCGGTGAAACCGAATCTCAGACAACTGCGACTTATAATCCCGATATTTTAGTTGCTAAGTACGAATCTGGTTATGATAACGCTAATGCACCTGAAGGAATCGTTAGATGGCAGAAAGAGATAGCTGGTGTCTCTGGATCTGCTAGAAGAGACTATGCGGGTGATATTCATCTAGATGATGAGCAAAGAGTCTATATTTGTGGTTGGACTGATACTAACTCTCCAGATCCTAATGATATCTGGGTTATGCAACTTAATAACCTAGGTGACGTTGTTGAGAAGCGTAAATTTGCTTCTGACGCTGAAGGGGAAGAAATGACCCAATTACATTTCATTGGTAATAATAAACTTCTATTTACTGGTATTGATTCTGATAATCAAGATATTATCTTTGGTGAGATGTCATATGATGGTGCAAACATAGAATTAACATTTACTAAGAGACTTGCTGTTTCTGGTGGTAATGTACAACGTCCTCGTTTTGTTCTTGATGAATGGGATGATTTGTTCTTTATCTGTGATATGTTTAACGGAACTAAGAACTATGGTATAGCATTCTTTAAGATACCTTTAGATCAACTTTCCACTAACCCAACCACTCCAACATACACATATTCTAAGATTATTGCTCCTAGTGGTAATTTCGAGTCAATCAACCATGCAGGAATTAACATGGATGTATTTGGCAACGTTAGTATCGTTGCTGATCTTAAGTATGAAGATAATGACCGTCAAGCGGTTGTTATGAACTTTAAGTATGATGGAACTCTATTAAAGTCTACTAATATTGCAGATACCAATGATATTGGTATGATAACTAGAACTCACCAAGTTGATAACTCTGGTGATGTCATATTAACATCGAATAAGCAACTTCCTGTACAGACATATGTTGCTCGTTTCGAAAATGAAAATGATTTAGATGAGGATAGCACAAAGCAAGCACTTGTAACTACAACCTTCTCCACACCAGCTAACGCAGCACATAATACATCAGAATATAAGTTTGGTGCAGGATCAGTTAAGTTCTCTGGTGGTCCTACTAACATGAAGGCAGCAGGTGCAGGTATTACAGGTAAATGGACTACTGAAGTGTGGTCATTATTGACTGCATCTCATGCATCTAACAACCCTAAGGTTGAGATGTTCACTATTGACGATGCAACTGGTAATAGTCTTGTTGTTACTGTTGATGGTAATGCATCTAGTGGTAACTTAGGTAAGATTGAGATGACCATTGCACCTCAGGGTGGTGGTGGATCTACAACTGCTTCTGTTGGTTCTACATACTGGACTACTCTACAAGATTCAGCATGGCATCATTGGGCAGTTGTTAAAGACGAACCTACACTTGGTTCTTACTCATACTCTGTATACTTTGATGGTATACAAGTTTGTACTGCTACTGTAACTACTAACATTGGTCTTAATGATCTTTATGTTGGTGCTAATAAGACAACTCCTGCTACAGGAAACTGTTTCTTAGGTAGTATTGATGACCTAGTTATCGATCCAAACACTGTATATACTGGTGCATCATTCACTGTTGCTACAGAGAGATACAGAATTACTTCTAATGATTCTAAAGTTAATCTTATCAAGTTTGATAGACAGCATGATAAGAGAGGTGCATATAGTGCATTCAGTGAAACAACATATACTAAGGCATTAACATTTACAGAAAGCACTGGTATTAATGTCAATTCTCTTTCTAATCCAGTCATTACTACATGGAATGTAGGTGCATCTGGTTTACAGATTCTTGATTACTCTGATGTTTCATCTCAGTTAACACCAGGTACATACTCATTTACTAGTGCAATTCATCAGTATGCATCTAAGACTTCTACTATACCATCTCCACTTGGTAGAAAGGTCAAGGTTACTGCTGTTCCTATGGCTAAGTTCTACATTAGAGATGCAGGATATCAAAAAATTGACTTAGTTAAAGAATTTACATTTAACCAAGCAATCAAGTTTACTAAGGGAACTATACTACAGCAGACGAATGCACAAGGTATTGTTCAGGCATATGGTACTATCGTTGAGGTTCCAACTGGTACATTAGACAATCCTGGTCTTGGTAATAAGTATAAAGTTGGTAAGATCTATGGTAACTTTAATAATGATGTAACAGATCTATATCAGAATGCTATAGGTGAAGAAAATACAATTGATGGAGTAGTATTTGAGCAACCAAGACTACAAGATCAGTGGTTAGCAAACAAAGCATATACTACTGATACACAGGTTTATAATGCAGGTAAGATATACAAAGCAACTAACACTGCTACATCTGGTTCTACACCACCTACACATAGTATTGGTATTGTAACTGACGGTTCTGTAACATGGCAGTATATTAGTGCTGCAGGTGCTATACAGGTTGACTTGTCTGAGCATCCATGGCCAACACCTACAGAGACACTTTGGACTGCTAACAGATCCTTCTCTGTCAATGATTTTGTCTACTATGCTAGACAGAAGTACAAATGTACTGTTGCAGGTGTTACAAGTAGTGTTGCTCCTACTCATACTACTGGTACTGCAACTGATGGTACAGTAACATGGGAATGGCAATCTACATATGATCCATTATCAAGTTATGCTAGGTTCAGAACCTATGATCCTGGTGATTATGCAGTTAAGATTCTTGAGGTATATCCTGAGTCTGATTTCATTGTCGGTGATGTAATTTCGCTTGGTGGTAGTGTTACCGCAGGGCCAAACGCAGATAACCCCAAAATCGCTGATATCAATGGAGTTACAACTGTTAAGAAACTAGAATTAACTGTTAGACTTGACAAAGATATTGTTAGAACTGGTGAAACAAGAACTGATCTTATATACTGCTCTGCACTCATTGCACATAGATTCACTGCAGGAGATATCCTATTTGTTACTGGATTCCAAGGAACTCAGTTTGATGGATCATTCTTCGTAGAGGAAATCTTCTCTTCTAGAGACTATACTTATAGGATGAGAGCAAATGCTGTTTCTGATCCTACATTTGATAACAATGCTATTGCTAATGTCAAGATATCTTCTAAGCACCCAACATTATTACTAGTAAGGAATCATTCATATATCTTTGACTTAAGTGATGCTTCTAACCAAGGATATTTCTTATCATTCTCTCAAGATAACCAGTTTAAACTAGAATACTCATTTAACGTTATTGAGAGATCTGGAACACCTGGTCAATCATCTACAACTGAAACTCCTACAGTTAAGTTTACAGTTGGTGGTGAAGTAACTAACATTACATACTACTTTGATCCTAGTAGAACACTATCTACTAATTCCCCAGTTGGTGCTAACTCCTTTATTGATGTTATTAAGACACCTTATGATGGTACATTTACTATTTCACAGGTTATTAGTGATACTGAGTTTAGATTCTTATTAGATCAAGAACCAGAATTTAATAGTGCTGAGATTGGTGAGGATGATCAAGATAGACCTAACTCTTTCTATTCTACAACCTCTACTAAAGCAATTGGTCCTATCAATACTATTAAGTTGATATCAGCAGGTGGATTCTACAAAAAATTACCGATCGTTTCTGACATTGCTTCTAATCGTAAGATCGAAAGAATTGTTATTGCTAACGGTGGTACTGAATATGCACCTGGCGTATATACACAGGTTCCTATTATAGGTGATGGTGAAGGTGGTCTATTAAACATTACAGTAGAAATAGATCAAGAAACTGATTCTGGTACTATTACCCAAGTTGCTCTTATTGATCCAGGTTCAGGTTATACTACAGGTTCTGTTGATGTAGATGCTATACCAGGAATTTTAGGACAGACTCTATCTGGTTCTGGTGCAGAACTAACTGTTGTTATACCTGCTGAAGGTACAGGTGCTTCTGTATTCTTAACTGGTACACAGATTGGTAAGATCAAAACTCTTAAGAACAATGAATTTGGTTATGGTTACTCTCATGACTATACTCTACGTCCTGAGATTGCATTCCCAGTTAACTTACAACTCTTTAACACCTCAATACTTTCACAGATCAAGATA
>Ga0163180_10000593_pt1 | contig 21011 bp, 16 predicted proteins | sample AtlANTMetagenome_2_FD_109647 | JGI IMG/M metagenome (GOLD analysis project Ga0163180, IMG submission 109647) | Marine eukaryotic phytoplankton communities from the Atlantic Ocean - Atlantic ANT 4 Metagenome | ecosystem: Environmental > Aquatic > Marine > Oceanic | place: North Atlantic Ocean...
AAAAAAAATTTTTGATAAAAGGTTTTTTGATACTTATAATTTTACAGCTATTAATATGTGTGGTAATAGAGGTGATCCGGCCGCTAGTAAAGATCTATTTGAAATATGCGAATATCTATTTTCTAATGCTCCGCAATTGCAAATAAAAATAGCAACCAATGGAGGATTAAAAACACCTCATTATTGGGGTCGCTTAGGAGCTATGTTTGCTAGGTATGGTAATAAATCTAAAGTGACATTTGGCGTTGATGGATTAGCAGATACTAATCATATCTATAGACAAAACGTTGATTTCAATAGAGTAATGAAAAATGCTCAAGGGTTTATAGATAATGGTGGTATTGCTTTTTGGCAATTTTTAGTATTTAAACACAATGAACATCAGATAGAAGAAGCAAAAGAACTAGCAAATAAAATGGGATTTAAGGATTTATTTTTTATCCATACACCTAGATTTGCTCATTCTCAAGGTAAAGATGGCACAAAAACTTTTACGTGGCAAGATAAAACATATACTTTAGAAACAGCAGATCCTAATTTTGGAAAAAAACAAGCTGCAGAAAAGTTTATAAATTCAGACGAACAAGAAGGTGTCACATGCAAAGCAAAAGAAATAAATGAATTTTATTTAGATAATGCTGGTAGACTTATCCCTTGTTGTTGGTTAGGTAATTCATTAGATTATTTAATTGCATCAGGAGAATTTAGAGATCGTATTATGAGATTATATGATATAGATGAAATGAATGTCATTGAAAATGATCTAGTAGATACACTACAACATGAGTTCATAAATAAAACCGTACCATTAGCATGGAATAATTTAGGTAAAGATTGTGCCTCTCATTCCTGTAAAATGTATTGTAGCAAAAAAAGAAACTTAAGGAAACAGAAAATTGGCAATTGGAGTTAATGATAAACAAAAAAAAGTTATAGAACTGTGCGCTGAAAAAAATTTATTTTATTTAGAATTCCCTTTTGAATTCCCACAAGAATCTGTAGATGAAGTAAAACAAGTATATGATGAAGGTTATTTTGTAAAACATAGAGGCGGTGATAGTCATGGTTGGTGGTCTTGTGCTTTACATGGATGGGGAACCGGAAAAAGAGCTGAATATTATAGAACTATGAATCCCAGTGGTTATGATATAAAAGAAGAAGATGTAAAATACGGTTGGACCGAATTAGAAGAAGTAGCACCAAGAACAAAAGAATTTCTATTAGATCATTTTGATTGTTCTATTATGCGAAGAGCCAGGTTTATGTTATTAGAACCTGGAGGTGAAATAAAAGCACATACAGACAGAAAAAATAGAAACATTTGGGGTGCAATTAATTGTTGTATGACTCAACCAAAAAATTGTTATTTAAGACGAACTGATACATTAGAACCAGTTCCATTTAAACCCAGAAAAATATTTTTCTATGATAATGGTGTGGAACATGAGGCAGCAAACAATTCTAAAGAAAATCGATTTCATTTTATTATTCATGGCTATACCTCAAATAAGACAAAAGAATTATTTGTAAAGGCTTATGAAGATAGATATGGTCCCGTCGAACTTTGAATCAATTGATGATCTAATACAAGATTTAATAACTAAGAAAAATGTAGCAAAGAAATATAAAGACTTTGCTTTTATTATACTTGAAAATAATAAAATACCTTGGACTTGGTTAAAGGAAAAATTATTCCAACTTTTGTTTTGGAATATGCAAGGTGGTGTAACTGGAGCCGGTAGAGGCCATGCAGTATACTATGCTAAAGAGTTGCATGAAGGTCTTAGAGCTGCAAAAGATAAAGGCCATAAGTATGCAATGGTTTGCCAAATAGGAATGGTATTATCTGGATTTGGTAATCAAAAAGAAGTAAAAACTCCCGTACAAAATTTTTATGAATTCTGTCAATCAGGTCAATTTATGAGAGCTCATATATTAGCCGTGCCTGATAAAGACGCTACTATACATACTCAACATTTAGAAATAGATTTAACCCAATGGAATGGACAAAACCTTAAAAAACTAGGTGGTAATTATATAAGAGGTTATGAAAACATACATGATGATTATACACCATTATGGATAGAAGTGCAAGGGTTACCTAGAATTAATAATTTTACCGTTGCCCAAAGAGCACAAAAGTGGTATACTTATCCTGATAGAGACTATGAAAAGCACGAACAGATTCTATATGATTATATAAAAAATAAAAAAGAACATTCACCTGAAGGACATCATTCTACAAGTTCTATTATTATAAGAGAGATACTAACCAGAAAAAAGAAAAGATTTTATTTTGAAAATAATGAACAAATACCTGTTCACTTAAAACAAAAATATGACGTGATTGTTTGTCCAACTTCTGGTATATTAGCAGAATATTTGTATGATGCAATTGGACATAAAGATACTAAAGTTCTTATATATGATTATGATCAAACATTACTAGATACTAAAAAAAGAATAATTGATATGGGATTAGTAGGTAAAGACCTTTTAATGTATATGAAATCATTTAAAGATTTACCAGGTTATGAAGATTATATCTTCTCGGCTGGTCGAACACCAAATCAATTTAAAAGTATAAACTTTAATGAATCCGTTGTTACTAATGATAAAATATTAAAAATGCAGGATAAACTTGCAGATAGTAATCATGAATATGTTTTATGTGATTTAATTAATAATAATTTTGATTGGTTAATAAAAGAAATAAAAAATAAAAGGGTTTTCTTTTACGCTTCTAATATATTTCAATATTATGCAGTGTGGATGTTCCATGACTATAGTACCATAAGGGGACAGTATATGCGCCTTATACGCGCGTTAAAACAGAGTAAATCATTCAATTATACAGGGAGAAGGCCAATGGGACGTAAAGTATGAGCTGGTATTGTCCATTACCATTTACTTCTTTATCAAGTGATACTGCGGGTTATTATGCTTTATGCTGTGAATCTACACCCTCAAAACATCATTGTAGTAATATGTCTTTAAAAGAATTTGAAAGTTCTTCTTATATGACAAGAGTTCGACAAGGGTTTAAATCTGATGATCCTACAATTATTCCAGAAATATCAGAAGCTTGCCATCAGTGTATACAAAAAGAAAAACAAGGTGCTATATCAAAAAGACAAAGAGAATTATTAGCATGGGAAAAAGAAAGCGAAGATTATTTTCTTGAATTAAAATTAATAGGCAATATATGTAATCAAGCTTGTCGAATGTGCGCTCCAATTAGTTCTTCAAAGATAGTAGAAGAATTAAATAAATTGCCAGGAAGAAAAAAAATAGATATTCCTCGATATTATAATCTTAATGAAAAATGGTGGAAGGACTTTGATGAAATAGCACCTGAATTTAATTATTTTAAATTCTCTGGTGGAGAACCTTTTATGTCTCCAACCTTTAATAAAATTTTAAAAAGACTTGAGGAAATAGGTCATACAGATGTTAAAATTCAAGTTAATACTAATGGTAGTGCATCAGGGAAAAAAATTGAAAAAATATTAAATACATTTACAGATTTAAATATGTGTCTTTCTATTGATGCATGGGGCAAAAGAAATGAAATTATAAGAACTCATTCCAACTGGAAGTTAACTGAAAAACATTTACATGAATACTGGGCATTAGTACATGATAGAAATAACTTTAGTATTAGTATTCACCCTTGTGTTTCTATTTTAAATATAGGATATTTAAATGAATTTGAAGAATTTGTAGAATACTTTTGTAGTAAAAAAATGCAATTTTCTGTTTCTAATACTTTATTTACACCTGAAGAATTAAATGTGTATTATCTTCCTATGAAATTAAAAGAACAATATTATAATAAACAAAGGACTTTTTTAGAAAACAAGAAAGTTTTAAATGCAAAAAGTGTTATTAATATATTAACATCACCAACTAATGAAGGAAAACATTTTCCATTTAATTTAAAATATCTTGATGGAATAAGAGTCGTTGATAATCTTTGGTTACAAAATCCTAAAAGAAAAAAAATGAACAGGAACCTTGGTGACACATATCCGTATCTAAAAATAGAGAATTGGCAAAAATGGTGGCCAGAGTTTTTAGAATGGTATGAAAAATGATTACTGGGATATCAGAAGGTTTTCATGATGCTGCTATAGCAAAAATAAATGACGGTGAAATTCTTTATGCTAGTCATTCAGAAAGACATACGAGAATAAAGAATGATAAAGAACTATATTATGCTTTTGATTTTGAAGGAACAACAGTATTTTATGAAAAACCTTTTTGGAAAAATACAAGAAGATTATATGCTGGTTTAAACTGGAAGCTAAGACCAAAATATGATTATTACGTTTGGCATCACTGGTCACATGCCGCTGCAGCTTATTATACAAGACCATTTAAAGAAGAACCAGTATGTGTCGTAATAGATGCTATTGGTGAATGGGACACAGCATCTATATGGTACAAAAAGAAAAAGAAATGGTCTTTAAAATATCCTAAATCATTAGGTTTATTTTATTCAGCTGTGACTCAAGCGTGTGGATTAAATCCTTTAGAAGATGAATATATTACAATGGGAATGGCAGCTATAGGAAATCCCAAATATGATATAAATCCCTATAAAGATTATCATAGAGGTATTTCATTATATGGTGATAAATTTGATTTAGCAGCCTCGGCACAAAAGGCATTAGAAAAAGAAATATATAATATAATGCTCAAAGCAAAAAAGTTTTCTGATTATCTTTGCTATGGTGGTGGCGTAGCACTTAATTGTGTAGCTAATACAAAAATACATCCGTTATTTAAAGATATATGGATAATGCCTAATCCTGGTGATGCTGGATCTTCTTTAGGAGCTGCTGCTGCTTATTATGATAAACAACTAAATTGGGTCGACCCTTATTTAGGTACAAACATAGAAAGAGATGTAAATGTTAAAACAATTGTTAATCACTTGCTTAACTATCATTATTGCGGTGTGGCTAACGGTCGCGCAGAGTTTGGCCCTCGTGCTTTGGGCAATAGGAGCCTTATTGCTGATCCCAGACGAGACATTAAATCGACTATTAACAAAATTAAACAACGACAAGATTTTCGACCCTTTGGACCTGCAATCTTGGAAGAATTTGCTGACGAATACTTCGACGGACCGAAGAATAGCTACATGCAATATGTCTCGAGGGCCCTTCACGATGATGAAGGAGTAAAACATGTTGATGGAACTTCTAGAGTTCAAGTAGTTAAAAAAGATTGTAAAAGTATTATAAGGCCTATATTAGAAGAATGGTATGAAAAAACAAAATGCCCAATGTTATTAAACACATCATTAAATATAAAAGGACAGCCTATAGTAGATACATGGAAGCATGCTCAAGAATTTGAAAGGAAATACAAATGTCGTATCTTTTAGCTAATGGGTGTAGTTATACTGATAAAAAATTTGGTGTAAAAAGCGGCAACCATGTCCACACAGATCAAGAGAAAAAAGAAATAGGTATTCCTTTAGGTAATTGGCCTATGTGGCCAGAATATGTTGCTAAGAAAATAGGCATTGAGCATATAAATCTAGCTCAAAGTGGTGCTGCTAATGCTAGAATACATCGAACAACCTTAACACAGGTTCAGAAAAAAAAGCCTGAAGTAATAATGCATGCCTGGACTAGTGCAGGCCGTAGTGACTATATGAATGAACACATAAATCCATTTGATTTTATAAGGGCTATTTGGTTTGCTGGAGAATTGTTAAATCGTAATCCAAATGTATTTGAAAATAACGATAATAGTATGAGCCAATCGCAATTAGCTTTTAAAATGATATCAATATATTATCCGAATGAATTAAATAGTGTAATTGGATTTTATGGAAACAGATACTCAGATAATAATAAAATTATGAACCACTTGTTACAGAGTATTAAAGTAGACGATCTTCCTATGTGGAAAAGAAATGCAGATGTATATGGATTTCATAATACTATGAATGGTAAAGGCGTAGAAGCAATGATAAGATTCTGGGTTGGTTCTTTTTGGGCTACTAGGTGGTATAGTGATAATGAAATAGATATGTATAATGAATTTATTCTCAATGAAGACTTAAGACCTATATTAGATACTTATTATATGTGTAAAGCAGAAAATATTCCATTTATTTCTATACCCGCAATCACTCTAGATCCTCAAAGTATTAATTGTTATTATATTACTGACAATATACATAGACTAGAAATGTTAGAGACACAACGAACTCCCTATGGTCGAATGGATTATTTAATTGAAGTAGCAGCAACGGGGCATGCTGGAAATTCAAATGGAATGTGGAAAATATTAGAAGAAAATAACATTTTAAAAGATAAAATGAATTCATTTTCGATAATGACATTATGTATTCGATATCATGCTAAACGTAGAATTATAAAGATATTAAAGAATGATCTTTTTAAAAAAATAGATGAATTAGTTTATAATGAAGAATATTCTTTTCATCTATGGCCACCTTTTTCTAAATATAATGCATCGCACTCTATGGAAGCTATTATTCCAGGTTATAAAGTAATTAGTGAAAAGGACGGTCATCCACATCCAAGTATGCAGGAAAAAATAGGGGAGCTTTTTTATGAAATATATCAAAAGAAGTATTCGTAGGATTAAATATATTCTAATAGGATTATTTAGAAAACAAGCAGAAACAAAAAATTTTATATACGAAAAAGATGACTAAAGTAGAATTTAAAATTGATAGTGATGGCAAAATGTCATTACAAGATTATACGCATTGTCAAAAAGAAAAGTTATTTACTAAGGGTAAATTAAGAATAGAGGATTTTGATGATGGTATAAAAGATGATTATGTTGCTGAATATGTAAACGGTGAACAAAAAAGGGTATGGAATGAACATAGAACTAAAAGTTATCATATAGATGGTAATTATTTTGTTAAAACATTGTCATGGGATTATTCCCCAGAGTGGTTAGAGTGGTATCAAGAATTACAAAAGTTTGAACCTAGGTTAGTTGAAGTTGTTAAAATGGTAGGTAAAAGACAACTTTATATGCCTATAATAAAAGGTGTAACTTTAAAAAGAAAAATGTCAATAGAAAGATTTATGATTATTCCTGATATAATGAATAACATAGCTAAGTTTTCTTTAATGAATGATATTATATTTTTACATCATGATATGCACTTTAGTAATTTTATGGTTGAAGATTATACTGATAATATAATTATGATTGATCCTGATTCATTTCATTTATATGATATAGATGGTACACAAATATGAAAATAGTAGCTGTTCGAATAGGAAAGAAATATGGTCCTGAATATGAACAGTATTTAGAATCTATGCTTCCTGAATATGAATTTATTTGGGTTAGAAAACCTATTAAAAAGGGTATACAATTACAGTGGAATAAGATGTATGGTATGACATTAGATATCGATGAACCTATATGTGTTATGGATATTGATGTATTATTAGTAAATGATTATAAAAAGGTATTTGATTATCCAATTAAAAGAGGTGAATTTTTAGCAATGCCTGGTTGGTGGAGAGATACTAATAGTGACAAATATAAAATCAATGGAGGTTTTTTTAAATATTATCCTAAAGATTGTAAATACATATATGATAAGTTTATAGCAAATGTATCAAAATGGCAACAGTATTATATTGATAATGGCGTGACCGCAGGACCTGTGAATGGAGAACAATATTTCGTTGAAGATTCCGTTCGAGAAAGATTAAAATTAAAATTACTTCCTGTAGAATGGTTCACTAGATGGAAGTCTGGTTTTGATTCTACTGATGAACAAATGATAAAATGGCAATGGAATACTACTAAAAAATATAAACAATTAACTGGAAATCCTTATGTTTATCTAGGTGATTTCCATCCAGATATAAAGTATGTTCACTTTACTCATTCACATAATAAACCATCTGATTGGAAAAATTATACCAAAATAATTAATATAAATACACTTGAAAACAGCTAAAAGTATAATTAAAAAACATGCCCTACCAAAATATATTAACTAGAAACACAGCATCTGGTACTGATCTTAAAGAAACCAGAGCGCAGTCCTATAGTCGTACTTTCGGTTATAATATAATGGAAGCCATGGCTTTGCTAGCTGATTCCAATGAAGTAGGTGCTTTAACCACTAAAAGAGTGGGTAATAGAAAATATAATGTTGTAGGAACTCTTACTAATACATTTTTTAATGAACCGGCTGGAACTGCTCCAAGTACAAATATAACTTCGGGTTCTACAAGTATTGAGGTATTACAAAGATATGATTCTTCATATGCTATGGAAGATTCAGATTTAAGTTTATTAAGACCATTAGTTTGGATAGATTCCGGTGGTAAAACGGGATTTAAACAAGCAACTGATGATGATTTAAATGATATAATAGACGGTTGTTTAAACAATCATTTTGGCAAGGGAGCACCGTACTATGGTTTAGGGGGGTATTTCTTATCACAAACTGTTCCTTCGACAACCCAAACAGGTGACTCAGCTGGTATTTTTACAGGAAAAGATATTATCACTGATACTAGAGGGGATGGAACTTCTGATACTTATAAATTATGGAGAAGAACAAATGCATCAGCAGGTGGTCCATTTGTAAATGCAATTCCGTTTTTATCAAATAATAATTACAGACCATTATACGTAGAAGATAGCGGATCAAATTTTGCTATCAGGGAAATGTCTGATCAACAACAAAGAAAATTTGTTAAGTTAGCACAAAGAAGAATTCAAGAATCTGGGATTGGAAAATATCAAATTAGGTCATCTGCACAGGGAACTCCTACAGATCCAGGAACTTGGGTATCTAGAGGAACCTTTACAGATACAAAATTAACAACCCAAGATATTGGTTATACTTCAACTTTTGTTAGTAACTATCAGAAAGATTACGTATCTGGTTATGAAGCTATATATGTGGGAGTTTATACTGGTGCATATCAAGGTGGACCAGATACTGTTTATGGAATGGATTATTCAAATGTTGAATATAATGTCGATTTAAGAGCTCCGGGAAATATTGGTTATCAGACTCCGTCGCAGTATTATCAAGGTGTTGGATATTATATTGCGGCTAGCTATATTGGTGCATGGAGCCCTTCCCAAGGAAATGCTTATTATGATCTAAGTTTTACGGGCCAATATGATGATGACGCGCAGAATTATTTAGCAGCGCCTACATATGCAAGATTTCATCAGGTTACAGCATTTGCAGGTAATTATGATATACAGTATGAAAGAGAATATATTGCCGATTATGCAAGAGAATTTACTGTGGCAAGTTATACCCGCACTGACATGTCTGCATATGCTAGTCAATATATTACTACATATGTAAAAGAATTTACTGGGTTATATGGTGAGTCCTATATAGGTACATATACTGCAGATGTACCGTATGTTTTAGGTACTCAATACTATCTTCGTCAATATACAGGTACTCAATATACTGGTTTTTTAGCATATGATGCTGGATCACCCGAAACCGGAGATTATATCATAGGTGCTCATCGATATGGTAACGATGGCGGTCCTTACTATATTCCTAACTATGATATAACCTATACAGGTCCAAGTGGTCAATTCATGAACACATATGTTGCTGATAATGAAGCAGACCAATATTATTGGTTGACTTTTATTGGCGCCGGTGGACCATTCTACGCTAGTTATGCCCGACATACCATTACTCCAGATTATTATCCCAATTATGAAACAGAATATGCTCAAGATCAATATCTAGGTACTAATTATTATGTGAGGGATTTCTCTGCAACATATATTGGACCAGGTGCTTATCCTGTATATACAAGACCTCGTCTAGGCCAGCCGTCTTATCCTGGATGGACTGGTGTAATGGGGTTTTGGCCATCAAATGTACAGATGAATCAAGGTTATGTTCCAGGAGATGATAGTTTAGATACTAACTCATATTATATGGGTGCTTCATATATGAGGTGGGGTACAGTCACCTATTATGGTGGTAGTGTAAGAAATAGTAATCCTTTATACTTTGGAAATAATTTTATTGGTGCAGGTGGTAATCCCTTTATAGGTTATTTTCAAAACAATTTTATAAATCCTGATGCGGGACTTTATTATACTACTGGTTTTGGACCTACAGAATATTACCTAAGGGAATATGTTGGACCAATTACTTTTGGGTTAAATTCATATCAAGGTTCTGGTGGGACATATCAACAATATTATGAATCTGTAGGATCTATTGCTGGTCTTTTATATGCTAGTGAAGGTCCTGCATATGTTAGAGACATAGGTTCTTTCAATGCTTTTTATACAGCAATACCACAATATACGAGGGTACAATATTATACAACAAATTATACAAGAGAGTTTGGGCAACTTTACACCGGAGAATTTGAACAGGGTATGGTACTATATCAAGCTTCACCTTATTATGATAGTTACGCAGCAGTTGTATATTATGGAAGTTCTTTTTTTGATGAAGGACAGGCTCTGCCCACTTATACGGATATCATAGTAGGTAATGTAAGAGCTTATTCTCTAATTGCATATGGTGAAATTAGATATGATAGAAGTGCATATCTAAATTATTATCAAAACGCATATGAAGGACCTGCGAAATATATTTTAGGTCCAGATGATCACTTTTATAATAGTTATCAACCGGCGTACGAACAGAGTGGTACAGTGAGTCATTATGATAGAGCGTACCAAAGACTCTATTCAGGCCCTGGTGGCGGTTATGCTCGAAATTTTATGGGACGTTACCAGTTGACAGGAACAACATATGTAGGGAAAACAGAATGGCATTATGTTGGACTAAATCCTAACAACCCACAAATTTTTGCTGCTGGAGATAATCCGTACATAGGGCCTTTGTATATGGGAGGTTATGTAGGTCCTACCGGATCATATTTAGGAAATAAATCTGACCACCCAGATGTGTTATATGCAGGACAACCATTAACTATTTCGTATGGTAGCGATCAGTACCAAGGACAAGTAAGATATTATGGTTCTGGATCAAGTGATCCGGAAGGTTATGAAGGTGGCTATTTAATATTTAGTAGACTTACCTTTATGGATGCATATCAGTGGCCAATAGATGAATATGATCATCAAATGGGTACCATCTATAATCCTGGAGGATCAACATATATTGGAGCTCCTGACTATTTTGGTGTTACTTATCTTAGAGAATATGTACATGGTGATTCACCTAGTTACTTAGGTCTAGCGTATTTGGCTAGTGGTTATGTAACGCACTATACTGCTGAAACGCCTGCAGCAGATGGTGGCCAAACTAATACATATATAAAAACAACATCTAAATCATATGAAAGCCTTGGAAAAACGGTAGAGTATGGAGTTACCTACATTGGAGACTATGCAGGTGATTTTGATGGTTTCTTTGACGGAGCAGAGTTTAATGTATTTTATGAATCTGCATATGAAAAAGATTATGTTAAAGACTATATAAATCATTTTCTTGGAGAGACGATCCAAGCAACGTCTAGTGACATAGAAACATATACTTTATATGTTAGAATAAGTTAATAATAGGAGAACTATAAAATGAAAAAAGAATGGAAACATCCGTTTTGGGAAAATGCAGCAAAAGATAGATTAACTGTCCGTCTAAATATAACACATGAAGATGGATCATTTTCTACTAGTGTTGCTAAAGTTTCAAAATTTGATGAAAGTGGAAAAATTACTGAGGATTATAATGAAGTTTTAACACAAAATCCGATAGAAAGAATCGATAAATTTACAGAAGAACGCCTAGAAAGGCACAAGCAACAACGTGAAGCTAATATTAAAAAGAATAAAGAAAAACAAGAAACAAAACGCCTTGAAGAATTATTCAATTTTAAATTACAAGCTTTTGAAATTCCAGAAATTAAATCTTCTACGAATAGAGTATTGAAGAGTAAAATTAGAAAATCTAGGAATGTTGTAGAATTAAATGCATATGCAGTTATATTATTGACGGAAGAATTGAATGCAAAAAAGGAACCAAACTAAAGGATTCGTTTTAGTTGCTACTAAAAGATTATCTTTTTTTAAAGCAGGCTGTTACCTAGCCGAAACAATCTTAGATTATATGCCAGATGCTAATATCACTCTATTTACTGAACAACAGTTTATAGATGATCCAGTATTACAAAAAGATCTATTACCTTTTGATAAGGTATTACCAACAATTGCTGATACAAATAGAGAAAAAATGTATGGTATGGCAAATACACCATATGATATTACTATGTATCTTGATGTTGATATGGAGGTAACACACGAGGACATAGTAACAATATGGGATCAATTAGAAGATAATGATCTAAAATTTGTTAACTTAACAAGAGAAGGTGCTAAGCACTTTGCAGAATGGAGTTGGGGACCGAATCAATTAGATGATGGTTGGCAAGGTACTCCTGATCATTTAGCACATTGCGGTGGTGTTTGTTTATATAAAAGTTCTAATCCTTTAACCCTAGAATTTATGCAGGATTGGTATGTTCTTTTTTTAAAACAAAGAATTGGTGAATGGAGTCCCAAAGAATTTGATTATATTAAAACAGGTAATTTTAGGCAATGGGATCAATTAACTCTTTGGTGGCTTATATATCATTCTCCTAAATATAAGAAACTAAAATGGAGTTTTTTTAAAGAAAATTATAGATGGAATTATTATACCTCATTTGGATTACCATGGTCGGAAAAAAACCCTTATTGTGACAAGTATCCAATTGTAACACATTATTCATCTGGTTTAGACAAATATGGAAAAAGAGGACTATTATTATTATGATGATACCTGTAAGAGATATAAAATTAAATAATACTGAATTTTTAGATATCGTTAATGAATATAAAGATGCAGTGATGGCAAGAAATAATCCAGGTGACCTACCTCGAATAGCTCAAGTTATACCTATTAAAGAAAAAGATGAAACATTAGAAGAATGGACCTCTGATGAATATCTAGAACTTATAATGAAACAAGGAAGAGAACATGATGGATTTCCGAGGAAATTAAAAGGACATTCAGGTTTAAAATATACTGATTATATGGAAGGCAGAGGTGCTGAAAAGCAGGTTATAGAAGGCGCTGACATTTATGATGCAACATCAAAGTTAAACAAAAGATTAGTTGAATTTCTTTCTTGTGCTAATAATGCTTTAAATGCTGTTTATCCTCCTGGAGGATTTATTGCTTGGCATAATAATGCAAATGCTGCCGGATATAATATTATTTGTACTTGGTCCGAAAATGGTGATGGATGGTTTGATTATTGGGACTTAGATAAAAAAGAACGCGTTCGTGTTCCAGATGTTCCAGGTTGGCAAGCTAAAATGACATACTTTGGATCATATGATCAACCTGATAAAATATGTTACCACGCAGCTGGTACTAATTGTTATAGAATTACCGTTGCTTTTGTATTTAAAGAAGCAGATAACTTTTGGGAGGAGGTTATAGAAGACCTTGAAAACCCATTATAATATAGTATGCGTTAAATACGGTACAAAGTATAATTCAGATCGAGTAGATCGACTTTATAGAATGGTAGAGAAAAATTGTTCTCTGCCATTTTCTTTTTATTGCTTAACTGAAGACAAATCACAAAAGTGGAGATACCCATTAGACTTAGATTTAGACCTAGAATCTTATTGGTGGAAAATACAACTCTTTAATCTCTCTTGGAAAAATCCTACATTATATTTTGATTTAGATATTGTTATACAAAGTAATATTGATTCTCTTTTACAAAGAATAGAAAAAAATAAAATATTAATTATTAAACCTGATTGGCCAGATATACAAGACACAGTATTATGGGATCATGATGCTATTGTGAATTCTTCAGTGCTTGGTATATATCCGACTTCTGTAACGCCTGTATACGAGCGTTTTATCGCGTCTAAAGACTATAATATCATCAAATATAGAGGATTAGATAGATATTTGTCAGATAATCATTTATCTTTATGTAATTATCTTCAATTTAATTATGATTATTATCATCGATGGAAAAATGATGATACACCAAATAAATATTGTAAAGGCGCATATGCACATGACCCTAGAAAAACCCTTTGTATAATATCTCAAGAAGAACCTGAAATGTATTTCGGATTGGAAAAATATTTCTTATAAATAATGATAAAAATTGACCAAAGAGAGTTTTACACATGGCACAGTATGAAGACATAGCTATCGACCAAGGCGCAGATGTTACTATTCAATTAGAACTTACCCATACAAACGGATTACCAAAAGACTTAACAGGATATACATGTGCTTCACAAATTCGAAGAACGCAAAGTAATGATTCTGCTACAGCCTTCACTCCAATGTTTTCTGCACCAAGATCATCAGGCGTATTAAATTTGACTTTGACAAACGCACAAACAAAATCATTTACTGCAAAAAGATACGTGTATGACGTTGCATTAACTAACCAAGATAGTAATGCCAATAATATTATTGAAAGAATCCTTGAAGGTCAGATAATCATAAACCCTTCAGTTACAAGATGAGCTAAGGAGAAACCATGGCTACTAGCGCCAATCTTAGTATTAAGAAAAATATTATTGTTAAAAAAGTTACCGTGGGCGCACCAATTGGTGTGGGCCAGGTTTCAAATGGTTTATTAACATCATTAGATGATGTAAATGGATCCTCACTCCAAATTGCCCGATTATCAGATTCATTAGCACCAGATGCTTCTGCATTTGCACCAGGTAACTGGTCTTATTTAATGCGATGGGATTCTGCCCAAGACGCGGCAACAGGTAAAGGTTTTGTATTTCATCCAGCCGGTAAAGTAATAAGAGATGAATTTTTAAAAGGTCATGTATTTGATCTTGATAGTACCCATTTTCAATTTGATAGTCAATATTGGCCTTTTCCAAGAAAATTTAAATTAAAAGATCGATCTGTTCCAACTACAATTCAGGGTGATGATAGAAACATGGTTCAGGTCCATGTGACTTCTGATGGTATTGTTCGAAGTTTAGGCACAAGACCTATTAATGGTATCAAGTCTACTACTTGGGAACCTTCTTTAGCTGAATTAAGAATTACAGCACAAAATGATTCATATTTTACAACTATTATAACTTTAGATGCTTTTTCTACAGATAGTTTAGCTGAAGGATCAAATGCAAATAGAAGATACTATACCTTTGCAAGAGCAGACAGTGATGCAAAAAATGCTATCAGTGTTTCAGATACTGGTGGAGATGGATCTTTAACATATAATAATACAACTGGTATTATATCTTATACTGGACCCGCTGCGTCTGAAGTAAGGGCTCATTTTTCAGCATATAACTCTTTACTGTATGATAGTAATAATGGTATTTTTAGATTACCGCAACCTTTAGATTCAGCAGCGACACCTTATTTTAAACAAATTAAAGGACCTGCAGAATTAATTATTGACCCAGAAGGCCTTGGTGATAATACAGGTAAAGTTACTATCTTAGGTAATCTTCAGGTTGACGGTACAATGACTACTGTCAATTCTACTACTGTTACTTTAAATGATAAAAATCTTTTACTTGCTGATTCTGCTCTAGATAGTGCTGCATCTAATGATGGTGGTATTACATTAGGCGGATCTGGAGCATCTATGATATACAATCATAGTAATGCTGCTTGGCAATTTAATAGACCATTTTATAGAAATATAAATCTTTTAGTTAATCATTCTACAGATGATTTAACTGAAGGGCCGAATAACTTATATTACACTACTCCTAGAGCAGATTCTGATGCTCGAAGTGCTATATCAATTGTAGACACGGGCGGAGATGGATCTGTAACATATGATTCTTCACAAGGTAGAATAACATATACTGGACCATCCGCGGCAGAAGTTAGAGCACACTTTTCAGTAGAACCACCAATAACTTATAATTCCGGAACTGGTTTATTTGATATTGATTCAAATCAATTATATACTCAATTTCTTGATAACTTTTTACGAGAAAATAGAACTGGACGAATAATCAGAAACGGATCAATTGATATTAATGGTAATCAATTTATTCTTGATGCTGATAGTGATACAATGATAGAAGCTTCTTCTGACGATGTTGTAAAATTTACAGTCGGTGGAAAAGAAGTAATGAATTTAAAAGGTGGTTCTGGACATTCAAACTTTACTGATTTAGAACTTATTTCAGATGATGTTGGAGGAACTAGTTCACCAAATATTAAATTATTTAGAAATAGTATATCTCCTGCTAGTTTAGATTATATTGGTGGTCTTGAATTTAGAGGTAATGATTCAGATGGTAACGTCACTCCTTATGGAAGTATACTAGGTAAAATAAGAACTGTCCAAAACGGTCTTGAGGACGGCGCTATTGATTTTTATATAAGTGATAGTGGAATAAACAAATTAAATATGTCATTGTATGACGAATATCATTCATATGCCAGAAATCAATATTTAAATTGGCACAATCACACCGGTTCATTTGATTTTAATTTAAAAACTCCTACTAGTATATCATCTAGTCAAACTATTACATTTCCGGATACAACAGGAACAGTATTAACGGGTGCATTAGGTCATAACCCCAGAAATTATTTTTCTGCAGGTGGTGATTTATCATACGACAGTGCTGCTGGTAAATTCTCTTTTGATGTTGAATTAGTTTATACTAAAGTTAATTTTGATTCAGACTTTAATATGGCTCTCGATGAATCTACTCTTAATGGAACAGGATTAAGTTATGATTCAGCTGCAAATACATTAAGTATTACTGATACAGCAGTTACACCAGGATCTTATGGATCTTCTACACAAGTTCCACAATTTACGGTAAATCAACAAGGACAGATAACAGCTGCTGCTCAAGTGCAGGTTGCCGGAATTACATCAACATCATTTGATTCAGCAACAGGTATGTTTACGATTAATACAGCTGATGGAGGTGTATTTAATCAAACATTATTTGATTCAGATTATACTAAAAACAGAACTAGAGAAGCATTAAGTGTTCTTGATACTGGAGGTGATGGATCATTAACATATGATTCAGCAGGCGGTAGATTTACTTATACAGGACCTAGTGCAACTGAAGTAAAAGCACATTTATCTGGAGGTAATGGGATTACCTTTACAGCGGAAGGTAGAATTGATATAGATTCAGCTTCTAGCCCAACCGTTAATAGTTTAATTAATACTATAGGATCGACGTCATCTACGCCAACAGTAACTCAAGCAACATCTGGTTCAGAAGTAGTTGTAGATACAGTAGCACATAATTCGGATTTTATGTCAATTGAATATACAGTTCATATGTCAGAAGATGTTATAGATCAATCACAGGTTTCTAAGGTATTAGTAACATATAATAAATCCACAGTTTCTTATTCTGAATATGGTATGATAAGTTCATTTGTTAATGATAGTGACATGGGATCACTAGTTGCTGATCTAAGTGGAGGAAATATAAGATTAAAATTTACAAGAGCAGCAGGTCTTGGAACAGTAGACATAAAACCAGTTAAACAAATAATCACATAGGGAAAGTGAACTATGGCAATTAAAGATTTTAAAGTAAGAAAAGGATTACATGTAGGCGATAGCGCTACAATTATGAACAACCTAAATGTAGGTGGTCATTCTGTATTAACTGGAAATTTAACTATTGGTGGTTCTACAGCAATTACAGGAGGTATATCAGGAAGATATGCTGGATTTGATAGTGATTTTGGTCAACAAAATACTGGGGATTTAACCGAACATATTAGCAGACTTTATTATACAACCGCAAGAGCTGATAGTGCTATTAATGTATATGTTGACTCAGCATTTTTAGCAGGAAGATTGCCAGAATATGTTACAGATAATGATGCACATACATTAACTAATAAAACTATAGTTGATCCTATTATTGATTCAACACCAATGTTTGGTCAGCCTTTTGGTGGTATTTCTTTTAATGTAGATGGAAATATAGCAGATAGTACTCAAGCATTACTTACATTTGTATCTAAAGATTCAACTGATGCAGCTGGATTTGTTTTAGGAGTTAAAAATCATCAAAGACATATTATAGGAACTAGTGGTACAAGTGCTAGTAATAAATTAGTAATTGGTTTAGATGGAACTAATTCTCAAATTAATATTATAAGAAATGTAGGTACAAAACCGGTTGCCTTATCGGCCCCAGCAGCGGCGGATGACTTGATTACAATAAGTAATACAGGTCGAATTGTTACTAATAGTACTGAAGAAGCAGCAAATCAAACTTCTGGGTCAATACAAACAAAAGGTGGAATTGGGGCTGAAAAAAATATTCGAGGTGAAGATATATTAGCCGCGAATAATGTAAAAGCTTTAGGCGGTGAATTACAAGGCACATTATCAGTAGCATCTCTTGGATCTAGATCAACTACTGATTTACCAGAAGGAACTAATAGATACTTTACTGATGCTCGAGTTGATTCTTATGTTAATGCTAGTATATTAACAACTGATGTAAGTGAAGGGTCTAATTTATACTACACAACAGCTAGAGCAGATTCAGCTGCTACAAGAGCAATATCAGTAAGTGATACTGGTGGAGATGGATCTTTAACATATAATAATGTTACAGGTGTTATAACATACACAGGACCTTCACCCGCAGAAGTAAGAGCACATTTTTCTCAAGGTACAGGAGTTACTTTAAGCGGTGCTGGACAAATTTCAATTGGACAACCTGTTGCGTCATCAGATTCTGTACAATTTAATTCAATGTCAGTTAATAATGATGTGGTAGTATATGGAAACCTAACGGTTGCTGGAACACAAACATCTAACGCTCAAGCGGATTTATCTGTTACTAATTCAATGATTAAAGTCGCAGATAGTAATATGGCTGATACTGTTGATATTGGTATAGTAGGTAGATATTCAAAAGATGGTGGTTCTACAATTAGACGAGCAGGGTTTATTAGAGATGCTACAAATGGAGAATGGTATGCATTTGATAATTTAATCCAAAATGGTATTGATAGTGGTGCAGGACCATATGATCAAACAATTAATGTTGGAGATACAGCAAACGGATGGAATCTGGGAGTATGGAATTTTGGAAAGTTAAGAGGAACCTATTTAGGTTTTGATTCCGATTTTGCTGCTTTTTCATCTAATTATGTAGTATACACATCTGCATTTACAGCCGTAAACGCTGGTCGTTATGCACTTGATACATCTGGCGGAAGTTTTACAATTGACTTACCAGCCAATCCTCTAACAGGTGATTATGTTAGATTTATAGATGTACATAACTTTTCTACTAACTCAGTGACCATAAATAGAAATGGATCTACCATTGAAGGATATAGTGAGAATTTTGTATTGGATCTGGGACAGAGTATTATTGAGTTTATTTACATAAATAGTACATGGCAGATATATTCATCAATTGGACAAAGAGGACCTAAAGGTGATAAAGGCGATTCCGCGGATGTTGCAAGTTTCTCTACTAAAGAACAATCAATAGCGTATTCAATCGCATTAGGGTAAAAAAATGGCAAAAAAATTATTAAGAGATTATATATTTTCACCAGGAGCAGCTGGAGTTGGTTATCTTGAAGTACCCGGAAGGTTTACACTAGATAAATTATTGCTTGTTACAAACGTAACTGATAATATTATCATGTATAACTTTGCAGATACTACATTCGCAGGAACTACGGCAACTTTCTTTTCTAGCAATAGTACAAATTGGCCGAGAATAACACAAGCACATGATGGGTTTACTAGATTTGTATTACAATACAATTCAACAGGAATGAGTGCTAATGATCAATTACAGATCTTTGCTGAAGATCAAGAAGACTTCGGACAAAAAATAAGGCCTTGGGACTTTGGTTCAGACGCTATTGAAAGAATGAGAGTATCTCAAGGTGAATCACTTATTGACGCAGACTTTGAATATGGATTACAGCCTACTAAATGGGCTGGATTCGGGTCTGTTAAAGGATATCCATCAACGTATGATTTACCTGGTGTTGATTTAACTGTTAATACAATAGTCACAGATTATACAACAGACAATGCTACAAACAGTCTTATTACTGTTACGTTTAAAGATTCAGCAAATGGATCTACGAATGCAGCTCATGGGTTAAGTGTTGGAGATGTTGTTAACGTTTCAAGTTTAAGTTCTGGTGCTGCGGGATTTTCAAGAGCAGATGGAAGTTATATTATTGAATCTGTTCCAAATTCACATACATTAAAATATTATGCAAGAGGCACGGTTGGTGCTTCTGATGGTGATAGCTTATTCACAGAAGAAACATTAGTTAGAAAGGGAGCTTTATATAGCAATGCTGCTTTACCTACTCCAACAAGCGTTACGTCAAACGGAGCAGATCCGTCGGAAATAACCTTACATTTTGCTAAGCCTCATGGATTGGTTCCAGGAACACCATTACACGTTGTGATGGGATCTGGTACTAATAAAGCAAAGGCATCAGGACCTTTCTTTATGAAATCATCTCCAGAACCTAATCAAATGAAATTTGATGCTAGACCTGGAGCTGCTGTTACAAGTCCTGGAAGTGCTACTGTATACGCTATTAGTAATGCTACTATTCTTCATAGACCATCTGATGGAGGTGTTATATTATCTACTAAAACACCTACATATGCTGCATCGGTTACTCGTCAAACAAAAAGATATTTTAGATATCAATCTGGTAAAGGATTTTTATTCTCATCTGGTACGTTATTTGCTCCAGTATATGATTTACAATCAGTATCAGCAAGTGGAACATCACCTGGATCTACAATTACATGTAAAACAGATGATATAGATCATGGATTACAAGCTGGTGCTTCTGTTGAATTAGTAGGAATAGAAACATCAGGATATGAAGGAACATATTCCGTTAATACTATTACAGATGACTATACATTTACTGTTATTGCAACTGGAACATTGGGCGATACAACTGCACAATTATCAGAAATATCTACAATTCAAGT
>Ga0163180_10000594_pt1 | contig 20998 bp, 18 predicted proteins | sample AtlANTMetagenome_2_FD_109647 | JGI IMG/M metagenome (GOLD analysis project Ga0163180, IMG submission 109647) | Marine eukaryotic phytoplankton communities from the Atlantic Ocean - Atlantic ANT 4 Metagenome | ecosystem: Environmental > Aquatic > Marine > Oceanic | place: North Atlantic Ocean...
CTTAAAAAATGGTAAACTAACAGCTGATATTAAACTTTTGGGTGATTATATGATAAAAGTTGATTCAATTCCGCCAAGTATAAATTTAATTGATATAGAAGACAGTCAGTGGATTTCAAACAGGGATAAATTGCAAATAAAAATAAATGATAAAAATTCAGGAATAAGCTCCTACAGAGGTACCTTGAATGACAAGTGGATTCTTTTAGAATACAATCCCATGAAAGGAATTTTAACCTATGATTTTGATGATAACATCAATAATTCTGAACCTAAAAATATATTAAAAGTTAATGTTACAGATAATGTCGGTAATACTAAACATTTAGAAAAAGTTTTTTTTAGAACAGTAAAAAAATGAAAAATTTTGTGCTCATCTTATTTTGTCTTGTATCCACTTGTTTTTTTTCGCAAGATGCTATTATTACAGGTCTGATATTAGACGAAGAAAATTTTCCAATAAAAGATGTTAATATTCAATTTGATAATAAAGGTTCAATCAGTGATGTTGATGGTTATTATAAGATTGAAGTTGAGTCGGGTAAAAATATCAATGTTATATTTACTCATATAAATCACAAAAGACTTCAAATTACAGTTAACTTATCTAAAAAAGAAATCCTTGAGTTTAACCCAGTTTTAAGTACCAATTTTGAACAAATATCTGAAGTTATTTTAAATACAACTAGAAGAGAAGATTTAAAGTCTATTCAAAATATATCACCTGAAAAACTAAGAGATATTAAAGGTGTTCAGCCTGGAATTGAAAACATTTTAAAAACTCTTCCTGGGGTAAGTATTAATAATGAAATGAGTACACAATACTCTGTTAGAGGCGGGAATTTTGATGAAAATCTTGTATATGTAAATGGAATTGAAATTTATAGGCCTTTTTTGATAAGATCTGGTCAACAAGAAGGCCTTAGTTTTGTTAATTCAGAAATGATTGATGATATAAAATTTTCATCAGGTGGATTTGAAGCGATATATGGGGATAAGATGTCATCCGTGTTAGATATTAAATATAAATCTCCAGATTCAAATCAGTATAGAATTAACACGAGTTTCCTGGGAGGTAGTTTTACTTCAGAAAATGTTTCAAAAGATAAAAGTATTTCAAATATACTTGGATTGAGATATAGAGACAATAGTCTACTAGTTAATTCAAAAGAAACAAACTCAAACTTTAAGCCTTCATTTTTTGATTTACAAAATCATTTAAGATTATCGATAAATCCAAAACTTAGTATATCGACTCTAACAAATTTTTCATTAAATAGATACAATTTTAAACCACTAAATAGACAAACTAACTTTGGAACACTTGATGATCCGCTTGCATTAATAATATATTATGACGGAGAAGAAAAAGATAGATATGCTACTTTTTTTAACTCTATTTCCGTTGATTATAAACCAAATCAACGTGATACCTATACAATAAACTCATCTTTTTACAACACAACTGAAAAAGAGTATTTTGATATTCTTGCACAATACAACCTAGCAGAAGTGAATACTAATATTGGTAGTGAGGATCTTGGAGAAGTAGAATTTAGTCAGGGAATTGGAAGTCAACTAAATCATGCTAGAAATGATTTAAATGCTCAAATTTTTAATATTGAGTCTAAACTTAAATTAATTAGAAAGAAAAACGAATTCAATTTCTCGTTTAAATTCACAAAAGAAGATATAAATGACAGAATTGTTGAATGGGAAGTTATTGACTCTGCTGGGTATTTAATTGATCCACCTTTCATTACTAATATCTCTGAGCAACCCTATGAAGCTAATGAGGGGCCAATAGTACCATTTCAGAACATTAGATCTACAATTGATACTTCAATAGAAAGAATCCAATTTTATTCCCAATGGGAAAGTGAAAGCTATATAAATAACAATAAAATTTATTACAACCTGGGTCTTAGGGTACACAATTGGTCCCTAAATTCCAGCGAAGATTGGTCAAATAATATTAAGAAGAAAACAGTAATAAGCCCTAGATTTCAAATTGGGTATGTGCCAAGCTGGAATCCAAAAATGATTTTCAATTTAAAATATGGTGTATATTACCAACCCCCATTTTACAAAGAACTGAGAAATTTTTCAGGCGAAATTAACCCCTCTTTAAAAGCACAAAAATCAACACATTATGTCTTATCAAATGAATATAAGTTTGATTTATGGAATAGACCTTTTAGATTAAACTCAGAGCTGTATTATAAGGATTTAGATGATTTAAATACATATACTATCGATAATGTAAGGATTAGATATGTAGCTAATAATAATGCGTTTGGATACGCCTACGGGCTAGATTTAAGGTTAAACGGTGAGTTTGTTAAAGGAACCGAATCATGGTTTAGTTTTGGATACTTAAAAACTGAAGAAAATATTGATGATAGAGGCTACATATCCAGACCAACTGACCAAAGATTAAAATTTGGAGTTTTATTCCAAGATTATGTCCCCAATATGCCTAATTTAAAGATGTTTATTAATCTGATATACAATACTGGATTACCTGGGGGTTCTCCCAGCTATGCAGATCCTTATGAATATCAAAACAGATTGCCAGATTATAAAAGAGCTGATATAGGAATTATGTATTTGATTGAGGATGCTAAAAAACTTTTTAATGTAGAGGAAGTCTCAATTGGAATGGAGATATTTAATATGTTTAACATGCAAAATACAATTACAAATACATGGGTAAGAGATGTATATTCAAAAAGACAGTACAGTATTCCAAACTATCTAAGCCCAAGAATATTTAACCTTAATATGGATATTAAATTCTAATTCATCAAATCATTAATTTGATCGATAACAAAGTCAAGCTCATCTTTTGTATTATAAATACTAAATGAAAATCTTAGAGACACCTTCTTATTATCTTGTTCATTTTGTATTTCTTTTAGAACATGTGAACCAGTGTCACTCCCACTCTGACAAGCGCTTCCTTTGGAGCAGGCAATTCCTTTCAAATCTAATTTAAACATAAACAAACCTCCAATTTCACGCTCTATTGGTAATAATATATTTACCAATGTATAAGTTGAGTTATTTAAATCTTCACACAAACCATTGAATTTAATATCTTTCACCTTCTTTTTTAGTTCTGAAATAAAGTAGGTTTTTAATTCAGTAATATATTCTTTTTCAGATTTGAGATTTTTAGTTGAAATTTTTAATGCCTCAGACATCCCAACTATGTTATGGACTGACTCAGTTCCTGCTCTGAGCCCCTTTTCCTGCATCCCCCCTGTAATATATGACCCTAGGTTTGTATTTTTTCTTACGAATGCAAATCCAACACCCTTAGGGCCATGAAATTTATGAGCACTTGCAACAAAAAAATCAACTTTTATATTTTCAAAATCTAAATCATAATGTCCAACGGATTGAACTGTATCACTATGAAATAAGGAGTTGTATTTTTGACAAATTTTAGAAACCAATTGAATATCAGTTATATTTCCAATTTCATTGTTTATGTGCATTAAGCTTACTAAAGATTTTTCATCAGATCTTTTTAATATTTCCTCTAAATTATTTAAATCAACATCTCCAGATTTTGATACCTTGACATATGAAACCTTAATATTATTTGATTCGATAAGATCATCAATTGTATGAGTTACAGCATGATGTTCAATTTTTGTTGTAATTATGTGGGAAACCCCTAGATTATTAACACAATTTCTGATAATCATATTATCACCTTCCGTGCCACCAGAAGTAAATATTATTTCGGATGTTTTTACATTTAAAATATCTGCAATTTCTTTTCTCGAAGATTCAATTAAAGATTTAGATGATCTACCATAACTATGTGTAGATGAAGGATTTCCGTATTCATTTTTTATGATAGATGAAATTGTATCAACTATCTCCTCTCTTACCTTTGTAGTAGCGGCATTATCAAGATAAATTGTAGACATATTGAATGGTTAGCAATACTAATTTATTAAAATATTATTCAAAATCTTTAAGTGACGATATAATTATATCAATACAATTATTTAACTGCTTCTCATTAATGATCAAAGGAGGTGCAAATCTGATTATATTACCATGTGTGGGTTTAGCAAGCAATCCATTTTGAGCCATTTTTAAACATATATTCCAAGCAATATCACTATTCTCTTCATCATTTATTATTATGGCATTTAACAATCCTTTTCCTCTGATTTTTTCAACAATTTTACTTCCATTAATGTATGATTGGAGTTTTTCCCTAAAAATAATCCCCATTTTACCTGCGTTTTCAGCTAATTTCTCATCCTTAATAACATTCAACGCAGCCATGGCCACCTCGCAAGCAACTGGATTACCCCCAAAAGTTGATCCATGTTCACCGGGTTTAATTGTAAGCATAACTTCATCAGATGCTAATATTGCAGAAACCGGAAATACACCGCCAGACAAAGCCTTACCTAAAATTAATATGTCAGGCTTGAATCCATGATGTTCGCAGCAAAGCATTCTCCCTGTTCTACCTATACCAGTTTGAACTTCATCTGCAATAAATAAAACATTTGAATCTTTACACAAATCATATGCTTTCTTTAGATAATCGTCGTCTGGGACTACAACCCCAGCTTCACCTTGAATTGGTTCAACCATGAAGGCAACCACATTTTGATCCTTTAAAGAATCTTTAAGAGAGTCTAAATCATTATATGGAATAATTTCATAACCCGGCATAAACGGACCAAAACCGTTAGTACTACTAAAATCTGTTGACGAAGAAATAGCACCCAAAGTTCTACCCCAAAAATTTCCTTCAACAAAAATAATTTTTGCGCAATTATTGGGAACCTTTTTAACTTCGTAACCCCATTTTCTTGCTAATTTAACCGCAGTTTCACCACCTTCCACTCCAGTATTCATTGGTAATACTTTATCATACCCAAAAAATTCAGTAATAAATTTTTCATATTGACCTAAAATATTATTGTGAAATGCTCTGGATGTTAGGGTTAATTTATTCGACTGATTAACTAATGCCGAGATTATCTTGGGGTGACAATGCCCTTGGTTAACTGCAGAGTAGGCAGATAAAAAATCATAATATTTCTTCCCTTCTACATCCCATAAGAAAACTCCTTCACCTTTTTCCAAAACAACTGGTAAAGGATGATAATTATGTGCTCCATACTTATATTCTAGATCAATTATGCTTTTTGAAGTTAACATTAATAATAATTTTACGCTGGTTATATTTTGTCCAAATTTAATGAATTATATTTAGTAAAATTTAATTTGAATTGGGCAGAAAGAAAAGAAATATAGTTTTAGAAAATATTGAACTGACTGATGCAGGTTCTCTCGGGAAATGTATATCAAAAAAAGAAGGGGAGAAAATAATTTTCACAAAAAATGGTGTCCCTGGGGATATAGTGGACATCAGGATAAGAAAGAAAAGAAAATCATATTTAGAAGGCGACATAATTAAATATCATAAATACTCTTCTAAAAGAACAGATCCAAAATGTTCACATTTTGAACTTTGCGGAGGATGCAGTTGGCAAAATATGAATTATGAAGAACAACTCAAATACAAGGATAAAGAAGTAAATGAAAATTTAAGTAGGATCGGTAAGATTGGATCTCACAAAAAACTCCCTATAATTAAATCTGAGAAGACCTATTACTATAGAAATAAGATGGAGTTCTCTTTCAGTAACTCTCGATGGATTACAGAAAAAGAAATTAAAGAAGGAAATAATATTGACAATAAGAATGCACTAGGTTTTCACAAATCTGGAATGTGGAGCAAAGTTATCGATATTGAAAAATGCTACTTACAAGCAAATATTTCAAATAAAATCAGAAATTTCATTAAGAAAAAATCTGAAGAATTAAGCTTAGATTTCTTTGATTTAATTAAGCAACAAGGAGATATTAGAAATTTAATGATCAGAACAACAACTACAAATGAAATAATGGTTTTAATTCAATTCTATAAATACTCCAAAAAGGCCGAGAATCTTTTAGGATTAATTAAAAATGAATTTAATGAAATAACTTCAATCATGTATGTAATTAACAATAAGCATAATGATACAATTTATGATCTTAAGATACTTTGTTTTAGCGGTAAGAATTATATAACTGAAAAAATTGGTGAACTTTTATTTAAAATATCTGCCAAAGCATTCTTTCAAACAAACTCGTATCAAACCACTAAACTTTATAATATAGTTAAGAAATTTGCAAATCTCAAAGGAGATGAAATTGTTTATGATTTGTATTGCGGAATTGGCACTATTTCATTATTCCTTTCTAAAGAGGCAAAAAAAATAATTGGTATTGAGACTGTTAAGGACGCTGTTCAAGCAGCAAAATCTAACTCAAAATTAAATAATATATCAAATTGTAAATTTATCGAAGGAGATGTTAAAGATATTATTGCAAAGCCTATTGAAGTAAACGAAAAGCCTGATATTATTATAGTGGACCCTCCAAGAAATGGATTAGAAAAATCAGTTATTAAATCAATAATAGGGCTTTCACCAAATAAAATCATTTATGTGAGCTGCAATAGCTCAACTCAAGCAAGAGATATTATAGATTTGAAAGAATTTTATGAGATAAAGACTTCACAAGCAATTGACATGTTTCCACAAACATATCATGTGGAAAATGTTGTACTTTTGGAAAAAATATAGATGAGTAAATATTTATTTTTATTTTTAATTATTCTCACAATATATAATTGTGAGAGTGATGATATTTGTCCCGAATCAACATTAACAACTCCCAGACTTATAGTTACTTTTTATGATATAGACAATCCGGAAGAAAGAAAAAATATTGAAAGTCTTGGGGTGTATATTGTTAAAAATAGTGAGTTGATGTTAATCAACGAAATAAACGGTATAAATACTGATTCTATTGCAATTCCACTAAGAGATGATGAATCTATCTCAAATTTTAAGTTCTGTAAAGATTTTTCAGAAGACATAACCGTAATTCCAAGTGGCTTACCAAATCACGTCTATTTTGACTATGAAATTAGTGAATCCTTTGTTTCAAGAGCATGTGGTTTTATAAATAATTACATTTTATCAGATGCCCTACCCTATGACCCATTAGACACCCCAGGGCCCACGAATTGGATTTCTGAGGTCATTATTTTAAATGATTCTGTAACTAACGAAAATCAATCGCATGTCAAAATACTTCATTAGTTTAATTTCTTTTTTATTTATGAATATTACCCTTGGTAATGTTAGTTTAGTTAATGACACAATCGAAAAGTTTGGCGTCAGAGCAGGAATAGATATTAATAAGATTGTTAAGTCTGCTACAGATGATGATTACAAGGGATTATCTATAAGTGGAGATATCAGACTAAAGGAGTCTTTTTATGTGTATTCTGAAATTGGAAATGAGGAAAAACAAATTAACAGCGATTATTTAAATTCATCGGTTAAAGGGACTTATTTGAAGTTTGGTGTAAATTTTAAAATGAATAATGATATTAGAACTCAGAATATTGTTTATTCTGGTTTTAATTTTGGTTACAGCAATTTTGATCAAAATATAAACAGATATACCATTTATAACACAAATAGTACTTACTGGGGAGAATCAACAATTAATGAACCTAAAAATTTATCAAACTTAAATGCTTTATGGGTTGAGCTAGTATTCGGACTAAAGACAGAGATATTTAATAATCTTTTTTTGGGTTTTGAGCTGCAATTAAAGAGCATTATAAAACAAAAAAATATTCAAAATATCTCCAACCTTTATATTCCAGGATTTAACAGAACATATGATAGTTCAGGTTTAGGAGCTGGATTTAGTTATACGGTTTCTTACCTGATACCAATTATAAAAAAATAAAATCATTCCTTATTTTTTTTTGAACCAGGGTAAATATTGTAATTCAACAACCTTGATTCAAGGTTTGAATTAAATAACTTAATTTTTTTGTTTGACCTTAGTCCTATCGATTTAATAGCCTCTAAATTTGCGGTTATTATCCAAACATCGGAATACAAGTAACTATTCTTAAGAGTATCACCAATTTTTTTATATAATTCATTAACATCTGCTGATATTCTCTTATCATAAGGTGGATTGATTAATATATGTAATTTATCTTCATCTGTTTTTTTAGAATTTAGAAAGTCTTTTTTAATAACCTCTAAATCAATGTCAATTTCAGCAATTTCTATATTTTTTTCAGCCTTTTTGATCATTGCATTCGAAATATCAAATCCGTATAATTTATATTCAAAATCAATCTCTTTATTTCTTACTGATTCTTCAATTATTTCAAATAATTCGTTATCCCAATCTTTCCATTTTTCAAATGCAAATGAAAGTCTATTTAAATTAGGGGCAATATTTTTAGCAATCATTGCAGCCTCAATAAGAAAGGTTCCTGTTCCGCACATAGGGTCTAATAAGTCAGACTTTTTATCCCAATTTGACATTAAAATAATACCTGCGGCAAGAACTTCATTTAATGGAGCAGCAGAATTATATTTTTTATAGCCTCTTTTATGAAGAGATTCACCAGAACTATCCAAAGAAATAGTACAGGTATTTCTGCTAACATGTATTTCTATTTTCAATTCAGGATTGAATGAATTTATACTAGGTCTTTTCTTAAATTTATCTCTAAATCGATCAACAATCGCATCTTTTGCTTTTAATGAGGTGAATTTTGAATTATTAAAAACATTAGAATGAAAAACAACAGAATTTATTAAAAATGAACCTGAGGAATCTATATAATCCTCCCATTTAAAACTATAAATATTATTATAATATTCATTTATGTCTTTAAATCTAAATTGGCATACGGGTTTAAGTATTTTTAAGGCAGTTCTTAAACTAAGATTAGATTTATATAAAAAACCTTTATCACCAAAAAAACTTACATTTCTATTTCCTTTAACTATTTTTTGTGCACCTAAAGCAAGCAATTCCTCTGCAAGAATATCTTCAAAACCATAAAAAGTCTTAGCTATCATTTTAAAATTTTCACTCATATTCTTCTTAGTTTTTCTGTTTATCCCACAAACTTTTCAATTTAAATAAATCATGAAGTTTAGCTGGTTCTCTGTATTCTATCAGATTATCTCTAATTGATCTTTGTACTATATCCTCAATGTAATAATCATCAATATTAGTTTCTGGCAAAAACTCACTTTTTAAATTCATATTGAAAAACTTAGCAGTAGCGTTATAAAAAAACGCTCTTAACCCATTCCTTAATTGCTTGATTAAATCATAGGTTGATATCCCTGTTTGACGATGAATTAATTTTATTAAAATTCTACCTTCTGACTGAGTAAACTTACTTAGTTCAGGAGTTAATTCGTCTTCTAAAAATTTTTGAACCATTTTTGTATATCTCTTTTTTCCCCTCTTAGTTTTTATAAGACTCAGTCTTTCATTGAGACTATTTAACCTATCTGAAGCCATTACAGAGTAAGGATAAACCTTTAGAGTTTTTCTTTTTATAATTAAATATTTTCTGATTTGATCAGAATTATAAAATGGTCTTTTTGGTAATAATAAAACCTCATTTAATCCTATTGATCCTTTAACAATTGTATCACCTGAAATTCTTATATATTCAGAAATTGAATCATTTTCAACCTGTTGAGAGTAAGTATTTACAATTGTAAAAAAGACTAATAAAAATAGGAATTGTTTCAATTAAAAATAATTATTTAATAATTGATAAAATTATATATAATAAATAAAGAAATCATTATTATTTTTACATATATAATATTTAAAAATCAAACTGAGATGAGTAGCAAGAGCATATTAAACAAAAAGTCCATGCAATTTCTTGAAAAATATTTAAATAACGCCTCTCCTACTGGATACGAATGGGAAGGTCAGAAAATTTGGATGGACTATTTAAAGCCATATGCAGATAAATTTATAACAGACACTTACGGTTCAGCTGTAGCGGTTATAAATCCAGATCACAAATATAAAGTTGTTATTGAAGGACATTCAGATGAGATTTCTTGGTATGTTAATTATATTTCGGATAAAGGCTTAATATCAGTTATAAGAAACGGAGGAAGCGATCACCAAATTGCTCCAAGCAAAATTGTTAATATTCATACTGAAAAAGGAATTGTAAAAGGTGTTTTTGGATGGCCTGCGATACATACTAGATTAGCCTCAAAAGAAGAGCCTCCCAAGTTAGATAATATATTTATTGATGTTGGATGCAAAAACAAAAAGGATGTTGAAAAACTTGGTGTTCATGTTGGATGTGTAATAACTTACCCTGATCCATTTCATATTTTAAATAAGGATAATTTTGTATGTCGTGCACTCGATAATAGAATTGGTGGTTTTATGATTGCTGAGGTAGCCAGACTAATTAAAGAAAATAAGAAAAAATTACCTTTTGGCTTATATGTTACTAACTCTGTACAGGAGGAAGTTGGCCTAAGAGGAGCTGAAATGATAACACAGACTATAAAGCCCAATGTTGCAATTGTTACCGATGTTACTCATGACACCACAACTCCAATGATAAATCAAAAGAAGCAAGGCTATTGCGAACTCAACAAAGGCCCAGTAGTTACATATGCTCCTGCAGTTCAACAAAAACTTAGGGATTTAATAATTAGTACTGCAAAAAAGAATAAAATTCCGTTTCAAAGAGCTGCTTCTAGTCGTTACACAGGCACTGATACTGATGCTTTTGCCTACAGTAACGGTGGAGTTCCCTCAGCTTTGATATCTCTACCACTTAGATATATGCATACAACCGTTGAAATGGTTCATAAAAATGATGTTGAAAATGTAATTAAATTGATTTATAATACAGTATTAAACATTAAGTCTGGAGAAGACTTTAGCTATTTTAAATAAATATTTAAATTTTATAATGAAGAAAGAATTCCTTGAAATATATTCTTCTAGCGGAAAAAAAACCGGAAAAAAAGCAACCAAATCACATATTCACAAAAAAGGTTTATTTCATGCAACAGTTCATGTGTGGATCTTCAGTGAAAAAGGAAATGTCCTAATTCAGAAAAGGTCAACCAAAAAAAAATTAAACCCTGGTGTTTGGGATGTTTCAGTTGCTGGACATGTTGAATACAAAGAAGATATTAATGTTGCAGCTATTCGAGAAACATTAGAAGAAACAGGTATATATATCAAAGAAAAGGATTTATTTAAACTTGGTATTTATACAAGTGTAAGTGATTATCCACAGATAATCGATAAAGAGTTTCATCATACCTATGTTCTAAAAATTAATGAAGTTAAAATAAATCTAAACTATAAAAATGATGAAGTTGATGATTTAAAGTTGATTTCATTAGAAGAAATGGATTCTCTATTAAACCAAAACAATAGAGATATATTCATAGGAAAAAATAAGAATTACTACAGAGATGTTTTTGAAGCAATTTCAAAAATAACTAAAGAGAATTATCAATAATTTCCTTAACGACATCAGGATTTAACAGGGTGCTAATATCCCCTAGATTATTAAATTCCTTAGAAGCAATCTTTCTCAGAATCCTTCTCATTATTTTTCCAGATCTGGTTTTTGGAAGACCATTAGTAATTTGAATCTTATCTAGTTTAGCAATTGGACCTATTTTTTTAGAAATTAATATGTTAATTTCTTTTTTAATCTGCTCTAGGTTTTCATATTGTTGGTTTAAAGTAATGAAACCATACAGTGCATTACCTTTAATATCATGAGGAAAACCAACAATTGCGGATTCTGCAACTTTTTCGTGTTCGTTAATTGCATCTTCTATTGGAGCAGTGCCAAGATTATGACCTGAAACAATTATAACATCATCAACTCTTCCAGTTATCCTAAAATTACCATCCTCATCTATAAACGCGCCATCTCCTGTAAAATACTTGTTTTCAAAAGCTGAAAAATAAGTATTAATATACCTACTATGATCTCCCCATATTGTTCTTGCTATAGATGGCCATGGATATTGAATACATAGCTTACCTACAATATTAAATTCTTTCAATTCATTGCCGTTTTCATCTATCAATATTGGTTGAATTCCTATGAAAGGTTTTGTTGCAAACGTTGGCTTTTCTGGAATTACTTTTGGAATTGATGAAATTAATATCCCCCCTGTTTCTGTTTGCCACCACGTATCTACAATTGGACAATTATTCTTCCCAACATATTTATTATACCATTGCCAAGCCTCCTCATTTATAGGTTCACCAACTGTGCCAAGAACTTTTAATGATGATAGATCATTATTTTTTAGAAAACTAGTACCTTGTTTTGCCAAAGCTCTAATAGCAGTTGGGGCAGTATAAAATTGGTTTACACCATATTTTTCAACTATTTGCCAAAACCTACTATAATCAGGAAAACTAGGAACACCTTCAAACATAATCGTTGTTGCTCCGTTTGATAATGGACCGTACAATATGTAGCTATGACCGGTAATCCATCCTATGTCTGCAGTACACCAATAAATATCTCCATCATCATATTGAAAAACATTTTTAAATGTAAAAGATGTATATACCATATAACCTCCACAGGTATGAACCATACCTTTGGGTTTTCCTGTAGAACCTGATGTATATAAAATAAATAATGGGTCTTCTGAATCCATGATTTCAGCATCACAGAAATCATCAACATCAATAATCAAATCATCTAATAAAAAATCTCTTTTGTTATTGATATTAACCAATTCATTGGTTCTTTTTACTAATAATACTTTTTGATCGTTTTTACATATATCCAATGCGTCGTCTACAATTTTTTTAAGATTTAAAATTTTTTCACCTCTAAATGAACCATCAGAAGTTATAATTATACCGCTTTCACAATCATCTATCCTGGCGGCTAATGCATTAGAGGAAAAACCAGCAAAAACAACTGAATGAATTGCACCAATTCTAGCACAAGCAAGAACAGAAAATGCTAATTCAGGGATCATTGGTAAATAAATACAAACTCTGTCCCCCTTTTTAACACCCATTGACTTCAAAACGTTAGCCATTTTACAGACCTCTGTTAATAATTCTGAATAGGAATATGATTTATATTCTTCATTAGGATTATTTGGCTCAAAAATTATAGCAGTTTTATCAGGATCATTTTTTACGTGTCTATCCAAGCAATTAGTTGTAATATTTAACTTAGCATCTTTAAACCATGAAACTTCAGCTTTTCTAAAATCCCAATCTAAAACTTTAGACCATTTTTTTTCCCACAAAAAATTATTTGAAGCTAATTCTGACCAAAAAATCTCGGGTTCTTCAACAGACTCCTTATATAATTGAGAATATTTCTCTGGGCTATCTATGTTATATCTATTCATATTCAGGAATTCTTATATTATCGACTATATCTTTTATTTTATTTGGGGTTGGAGTAGTAAACCTCATTACAACAAAAGAAACTATAAAGTTCAATATCATGGCAACACTACCAAATCCCTCAGGTGAAATCCCAAACCAATAATCGTCAGCCGAACCTCCTCCAAAAAAGTTAAACTTAAACTTTAGCATATAAAACAGCATCAGCCCTATTCCTGCAAGCATTCCACAAATTGCTCCCTCCTTATTCATATTTTTATAAAAAATTCCCATTACAATAGCAGGAAAAAAGGATGCGGCAGCTAAACCAAAAGCTAAAGCAACCACAGCAGCAACAAAACCTGGGGGGTTAATTCCAAAGTATCCTGCTATACAAACCGCAAAAAAAGCAGAAATTCTTGCAGCTACTAATTCACCTTTTTCACTTATTTCTGGATAATATACTCTCTTTATAAGATCGTGAGAGACAGATGCTGAAATAACAAGCAAAAGGCCAGCAGCAGTAGACAAAGCTGCTGCTAATCCACCGGCAGCAACAAGTGCAACTACCCAATTTGGCAAATTAGCTATTTCTGGATTGGCAAGAACCATAATATCTCTATCAACATATAATTCGTTTGAATCATCATTAGTGTAATCAATCATACCATCATTATCTAAATCATCAAATTTTATTAATCCTGTATTTTCCCATTTTTTAAACCATTGAGGTATATCTGAATAGGATTTTGTAGAAATTGTTTCAAGTAAATTTGTTCTTGCAAAAGCAGCAACTGCTGGAGCAGTAGTATATAAGATTGCTATCAATAGCAATGCTATACCTGCGGATTTCCTAGCATCTGCAACTTTTTTTACAGTGAAAAATCTTACAATAACATGTGGTAAGCCAGCTGTACCAACCATTAAAGCTAAGGTAATTGCAAAAATGTCTATTAAAGGTTTTGTATTATCAGTATATTCATTGAAACCTAATTCAACATTTAGATTATCAAGTTTATCCAAAAGATATGTTGAAGATCCATCAATTATTTCACTTCCAAAACCAAGTTGAGGTATTGGATTCCCTGTCATCTGAATGGAAATAAAAATTGCTGGAACCATAAAAGCAAATATTAAAACACAATATTGGGCAACCTGAGTATATGTTATTCCCTTCATACCGCCTAATACTGCATAAAAAAGAACGATTAACATACCAATTATTACACCTGTATTTATGTCAACCTCTAAAAATCTTGAAAAAACAATTCCAACTCCCCTCATTTGACCAGCAACATAAGTAAATGAAACTAATAAAGCACAGAAGACAGCAACTAATCTAGCATTATTTGAATAGTACCTATCACCTATAAATTCTGGTACTGTAAATTTTCCAAACTTTCTTAAATACGGAGCTAACAATAAGGCTAAAAGAACATACCCACCTGTCCAACCCATCAAATAAACAGCACCATCATAACCAGCAAAGGAAATAATACCAGCCATTGAAATAAATGACGCAGCACTCATCCAATCAGCAGCAGTAGCCATTCCATTTGCCCAAGCACCTACTCCACCTCCTGCAACATAAAAATCCTTAGTTGATTGAACTCTTGACCAAATTGCAATTGCGATGTAAATCGAAAAAGTAACTCCTACAAGGATATATGTCCAGGATTGAATACTCATTTTCTATTTTTTAAATCCAAATTTTTTGTCAAGATTATTCATTAATCTAACATATGTAAAAATCAAAATAACAAAAACATATATAGACCCTTGTTGGGCAAACCAAAATCCTAATTTAAAACCAGCAATCGAAAACTGATTTAAAAAATCCTTTAAAATAATACCAAATAAAAATGAGAAGGTAAACCATATTAAAAGTAGTGTTAAGACATATTTAATATTTGTTCTCCAATAATTATTATATCTATCTTTTGATTTCATATTTGTTTAATTCATTTAAAACTTTAGGTGCTAAAATCAATGTAGCAATCATTGTTGGAACAGCCATCAATGCAAAAAATGTATCGATTAAATTAATCATCATTGATAACGACGTAGTAGCACCCAGCATAATGCTAATTATATAAATGTAGTTATATTTTTTTTTGTTGTTATCCCCAGCAAGAAAAGAAAGGCATTTAGTGCCGTAGTAAGAATAAGAAAAAAGAGAAGAGATACTAAACACAAAAACACAAGCAAGTAAAATATAATTACCTGCATTAGAAAAAGATGATTCAAAAGCTGCAGCTGTCAATGACACTCCATCCGCTTGTGTTTTCCAAGCTCCAGTGACGAGTATAGCAAGTGCCGTCATTGTACAGACCATAAGTGTATCAATAAATGGACCTAACATTGCAACAAAACCTTCTTTGACAGGATTATTTGTCTTTGCAGCACCATGGGCCATTGGGGCCATCCCTATGCCGGCTTCATTTGAAAAGGCACCTCTTCTTATTCCAAGTATTATTAAAGCTCCTAAAACACCACCTAAAGCTGAATTACCTGAGTAATAATCTGCATTGAATGCGTCATAAAAAATTAAATATAAGTATTCGGGAACTTTATTGTAATTAAGAGATAGGATAACCAGGATTGATAATATATAAATACCTACCATAAAAGGGACTAGTTTAGCAGATACACGACTAATTCTTTTCAACCCCCCCAATATTACAATTGATGTTAAGATTATTAATATAAGCCCAATGATTGAATTTGAAAATAAACTTACTTCAAAGCCATTTGGTTTTAGAACAATATCATTTATTGCCTGAGTTAGCTGATTAACATTAAAAACCGGTAATGCTCCAACCATACCACAAAAACTGAAAAACATTGCCATAGGGATCCATTTTTTTCCTAATCCGTTTACGATAAAGTACATAGGACCACCTTGTTTATTTCCAGCAGAATCGACGCCTCTATACATAACAGCCAAAGCAGATGTGAAAAATTTTGTTGACATTCCAATTATTCCACTCACCCACATCCAAAATATTGCTCCAGGGCCACCAATTGAAATTGCTACAGCAACACCTGCAATATTGCCCATTCCTACAGTTGCAGAAAGAGCGGTTGTTAAAGCTTGAAAATGACTAATCTCTCCGTCTGATTTTTTATCATTAAACTTACCTCTAATGATATCAATTGCATGAAAAAAATATTTAAAAGGAATAAATCTGGAAATAATTAATAAATAAATACCCCCTCCAATTAAAATAAAAAGAAGTGGGTAACCCCAAACAAAAGAAGATATTTCTGAAATAATTTTATCAAACTCCAAAATATTCTTTTAAATAGTTTTCAGTATTTGTAAATATTCTATTTTTAATATTTTTCAAATCAGATTTGATAAATATTTCAGATGTTATATTTTCATATAACTCAATATACCTATCAGAAACTGATTTCACATATTCATCTGACATATTAGGAACCTTTTGTCCTTCGAGACCCTGAAAGTTATTAGAAATTAACCATTGTCTTACAAATTCTTTAGATAATTGTTTTTGTGGTTCATTTTTCATTTGTCTTTCATGGTATCCATCAGAATAAAAGTATCTTGAGGAATCTGGGGTGTGTATTTCATCAATCAGTACAATTTTACCATCTTTAGTCTTTCCAAACTCATATTTAGTATCAACCAAAATTAAACCTCTTTCTTTTGCTAATTCTGACCCTTTTTCAAAGAGTGATCTTGTGTATTTTTCAAGAATTTCATAATCATCTAAACTTACAATTCCTTTACTGATTATCTCTTGCTTACTAATATCTTCATCATGATTACCAAAATCAGCTTTAGTTGCAGGTGTAATTATAGGCTCTGGAAATTTATCATTTTCTTTCATTCCATCTGGCATTTTAACCCCACAAAGAGTTCTTTCACCTTTTCTATATTGTCTAGCAGCATGTCCTGACAAATAACCTCTGATTACCATCTCAACTTTAAAAGGCTCACATAAATGCCCTACAGAGACATTGGGGTCAGGACTATTAATTAACCAATTAGGAACTAATTCTCTGGTTTCATTCATCATTTTAATTGCAATTTGATTTAGAATTTGACCCTTAAATGGTATACCTCTTGGCATAACAACATCAAATGCAGAAATTCTATCCGATGCCACCATAACCACAATATCTTTTTTTAAGTAGTAAACATCTCTTACTTTACCTTTGTAAACTTTCTCCTGAGATGTAAAATTGAAATCCGAGCTGGTTAATGTTTCTGACATTTTTAGCTATTATTTTCGATATTTTTATATGCGTCAACGATTTTCTTTACCAACTTATTTCTAATCACATCAGATTCATCTAGATGAACTATACCAACACCTGGTGTATTTTTCAAAATTAATATCGCTTCTTTGATTCCAGAAATTGCATTTCTTGGTAGATCAACTTGACCTGGATCTCCAGTAATTATAAATTTCGCGTTCTTACCCATTCTTGTTAAAAACATTTTCATTTGTGAATGAGTAGTATTTTGACCTTCGTCAAGTATCACAAATGCGTTATCAAGTGTCCTACCCCTCATAAAAGCTAAAGGGGCTATCTGTATGACTTCATCCTCCATATATTTCTTTAGTTTTTCTGATGGAATCATGTCTTTTAAAGAATCATATAATGGCTGCATATATGGATCCAGTTTTTCTTTTAAATCACCAGGTAGAAACCCTAAATTTTCACCTGCTTCTATTGCTGGTCTTGTCAATATTATTCTCTTAACATTTTTATTTTTCAAAGCTTTAACCGCTAATGCTATTCCTGTATATGTTTTTCCTGTACCTGCAGGGCCTATTGCAAATACCATATCATTCTTCATTACACTGTCAATTATTTTTCTTTGATTTAAAGTTCTTGCTTTAATAATTCTCCCACTTACACCATGTAGAATTGGCTTATGACTTTCAGCAGATGTTTCTAATTCATTATCTGATTTAGTAAGTAGAGTTTCTATTTCATTGTCTGAAACAATATTATATTTTAAAAAATAATTGATGATTTTATTGATTCTAATCTCCAATTCGGATAAATCTTCAGATTTACCATATGCCTTGATTTGACTTCCCCTAGCAACAATCTTTAAATTTGGGAAATTACTTTTTAAAACCTTTATATTTTTATTCTGTGGACCAAAAAAATCTTTTGGATCAATACTTTCAATTTTGATTACTTTTTCTTCCAAATTATTAATTGTTATTAATCAGAGTATATTTTACTAGATTACTAAATCTAAAATACGTAATTTCATAACCACTTACATTATTAAATATTAACAATTTAATGTCTATTATTACTCTAATTACTGATTTCGGAAATAAAGATCATTTTGTTGGAAAAATCAAAGGTGATATTTACAGTAACTATAATGAGGCAAAGATAGTTGATATTTCTAATAATGTATCCCCTTTTAACATTATGGAGGCTGCATATATCCTTGAAAATTCATACAAAAGCTTTCCAGAAAAAACTGTACATATTATTGATGTTGATTCTGAAAAGACGTTAGAAAAAAAACACATTATAGTTTATTTAGATAATCATTTTTTTATTTCTGCAGATAACGGTATTTTGAGTATTTTGTCTCAAAGCATTAATCCTGAAAAAATTTATGAAATCAATATTCATGAAGAATTAAATCAAATAGATTCAAGCACCCAAATTTTTTCAAAAGTAGCATGTCATTTGGCTAAGGGAGGTAAACCTGAACTTGTCGGCAAAATAATTAATAAAATTAAACCTGTAAAAAACCTTAAACCTTTTATTAACGAAGACTTAACTCAAATTATTTCAAGTGTAATTTATATTGATAATTTTGGAAATGTTGTAACAAATCTGAAAAAAGATGTGTTTGAAAAAATTCGGAAGGGAAGATCTTTTGAGATTTCAGTTAGAAATTATAAGTTTAAAAATATATACAACAATTATAGTGATATAGTAAACTTTGAAAAAGCGGTAAATGAACGAAATGATGAAGGTAAAGGATTAGTTGTCTTTAATTCAAGTGATCTTCTTCAAATATCAATATACAGAAGTAATCCTCAGAATGTAGGTACAGCATCATCATTAATGGGATTAAAAATATATGACTCGGTAACTATTTCATTTAACTGAGTCGTTTATGTTAATAAGTTTATTTAAGAATAATTTATCAATATGATATATTTGTTAATAATTTCTAATCATAATCTATGAAATTCATTGTTTCAAGTAGCACACTTTTAAAGAAACTTCAAATCCTAGGAGGTGTAATAAATACCTCGAATACAATTCCAGTTTTAGATCATTTTTTATTTGATTTAGATGGCTCTAAGTTAAAAATAACTTCTAGTGATCTTGAAACCACGATGATTTCATCTATGGAGGTAGATAGCTCAAGTAAAGGTTCAGTAGCAATTCCCTCAAAACTTCTAATTGATACATTAAAAACGTTTCCAGAACAACCACTCACTTTCACAGTTGAAGATAATAATACCGTTGAAATAAGCTCAAATCACGGAAAATATGCCCTTGCATACACTGAAGGCGATCAATTTCCAAAAACAATTATACTAGACAATCCTTCAAGTACCAAGATTTCAAGTATGGTTTTGGCAAAGGCAATTAATTCGACAATATTTGCCTCAGGAAACGATGATTTAAGACCGGTAATGAGTGGTGTGTTTTTTCAATTAAGCTCTGATAATTTAACGTTTGTTGCAACTGATGCCCATAAGCTGGTTAAATACAAGAGAAATGATTTAAAGGCAACTACGTTAGCAGAATTTATAATGCCAAAAAAACCTCTAAATCTTTTAAAAAATATTATAGACTCCGATCAGGAAGTGACTATAGAATACAATAATTCAAATGCTAAATTTGATATGGATGGTTTAACCGTAATCTGTAGATTAATAGATGGACAATACCCAAATTATGAAGCAGTTATTCCAACAGAAAATCCAAATGTTTTAACAATTGATAGATCCTTATTACTTAGTTCGCTTAAAAGAGTGTCAATTTTTTCAAATAAAACAACCCATCAGGTTAGACTTAAAATTGCAGGTGCTGAATTGAACATTTCGGCGGAAGATGTTGATTTCAGTAATAAAGCTGAAGAAAGATTAACCTGTGATTACAAGGGAGAAGATATTGAAATAGGTTTTAACTCTAGATTCTTAATTGAAATGACTAATAATTTAGATTGTAAGGAGGTTAAATTGGAAATGAGTCTTCCCAACAGGGCAGGAATTCTTAAACCTCTAGACGGATATTCAGATGATGAAGAACTTATAATGCTAGTAATGCCTGTTATGCTAAACAACTAAGCTATTTTTTAAAAACAACCAGCTTAGCCTTATAACCAGTTGAAATCAACCATTTTTTATTTGAAAGCTGCTTTCCAAATTCGTCAAGCACAATTAGTTGAGCTGTATTAGGACTTGACTCGCCTTCGTTTAGGGCTATAAAATCAATATTATTGTATCCATCATCAAGATCTACATCCACCACATAAAAAACAGAAGATAATGAAATATTTGGATGAATCACAGCTCCGTTTATCATAAGCCTGATCCTATCACCATCAACATATTCATGGTCTCTACACTTAATTATTATATATTCTGAATTAGTTTCTAAATCACCCAAATAAAAGTCTTTACTAAACTTAGATTTATTTACACCACCTTCATTA
>Ga0163180_10000596_pt1 | contig 20987 bp, 10 predicted proteins | sample AtlANTMetagenome_2_FD_109647 | JGI IMG/M metagenome (GOLD analysis project Ga0163180, IMG submission 109647) | Marine eukaryotic phytoplankton communities from the Atlantic Ocean - Atlantic ANT 4 Metagenome | ecosystem: Environmental > Aquatic > Marine > Oceanic | place: North Atlantic Ocean...
GCGCTCCCTGGACAAGGTGACGCCCTCACTCAAGCTCTACCCGCTTCATGACGACCTGCTGAACCATTATCTTCCAATCGAGGCGAGGAGTTATCTCCATCATCTGCTGCAGGCGAACCTGCCTGCGGCAAACCTGGTCGATTCCGATTTCAGCTTCCTGAACCAGCGTCTCGCCCGGCATTACGGGATTGAGGGGGTGATTGGCCAGGAGATGCGCAGGGTGAGCTTCCCGCCCGAGGTGCCGCGTGGAGGCTTATTGACGATGGGGAGTGTACTCAAGGTTACTACCGACGGGTTTGATACCTCTCCCATCCTGCGGGGGGCCTGGATCTCGAGGAATATTGTAGGAACCCCGCTGTCACCACCACCCGAGAGTGTCCCGGCCCTCGAGCCGGAGCATGGCCATGCCGAGACGCTCAGGGAGCAGATCGAGCAGCATAAGGAGAACAAGACGTGCTACGCCTGTCACAAGAGTATCGATCCATACGGGTTCGCCCTCGAAAGCTTCGATGCGGTGGGAGAGTGGCGGGAGAAGTACAAGATCAGGCAGCCTCATCGGGGGACGTTCCAATACCGGCCCGGCGGATACTTCAAGATGGGCCGGGAGGTTGACTCCTCAGGCGAAATCGGAGGGGACAAATTCGGGGACATCTTTGGATTGAAGAAGCACCTTCTCGCGAACGAACGGAAAATTGCCTATAATTTTGCGAGGAAGTATTTCGAATATGCCAATGGCCATGAACCAACCCTCGCCCAGCGCCTGCACCTGTGGGAATTCCTTGGGCGTGCGCCGGGGAATAGGCGCTTGAAAACACTGGTTGCCGAGGTGATACAGTATTCACTGAGCGAAGCGAACGAATGAGCCGGTACTGCAGAAGAGAATTCCTGAAGTTCGGGGCCGCCCTGCCTCTGGCGCTCCAGTCCCTGGAACTGCGGGGGGCGACAGAGCCTGTTGCGAAGGCCCCGCCCCGCCGGATCATCTTTATCTGCAACTCGCTGGGCTTCTACGAACCGAACTTCTTCCCCGCGAGGCGAGGCGACATCGAGACCTCGCCCTACCTCAAGGACCTGGGGGTCCGGGAGAAGATGACGGTCTTCCAGAATCTCTTCCACCCGGGGATGGATACCAGCAACCATGACTCGGAGAAGTCCTTTCTAACGGGAGCGCCCAGTCCGGAAGCCACCAATTTCACCAATACCATTTCGCTGGACCAGGTCCTCGCCCGTGAGATGGGAGGAGACACCCGTTTCCCTTTCCTCTCCTTCAGTATCTACGACCGGGGCTGGGGTTGTTCGTGGAACAGCCGGGGAGTGGCGGTCCCTCCCATGCACGATGAACAGGAGATCTTCGACAGGCTCTTCGGGGAGGAAGATCTCACCGCCAGGAGGCGGCAGATCGAGGATGACCAGCGTGTTGTCCGAAGCCTCTACCGGGATATGGAGCAGCTGCAGAAGCGCTCGGGAGACAGCTCAAAGATAGACTCCTACCGTGCTGTCATTACGGAACTGGAAGCGCAGCTCAGGCACGAGGAGGTCTGGCTCAGGACGAAGAAGCCGGAGGTTTCCAACACCCTGAGCGCCGACCAGGAGTTCGCCTTTTCCACCAAGGTTGGGAACCTTTTCGAACTGGCAAAGCTGGCCTTTCAGACCGACTCGACACGGGTGATCACGGTGTCACTTGATTGGATCTACGGGGCCATCAGCGTGCCGGGGGCAACCGGGGGGTGGCACACCCTTTCTCATCATGGAGGCAGGGCTGACACCCTGCAGAAACTCGGCCGGGTTGAGATCGATATCGTGAAGCATCTCAATGAATTCCTTTCGGAACTCGACGGGGTCCAGGAAAATGGGGGAACGCTGCTTGATCACACCACCGTAGTGATTGGGAGTAACTTCGGTGATGCCTCCAACCATACCCATAATAATTTACCCACCATCGTGGCGGGTGGAGGGTATCGTCACCAGGCCCACACGGTCCTGGACCGGCCCACTCCTCTCTGTAATCTCTACCTTGAGCTGCTCCACCGCCATGGGGTGGATGCGGCAGGCTTTGGCAGCAGCGAGAGGAACATGGAGCTGCTGAAGGGGTGAGCTGCCAGGGAGAACAGTGTTACCAGCTGACCTTCCCGCCAATGACGGCATTGATACCGGCCTGGTTCACGCCTGACCCGTGGATGCGGTAGTCCTCGTCGGTGATGTTCTCAAGGGCGGCGGTGAGCTCAAGGTTCTCAGTGACCTGCATTCCGGCCCGGATTGAGGCCACGAGATAGCCCGGGGTGCCCCCGGGAGGGATCCGCTGGGTGTCGGTCTGGTCCCTGGCACTCAGTTCGTCCTGTTTTCCGGCGGCAGTGATCCGGCCCTCCACCCACCAGCGCTGGTCGGGGGAGTCGTAGCGCAGGGCCACACTGCCCACGAGGGGAGAGAGCCGGCTGACAGGGGCCTCGACGGTTGGCCCGCCAAGGAAGGAGGGGCTGGTGGTATCCCCTTCCTGCCAGGTGAGGTGCCCGGAGAGGGTCAGGTTGTCGAGGATGCGGACGGCCGCTTCCAGCTCAAGACCGACGATTTCAGCCTCCTGGGCGTTGGCAGCTGAGACCGTATCTCCTCCCGGGGCGGTGGGGACACTGATGATGAGGTCGTCAACAAGGGTGTAGAACCCCGCGGCTCCCAGGCTCAGGTTGCCGTTGGTGAAACGTGAGCCGAGTTCGAAGGTCCATGACTTTTCTGGCTCGAGGTCGAGAGAGCCGAGTTGCTCCTGGCCACTCCGGGAGGTGATGTTACCGCTGAGGTCATGTGCATTCGGGGCCCGGAATCCCTGGCTGGCTCCGCCGTAGAGATTCCAGCTGTCGTCGAGCTGATAGAGGGCGCGGGCGTTGAAGATGACATTGCTCCAATTTTCACTCGCGGAGATATCCGTGTCGTTATCGGGATCCCAGACCCTGCCAAGCTCTGCCTCAGCGCGGGTGATCCTTACGCCAAAGGTAGTCTCCAGTTTCTGGCTGAGCGGTTTGCGCAACTGGGCGAAGGCACCGAGAAGGTGGTAGGTAGAGTCATCAGCCACCGGTCTCCGGCTCCTGGGATCGCGCCCGGTACGGGTGCCTGCGGAGTCGATGCTATCGCGGTAGTAGTCGAGGCCATAGACCAGGTTTCCACCGAGGAGTTCGCTCTCGAGCTGGATATCAAGGCCGAGGGTATCGACGTCGATGACCTGGGTTCGGACGTCCGTGGGGCTGCGATCCTGAAACGCGCTGTCCTGGGAGCGCTGGAAGGAGAGAGTGGTGCTGTAGTTCTGAACCGGACCTTCCTGCAGCTCGCCGGCGACCTTGAGATAGGTGAGGCTCCGTTCCTGGTCGTAGATGCGGGCGGCGTAGGATCCGGTGCTGGTGCCGTTCCAGGGGGTGTCGTTGAAGATCGTGCTGTGCCAGCGCCAGACATCGTCCTGATTGAGATACTGGTGGGCAAAGGTGATCCGGGTGCCGGGGTTGAGCAGGGTCTCGACCTTGAGGTCGAGATTCTGCTCCGGGTAGCCGGTGTTTTTCATCCGGCCCACCCCGCTGTCCCGGATGTCCCCGAAGTCTTTTCCGGTCACCCCGAGGGAGGCTCCCCATATCCCGCCTTCTCCGAACCGGGTTTCGAGGCGGCCCACTCGACTGCTGCTGTTGGTATCGAACCGGAACTGGGCGCTTCCACGCCGGAACCCCCCGGGGTCGGCCTCGAGGAAACCGGTTTCTGCGGTGAGGATATTCATGGTGCCCCCGAGCGCATCGCTGCCGTATTGCACTGAGCCCTGGCTGCGGACCAGTTCAAGGCGGTCCATGGAGAATCCGTCCACGGTGTTCCAATACTGGACGGGACCGCTGCGGTAGGTGCTGTTATTGATCCGGACACCATCAACGAGGAGAAGGTTCTGCCGCCCGGTGAGGCCGCGGATGAAGGGACTGCCGTGCCCGTGGGTGGTCTTCTGGACCATCACCCCGGGGGTGTTGGCAAGGGCCTCGGGGATGGTGCGATAGCCCTGCTCCTGGAACTGGGCAGCGGTAACCACCCCGATCGAGCTCATTGACTGGAGGGAGTCTTCGTCTGTGCGGCTGGCAGTTACGACGGTTTCGGGGAGGAGGAGAGTTTCGGCAGCGCGGAGCCGGGGGCCGGCAATACCAGAGCAGAGTACAAGGGCCAGGATGGAAGACAGATGCGGGTCGTGAAATTTGAGGAAGGGAGCTTTCCGACTGGCAGGGAACTGGCGGTGCATGCAAGGAAAGTGAATATGGGAAGCTCCTCAGGCAAGGGATGCAGGGGCCTGCGCCCCGATATCTGGGCAGAGTTCAGTTTCTGCCCACCTGCTGCCTACCTGCTGTTCAGTCAGGAATTCTGCAAGCGGCGCCGCAGGGTGGTCCGGTTGGCGTGGAGAGCCGAGGCCATCCGGGCCATTTTGCCGTCATAGCGCTCCAGCAGGCGACGGATGAGGGTGGCTTCCAGGCTTTCCGCGAGGTCCCGGTAGATCGTTTCTCCTTCTTCCTGAAGGCGGGCATCGAGCCAGCTGTCGAGGGCCTGGACGAGAAGAGCGGGGGCCTTTTCGTCAATTTCCTGGTGATCTTTCCTGAGATATTCCGGCAGGTCGGTATCCTCGATGGTCGTGGCTCCGGAATTGACGGTCAGGGCGAAAGCGATGGAGTTGTGTAATTCACGCAGGTTGCCGGGCCAGTCGTGGGACATGAGCCGGCCCAGAGCCGTCTCGGAGATAGACAGGTTGCGGTCGGGAACGAGCTGGCCGATGAAGTATGAGACGAGGGCCGGGAGGTCTTCCATGCGGTCGGAAAGTGGGGGCAGGCGAAGTTCAAGGACTTGAAGGCGGTAGAAGAGGTCACTGCGAAAGGCCTCAGCCTCGACCAGTTCGCGGAGATCATCATGGGTGGTAGCGATGAGGCGGGGGAATTGGTCCGTGGTTCCTGCCTCGATCTGGCTCACAAGCTCGGCCTGACCTTCCGGGTTGAGGGAGGCGATTTCCTCCAGCACGACGACTCCACCGGCTGCTCGTTGGAGGACAGAATTCAGTTCCTCGCTGGAGGTCGTAGGTCCAATCACGAGGGTCTCCGATGGCCCGCTCCGGATACTGTTCCCCTGAATGAGCCGGGCGGCGTGGGACTTGCCGGTGCCAGTAGCTCCCCTCACGAGAACAGGGTCGTCAGAGGCACAGCAGTGGGCGATCTGCTGAAATACAGGGCGCATGCTCAGGGCGGCCCCCACGAAGGCCACCGTCTCAGGAGCGGGAGATTCCGGGTTGGCCTTCTGCCGGCGTGGCATGGTGACGCGGGTTAGGACTTCCTGAAACTCGTCAAAGTTGAGAGGCTTGGGAAGAAAGTCAACCACGCCGAGCTTGCGGGCAGTGATGGTATTCTGGATCTCGCCGTGGGCAGTGATGACGATGGTGGGAGGGCGTTGTTCCGCAGGAAGGGATTCAAGGAATTCCAGCCCATTCTGGTCGGGCAGTCCAATGTCCAGGATCATGGCCTCGTAGTTCGTGCCCGATTCGAGGTGGCTTCGCGCCCGCGTTGCGGTAGGAGCGAGGTCACTCTCGACACCGGATTGGCGGACAGCGGCTGCGAGAGCAAGAGCGAGGGCATGTTCATCTTCTACGATGAGGACGCGTGGAAGCTTCATGAGGGATCTTCGGGTGAGGAAGGAAGGGGGAAATTGATGACTATGAGGGCACCACCTTCCGGGGAGTTGGAGGCTCGGATCGATCCGCCATGGGCCTGCACCACTTCCCGTGCCAGAGTTAGCCCGATGCCCATGCCTCCTTCCCGTTCGGAGAAAAAAGGCTCTCCGAAACGTTCGAGGGCCTCACTACTGAATCCCGGCCCGGAATCCTGGATGGCAAGTTGCACGAGGTCCGGATCGAGTTTGAGGCGGGCGATGATCCTGCCCCCGTCCGGCATGGCCTGGCAGGCATTGACGATGAGGTTGCGGATTACCTGTTCGATCCGGAGTTTGTCGCACGAGATCATGGCGGGTCCAGGAGCCTCGATTTCGAGAAGGGCCCCGGCATGGGAAAGGGCAGGCCCCTGCCTGCGTGCCACGGCGTTGAGCATTTCAATGAGGTCATGGGGTCGACGCTTCGGGGGATCGGCCCGGGCGACAAAGAGCCATTGGTTCACGAGGTCAGTAATTCGTTCAACTTCTTCGCGGATCAGGGCAATGGATTCAGCCCCTGAGGCTTCTACCCGTGGCTCGATCAGGTCGGCGTGCATTCGAATTGCAGCAGCAGGATTACGGATCTCGTGGGCTAGACTGGTGGCAATCCGACCAAGAGTAGCCAGCCGCTCGGACTGGTGCCGTAACTTCTGCTCGCGGAGGAGAGACTGATGGGTTTCTTCAAGGGAGCGTGCAAGCTGGCCGAGTTCGTCAGTCCGGGTGGAGAGAGAGGAAGGGATGGGGTCGGTTGGGTCCTGGTCGCGCTTGAGGTTGGGAAGCCAGCGAGTGAGGACCGTCAGTGGGCGGACGATGCGATTGGCGAGAATGAAGACGAGGCCGCCAAAGGCAGCGGTAAGGAACAGGGTTGGGACCAGGACCCATCCACCCAGTCCGGTTAGCCCTCCCTCCTTGTTCCGGACGAGGACAAGCCGGTCCAGTGACCCGGTGAGCGGGGTGATGGCCAGATCATGCTCCCCGACCTGGATGGCAGTAGTGGTGTCCCGGGAGAACTGTTGGAGAGTCCTCTTGAGATCACGAGGCCATCCGCCGTCGGAAGAGAGCACCAGCTCCCCCCCTGCCTTAAGGAAGGCGACCCTGACTTCAAGGATGGTGGAGAGCCGTTGTGCCATTTCACGCGAGCGTGGGAGGGGGACCTGGCCCATGAACCCGGCATTGCTGAGGGCCGTTTGCTCGAAGCGCCGCAGGGATTCCCTTCGCTGGAGAGAGGAAATCCAGATGGCCAGTCCAAGGGAGGCCAGAAGCACGAAGGCGGAGAGCGGAATGACAAGCCGCCTATAGAGACTTCCCCGGCGAACTGGATTATTAGTAGCCAATCAGCGGCCAGAATGAACACAAAATGGCCATTTCCGATCCCAAAAGTAGATTTTAGACAGAATTGGGGTTCGGATAGCAGCAATACGGCCTTTCTGTACTGTCAGCGGTGTAACCCAACTTGCGATAAAGGGGGCTTTTTGCTCTCTTCGGTTTCCCATGACCCCCGTGCTCCTGAAGCTTATTCTTGCAGGCTCTGCCCTTCGAACTTCCGAAAACTAAATCCAACTACACACCATGATGCGCACCACTACCACCGAGAGTCGGATCAAGATCGCTCTTCTGGCCACCACCCTGCTGGTCGTCTCGGTCACGGCCCAGGTCTGCCGCGCCGAGATCATTTCGATCGATCCCGCGACCGGCGTCACTGCTTCGAGCGCAATTGGGGCGCCTTTCGATCGTCAGGATGACTTTATCGTGGACGGCAGTGGATTAATTGGAGGGCAACACACTCCGGCCGTGCAGCCCAACATGTGGTTGTCCACGGGCAACGGTTTTGGTGGGATCGACCCGGATCCCTCCGTCACCTTTGATCTGGGGGCGGTCTACACCATCACGAGCTTTCACGTCTGGAACTACAACGAGGCTCCCCCAAACCTGACCAGTCGTGGCGTCAACAGCGTCTCGGTCGAGTTCGGCACCACCGCGGCACTGGGTGGGACGGTGGCCGGGATCACCAATTTTGCCCAAGCCGATGGGCTGAATACCTATGCCGGTGAAGAATTCAACACCTTCGCGCCGTTCAGCGCTCGGTTCATCAAGTTCGACATCAACTCCAATCACGGCGACGGCAACACCTTCTACGGGCTTTCTGAAGTCCAGTTCAACGGCAACGTGGGTGGCCTCGTGGTGTCTCCCAATAATTTTGTGACCTCGGCCAACCAGGGCGCGGCGGTGGGGACCCTGACCACGCCCTCCGGCGACGCTGGCGACACCTTCACTTACACCCTCATCGCGGGAACGGGAGACGCGGACAACAGCAAGTTTCAGATCGTCGGGGCCGAACTTCAAATCGGTCCCCACGACTTCAGCGGTGCGGCCGAGGGCGAAGAGTTTTCGGTTCGGGTGCTGTCTGCCGCCTCGCCGTCGGGTGCTTTGGTGGAAGCGGCCCTCACTCTGAGCGCGGTGGCCGATTCAGACGGAGACGGATTGCTCGATGCCTGGGAGGAATTGTGGGCTGGGGGGGGAAATCTGGGAGTCCTCTCGGGACTTGCGGACGCCAATGCGGATGGTGATTCCCTGACCGATCTCGCTGAGTACAACCTGCGAGATCAGTTTCCAGGCCTGGATCCGACCAGTCCGGACAGTGACGGGGACACTCTGGACGATGGGGAGGAGATTGCCGGGGCGGGACTCCGCCCGGCCACCGATCCCACCAATCCCGACAGCGATGGTGATACCTTGAGCGACGGGGTGGAAACAAACACCGGGATCTTTGTGGGGCCGACGGACACGGGATCGGACCCGACCCTGCTCGACACCGATGGCGATACCTTCAACGATGATCTCGAGGTTGCCAAGGGGAGCGATCCGAACGATCCCGATTCGACCCTGCCTGTGACGCTTGTGGGCTACTGGCCCTTTGACGGCAATTCCGATCCCCAACCTGACCTGTCGGGCTTTGCCAATGACGCCTCAGTGGTGGCCGGGGCGACGTGGGTCGATGACGTGGACCGCGGTGGGGTGATGGAATTCAGTGGGAACGATCCCTATCTGGAAGCGGCTGACTCCGAGAGCCTGTCAATCACGGGCGACATCACCATTGCCGCGTGGGTGAAGGTGACCGACTACTCCAATTGGCGTGGGATCGTCGGTAAAAGCGCCGGACCGGGTGGCAATCTCCCGGCCTCCTATGATCTTTATCTGGTTCTTAACGACGGGAGGGCCCGACTCTATAGCGGCAGCCCGAGCGGTTTCGGTCAGGTTACCGCAGGCACAGCTCCGGTGAGCGGCGAGTGGCACCATGTCGCGGTCACCAGAATTGGTGACGAGGTGTCGTTCTACTACGACGGTCAGCTGGACGGACAGGGAGTGACCACTCAACCGATGCTCGATTCTGATGCCACTCTCCGTATTGGCAACCGGACGGATCTGGTGACCGACTTCCTCGGACGCATGGATGATGTCGCGATTTTTGATGGCGGCCTCTCTCCTGGCCAGATCATCGCCATCATGGAGGGGGACTTCAGCGCTTTCGGAGTCTCGGGCAGCAGCAGGTTGCAGCTCGATATCGACCTCGCAGGTGGGGAGCTGGAAATCAAGTGGCCGAGCCAGTCTGGCAAGCTTTACAACCTGCGCAGTTCAGTGGATCCCGCGAATGATGGCGATCCGACGGGCTGGCCGATCTTCGGCGGGCACCAGGACCTTGAGGCCACGCCCGATCTCAATACCCTGACCATCCCGCTTCCGCCGGAGAGCGAACGCTTCTTCGTGATAGAGGAGTTTCCCAAGCCTCCCACCACTATTCTGGGTGAGGATTTCGAGGCTGGGGCCGCAGGCTGGACCATGGGTTCGGATGGGGCAGCCGGAACGGCGTGGGAGATCGGCATGCCAACCGCGGGTTCTGGTCCGCCGGCCGCCAACGGGGGTGACAACTGCGCTGGAACCAACCTGGACGCCGACTATCTGCCGGGTGCCAACGTCTGGTTGCGCTCGCCCGCCATCAACCTGGCTGGAGTGGGAGGGGCAACCCTGAGTTTCGCGCAGTATCGCGACATCGAGGACTTCGGAACCAGCTTCGCGAGCATTTCGGTGGTCAGCGCGGCCGACGACAGCCTGCTCGCCGAGATCGAGACTGGGATCAACGGCTTCCCCTTCCAGTGGGAAGAGGAGAGCTTTCCGGTGCCGGCCGGCGTGCTTGGACAGGAAGTGAAGTTTGAGTTCCGCCTCATCACCGACGAGTTTGGCGGTCCGTTCTTCGGGGGCTACTTCATCGATGATTTTCTGCTGACGGCGCCGTAAGGCGGGGGGGCGTTCCGGATTGATCAGGGCGGCGAGGCAATATGCTCCGCCGCCTTTCGCTTTGGGCGGGGCCGGGGCTCACTCCTGTGGTTGCTCGATGTCAAGCGACCCCTGCAAGAAGACTGGAATGGTGGGATTTCCTTCCAGCGGCGGTCCCGATTTCAGGCTATCCTGAAGAGTGGCGCGCGCCTCTCTGCGATCGTGGCGGAAATGAGCACGGTGGTGAAGTCGAGACCTGTCGCGATCACTCTTCGCCCGGCCCTATCACGAAGCGATAGAAGTGCGGGGCCGGCTCGAGTGGGGTGACCTGGAAGGTGAGAATATCGACCGCGGGCGAGGATCCCGGAACTCGGTCGTTGGAGAGGAGGGTCACATTGGCGGCCGGGAACCAGGTCTGGAGGTCGGGGGAGGATTGGAGTTCGACCTCGGCGAGGGCGGCTCCTGCCCGGCGTGGGGTGCTGGCGATCAGAGTGTTGCCGGGGGAGAAATCGTGGGTGGGGCGGAGGAGATCCGGAATCAGGGGACTACCCCCGAAGTAATACTCGTCGATGACGCGCAGGCCGTCGTTGTCGAGGTCCTCGTTGTCGTCGGGATTTCCGAAGCCGGCCTTCCAGGTGGCGTAGTCGACGATGTCGGTGGTGCCCGGCGAGCCGCCCGCTACCGCGCTGGCCCGCCAGTTGGTGGCGGCGTTGTGGTCCGGAGCGGTGTGGGGTGCGAGGAGGACGAGGGAGGCTCCGTCGCCGTCAGCGGCGGTGGGCCAGGGCGCGTTGTCGTTGTAGGTGAAGACCTGGATGGGCGAGCCATCGGCCAGCAAGAGGGAGAGCGCTTCGCCCTGATTCTCAAGATTGCCGCTATAGACCCCGGCCACCGGCAGGCCGGTTCCGAATTCTGCCTCGAAGGCACTCTGGTTGCTGACGAGGAGGAGCCTTGCGCTGGGAGCGAGGGTCACACCGACCGGGAAGGTGAAGGCAATTCCGGTGGTGGAGACTCCGGTGAGATCGAGGGTGGTATTGGCGCTTACATTGAGGAGCTCAAGGTACTCGGTGGATTCGTCGCTGCCGGGCGGGTTGTAGTAGATTTCGGAAACTACCAGGGTGTCGGTGGCGGGCAGGTTGCTGGCGGCGGTACTGGTGACCGTGATGGAATCAGTGCCCACCACCTCGCCCCGGAAGTTAACCGCTTCCAGGTTGAGGACATTCGGTCCGGGATTGAGGGGAACTGCGACGGACCAGTCTTCGGTGCTGGACCAGGTTGTTGGCAGGGGACCTCCGGAGCCGGCGAGGCGGATTTCGCGTACATTGACCCAGCCCCTGCCCTGGAGGGTCACCGGGGTATTGGAGGTGGAGAAGTTGGAGCCTCCGTTGGTATCGATGCGGAAGGTTACCGGGCTGACCTGGTTATCGATCTGGCCGAGCACGTAGTTGGAGCGAGAATTGATGTAGCTCAGTTCGTCGTTGAGCTGGTCGCCTCCGGGAATGAGATCGTCGAGGTGATCGGTCCAGTCCTGGATCCAGGCCTGGTTGTAGGTGGTGGTGCAGATGTCGTGGAGGTGACCGAGGTAGGTGCGCTTGCGCGACTGGTCGATGGTGAGCTCCTGGAGCTGAGAGTTCTGGAAGATGTTGCGGGTGGTGCTGAAGGCGAAGTCGACGTCGTGGGTGAAGTAGAGCATGCGACCGTCGGGCCGGAGGTAGAACTGCCCGTTGTGTCGGCTGTTGGCAAAATAGGAATCGCCGGCTCCGATCACGCAGCTGTAGGCGAGGGAGCGGAGCCACTGGTCGATGTCGAGGACCTCGTCGAGCCCCTCGTTGAAGCTGGTGCCGGAGCGGTCGAACTGGCGGACCATGTTGATGATGCCGCTGAAGTCGTCGACTTCCTGGTTGTTCTTTATGAGGTAATTCCAGCGATAGTTCTCCGGGTTGGGCCCCATGCTGGTGATGTTGGTGCCGACCACCCCATCGGGTTGGGGAAGTTTGTATCCTTGCCCGTCCGAGGTGGTCGGATAGTAAACGAGCTCGTACTCGTAGACCGTTCCATCCGCCCCGTTTTCAAACTGGGAATCGAGGAAGACAGAGCCGAATCGGGCGAGCTGGAGAATGGCGGGGTCGGTATGGGAAGGATTGGGAGAGATAACGTAGCAGAGGTCGTTGAACTCACCGGGCACGCCCCGGCTGGAGGTGGTGGCGAGATCGAAGAGAAGTTCGCGCACGCCAGTGCCCACGCCTTCCGAGCGGTCAATGGCCAGAGTGCGATGGACGCCGCGGAAGAGGTTGTCCTTGGGGAAGGCGACATTGAAGCCGACCCGCGGTTGCTGGCTGCGCGCGCGCTCGCTTCCCTTGATGCGGACGCCGCAGCCATAGTAGATGTCGCTTTCGTTGTAGATCACGGTGCAGCGGAGCCGATCGTTGCTCATCACGTTGCGCGTGGTATGCATCCAGGTGGTTTCATCCGGGGTCATGACGATCCGGAAGTTGTGGATCCCGGTGGTGGCGGCCCGTCCGTCGTCGACTTCGTACATCGCCCCCGAGCCTGGTCCCGCGGCGGGAGTGAAGGACTTTGCGCCCTGGCCGTCGGTGGCCTCCACGTAGAACTGGATGGTCTGGCCCGTGGCACCGCCCGGAATCGTTCCCTCGAAGGTGGTTCCGCTCCCGGTCGCCGACATGGGGACGACCTGGAAGGGGCCGCTGTGCACGGAATAAAAGAGACGCAGGTTGTCGACGTTGTCGGGATCGGTGGCCTCGATACTGACGGTGACCGGGGCGCCGGGGGCGGGGACGGCGGGGCGGTGGGTCAGTCCCCGGGTGGTGGGACCGATGTTGGCCTCGAGCTGCGAATTGGGTGCGCCGGGGGTGCCCAGGATGTCAGGGCGGGTGAGCTCGGTGGTGCGGGGGAGGCGGTTGAAGTAGAGGCGGGTGTGGAACAGGTTGGCACCGCTGAGCCAGCGAGCCTTGAAGGAGATTTCGTAGACAGTCCCGTTGTTGACCGACTCGCCGTTGGCGAAGGTGGTCTCGAGGTGGTTGTGCATGTGCTCGGTGGATCCGGTGGCACGAAGGTGAAGGACGCGGTTTGCCGGGTTGGCGGGATCCGGAATGACGGAGGCGTGGCGGTGATTGCCGAGCGCCCTCCATTCGTTGAGGTTGCCATCCTGGAAATCTCCATCGCGGAGGAATTGCCGGGCCGCCCCGGTGGGATCCTCGATGACGCTGAGGTCGTCGAGGAGGAGTTCGCCTTCCTCGAGGAGGCCAAAGACGAATTCGCGCCACTGGTTGTCGGGGCCGACCGTGCTGGCGGCAGCGCGGCCCACGTAGCTGTAGGTTTGCCAGGTGGTGCGAGCCAGTTCATCGCTGCCGGCCCAAGCGCCGGGTAGACTGTTGTCGGACTGCGGATCACGGAGCTCGAGGGAAGACCCCTGGCCATCGGCGGCAGCGGGCCAGCGTCCGCCGTCCTCGTAGCGGACGATGTCAACCGGGTTGCTGAAGCTGTCGCGCAGAACGAGGGTTTCACCGCCGCGGTCGAGGGAACCCGAGAATGGGCCGAGGACCTCGATCCCGGGATGGTCGGCGAGGAGGGCGGCGGGGTCATTGGCCACCACGAGAAATCCGCCGCTGGGCAGGATGGTATTTTCCGGGAAGGTGAAACCGATGCCCTCTCCGAAGCCCCAACTGCCGATGTTGAGGTCACCGGGACCGCGATTGTGAATCTCGAGCCACTGCTCGTCGGAGGGGCGACGGGGTTCGGGGGGGATGCCGGGATCGATCACGCACACGGCCTCGGCCGCGAGGTCGAAGATGATATCGCCGCTCCCGGTGCTGGCCTGGTGCACTTCCACCGAGAGAAGGTTGGTTCCGGCCACGGCGGTGTTGGGGGGAACGTCCACGGGGGCATTGATGTAGGTGGCGGCCCCGATCCCGTTGTCGGACAGGGTGGAGTTGGTGACCGGTCCGTCGTTCATGTTGAAACGGAAAAGCTCCACCCCGTTGAGGTAGAAGACGGCTCCGTCGTCGATGAGATGTTGGACGTTGAGCGAGTCGAGATCGTTAGCCTGGTTCGCGGTGAGAGTAAACTCGCGTTCGAAATAGTAGGTTCGCACAAACGGGTTGTTGGATTGCGTGGAATTGACCCGGGTGGCGATGGGAAAGGGGAAGCCAGTATCCACTCCGATGATGCCGGGACCGGATTGCCAGTCGCCCCCCGGCGGGTGCGAGCTGGCTGCCCAATTGGCGCCGGGATCGTTGCCGGACTCGTTGAAGCGCCAGGTGGAATTGAGAGCGATGAGTTCCAGGGTCTCCACGGTGGGGGGAATGCCCGGATCGGCCGGGAGCATGGGAGCGTTGTAGCAGATCTCGTTGATGACGACGTCGGACTGGAAGCTGAAGGTGTTAGCCGTGCCCGGAGTGGCGGCATCGGGGAAGACCCAGCGATCGGGGAACTCCTCGCTGCGTCCGCGAAGGCGGTTAGTCACGCGCCGGGCATCCGTGATGCCCCCACTGCCGGGGGTACGGAGGAAGAGCTTGTCGTTGTCGAGGGGGCGCTGCCCCAATTGCGCTTCGCTGAGCTGGAGGAGCGCTCCGGGTTGCAGATTGGCCGCCGGGAGCGGAATGGTGGCGGGGGAGTTGCCCTCGATGAGAAGATCGAAGCCGGCGGTATTGAGCGGGGCGCGGCTGGTGTTGACGATCTCGACGAAGAAGGCCACATCCCCTGCCCCGGCAATTTCATTGAAGGCGAGGGAGGTCGAGCTGGCGGGACCGGGTGGCGTCTCCGTTCCGTTCAAACTTGCCGAGAAGGAGGCCGTGTCGCCGTCTGATTCGGTATGCAGAGAGACCGCGAGGACATTGGTGCCTGCCTGCAGGAGGTTGCCGCTGAGGGTGAGGGAATCGATGCTGAGAATGCTTTCGGAAAGGGCGTTGGTGCTGTGGGAGATCCCGCCGGCGGGCATGTTGGCGCGATGGACCTCGGTGCCGTTAAGGTAGAGGACCGCGCCGTCACCCACGGTGGCGTCGAGACGGAGGGCGGTGTGGGCCGGGGTGCCGTTATAGGTGAATGTACGGCGGAAGTAGCTGGTCTCGGCCGAGGTCGAGACAGCCGTGCCGCCTATTCCGCCGGCATCCGGATAGGCGGTGTCCAATCCGTAGCGGGCTTCCAGGTAGCTGCCCACCTCGTTGAATTCTGCGGTGCTGAGCTCATTCTCGTAGATAAGGAGCTCGGCGATATCGCCCTCGAATCCGCCGTTCACGTTGGTGGCATGGCGGCCGATCACGATGGGCTGAGGGCTGAGGGCCGATCCGCTGTCGCCCTGAGTGGTTTCCATCACGCCATCGACCCAGATTTCGAAGCGGTTGTCGCCCGGGTTGCGGCGGACGGCCACGATCTGGAAGTCGGAGGTGGAGATCGAGGTGGTGGCAACCGGTCCGCCGAGCCCCGAGTTATCGTTGAAGCGTTTTTGGAAACCGAAGCGGCCCACGTGGTTCTTGAGGGAGACGAGAGGGTTGCCGGTGGCAGAGAGGTTCCGATCAAAAATGTAAGGTCCACTGCCGTCATTCACTCCCCCACCCCCGGGCGGGCTGGTGGCGCGGACGACCGCGAAGTAGACGAAGCCCGAAGTCGGCCCGATGCCGGGTGAGAGGGAGGTCCGAAACTCGTCGTTGCCGTCGAAGCGCACGGCGGGCTGACCGGAAAGGGTGGCATTGTCCTGGTAGACCGGGTCGCCGCCTGCGGTGGCGTTCTGGCTCATTCCGTCGCCGGTGGCGGTATCGGTCCAAGTCGTGAGAGTTTGCCCGTTGGTGGCGCCCGCGATGTCGGAGGCGCGGAAGCGTTCGACCAGGTGCTGAGTGACTGTGAGGGTGGCTTCTCCCCCGCCATTGGAACTGAAGGGAGTCAGGCCCCGGCTCCATCCGCCGTCCGCGAAGGCCACCGTGTTCCAGCTGGGGGGTGGGGCGGTGTTGCTATCCTCGTACCTCCAGGTCGCATTGCTGGCGATGAGGGCGTGGTTTACGGGGTCGCCAGGCTGGGCGAAGTTGAGTCTGCCCGGCGTGCCTCCTAACTGGAGGCTGGGGAACCAGTGGGCGCTCTTGCCGCTGAAGAGGAGCGGGTGGCCTTTGGCGAGAGTGACCCCGCCCCCATCGGGCGCGACCGGCCACTCGCCTTGGTCGTCGTAGTCCAAGCGGTCCATGACGCGGTCTGCGCTGGAGCGCAGGTCAATCCGCTCGCCGCCGTTGGAGAGAAAGCCCTCGTAGGGTCCGAGAACGAGTGGGAGGCCGGCCAAAGCGGCGTTGTCCGGGTCCTTGGCCACGATTACGTATTCGCCGGAGGGCACCAGAGTTCCGTCGGGAAATTCGAAATCGATTCCGCCGGAGAGTTTCCAATCGGAGAGATCCACATTGATTCCCATCTGATTGTAGAGCTCGATCCACTCGCCGGTTTCGGTGGCCCCTTGCGGGTTGTAGTGGAGCTCGTTGAAGACCACCACACTGTCGGCCTGGAGAAGGGGCAGGGAGGCAAAGAGAACGCATCCGAGGATGCCGGAGCGCAAGCGCATGGAGGGGGGGCGAGTCATGGGGTTTTTCGAACGAGGGGTCCTAAAAGATAGGGGGCCGGTCGCATTAGGCCAGTGTTCTTGGCCGGAATTTCCGGCCCAAGAGGGCGGAAATGAGGGCCCCGGTAACCTGATTGGAGGTCCTCGTAGCCTTGCTCCGAATGATAGCACTACCGGGCGCCGGAACAGAGTTCGTGAGATCGCGCTGGCCAGTCTAACAGATACAGCCCGCCAACTGGGCTGGGAGCGAGAAGGACGAAGCGGGCGCGCTCTAACAAGATGCGCGAGAGAAGGGGAAGAGAGAGATAGCCGCCTCACCTGCTTGGAGAACCTGCTCAAAAACCCAAAAAAGAGCAGACTCTTGCCGGCGTAGACGGCTACCCCAAAACCTTACCTGATTCCCGATGGCCGGATTGGGAATCCCTTGAACCCTGTCACGGCTCGCATTTTGGCGCTATTAGAAAGCGGGGACTCTTTTGTAACAGCAGAGCGGGGAACCATATTTTCTCCGCCTGAGGGCTCGCCCCCGGAGGTACTGGCCATCCAGCCTCCCGATTTCAGGACCAGTCGAGGACGACCTTGCCACTTTCACCGGAGAGCATGGTCTCAAAGGCTTCCTCAAAGTTTGTGACTGGAAATTCATGGGTGATCACGGCAGATGGATCCAGGCCCGCCCGGACCATGGAACTCATCTTGTACCAGGTCTCAAACATTTCGCGGCCATAGATCCCTTTCAGGACAAGCCCCTTGAAAATGACCTTTTCGAAGTCGACCTCAAGTTTGTCAGGGAAAATGCCAAGCAGGGAAACCCTGGCTCCGTGGGAAGTATGTTCAAGAATGTCAGCCAGGCCGGAAGGATGGCCGGACATCTCCAGCCCGATATCAAAGCCTTCTTTCATACCGAGCTCTCTCTTCACATCCACCAGGGACTCCTCCTTGACGTTGACGGTGCGGGTTGCTCCCAGCTGCCTGGCAAGTTCCAGGCGAAAGGCATTGGGGTCCGTCACAACCACGTGGCGAGCGCCAGCGAATCGACAGATCGCGGCTGCCATGCAGCCGATGGGGCCGGCTCCGGCAATGAGAATGTCCTCGGCGACAAGATCCCACGACAGAGCTGTGTGGATGGCATTACCAAGTGGGTCGAAAATGGCCGCCAGATTCTCGGGGATGTCAGGGTCCAGTTTGTAGACATTTCGGTAGGGAAGGGAAAGAAACTCTGCGAAGGCTCCGGGACGATTGACCCCCACTCCTTCGGTATTGGGGCAGAGGTGCCGCCGCCCAGCGAGGCAGTTCCGGCATCTCCCACAGACGAGGTGCCCTTCTCCGGAGACGTAGTCACCGGGTGCGAGGTCAGTCACCCCTGATCCGGTTTTTTCTACGTAGCCGCAATACTCATGTCCTATCGTCATGGGCAGTGGGATGGTCTTCTGGGCCCACGGGTCCCAATTCCAGATATGGAGGTCCGTTCCGCAGATGGCGGTCCTGGAAATCCGGATGAGAACGTCCATGGGGCCGATGTCCGGGACCGGGACGTCGAGGAGCTCAAGGCCCGTTCCAGGACTGTTCTTGACCAGTGCGCGCATACCTTTGCGTCTTGGGCTATGCCGGGTCCGATACGATTGCAATCGCCTTCGCCGAAGATTTCGATTTCCAGAGAGCTTAATCCGGATGACTCTTGGGACCGGATGACGCTGGAGGAACTGGGCTGGGATAAGTTCTTTGCTGGTGAGTTTGCGCCCTATTGCAGGCAGGGGCTGGTGCCGGCCCGGTTGATCCGGGAAACCAAGATCAATTTCAGCGCGTTGCTGGAGGGTGGAGAGGAGGTCGACTGCGTGCTAGGGGGCAAGGTGTGGCATGAGGCAGAAACGGATGCAGACCTCCCGGCGGTGGGCGACTGGGTAGCATTGGACCTGGGAGCGGAAGGTGACGAGGTGATCATCCGGGAGCGCCTTCCGCGAGTTTCCCGGTTCTCCCGCAAGGTGCCCGGGAAGAGTGCCGAGGAACAGGTGCTCGCCGCCAACGTGGATATCGTGGTAGTGGTGACCGATCCGGGTCCGGATTACAGTCTCAGGAGGATTGAGCGCTATCTCATGCTTATTGAGAGGTGCGGGGCCAAGCCGGTCGTCCTGCTGAACAAGGCCGACCTGTTTCCTGAGGAGCACTGCGCGACAGCAGCCGATGAGTTGAGGGAATTAAGTGAGGTGGCCGAGATTCATGTGACCAGCGCGCGGGATTCCCAGGGGCTTGGGATCCTTCGGGGCTACCTGCGGCCGGGAGTGACGATCACCCTTGTTGGTTCCAGCGGAGTGGGCAAGTCGACTCTGGTGAACCAGTTGCTGGGAGGTGAATGGCAGGAGACATGCGAGGTCAACGAGGTTACGGGAAGGGGCCGGCATACGACCGCCCACCGGGAGTTGATCGTATTGCCGGAAGGAGGGTTGCTCATTGACAACCCGGGGGTGCGTGAGATTCAGATGTGGACCGATGAGGAGACTCTGCGGGAAAGCTTTGTGGATGTGGACCAACTCGCCAGCCGATGTCGTTTTTCCGATTGTAAGCACCAGAAGGATGCCGGTTGTGCGATTGAGGCTGCGGTAGAGGCGGGGAGCCTCGATCCGGAGCGTTACCAGAGTTATCTCCGGCTTGAGGAGGAGATTAATGAACTCAACCGCAGGCGGAGGAAACGCCGGATGGCCACGGAACGCTGGGCCAAGCGGAATCGCCGGGTGAAGGCGCGAAATCTGGTTGACCGGATAGAATTGGAAAAGGAGGAACGGGGAGAGGCCTGAGAAGATGGCCCGGTAGTCCGGTTTCTGGTTATCAAGCTGGCCGCAGGGCAGGCCCCGCCTATTCAGGGGATGCGGAAGATTTGACCGTTGCTGGGATCCTTGGCGAAATCGCCCTTCTGGAACGGCTCCCCGGTCTTTGGATTCTTGCTGATGTCGATCAGGTTATGAGGGGGAAAAGGGCTGATGACATGATTGGGATTCTCGGTCTTGTAGGCTTTTTTGGAGCTCCCTGGACGAGGTTTGGGTGATGGGGCCGTGCTCTTTTTGATCCCGCTCCCGGCCACTGCCTGGTCCTGCGTGCAGGAACAGATGCTACCCAATGAGACTGAAACCAAGAGGGCAGGAAGGCTGTGCCATAATGGGATTCGCAGGAAAGTCATGACTCAGGGGTGGGTTGGAATTTCTTCGCTCCCGGGATCATAGGGACAGATGCAAACCGGGGCGAACCTTAATTGCCTGTCAGCAGAGGAACTGGCGGCAAAGGATGCTGAATTTCCGGATACTGGAGAGGCGATACCTCCGGTCAAAGACGCGGAACTGGTCCTTGCGCATGCGTCTCAGGATGGCGTGGTAGATCTTCCGCATGACCTCGGCGGCGCGGAGAGCCTTGAGGTCGGCAGGGGGCAGCAGGTTGGCCGTCTCTCCGAAAAGGCGTTCCGCGCGTTCTGCCTGAAAGTTCATCAGAGCAAGGAAGCGGTCGTCGTAGACACGTCCCAGGAGGTCCTGTTCGGTATACTGGAAGCGTTCAAGGTCTGCGAGAGGAAGGTAGATTCGCTGCCCGTTCTCGAGGTCCTCACCGACATCCCGGATGATATTGGTGAGTTGGAGGCAGTGGCCGAGGCTGATGGCATAGTCGCGTGCCTGCTCGCTTGCGCCGAAGAGGGGCATCAGGATGAGTCCGACGGTGGAGGCAACCCGGTAGGCGTACGCCTGGAGATCCTCCCAGGTGTCGAAGCGTTGGGGACGAAGGTCGGATTCGCAACCGCGGATGATGTCCCCCAGGAGTTCCGGGTCAAGGGAATGGCGTTTTTGCATGGAGACGACTTCTGCCTCAAGGCTGCCTTCCGGGTGGTCGTCTTTTTCAAGGGCCTGTTTCCAGGTTTCCATGGCGGATCTCTTGTCCCCGGGCGGAATGGTGTCGTCGTCCGCGATGTCGTCGATTACCCGGCAGAAAGCGTAGAAAGTATTAAGGTCGGGGAGTCGTTCCCGGGGAACGCACAGGAAGGCAAAGGCCAGATTGGACTTGGCGCGGCGGGTAATTTCCGCGGAATTGCTTGTTTGGGGTGCGCTTGTCATTTGATCAGCCCCCAGTGTCCGGTGTTAAAGGGCCAGAGGGCAATGAGAGCGGGCCCAACAAGATTGTATTCGCTGACCTGTCCCCAGTAGCGGGAATCCAGGGAGTCATCTGTATTATCGCCGAGAGCAAAATAGCCGCGTCGGAGGGACAGTTCTGGTCCGGTGCGGCCTTCGGCGCGAAGGTCATCCCGGTCCTTCAGCTGGGCAGAGTCACCCTGTTTGCGAAGGAACTGTGGAAGAATGTCGCGATAGTTCCTTGTGGGCTGATAGCCCACCCCGTCTTCCGCATAAATGCCTTCCTTGTTTCCGATCATGCGGAGATACTTCTCGCTGGCTGGTTGGTCATTGATCATGAGGACTGGCTCTTCGATATGAACCTTGTCTCCCGGCAC
>Ga0163180_10000597_pt1 | contig 20961 bp, 13 predicted proteins | sample AtlANTMetagenome_2_FD_109647 | JGI IMG/M metagenome (GOLD analysis project Ga0163180, IMG submission 109647) | Marine eukaryotic phytoplankton communities from the Atlantic Ocean - Atlantic ANT 4 Metagenome | ecosystem: Environmental > Aquatic > Marine > Oceanic | place: North Atlantic Ocean...
AAAAAATGACCCGGCCGAAAACAGTCACGCGAACCTATATAATATATAATACTAAAAGGGAGAGTCAAGAAATTGAGTGAAGAAAGCAAAGAAAATCAAACGTACGTGACATCAGATATCGGCATAGCCGCTTATCTTCAGATGTTTGATGTTAAGTTATTAAAGTGCCACCGCCTCCCTGGCGGAAGATTTCATTTCGAATTTGACAATCCAGAAGAGTGTAAGAAAAGATCAATAGAGTTTTTGAGTTCAGAATTTTGTAGATTCGATAACAATGTTAGGAATCTCAAAAAGTTGTTATTTTCTTAATCGTTCCAGTAAGCCCCAATTTATAATATTTTCTTTTAAACCTGTTCTGGTTTACTTTTAATTTCAAGCAGTTAATATTCCATCTAACAATGAGGAGGTACAGCTTATGGCTGCAGCAACCGGAACGGTCGTTATCTCATCCGCAGGAGGAGATTTTGATTCGGCCGATTATCCCAGGTTTGTGTTAGGAGATGGTACTAATACTTTAACTTTTGTTTTAGATAAGGATGCGACAAGGCTTCAAACTAGATATGATGGAGAATATGCAACAGCATATACTGCTTCTAGTCAGTTGCCTTTTGAGGACTCTCAGAGAGGTCGCCTAGCAGTTCCAACGTATGACCTTGGCAGCGCAACAAAGGGATCGATTTCGATCATCGCGTCTGACGCCGGCAATGCAAGTACATTTTGGAACAACACACTAGGTAACAAATCTGACAACTCTGGTCTTAGAGATATCACCGCTCGCCCTCACTGGGTACTAAGAGATGCTGATGGCAATGAAATCAAGGTTGGTTTTGGTACTTCAAATGCGACTTCCCTTACCAACAACAATGCAGTATTGCTCGCGAAGTACGGTTCCACCGGGTCGCCAAGATACTGGTTGTATAGGGAAAATTCAAGTAGTAGAAACTACTTTATCAGAGTCGTCAATAATGGTAATAACAGTTGGAAGCTCCATCAGGCACTTTTCGGAGCTTTCAAGTACGCGTATAGAACTGGTCAAACCAATGTGGATGTTCAGGGTATCGGTCAAACCGGAAACCTGATGTCAGCATCTGTTGGTAATGACACTTATACCAGTGCACAGCTGTTTGGTCTTTTGCTATCGTATGAGACTGCTGGTGCTAAAGGCAATGCTTGTAGTTTGATATTTAATGATCCTCAAGCAGTGGCTGCATCGGCTAGTACGAGACAGCAGGCGATTTCTTGGGGTTATGATGAGTATGCCACTTCAAATGTCATGAACATTTCTAGGCATACTTCTCCGCAAGAAGACGCAAACAGTCCTCAATATTGGGCGACAAACTTGACCAATGATGTCTATTTTAAGGGTGGTACCAAAGCTGGAACCGGAGCAGCTCTTAGCACGGCAGACATTGCCGAAGCGCTAAAAGACATGGTTAACGGCTCTAGACTAGGTATTACTGCCGCTCGCTCAGACAGTACAGTTAATTTAACTAATGACACAGATGGTGATGTTGGTAACGTAACAATAACAACAACAAATGAAGGCTCCCTATTTTCCGTTTCAGGTATGTCAAATGCCGGCGGAGGAGGGGGCAATGGAGGTACATCAATTATGGCTAGAACAAGGATTGGATCAAAACTTATCGCCATTGGCGGTTTAACCAAAGACAATGTTAGTTCAGGTTCAATAGAAGTTAAGCACCTAAACTTTGGTGATTTAGGAGCAGGCGATTTCGTTACAGATCTGCAGGATGCAGATACTTTGGCGCTTTCGTCATCCCGTGGCCAATCTGCGGGTATGCGTGGTCTCACGCTGGGAGCACTCAAGAGTTTTATCTCTGCTTCCCAACTTACAAACATTACCGCATCTGGTGATGTTTTAATCGGTGACGCAACCGGCGACTCTCTTAATGTCACCGCTCGCATCATCTCAAGCCTTATTCCAAAGACTGATGGCTTGAATGACTTGGGTAGCAATGCCCTTGCATGGAATACTGTTTTTGCAGAGTCTGGATCTTTCAGTGACAATGTTGGCATTGGAAATAATCTAACTGTTTCGGATACAGTTTCGGCTGCTACCGTTTCTGGTTCTGCATCTACTTTTCACGACCTTGCTGCTGATGATCTAACTGTTGGTGGCATTGTCGCCTCTAGTATCACAGCTTCAAATGGCGTTCTACTTGGTAGCTCAAATGCTGACGACTTGGGATTCTTGGGTGGCCAGATCACCGATCTCGTCCCACAGAACGACAACAAGGTTGCCCTTGGTTCTGCAACCAAGAGATACTCACTTATTAGTGCTATGTCGGCTTCTGTCGCTGGTGCAGTTGGCGTTGTTGGTACTGTAACTGCAGGCGGTGTTACTTCCGGTGGAACCATTTCTGGTTCTGTTGTAAGTGCAGCAACCCTTAACGTTGGTACGAAAGCAACAATGGTACATGCTGATATTAATGACTCGCTGGAAGTTGCAGGTTATGCAGGCTTTGCAGGCGCGGTCGCAATCTCTGGTGCTCTGTCGCTAGCAGGTACGGCTGTTACTTCAACTGCTGCAGAAATTAACTTACTTGACGGTGCAGTCGCAAATACTGTCGTTGGCAGTGTTGCAGCAATTTATGGCACCACGGGTCAGTTGACTGCATCTGCGATAACAGTAGGTAGCCTGACTGCCTCAAATGGAGTAATGATTGGTACTGCAAACACAGATGACTTGTCAATCTTGGGTGGTCTCATTACAGACCTTGTCCCACAGAACGACAGCAAGGTTGACTTGGGTACTTCTTCGAAGCAGTTCGCTGAAGCACACATTGATACTGGTAATATTGATACAGTTGTTGCAACTGCACTTACTGCATCACATGCTAGAATCACAAACTTGGATGTTGACACTATCGTGTCAAGAACCGTCACCAAGGACTCTTTGGAGATTAAGGATAACTTGATCATCGCAGGTGTTTCTGGTTCGGTTGCAGGTGATTTCGTCGGTGCTGGTTTCCAGCTCGGTGGTAAGGTCGGTGTCTCTGGCACTGGTTCTGCACCGCTTATGTCGATGACACTAGGAAATAGATCGTTGACTGGTGACTCTTTGATTGTTAACGTTGACGGACAAGCAGGCGCAAGCTTCATGTCTGGTGGCGTTACAATGGGAGTCCTAGGAACCCCTGGTATGCGCTTTGGCGTTACAGGTTCTATTTCTGGTTCTTTGGTCCAGGCTAAGAGAATCGAAGCAGGACACCTTGCATTGAGAGGTGCACTTACTTCGACAAATCTTTCGGGTGCTACGGTTAATGCGCACGACATCACAGCAGATGATGCGGTATTTGGTGGTTTGACACTTAGCAGCATTACAGCGTCTAACGGCGTGTTGCTTGGTTCGTCTAACGCCGACGATCTTGCTTTCTTGGGTGGTCAGATTACAGATCTTGTACCGCAGAATGATAACAAGGTCGCACTTGGTTCTGCAACCAAGAGATACAGCCTTGTCAGTGCAATGTCAGCGTCTATCGCAGGAGCTGTCGGCATTGTCGGAACTGCTACTGTTGGTGCTTTGACATCTGCAGGAACCATTTCTGGCTCTACAGCTACTGTACACGACCTCACTGCTGAAGATGTTACTGCAGGTGGTATTTCCGCCTCTAGTATTACTGCTTCAAACGGCGTGTTGCTTGGTTCATCTAATGCTGATGATCTGGGATTCTTGGGCGGTCAGATTACTGACTTGGTTCCACAGAATGACAACAAGGTCGCTCTTGGTTCTGCAACTAAGAGATACTCACTGATTAGCGCAATGTCTGCTTCTATTGCGGGCGCTGTCGGTATTGTCGGAGCAGCAACTGTTGGTTCTTTGACCACTGCAGGCTCCATTCAGTCGACTGGAGCTAGTGCCGTTATTTCTGGCTCGATGGGTCAGTTCCACCAGATTCAGCTTAACAAGCTGCACGGTAAAGGAATTGTTACACAGGATAATCTACAGACTGGTTCTGTTTTGACTGCTGCAATTCTTGATGCTAATGTCACAACAGCTAAGTTGGCTGCCGATTCAGTCACAGCGGCTAAGTTGAACGATGACATCATCCAGAACAACACCGATGCCCACGGTGGTCTCGTTATTAGTTCTGGTCGTTTGAGCGTTGGATTCAGAAAGGACGTCTTTGTACGCTCTGACGGATCTAACATCAGTGGTACTGTGCCTACGCACGGTATGTTTGCTACTAAGGCTGTTCCGACACCTTATACCACAGCATCACTCGGCGCACAGCCAGTTTCGGGTACCATTATGGTTTACTTGAACGGTATTTTGCTCCACGGTGACCATCACCAGATCTCAGACGTCGGCCGTAACATTGGTAGTTCCGACTATCACATGTTGACTGCTTCTGCTAACGCTTATAAGATTCTTCTTAATGAGGATCTTGCGTTGGACAGCGATGATATCTTGACGATTACTTATCTCTCAGGTTCAGGCGGAAGCTGGTAATCCGAGAATAGATATTGTGATGATATCTTGGAGGGGCCTTCGGGCCCCTCTTTTTTTGTGTCTATATAGTGTTGTTTAAAGATTTATTTCCAATACCTTTTGGATTCTTAAAGACTATTTATTTAAGTAAGAAGTATAAAGATCGCACGATTCTTTTATAAATTAATCGCTTTAAGGAGAAACAAAATATGTCCGTTGATTCATTTAAGTTCGTCTCGCCAGGAGTCTTTGTTAACGAGATCGATAACACAGGAAGACCAGATGCCTCTGTAGGCGCGAGAGGACCAGCTATTATTGGCCGATTGGAAAGAGGCCCAGGAAACCGACCCGTCACCGTTGAGAGCTTCAGCGAGTTTATCGAGATCTTCGGTAATCCCATCCCCGGTGGAAGGGGAGGTGATGTTTGGAGAGAGGGTAATTACCTTGCTCCAACTTACGCGGCCTATGCTGCGCAAGCTTATCTAAGAAACTCTTCACCGATAACCGTAGTCAGAGTTTTGGGTGAAGCACACCCAGACGCAGTATCCGGTGGTGAAGCTGGTTGGAAGGTAGACAATTCACACGCAGCAAACACGGATGTAACTCCAGTCGACAACGGCGGTGCATTCGGACTATTCTTGTTTTCTTCGGGCTCACATCAGATCGACCAGCAGGGAGCATTCCTGGGTGATTCACACCCCGTTGTCCGAAGAGGTCGAGCTAGAGCAACTGGTTCATTGGCAGCAGTTTGGTATTTTGATGAAGGCGCAATAGAGCTTTCAGGAGCGCTGCATGACGGAATACGAGCTGGTTATCTGGACAAGGCCGGCCTAGGCGACGGCCGTACGGCGCTGGCCGGAAACGGTGTCGCCCTTAAATCGAGCAATATCGCGACAATGGAATTCACAGCAGTTCTCTTTGACGCCTCGAATGTTGGTAAAAAGGTTTCCTTCAACTTCGATAGAAGTTCCGACAAGTACATAAGAAAAGTTTTTAATACAAATCCGACCCTGTGTGGTACCACAACGGCCATCTCCAACACAAGCGGATATTGGCTCGGTGAAACCTTCGACAGGCATGCAAGAGACCTACACAGTAGTGGAACTCTGCACCAGGGTAACCTTGCAGCAGATCCTTCCTTGTATGGTGTTATCGTTGGTCTGGAAGGTACAACAAACTGGGGATCAAACCAGATAAGTACTCAGCCTGCAAAGACTGGCTGGTTCTTCGGTCAGGACCTTTCAAGCAATACAACAAAGTTTGATGCTGCAAAGCAGCAGAAGCTGTTCAGAGTAACTGCATTGGACGACGGCGCATGGGCCTCTAGAAACATCAAGGTTTCAATTTCAGACCTTAGAGCACCCACCGAGGTTGATCCTTATGGGTCGTTCACCGTAACTCTTCGTCACGTAAGAGACCACGACGGTGCAATAAAGACTTTGGAGAAGTTTGCAAACTGTAATCTTAATCCTAATTCTAGAAACTATGTCGGAATTAAGATTGGTGATATGTATCAGGAGTGGAGCGATACCGAAAAGCGTTTCAGAATGTATGGACAGTATCCAAATAATTCAAGATTCGTAAGAGTTGAGGTTAACTCTGACGTTGAAGAGGGTATTACGGATCCGGCACTTCTTCCTTTCGGTTTTTATGGACCTCCAAGATACAAGAAGGTTGACCTATCCGGTCAGGCGGTCGGTAAGATAACTGGATCTACGGTTCACGCGTCTAGTACCAGTGACGGTGGAGTCGGAATTGGCGACGTAGAGAGCGCCTTGGCTACCGGATCTGTTTTCTTGTCTGGTAGTAATAACGGTGTCATGTCGGGCTCGGTTGGTGCTTCGCCATTTAAGACAACAGCAATATTCGCTGCTCTTCACCCATCCTCCAGCGTTATTGCCGGCATCCCAGCAGATGCTACTAAACCACACCCACGAGCGACGGTCCTTTTTCCTTCGCTTCCTTTGAGGGTTTCGAGTTCGGACGACAGTTTGCGCTTTGACAAGATGGCTCACTTTGGTATCACTACCACAAGATCACCATCTAGCAAGAGGTTTGAAGAATCTTATTGGGACGTTGTTGCTGGCGGTAAAGGCATTGCTGCTGACGCTTGGGACGCAGCCTCTAACACAGAGTATTCTTTCATATTTACTCTTGACGACCTTGTTGCTACCAACGCCGCAGCTACTTCGGTTAGAAAGGCACACTATGCGTCCGGTTCTAGAAAGGCTGGAACATCGTACACAGCACTTAGAAGCGGATACACAGACTTGATTAAGAGTGGATTTACTAAGTTTACTTCTCCAATGTATGGCGGATTTGACGGCCTAGACATCAAGGAGAGAGAGCCCTTTGGTCACCATATTCTCGGTGCTTCTGGACTCACCTTGAAGAGTAATTATGCAGCAAACTCACTCAAGCTCGCGATAGACGCTGTCGCAGAGCCAGAGGTTGTGGACATTAACGGATTGGTAGTCCCAGGTGTTAGAGCGCCGATAATCACTGATCACATGCTTACTGTTTGTGAAGACAGAGGAGACGCTCTGGCAATCATCGACGTCGAAAATAACGGCTACCAGCCTTCGACTGAGACTACTGACTCTTTCAAGACAAGAATAACAAACAACAACGTAACTGACTGTGTAAACAACCTCAAGACAAGAGGACTTAACACCAGTTATGGTTGTGCGTACTTCCCTTGGGTTAAGATTCAGGATGAGATCGCAGAACAGCAGGTTTGGGTACCACCTTCAGTCGTGGCACTTGGAACATTTGCAAACACTGAGCGTAATCACTCGCTCTGGTTTGCTCCTGCAGGGTTCACTCGCGGAGGCCTCTCTAATGGAGCTGCAGGTCTTCCAGTTCTGGGAGTTTCACAGAGACTTTCCGCTCAGGATAGAGATGAGCTTTATGAGCACAGCATCAACCCAATCGCACAGTTCCCTGCAGAGGGCATTGTGATCTTCGGGCAAAAGACGCTTATGGCAACGCCATCCGCTCTTGACAGAATCAATGTTAGAAGACTTATGATTTACGTCAAGAAGGAGATTTCGAGAACTGCTTCGGTACTGCTCTTCGATCAGAACGTACAGTCGACATGGAATCGCTTCAAGGGTCAGATCGAGCCGTTCTTGGCTTCGCTCAAGGCTAGATTGGGATTGGATGACTTTAAGGTTGTTCTTGACTCTTCTACTACGACTGCTGATCTTGTTGATAGAAACATCATGTATGCGAAGGTCTTCCTGAAGCCAACAAAGGCTCTAGAGTTCATCGCTATTGATTTTATCGTCACGAACAATGGCGCGGCTTTTGAAGATTAAAATAAATAAAACAGTTGTCACAACTAATTAAAGTTGTGACACTAACTTTTTAGGAGGAATTTACAATATGAGTACCGGATTTAACAATTTTTGGAGTAGCGTTGACGTCGAACCGAAAAGAAAGTTTCGATGGATAATGGGCTTCAACGGTGTTCCGCACTGGATCATGAAGAAAGCTTCACGTCCAAAGATCAGTCTAACTGAGGCAGAGCACGATTTTCTAAATTACAAGTTTTATTATCCCGGAAGAGTTTCCTACGATGAGTTGACTATGACAATGGCTGATCCTATAAATCCGGATGCATCTCTCACGATGTATGAACTCCTTCAAAAGTCCGGCTATAGAACTCCAGATAAGTTTGCTCAGAATAACCTCGGATTGGGTGGGGGCGACACCAATGACATTGGAGTTATAACCAAGAAGGCAGCAACAAGCGCTATAAATGGAATGTACTTGATGCTTCTGGATGCTGAAGGCGCACCAGTTGAGGAGTGGACGTTCTATAACGCTTGGATAAAGTCTGTTGACTTCGACGAGCTTGATTATACATCTGATGACCTATTGAATCTCACAATTACCGTCAGGTATGACTGGGCATCAATTAAGTCACCCGATAAGAGCCGCGTCCACTTGGCAGCAAAGTCTGAGATCGGCAAATCCCGCCAGGGTGTTAATCAGGGTGGCTTCACAAGCGGCTAAAATAATTGATAAAATAGCCATTTAGATGTGCTATAATACAACATAAGAAAGAGAGGTTAAGTTGTCAGACAGAAATGAACAGAGGAGACGCCAAACGGCAGAACATCTCCTCCATCAAACCACCGCTCCTCAAGGTGGCTCTCTACTAAACTTTTCAGTACCAACGGAAATAGTGGAACTCCCTTCGGGAGGGAAGCTATATCCTGTTGGGCATCCTTTACATGGGAAAAAAGAAGTAGAGATACGTCACATGACTGCCAAAGAGGAAGATATTTTGGCAAGTCAAGCTCTTCTAAAAAGAGGTATTGCAATAGATAGAATGTTGCAAAACATCATCATGGAAAATGTAGATGTAGCAGATCTCTTGATAGGAGACAGAAACGCCTTGATGTTTGCAGCAAGAATAACAGGATATGGCACTGCATATCCAGTAAAGATGACTTGCCAGGCATGCTTCAAGGAATTTGATCACACGTTTGATTTAGGAAACTTTACAGATTGCTATACAAACATAGAAAATGAGGACGTTAAATATACAGCAAATGGTACGATAGAAGTTGAACTACCAAAGACTGGAGCCCTCGTTGAAATCAAGGCCCTAACAGGCACTGATGACGAGAGGCTAACAAAGACAAGAGAAATGAAGGAAAAGGCAGGTCTTCCAGACAGTGCCTTGACTGACATGCTAAAGGCAATGATTTATAGTGTCAATGGTGTTACGGATGGCAATGATATCGCAGGCTTCGTCGATAACATGCCAGCCTTGGACTCTAGAAAGATAAGAGATGCATATAAAGATTCTATGCCAAACATAAGATTTATTCAGGAAGCCGAATGCACTCATTGTGGCCATACAATGGAAAGTGAGGTCCCTATAACAGGGGAGTTTTTTTGGCCTGGATAACGAATATATAAAAGGCGTATACGAAGAGTTCTTTTTACTGAAGTATCACGGAGGTTGGAGCTTTACGGAAGCGTATAATTTGCCAGTTCAAATTAGAAGATGGTTTCTCGACAGACTCAGTAAGCAGTTTGACGATGAGAACAAGCAAGCTGAAAAGGCAATGAAGCAAAAATAATGGGGCCAATGTGCCCCATTTTGTTTTTTAGAAACTAATTAGTTTTGATTACTTGTACACTTTGGAGGACATAAAATTGTCAAGCGAAAATGAAGAAATAGTAATAGACCTCATGGCAATAAACGAGGTTCCCTTGTCAATGCACCAGTTAGGTGGTCAATTTCGCCGTCTAATGAATGTTCTCATGACAGGAACTTACTATCCTGTAAAGATAAAAGGAAATTCAATGCAGATAGATCGCTTCGTGAAAGCACTATCAGCAGAAAAAGACTATATTACGGCCTACAATAAATACGGACTAAACAATCCAGCCACTTACAGATCTAAATATCGTTTAGACGGAGCGGTAAACAAATTTCAGAAGGACACTGGACTGGTTTGGCCTTTCAAGTAGGACTAATGGAGGCATCCAGTGGCTAATTATAATGACATAAAGGCGATCTTGCAAGCAGCCGTTGGTGGCAACTTAAGTTCTGATGAACTTGATAAGCTAACAAGCGCCATTGTTGCAACCTCTGGAGGCGCTGCCGGCGCTGCTGCAGCAAGCGTTCAAACAATCAAGCAACAGAGAGATCTGGCAGCTGTTCTTGGGCGCGTCTCGGAAATGCGCAAGTTAGATGTACAATTAGCCGAGAAACAATACGAACAAAGAAAAGCAGAGATCGCTCAAATAGTCGCTCAAGGTGGCGCAGTCGACGGCAAGCTTGTTAAGGCGCTCCAATCCGCCGAAGCACATTATCTAAAGCTTAAGAACGCACAAGACCAAGCAGGCAAGTCCGGACAAGTTCTTGCAGGCATATTGGAAAACACATCCGCAAGTTTACTAAATCTAGGAAAAACAGGCCTAACCTCAGTAGGTGTGTTCATGGATATGCGAGATGCCTTCAAGGAGCTTACAGGTGTTCAGGGTGACTATAAAACCGGAGCCCAAGAAGCAGCAGACGCCGCGACAAAAGAACACGAAGCGGCCAAGAAGAGAGTAGAAAGCCTCGAAAAAGAAGCTAAAAAGACTGGGGATGCAATCGGCAAGCAAGCAGAGCTTGCAGAAGCAAAAGCTGAGGCAAAAGAAGCATCCGAGAAGCTTAAAGAAGCACAAAAGGCACTCGGCGAAGAGACAAAAAAGACTGCTGCTAGTGCAGGGCAAATGGGCTTGGCGTTTCAAAAGTTTGCGCAGTCAGATCTGTTCAAAGGAGCTGTACAACAGTTCGATCCTATAAATGTGGCGTTCAGTCGTGTGCAGCAGGTCTTTGAGCAGGCTAAAAATATTCAAAACGAAAGCTTGGAAATCTTTAGAGAAACGGGACTCGTTGTAGGAGATGCTGCATCGGGCTTTGGAAGATACAGGGAACAATTAACAGAGATAGCTTTGAAATCAGAGTCCTTAAGTGTTGAAAGCGCCGAGCTAAATAGCGCATTAGTAAGCCTTCAGGCTTCCTTTTCAACGTTTGATCCCGCCGGCAAGGAGACCATGGGGTTGATCAAAACCTTTGCAGTGATGGAGCAAGCGGGCATATCATCACAACAAAGCGCAGAAACCTTTGCGTTTTTCAGACAGGCTCTGGGCAAGACCGACGATGAAGCAGAACAACTAACACTAAATATGATGTCGCTGGCTGACGAACTCAAGCGTCCACCTTCAGAGATCGCTCAAGCCTTTCAGCAAGGAAGCAAGAGCCTAGCAGCGTATGGTAGAGACTTCGTAAAGGTTCAGGAAAAGATGATCCGAGTTGCTAGCAAGTTGGGGATAGAAGTTGATGGCCTAATAGGTGCTTTTGACGCGATGGATACAATAGAAGGCGCTGCAGAGACAGCCGGAAAGATAAACGCAATATTAGGGGCAGGCATCGGCGAAGGTCTTCAATCAATCGCACTATCAAATGCAGAAGTACCAGACAAGATTAAGATGGTTAGAGAAACAATCTTGAAAATGGATCCCACTGGTGCAATGTTGAACAACAGAAAGATAGTAAAAGCCCTGTCGGAATCAATCCCAGGAATGGATCCGGCCATGCTCCAAAAGCTGCTTCAAAAGGGAGTCGACATTGATGCAGAACTTCTAAAGACAACAAAGCAAGCAGACAAGGAAGCGTTAGAAGCTAGAGTAGCCTCTCAGTTGACAGCAGAACAAAAAGCAAAGCTGGAGACAGAAAGATTAACAGCGGGTCAAGGGATGGCCAGTGGCCTCGTGGACACCATCGCGGAAAATACAAATCTAATCACAGGAGTGTTGGCTGCTGGATCAGCAGTTATGCAAGGATTCCAGATCGCAACTGTCTTAAAGGGAGGCAAAGGCGCTGCCGGCGGAGGCTTGGGAAGTGCACTTGTCAAAGGTGCGATTGAAGGCGGAGCTGACGAAGGCGGCGGCGGTATTTTAGGTGGCGCTGGAGGCCTTATGGGTGACTGTGTTAGAATATGTAATGATTCTATGGTCGATATGGGAAGAACATTTAATGGTGGAGGCCGAACCGCTGTCGGTGCTATCGACGAAATGGCTGACCAAGCTGGCGATATCGGTGAAGAGGTGGTCAACGTGACGGGGGACCTGGCGACCTCCACCGACAAGGGGTTTTCGCTATTGGGCTCGCGGTTCAATGCAATGGCCGGACGCGCATCAGGAGGTTTTCTCAGCCAAACTCTTGGTGCAGGGAACCGAATCGGAGGCCTAGGCGGCGCCCTGGCAGTAGCCGGCGCCGGGGCCGTGGGCGTAGCCATAGGTTCGGCAATTTACGAGTCTTTTAACAAGGAAAAGGCAACAAGCCTTTCAGGGTTGAGATCCTCAGACTTTAGCTTTACGGGTGCTGAAGACCCAGCTCTTGCTCGCGGAGCCGGTGATAATAGCGCGTTTAAACAAGCAAGTATCAAGGCGACAGGTGTGGATTGGGCAACGAAAAGCACTCAAGAGCGTTATAATTATTGCGCAAACAATAACCAGATTGCACCACCAAATCAGGGAGGCCCAAATTGCGGTGTAGTGAACGCAAAATATCACAGAGAGAAAGGCACCCTGCAAAAGAACGATTTTACTGTTAGCGACTTTAAGAGAAAGGTCAATGCGAACATGTCCGATGAAATAATTGGAGTAAAAGAGGGTGGTTTAATTGCTAAGAAGCTAGATAGACTTATAAGCTTGATGGCGCAGTCCGGCGGTAAAGAAATAGTGATAAAGCTGGATAGAAAAGAGGTTGCTAGATCTGTTATATCAACAGTGAATAATGATTTTTACAACGTGGGGGTTTGATGTATGGGAAGCAGACATGACTATAATGATGACGGATACACATCAGGAGTAGAAGCCATAACCAAGCAAGGTGGATGGCAAATTAATTTTCAGCACATTCCAAGCGGTCATGGTGTTTTCTTTGAGGCTTTTGTAACAAATTTTGAAGATAGTTTTACTTCAACTTGGTCGGAAGAAGACGTGTACGGTCGTATGGACCCTATTGCGACATATCAGAATACAAAAAGAAGCATCACATTCGCTTTCGATGTAATAGCAGAATCGCAATTGCAAGCAATAAAGAATACTCACAGATTTCAGCATCTTTCTAGCTTTTTGTATCCAGCGTACGAGACCGATCAATATGGTGTGAAAACGATGACCGCCCCTCCTTTAATAAAGATCAAGTTTGTTAACTTAATACAAAACGCTGCAGTCGCAGGAGAACAAACCACAACGGACCCTCTTCACTCTGGCCTTGTAGGTTATGTCGATGGCTTTAGTTATGCTCCAAAATTAGATACTGGTTTTGTACCAGAGACAGTGGGAGGAAACACTACAGGAAATTTTCACCCTCTAATTTATTCTGTTAATGTTAATTTCAAGGTCCTTCATAGTCACGATTTGGGTTGGGATGCATCAACAAAGAAGTGGCTTGCTGGAGGCAAGGGCTTTCCGAATTCATCTGGAGCCGGCCCCGGAATCAATGCGAATGTTGAGGGCGAGAAGTATGTCTTGCCCGGGCCGAGAACAAAGAGCAAAACAGAGACAGCCGCAACAGCTCAGGCCACCCCCGGCAAGCCAGGGACTAAGGTGGATAAGGTTGCCGACAAGAAGGCCCTAGCGCCGGGGAAGTCCTCCGGCCCGCTCGCCGTGCCAAATTTTAAACTTTAAGGATTAGAATATGACTGATAGATACTTAAATAGACCAACAGTGATTAACGATTTAGATCGCTACAAGCCAATGCTGAAAGAGCGAGGACTAAAGCATGTAAAGATATTTACCACTCCTGTTTTTTCACATCCAACAGAAGAAGATATTGCAAATTTAAATATCATTGCGCACACTTGGGTAATAGGAGACAAGTACCACAAACTAGCACACCAGTATTACAACAACTCACAAATGTGGTGGGTCATTGCGTGGTTTAATCAGGCTCCTACAGAGTCTCATCTTGAAATCGGACAAACGGTATACATCCCAACGCCGATACAAGAAGTGCTGGACTACTACGGAGTCTAATCATGAATCCTAAAGTAAAACAAATATTTGATAAGCTGTTTTCCCCTATCGCATCCGACAAGTATTACGAATCCAGACCTGAAGCTCTTGAGAATTACAGGTCCACAACTACTGAAGGCGCTCACTTAATAGCCCTGCACCTCGCGTTCGCTGGCGAGGACGTAGAAGCCGTTGATATTGCCAAGCAAAAGCAGAAAGGTGGTGCCAACGGTGTCCGTAATTTTGCCTCAAGAGGATTCAGTGTTCTGCCAACCCATGCCTCGGTTAAGGCCCCTGGCCCTAAGGGCTTAGTAGGTTCTGGACGCACTGATGCCGGCGGCATGGCAATTCCAGACGGTGCCCTAAAATTTTATTTCGCTATGAACGAACGGGATGGAGACGATGGCGCAAATAAAATGGGAATGGGCAAGGGCAGAGCCAAAGGAAAGATCAGCGAAAAGGCAATGGCTGCCCGCAAGTGGTGGGTGGGATTCTTGAAAGAAGAAGGTCTTGATAATCTTTCCGTAGAGGGAGATCGCACCCTTTTGGATCCATATGCTTTTCACGATCAGTGGACTTACTTGCATCAGATAAATGAGCGTGGCGACGCGGGCGGACTAGAACAATTGCACGCTGAAATCACCGATTTTAAAAGCCCAGTTCCTGCTTACTTTAACAAAACCCCTGGCAATAGAGGCGATAGCCTCATCATGCGCACACTTGGGGATCTTGATGGCCTTAAAGAGCGGACCACCGAGAAAGCGCAACGGGTCAAGGCGGTCATCGCCGTAGAGAAAAAGACATTAGCAGCAAACAATTTTAGAGAACAGCTTATGTTGATGGCCAACATAGAAAACATGGTAAGCCAAGCAGCCGACCAGAGATACAATAATTTTTATTACTTAAGAAACCACGATCCATCACAAGCATTAGAAAATGAAGTGTATGCCTTCAAGGGTAAGAAAGATTTCTTGGAAATAACAAACCTGCAGGTGTCTGCGCTGGTCCCTTACTTCAAGATGTTTCTGATAATCGGAAAAGGCCCAGCTCAAAAAGAATTTCAAATACCTCTTCAGGGGACCTTTGCAAGCCCAGATGAAATATTAAAATTCGGCAGAACAAGGACGTTAGGCTTTCAGGATTTTAGCTGGACATATGAAGGGAAATATTTAGAGACGGCAAAAAAGCAAATTGAGGCAAACCTCAGCCTTTACGGAGACAACCTCGGAGTATTTGAGAAAGAAATAGGAGTTTATGATCCAGGCGCTCAAGGTAGATCATTTTTTCAACAAATGGCCCCACAGCCTAGTGACTCCGTCAGCAAGGGTCCGGACATATTGTCATACCTGCCACCAAAAAGAACAATGAAATATGAGGACTTACTGGTAAGAAGTAGAGATATCGCATTTAAGGTACAATGCGGTTGGGCAGTGCCGCACGGCACCCCTGAGGACTTAATAAGTACAAGTCTAAAGTCTGCAATACAGAGCAATATTGTGACACTTATAATGGAACTTGTGGAGCACACATTTGAATTTCAGCAGGATGGTACCTTTTCTTTGAACTTGAGGTACAAGTCTCGCATAATGGGAAGCCTTGACAGTATTAATTTGCTTCAACCAAGGGAGGGGAAAAAGCGCCTCTCAAAGGAGCAGAAAAAATTTAACTTAGATGTGAAAAGAAAATTCAACAAACACCTTAGCATGAACCCAACAAGCAAAACTGAAGACAAGGATGATAACGAAAAAATTAAGTCTGATGTATTCACTGATGCGGAGCTTAAAGACTTTGCGGATAGAAATTTTCCACCTGCGAAAAGAGCAGAAGCATATACAGAGATAAAGAACTTCCTGACATCTGGAAACCTGATGGATCACAGAAAGAGGGCAGCTCGTGTAGTTTCGCAAATGATTGCTAACAAGAACAACACAAGAACAGGGAAAAACTTTAGTCAAATTTTAACAGACATTGAGAATAGGGGCAGACAGTTTTATGTAGCGGTTAGCCAATCGCAGTTTAGGCAATATTTTAATCAAAGTCAGGCGGATCTGTCGATGCGAGATGCGCTAAACCAAATCTCTGGTGAGCTGTCTGACAAGGAGAGAAAGGCTGAGCGGGACAGAATAATTTTATTTTACGAAGAAAAGAAAAAGGCCGCGAAGGGAAACATAGCAAAGAAAGCCATCATTGGAGAAAGAAAGAGAGGAGATAACTCATTCGAAAAGTTGTCTGCGGCAGATTTAAACACCAGGGACCTGGGTGGAGGTACCTTTAAGTTACCCTTCTTTTATTTTGGTGACTTGGTAGAGTCGGCGTTGAATATGGCAGGTGCGGAATTTAGTGCAGAAGACGTAAGCATAATATTGGGAACAATGCCGTTCAAAAAGAATGTTACTCAGACCCTCACTATGCCTTTAACAGACTTTAAGACTTCAATGGTTGAAGAAACTGTCGTCCAGTTACCGCTAGTTGATGTTCCGATTTCAGTTAGAAACTATAGTGCTTGGATACATAATGAATATATCAAGAAGCCAACTTCAAATGTGCAATTGAGCAGCTTTATAATAGGTGCGTTCAACAACCTGATAAGACCTGCTTTTTCTGGTGAAAGTGACCTCGTAAAGCTCCTAGACTCTCAGAAAACAACTCTAGCAGTAAATGTGAATACTTTTACCAGCGACAAGAGAATTAAAAAAGCAAACAAAGAGATAACAATTCCAGATTTGAATGGTTTGGCTGTAAGCAACAATCCTAAAACAAAATCAAATATGCACAACTTTGTTTTATTTACATCGAACCAAATCGTACCAAAGTTGAAAAAGCCCACCGCGACAGAGGCGCTAGATGGAAAGACCATCGCACTCACTTTGGGCAGAGATAGAGGCCTGGTAAAGACAGCTAATTTTTCAAAGGTTAGTATGCCAAATGTTGTGGCAGCCCGTTTTATGATGGACTCCGGAGCAGACAATGGTCTAGACAAGATAAAGGAACCTTACGATGTGGACTTGACAATGGTGGGAAACAACCTTTTCTCTCAGGGTGTTAATTTTTGGCTTCAACCCACAGTTCCAGGGGAGGAGGGCAGAAGAGCAGCTCAAGCCCTCGGTTTAGGAGGGTACTATGTTACAACTCAGGCATCGATGAAAATAGATATGATGTCTGGTTTCACAACAACGCTTCACGGTAAGTTGCAGAATTTTTCAGAAGTGCCGGCAAACGTGCAGCGATTGGTCGCCAAGAAGGCCGCCGACGCAAACAAGCTTGCCAAGCAGAGGGTCAAATAACAAATGATAATACCATCAACTAATAATAGCAGTGCCATGCACAATTATGATTCTCGCTTAGACTATAAGAAGATGGCTTTGGATTTTCTTGATGCTACCAAGCAAAAGAACAGATTCATAGATCTATGGTATGACAAGCCTTTATATGGAAAGATCGATCTTGAAGGTAATGCCGTACACAACCTCCCAGAAAGTACATTAAAGCAATTAAACTCGGATGGTGAAACATTATTCGCGATTGACTTCGTGGCCCATGCTTTTGAAGACATGAAGAGGTTTTTTACAGATGCCGTAGCCAAAGGGCAAATGAGCAGCAAAATAGGCGTAATCGACGGACTGAATCCCAAGAGAGCATGGACTAGTCCTCTCTCTGCCTTCGAAGATCATATGCAATTAATGAAAAACTTCTTTATGTCAGAGTATCTTATGGCAAACAAGAAACATGTACACAATATACATGATGCGATAGTGCAGTACAAGAGGTTTGTCAAAGCTTACGCTAAAGATTTTCCAATGACGCTTAGTAGGTTCTTGCTGTCCGACCTTTGCCCAATACAGTCCACAGGCCTGATTATTGAGCTATCGGAATTCAAACACGGGGACGATATAGTAAATCTTGAGATAATGGACTCCTATGTGTTCAACAAGTATACATCAATCGCTAACAGGTATGGATTTTTTGTAAACAAAAACGCCCCCTATTCTCTGGTCGCTAATTTAGGCTCACCAACAATGAAAAGATACATGAAGCATTACGACATCTATTCGCCAAAGCACTACTTTGAGGACTATTGTTATCCAGCATACAGATCAGACATGCATAGAATGAGAGAGTTCGTTTATCGATCTTATACAGAGTTTGTTGCAGCAAGACCGTTTCAAAAATCAACGGCCGTCACAAAGAAGGGCTTAAGAAATAAAACAAGAACAAGACAATACTTGACATTGGGCCAATATAACAGTACAATAAGTATGAATGAGTGGACCGAGATATGTATATTCGTAAAAGCCTCAGAGCTTGGGATAGACATGCATCCAACAGAGGTGAAGAGATTGGTAGAAAAAGTAAACTATCTTAGAAGCAGAGAAAACGAAGTTCAAAACGAGCGCGCCACAGCTTCCGGCTGGGCAGCTGGAAGCCTCTCTCAGGAAGAGAGAGAAGAGAGAACACAACGAAGAAATGCAGAAAGAAAACTGTGGGCAAACCGTTCTATGAAAGAGATAAACGACTATTTCAAAAAGAGAGACCCAAGAGTCAACTTGCTTCTCAAGGGAAAGGTCCCAACTGGTTCAGATCATTCAATGGGCGATCCAAACAATTTAAGTTATTGAGGTTAAATGTATTTTCAGAGTATTGATGACAAGCAAGAGTGCTTGGGTCTCTATTACGACTCTCGATGTGTGTTTGAGGACATCGACTTTTCTAAGCTGACAAGGACTTGGAAGTATACCAAGACCCTGTTAGATCATGACAACATAGAGTATGGATTTTTATTTTCCGGCGGCAAGTCGATAGACGAGATGTGCCCTGACCACATGCGTCACGATTGGGATACTGTGTCCAGAAGGATGAATGCGTTTTTAAAATCTCTAAATACTGCAAAGGTAGACCTTTCTGAAAACTGCTTTTTCGAAATTATTTCGCCCAAAGAAATTTCCAGATTTTTGGAAATCAAAAACAGGATAACTGAGCATGTATTCTCTAGCGTTTCTCGTCCAAAAGAATACGAGCACTTATTGAGCATCGCGAAGATGATTGAAGAGATAAAGCACCAAGAAGTTGTGATCGACACAAAGAGGCTAAAAGCAGATTCCTATAAAGCTAAAAACATGGCCTTTTCCCAAACTCTGAGAAAAGTAAGAAACTGCGTATCTTACAAGCTCTTCGGAACAAAGACAGGAAGACTAACGGTCGACAAAGGTTATTTTCCAGTTTTGACTCTTGATAAGGAATTGAGAAAGTATGTAATTCCAAATAACGACCTGTTTATAGAGGTTGATGTAAATGGTGCGGAAATTAGAACCCTATTGGCTCTTTTGGGAGAAGAACAGCCAGATGTGGACATTCATGACTGGAATGTAGAAAATGTCTACAAGTCCGGAACCAGAGAAGAGGCAAAAAAGAGATTTTTCGCTTGGCTGTATAATCCTGCCTCGAATGATGACGCCTCATCCGATACCTATAACAGAGAACTGATAAAGAAGAGGTTTTGGGACGGAGAAAAGGTCACTACACCGTTTTTTAGAGAAATCGACAGTGATGAGTATCATTGTGTAAATTATACTTTACAATCGACGTCAAATGATGTATGCTTGGAGCAGGCAAGAAAAGTATTCGATATATTAGACCAAAAGAAGAGCAAAATTGCCTTCTTGATGCATGACTCTATTATCTTAGATTTCGCCGCCTCTGAAAAGTCGCTATTGCGAGAGATCATAGAAGCCTTCAGAAATACGAGATTTGGACAGTATAGAGTCAATGTCAATATGGGTAAGAATTTTGGAGAAATGAAGGAAATCAATTGGAAACAATAATTGCACTCGGTACGGTTGGATGTAATGTAGCACGAAAGCTAGAACAGTACGAACAATACGACGTATACAAGATTGATCACGAAGAGTCAGAAGAAAAGAACTATCAAAAGATCAGAAAGTACGATAATCCTGAAAAATACGAGAAAACAATCCCTGGAGTAAAGACGCTCTTAAAAAAGGTGGAGGGTTCTGTGCTTTTTGTTGTATGCGGTGCAAGCACCGTTGCATCTGCTTCTTTGGTCATACTTGAACAGATTCACAAAAGGTGCGACATCAATGTTTTATACGTAAAGCCAGAAACAGATCTTTTGAGCGAACAAAAGAAGATGCAAGAGAGGGCCGTCCGCAATGTATTGCAGCACTATACTCGTTCGGGCATGTTGGAAAGAATATTCTTAGTATCTAACGAGTCTTTAGACCCGATGGTTGAAGATGCATCAATATTGGGGTATCACGACTCCTTGAACGACCTGATCTCTTCAGCGTTTCATATGATCAACTTCTTCAATCACGTTGACTCTGTTACCGACACATTTTCACCTCCAGTGGAGACTGCTAAGATTTCCACTATTGGAATGATGAACATTGAGACAGGTGAAGAAAACTTGTTCTTTCCTCTTGACAGGGCCCGAGAAACACGCTATTATTATGGCATACCTGAAGAGAGTCTCAGGAAAGAAAAGCTGCTTCACAGAAAGATTGTGAAACAGGTGAAAGAAAAAGCAACAGACAGCAAGAAGGTAAGCTATGGGATATACTCAACAACTTATAACGACGAATTTGCATACGTTTTGTCTCATTCGTCATTCGTACAAGAAATGTAATTTTTACTTGACAAACAAGTCAAACTTGGTATAATAGATTTAGTTGGTCGGGACATTAACCGACCTGCTTTAGCCAACAAGAGCACAAAAATAAAGGAGAAATATTATGGCTCTCGATTTAGACGCAATGCGCGCAAAACTTAACGCTGTCACCGGAAAGGGAGACGGCAAGCGGGGTGACTTTTGGAAGCCCAAAGACGGAGAGAACAATGTTCGCATCGTTCCGACACCTGATGGAGATCCCTTTAAGGAGAAGTTTTTCCATTACAATGTAGCACAAGGAGGATTTTTGTGCCCAAAGAAGAACTTTGGCGATAACTGCCCTGT